>Ga0307516_10004092_pt1 | contig 18235 bp, 16 predicted proteins | sample 19_EM_MG_FD_203310 | JGI IMG/M metagenome (GOLD analysis project Ga0307516, IMG submission 203310) | Populus trichocarpa ectomycorrhiza microbial communities from riparian zone in the Pacific Northwest, United States - 19_EM | ecosystem: Host-associated > Plants > Roots > Unclassified | place... | reverse complement strand
GAAGGTCCCGAGCATGCTTTCCACCAGCCGGCCGCCCTTCGGAGCGTCAGGATTGGTGTAGGGCATATGGGTGAAATCGGCCGACATCGCGGGCGCGCCGTGCATCGCGATTGCGTAGCTCTCGGCGGCCCGTGCTTCCCCGGCGAGGACAAACGGGAACAGGCCAAGCGCCAGCGCAACGCAGGACGCAATGCGAGGACGGATACGTCCAAAGACGGTCATCTGCACGCGCGGATTTGATTCGGAATCGCACACCTTGGAGCTTTACCATAGGCGCTCACGTCCGGCCGTGACGTGCGCCCAAAGATGCTTGTCGGCATTGATCTTTTCGCTCGCCGCTGTATTGAAGGCGTGCAATTGACCTGGGCGGCAACGCCTGTCACGTATCCGCCTCAATTGACTTGGAGACAGCCGCCCAAACGGCTAGGTGTCGGCGCCTATAGCGGTTTCGGGCGCTCCCGTTCAGAAAGGGTTTTCCGCAATGAATTTCCGTATCTTGGCCGCGCCCGTCGGGCCGCGTGGGCGGGTTTCCGCCTTGTTGGCGGCGACGGCATTGTCCGCAGCGATTCTCGTTTCGGGCGTGCAGGCCCAAACCCCGGCGCCTGCGCCTGGTGCTCCAGCTGCGGCGCCGAAAGCCAAGGCTGCGCCCAAGGCGGCCCCCAAGGCGCCTGCCGCGGCACCTGCACCGACCGCCCAGGCCCCGGCGCCAGCAGCCGGCGCGCCACCCGCCGCTGGTGCTCAGCCGGCCGACCAGCAGGTTCAGCTGATTTATGCCCCCTGGACCAAGTTCTGCCTCAAGGGCCAGGATGCCGGCGCCAAGCAGGTCTGCTTTACCGGCAAGGACGGCCGCATCGAATCCGGCCAGCCGGTCATCGCCGCCGTCATCATCGAGCCCGAAGGCGAGCCAAAGAAGATCCTGCGCGTGACGCTGCCGCTGGGCATGCAGCTCGTGCACGGCACCCGCGTCATCGTCGATGCCAATTCGCCGGCGCAGAGCCCGTACGTGATCTGCTTCGCCAACGGTTGCATGTCGGACTACGAAGTGACCCCGGAATTGCTGGCCAACATGAAGAAGGGCCAGAATCTCGTGGTTCAGGCGATCAATTCCAACGGCGCGCCGCTGACGCTGCCGCTGCCGCTGGCGGAATTCGCCAAGGCCTATGACGGCCCGCCGACCGATCCGAAGGTGTTCGAGGAAACCCAGAAGAAGCTGCAGGAAGAGCTGCAGAAGCGGGCTGAAGAACAACGCAAGAAGCTCGAGGCCAACCCGGCGCCGGGCGCTGCTCCGGCCAATCCGGCGGCCAAGTAAAGCCGGTCCGACCGACAAACAAAAAGGCGCCCGGTTCGGGCGCCTTTTTCGTTTTCCGGGCGATGCCCCGTCCTCGTTCCCCGGATGCTGCGCAGCACGAAGTGATGCGCTGCTGAGCCGGGGTCCACATATGGGTCCCGGCTCTGCGGAGCAGCGTGAAGGACGCTGCACCGCGTCCGGGACACGAGACTAATTCAGCGACGGATTGCGCGGGCGATAGCCGCCGGACTTGTCCTTGACGAAGATCTCGGCGACCTGCGAATGCCGGATCGGTTCGCCGGAATCGTCAGGCAGCAGGTTCTGCTCGGAGACGTAGGCGACGTATTCCGACTCCGAATTCTCCGCGAGCAGGTGGTAGAATGGCTGATCCTTGTGAGGTCGAACCTCCTCGGGGATCGACAACCACCATTCCTCGGTATTGTTGAATTCCGGATCGATGTCGAAAATCACGCCCCGGAACGAAAACACCCGGTGGCGGACGATCTGCCCGATCTGAAACTTGGCGGTGCGCGCTTTGATCATAACCCGTCGAATAGACCATGATTGTGGCTGATGCTAGAGGCAAAAGGTTGAATTAACGCTCAAATCTGGCTGTCAGATCCGGCGCCAGGCCCCGGAAAACGCTGGCGAAAAGACGTCTCCCGCATGGCCGATATCCTCAATCTCGCGATTCCCTATTTCGGCCTCAGATCCTGCTAAACCCGCTGATCATGTGCTTCCGCGGTCACGCTGACCAGCGTGATGTGGTTCATCCAAAGCGGGCGGCTGGTGTTTCCTTAGCTGACGCGTTTCCAGGATGGCGCAAGGCCCTCGCGCATCGCCAGGCGCCGCAGCGGGCCGAACGCGCCGAGCAGATGCAGGCCCGCGGCGCGCAGCGATTGCACGGGCAGGAAGTCGCTCAGCAGCGAACGATTGGCGATATCGATCGCAATCATCCGGCTCGTGACATCGGCGCGCCGCGCCGATTGATAGCGCGCCAGCACCTGCGGCGCGCCCGGGTCTTCGCCGAGCGACATTGCTTGTCCGGCGATGTCGGCAATGTCGGCGGCGTCGCGCAATCCCATGTTGAGGCCCTGGGCGCCGATCGGTGGCAGCACATGGGCGGATTCGCCGACCAGGGCCACGCGATGGCTGGCGAACGCCCTCGGGCTCTCGATCGTCAGCGGAAACAGGTTGCGCCCGGGCTCAACGCTGACACGGCCGAGAATCGAATGCGACTGCTTTTCTGCGGCCTCCGACAGTTCGTCGTCGCTGAGCGCCATCAGCCGTTCGGCTTCCTTCGCAGCCGATACCCAGACCACGCTACAGCGGTTGCCGGGCAGGGGCACGAACACGCACGGGCCCTGCGGCGTATGGAACTCGGTAGAAACATTCTTGTGCGAGCGGGAATGGGCGATGTTGAAGGTCAATGCCGATTGATGCAGATCGCGGCGCTTGACGTCGATGCCTGCGGCCTTGCGGGACGGTGATTGCCGGCCGTCCGCGCCGATAACCAGGCGGGCGGACGGCGATTGGCCCTGACGGGTCTGGATCGAAACGATGGCGTCCTGCGGATCGATCGTCGCCGCCTCATCATCGATGCGCGTGAGGCCGGGAAGCTCGGCGGCGCGCGCCTCAAGCGCTGCCATCAACGTCCGGTTATCGATGTTGTAGCCGAACTGCTCGAGGCCGATTTCTTCGGCTGAAAACCGCACCTCCGGCGCACGGATCAGCCGGCCGGTGTCGTCGACCAGGCGCATGGTCTGCAACGCCGCGGCCTGATCGCGGCAGCGCCGCCAGACATCCAGCCGTTCGAGCAAATCCGTGGACGCGCCCAATAGCGCCGTGGTGCGGTTGTCGGCATAGGGCGCGCGGCGGGCAAGCAACGCCGTTCTCGCGCCGGTCTCCGCCAGCGCAATGGCCGCCGTCAGGCCCGCCGGCCCGCCGCCGATGACAAGGCTGTCATAAATTGGCGATACATCGTTCATATCGGAACAATTGACATTCCGGCGGGCATTTTCAAGTCATTGACCCCGTTAAATGTTTCCATTGATTTGCGCGGCCGAACGCCGCAAGCGCGGATATGCAAATCAAGCCGATTCCTGATAGCACTGCCGGAGCAATGGACCAGACAAGTCAGCCAGTTTCATCCCCGGCAACAATCCGAATGCGAACAGCCGCACTCGGCGTGCATGTCTTCACCGCGCTGGGGGCGGGCATCGCGCTGATTGCGATGCTGGAAGCGGTGCGCGAGCACTGGGCCAACATGTTCGGCTGGCTCGGCGTGGCGCTGATCGTCGACGCGATCGATGGGCCGCTGGCGCGAAAGCTGGACGTGGTGCGGCTACAGCCGGACTGGTCCGGTGAAGTGCTCGACCTCGTCGTCGATTTCGTCACCTATGTTTTCGTTCCGGCTTACGCGATCACCGCGAGCGGCATGCTGCTGCCGCTGGCGGCGCCCGTGCTCGGCATCGGCATCGTGGTGTCGAGCGCGCTCTATTTCGCCGACCGGCGCATGAAGGCCGCCGACAATCATTTTCGCGGCTTTCCGGCGCTGTGGAACGTGGCGGCGTTTTATTTGTTCCTGCTGCATCCACAGCCGGCGCTGGCCACCCTTGGCGTTGCAGTTCTGATCGCACTGACATTCGCGCCGTTTCACGTGGTGCATCCGATCCGCGTCGTGCGGCTGCGCTGGCTGACCCTGTGGCTGCTGGCGGCGTGGGCGGCGCTTGCGATCTATACGCTTGCCTGCGATTTCTCCGTGGGCGCTCCGATTATCGCCGGGCATTGCGCGATCGCCGCCTATATCGTCGGCAGCGACGCGGTGATCCGGCAAATAAAGTCGTTCAAGGCATGATGGAATTATTGACCAGCGCGGAAGCGTGGGCGGCGTTGCTGACATTGACGGCGCTCGAAATCGTGCTCGGCATCGACAACGTCATCTTCCTGTCGGTGATCGTGTCGCGGATTCCACCCGCGCAGGCCAAGCGCGCGCGCCAGATCGGGTTGTTGCTGGCGCTGGTGTTCCGCATCGTGCTGCTCTGCCTTTTGGTCTGGCTGATCGGGCTGACCGAGCCGGTGCTGACGGTGAAGAGCGTGGCGCTGTCCTGGCGCGACATCATCCTGATCGGCGGCGGCATGTTCCTGATCGCGAAAGCGACCCATGAAATTCATGCCGAAGTCGAGGCGCGCGACGTCGAGCCTGACGCCAAATCCAACGCCAGCGCGTTCTTCTGGGTGATCATCCAGATCATCGTCATAGACATGGTGTTCTCGCTGGATTCGATCATCACCGCGATCGGCATGGCACAGGATCTCGAGATCATGATCGCCGCCGTCGTGATCGCTTGTTTCATCATGTACGTCTCGTCGGGTCCGGTGGCGCGGTTCGTGGCCGATCATCCGACCACAAAAATGCTGGCGCTGGCGTTCCTGGTGCTGATCGGTGTCGCGCTGGTGGCGGATGGCTTCAAATTCCACATTCCACGCGGCTACATCTACTTTGCCATCACGTTCTCGGCGGCGGTCGAATTGTTCAATGTGATCGCCAAGCGCAACCGCAAAAAGGCAGTCAGTTAGGCGGTTTCGACCCGCGTGTTGACAATGCCGCCTTGATGGCTTTCGCTTCGGTTTCAGGGCGGGCGCCTGAAGCAATACCGAGGGAGAAATCGACATGATCAAGGCCGTGCGCGTGCACAAGGTGGGGGGTCCGGAAGCCCTGGTCTATGAGAGTGTTGACGTACCCGCGCCGGGCGCGGGCGAGGTTCGCATCCGCCAGCACGCCGTCGGCCTGAACTTCATCGACGTGTATTACCGCACCGGCCTCTACAAGGCGCCAAGCCTGCCGTTCATCGCCGGCAATGAAGCCGCCGGCGAAGTGGTGGCCGTCGGGCCGGGTGTCACCAATTTCCACCCCGGCGATCGCGTCGCCTATTATTTCAATCTCGGCGGCTATGCCTCCGAACGCGTGATCCCGGCGGACAAACTCGTAAAACTGCCCGACCACATCACCTATGAGCAGGGCGCGGTGCTGATGCTCAAGGGCCTGACGGTCTGGTACCTCTTGCACAAGACCTTCAAGGTCGAGTCCGGGCATCGCGTGCTGATCCATGCCGCGGCCGGCGGCATCGGCTTGCTGGCCTGCCAGTGGGCGAAAGCGCTCGGCGCCCATGTCATCGGTACCGTCGGCTCCAAGGCAAAGGCCGATCTCGCGCTCAGCAATGGCTGCGACCACGTCATCCTCTACAACGAGGAGGATTTTGTCGCACGGGTCAAACAGATCAGCCGCAATGAACTCTGCGACGTGGTCTATGACGGCGTCGGCAAGACCACGTTCCCGGGTTCGCTGTCCTGCCTGCGGTCGCGCGGCCTGTTCGTCAGCTTCGGCAACGCTTCAGGCCCGGTGCCACCGTTCGCGCTCGCCGAACTCAACAATCACGGCTCGCTGTTTGCGACGCGGCCAAAGCTCAATGATTACGTCGGCACCCGCAAGGAACTGCTTGAAGGCGCCGACACGCTGTTCGCCGCCGTCATCAATGGCAAGCTGCACGTGCCGATCAACCACGCCTATGCGTTAAAGGATGTCGCGAAGGCGCATATTGATCTCGAGGGCCGGGCGACGACGGGCGCTGCGATCTTGAGGCCTTAGTAGAAGCGTCGTCCCGGCCTTGAGCCGGGACGGCGCTGGAGCTACGCCACGAGCCGCGCCGCACCCGCCTTGACCAGGATCGCGTCGAGGCAATCGATCATCGCCGAAATCTCTTCGCGCGTGACGTTGAGCGCCGGCATGAAGCGCAGCGCGTCGGGCTGCGGCGAATTCAGCAGCACGCCTTCCGCGAATGCCTGGGCGACGATCGAGGCACCGATCGGCAATTTCAGATCGAGCGCCAGCAACAGGCCCCGGCCACGGACGTCGCCGAGGCCATGCCGCGCCGATAGCCTTTGCAGTTCGCGCTCCAGGAACAGGCCGGCATCAACCGCCGATTTCAGGAAGGCCGGCGCGGCGACGTGTTCGAGCACGGCCAGACCCGCGGCGCACGTCAGCGGATTGCCGTTGAAGGTGCCGCCCTGGTCGCCATGCTCGAAGCAGGACGCGTATTCGGTCGCCAGCAATGCCGCGAGCGGCACGCCGCCGCCGATGCCCTTGCCGAGCGTCATGATGTCAGGCTCGATCTCGGCATGCTCGTAATGGAACAGCTTGCCGGTCCGGCCCATGCCGGTCTGGATCTCGTCGACGATAAGCAGCAGCCCGCGCTCCTGGGTCAGTGCGCGCAACTCCTTCAGGAATTGATCGGTCGCCGGCCACACGCCGGCTTCGCCCTGGATCGGCTCCAGCATAACCGCAACCGTCTTGCTCGAAATCAGCCGCTTGACGGAATCGAGGTCGTTGAGCTGCGCTTTTGGAAATCCGGTGACTTTGGGCTCGAACAGCGGCTCAAAGGCCTTCTTGCCGGATGCTGACATGGTCGCGAGTGTGCGGCCGTGGAAGCCGCCAACGAAGCTGATGATCTCGTATGCGCCGCCCTTGTATAGCGTACCAAATTTGCGCGCGAGCTTGATCGCGCCCTCATTGGCTTCGGCGCCGGAGTTTGCAAAGAACACCTGGTCGAAGCAGCTGTTGGCGACCAGCGCGTTGGCGAGCTTCAGACTAGGTTCGTTGAAGAACGCAGGGCTCGGCGTCAGCAACAGTTTTGCCTGCGCCGCGAGTGCGTCGGCGACGATGGCGGGCGAATGGCCGAGGCAGTTCACGGCCCAGCCCTGCATGAAATCGAGATAGCGCTTGCCGCTGTCGTCCCACAGATAGGCGCCTTCGCCCTTGACGAAGACGGTGGTGGGCCGTGCGGTGATGTTCATCAGTGCATCATACGGATGGGTAGCGTCGGTCATGTCGAGCTCCTCTGGGTTTTTGGGTGTGAAGGCAGGCCGAAACGCAAGAAGGCCGCACTTTGCGGGTGCGGCCTTCTCGAAAACGTTGCTGAACTAGTTGATCAGCGTTGTCGTCGGACACGGCGCAACCCATCATCGTCGCTGGAGCGACGACGGAAAGCTGCGCGGCGGTTGGTCCGGTTCAAGGTCATGGGGCAGGCGCATACAGCCGAAGGGCAGGCGGTGTCAAGATGATCTGTTGGATGATCTGTTGGATGATCTGTTGGATCAAAACCCCGCGACGCTGCCGTGCAGGTCGTATTGATCCGCGCGCTCGATTTTTGCCGTGACGATTTCACCGACGCGCAAGGGGCGGCGGCTTGAAAGATAGACCGCGCCGTCGATCTCCGGCGCATCGGCCTTGGAACGGCCTTTTGATACCGTCGGGCCGACCTCGTCGATGATGACCTGCTGCCTTGTGCCGACCTTGCGCTTTAACCGACGCGCCGAGATCTTTTGCTGCCGCGCCATCAGCGCGTTCCAGCGTTCCTGCTTGAGTTCGTCGGGCACGGGATTTCCGATAGCGTTCGAAGAGGCGCCGGCGACCGGCTCATATTTGAAGCAGCCGAGACGATCGATCTCGGCTTCCTCGAGCCAGTCGAGCAGATAGGCGAAATCGGAATCGGTCTCGCCGGGGAAGCCGACGATGAAGGTCGAGCGCAGCGTCAGCTCCGGGCATTGCTCGCGCCACTTCTTGATCCGCGCCAGCGTCTTTTCCTGCGCGGCGGGACGCTTCATGGCCTTGAGGACTTCCGGGCTGGCATGCTGGAAGGGGATGTCGAGGTAAGGCAGCACCTTGCCCTCGGTCATCAGGCCGATGACTTCGTCGACATGCGGGTAGGGGTAGACATATTGCAGCCGTACCCAGGCGCCGAGCTCACCGAGTTCCTTGGCGAGGTCGAAAAATTTGGCGCGGACCTGGCGATCCTGCCACGGGCTCTCGGCATATTTGATGTCGACGCCGTAGGCCGAGGTATCCTGCGAGATGACCAGCAGTTCCTTGACGCCGGCGGCCACCAGCTTCTCCGCCTCGCGCAGCACGTCGCCCGCCGGCCGCGACACCAAATCGCCGCGCAGTTTCGGGATGATGCAGAAGCTGCATCGGTTGTTGCAACCTTCGGAAATCTTCAAATAAGCGTAGTGCCGCGGCGTCAGCTTGACGCCCTGCGGCGGTACTAGGTCGAGATGCGGGTTATGCACCGGCGGCAGCGCCCGGTGCACGGCATCCAGCACGCTCTCATATTGCTGCGGACCGGTGATCGAGAGCACGCCCGGATAGGCCGCCTCGATCTGTTCGGGTTCGGCGCCCATGCAGCCGGTGACGATCACCTTGCCGTTCTCCGCCATCGCCTCGCCGATGGCGCCGAGCGATTCCTGCTTGGCACTGTCGAGGAAGCCGCAGGTGTTGACGATGACGATGTCGGCGCCGTCGTGCTTGCGCGCGAGCTCATAGCCTTCGGCGCGCAGCCGGGTGATGATCAGCTCGGAATCCACCAGCGCCTTGGGGCACCCCAGCGAAACAAAACTGATTTTGGGCGCGGTGGCCTGTTCCATATCTTATCTAATCTGCCTGATTGATGCGCAGGAGCTAGTCCCAATTGCCCATAATTACAAGGCTTTGCGCAGGCGTCTGACGTGCTATGGATGCCCTGCCGGGTTTAGAGTTGACCGATGAGCGCTGAGTCGTCGCCGAAAATCGTCATAGTCGACGAAAGCCCGATCCGCGCCGCCATCCTGCAAGAGGGGCTGCGGGAGGCGGGCTTTACCCGCGTGGTCCATGTCAGCGAAATGCAGGGCCTGCTGGCGCGGATCTATGAGCAGGACCCCGACGTCATCCTGATCGATCTGGAAAACCCGAGCCGCGACGTGCTGGAGCAGATGTTCCAGGTCAGCCGCGCCGTGCGGCGGCCAATCGCCATGTTCGTCGACCAGAGTGACGCGGCCTCGATCCAGGCCTCCGTAGATGCCGGCGTCTCTGCCTATATCGTCGACGGCCTGAGGAAGGAGCGGATCAAGCCGATCCTCGACCTCTGCATTTCGCGCTTCAACGCCTTCTCCAAGCTGCAGGACGAGCTCGACCGCACCAAATCGGCGCTGGAGGAACGCAAGGTGATCGACCGCGCCAAGGGAATCCTGATGAAGGTGAAGGGCCTGACGGAAGACGAGGCCTATGTGCTGATGCGGTCGACCGCGATGCGCGAGAAGAAGAAAATCGGCGAGATCGCGCAGTCGATCCTGACTGCGTCGGAGTTGCTGAAATGACCACACCGCTGCATATCGGCTTCATTCCGCTGGTGGATGCCTCCGCGCTGATCGTCGCCGTCGACAAGGGGTTTGCGACCGCCGAAGGCCTCGACGTCACGCTGGTGCGGGAAGTGTCGTGGTCCAACGTCCGCGACAAGCTCAATATCGGCCGGTTCGATGCGGCACATCTGCTGGCGCCCGTCGCCATCGCGTCCAGCCTGGGCCTGGGGCACGTCAAGCTGCCGATCGTGGCGCCGTTCAATCTCGGCCTCAACGGCAATGCGATTACGGTGTCGCCGGCGTTGCATGCGACAATCATGGGCGAAATCGACGGCGATCCGCGCAATCCGCTGGTAACAGCGCTGGCGCTCGCCCGAGTGGTGGCGGCGCGGCGCAAGGCAGGTCTCGAGCCGCTGACTTTCGGCATGACGTTTCCGTTCTCGACCCACAATTACCAGCTGCGGTTCTGGATGGCGGCGGGCGGGGTCGACCCCGACGAGGACGTGCATCTGGTGGTGCTGCCTCCACCCTACATGGTGGACAGTCTCGCCAACGGCCACGTCGATGCGTTCTGCGTCGGCGCACCCTGGAATTCGGTCGCGGTCGATCTCGGCGTCGGCCACATCCTGCATTTCGTCTCGGATATCCTGGTGCGGGCGGCTGAGAAGGTGCTCGCGGTCCGGCAGAGCTGGTCGGACAAGAATCCGGAAGTTCTGGCGGCGCTGATCCGGGCCGCTTCGCGGGCGGCGCAGTTCATCGAACAGCCGGAAAACCGCGCCGAGGCCGCGCGCATCCTGGCCAAGCCGGAATTTATCGGCGTCGATGCCGAGGTGATCGGCCGCACATTGGATGGCCGCCTCAAGATTTCGCCCGACGGCACCATGCGCGAAAGCAACCGCTATCTGTTGGTGGGGCGCGAGGGTGCCGCGCGGCCGGACCCGGTTCAGGCGGCCTGGCTGTACGCACAGATGGTGCGCTGGGGGCAGACGGCGATGCGGCCGGACGCACTCAAGACCGCTATGGCGGTGTTCAGGCCGGACCTCTATGACGCCGCCATGGGTCAGCCGGGCAGGGCCGCGGCCGCTCCCGACGCAGTCGGCGCCTTCGCCGGTCCTGCCTTTAATCCAGACGATATTGCCGGGCATCTGGCCGCGTTCAAGATCGGGCACTGGAAGCCCTGACGATCTCGATCTATGAAGCAAAAGTAGGCATCGATCGGGACAGCCTAATTTTTAGACAAAATGCCTTTAAGACGACAATGAAGCTTGCTTCAAAGCTTCAATAGCCTTGAGCTAACCACCTCAATCTTCAGTATATTTCATAAAGTTTGAGCTGGCACGCAACTTGTATGTTGCAGTGCAGCCAGCCGTCGCAAGTGCCGGTTGGCCTACGTCCAAGATGGATTTCCGCGGCAACGAAGCTGACGGACCGAACAGGAGCTAAAGCCCGGCCTGCGGCTGAGCCGAGTTCCAAGCGGTCAAACCCAATTTCGTTGACGCCACCAATCGTGGTCGCAGGAGCTTCGTCACGCACTATGAAAATCGAAACGCTCACAGTCGACTTTACCGACGAGCAGAAACGCTACCTCGAAGGCTTCAGCACTGGCTTGCAGATCAGCAGAGTCGGGCGCGGCCTCGGCGGCGGTTCGGGCAAGGCAAACGCCGAGCCGAGCGGACCTGAGGCCGCGCACATCAAGGCGCAGGACAAGGTCACAAGCGCTGGCAAGAAGCTGGCGGACATGGAGAAGGTCAAGCGCGAGGAGCATCCGTTCGATGCCTATCCGCGGCTGAAGCAACAGGCACTCGACGATGCACCGCCTGGCCCTGCCGACAATTTCCGCTGGCGCTATTACGGCCTGTTCTACGTAGCACCTGCGCAAGACTCCTACATGTGCCGGCTGCGGATCCCGAACGGCATCGTGAAGCATTGGCAGTTTTCGGGAATGGCCGATCTCGCCGAGCAGCTGTGCGGGCCGTTCTGCCACGTCACCACTCGGGCGAATTTGCAGGTGCGCGAAATCCCACCCAAGCACGCGGTGGCGTTGATCGAAGGCATTCAGGATCTCGGCCTCTGCTCACGCGGCTCCGGCGCCGACAACATCCGCAACGTGACGGGGACGCCCACGGCGGGCATAGATCCGCAGGAAATCCTCGACACCCGCGAATATGCCCGCGAGTGGCACTATCACATCCTCAACGACCGCTCGCTGACTGGCCTGCCGCGCAAGTTCAACGTCGCCTTTGACGGCGCCGGCAAGATTGCGGTGCTGGAAGACACCAACGACATCGCGTTTTCCGCCGTCGAGGTCCGGGCCGATTTCGGCGTCGAGCCCGGCGTCTGGTTTCGGCTAGGCCTTGGCGGCATCACCGGGCACAAGGATTTCGCCAAATATTCCGACATCATCGTCAAGCCGGCGGACGCCACCAAAGTGTCTGATGCCATCGTGCGCGTCTTCATCGACACCGGCGACCGCACCAACAGGCTCAAGGCGCGGATGAAATATGTCATCGACGGCATCGGCATGGAGAAGTTCCTTGCGCTGGTCGAGGAAAAGCTCGGCCACGCCTTCACCCGCGTGCCGGTGGCAGCCATGGCGCCGCGTCCGGCGTTCGACCGCATGGCGCATATCGGCGTCCACAAGCAGAAGCAGGAGGGGCTGAACTGGATCGGCGTCGCGCTGCCGCTCGGCAAGGTCACCTGCGAGCAGATGCGCGGGCTGGCCAAGATTGCCCAGGACCTCGGCGACGGCGATATCCGCCTGACGGTGTGGCAAAACCTTTTGATCCCAGGCGTGCGCGACGCCAATGTCGAGCTCGCGATCGCCGCGATCCGGGCGATCGGGCTCGACGTCGAGGCTTCGCAAATCCGCGCCGGCCTGATTGCCTGCACCGGCAATGCCGGCTGCAAATTCGCGGCGTCGAACACCAAGTTGCATGCCGCGCAAATCGGCGACTGGTGCGAGCCGCGGGTCAATATCGACACGCCGCTCAACATCCATCTCACTGGCTGCCACCATTCCTGCGCGCAGCACTACATCAGCGACATCGGCCTGATCGCCGCCAAGGTTGATGTCGGCGAGGATGTCGATCCGGTCGAGGGCTATCATCTGTTCGCGGGCGGCGGTTTTGGCCCCGACGCCGATTGCGGCCAGGAAGTCTATCACGACCTCAAGGCCGAGGATGCGCCGCAGACGGTCGAGCGGCTGTTGAAGGCCTATCTCGCGCATCGGACTTCGTCAGATGAAACTTTCCTGAGCTTTGCGCGCCGCCATGACGGCGAGACGCTGCGCAAGCTCGCCGACGCCCAACTCTCCTCTTTGAACGTGTCCTCATGAACCAGATCACGCCTCCACCCAGGATCGAGATCATTCCGTCCAGCGCGCCGTTTTCCGAAGCGCAACGCTCATGGCTGAACGGGTTTTTTGCGGGGCTTTTGTCCGACCCGCCGACGCCGTTGTCGGCGGAGCAGGGCGCTGCCGTCATGCAAGGCGGCGATGGCGATGATGGCGAGGCGCCGTGGCACGACCAGACCATGCCGATGGCCGACCGCATGAAGCTTGCGGAGGGGCGTCCGCTGCGGCGGCGCATAATGGCGGCGATGGCACAGCAGGATTGCGGCCAGTGCGGTTACAATTGCAACGACTATTCGGAAGCGATCGCGATCAAGAGCGAAGCGCGGCTCAATCTCTGCGTTCCCGGCGGCAAGGAAACCGCCAGAATGCTGAAATCGCTCTATGAGGAGATCGACAAGGCGCCGGCTGCGCCATCGTCGGCGCCATCAGCTGCGGCGGCGCCTGCGGTCGTTGCGGAGCCGGGGCGCTCGCGCGACAATCCGGCGCCGGCGATATTTTTGGGCCGCCATTTGCTCAACAAGGGCAAATCGGAAAAGGAAACCTGGCATATCGACTTCGATCTGTCGGGCTGCGGTCTCGATTATGTCGTCGGTGATTCCTTCGGCATCTTCGCCCGCAACGATCTGGGCAATGTCGACCAGATCATTGCCTTGCTCGGGGCATCGCATACGACCAGGGTTCGCGGCAAGACCTTGCGCGAAGTGTTGCTGGACGATGTCTCGCTCGCACCCGCGCCGGATTCGCTGTTCGAACTGGTCTCATATCTCACCGGCGGCGTGCAGCGCGAGAAGGCACGGGCACTGGCGCAGGGCGAAGATCCCGACGGCGATGCGGCGACGCTGGATGTGATGGCGGTGTTGCAAAAATTCCCCAACGTGCGACCGCATCCGGAAGCCTTCATCGAGGCACTGGAGCCATTGCAGCCGCGGCTCTATTCGATCTCGTCGTCGCATAATGCGACGCCGGGCAAACTGTCGTTGACGGTCGACTGCGTGCGCTACGTGATCAACAAGCGCAAGCGGCTGGGCCTCGCCTCGACTTTCCTCGCCGAGCGCATCAAGCCCGGCGACGAGTTGAAAGTCTATGTGCAGAAGGCCCACGGCTTCGCGCTGCCGCAGGATCCCAAGACTCCGATCATCATGATCGGACCCGGCACCGGGATCGCGCCGTTCCGTGCCTTTCTGCATGATCGCCGCGCCACGGGAGCGCCTGGCAAGAACTGGTTGTTCTTCGGCCATCAGCGCAGCGACTGCGACTTCTTCTATGCGGACGAACTCAATGTCATGAAGACGCAGGGCTTGCTGACACGGCTGTCGCTGGCGTGGTCGCGCGACGGCGACAAGAAGTTCTATGTGCAGGACCGCATGCGCGAAGTCGGCCGCGAAGTCTGGACCTGGCTGGCCGAGGGCGCCAACGTCTACATCTGCGGCGATGCCAAGCGGATGGCCAAGGACGTCGAGCGGGCGCTGGTCGACATCGTCGCCCAGTTCGGCGCCCGCTCCACCGACGAGGCCGTGAGTTTTGTCGCGGAACTCAAGAAGAAGGGCCGGTTCCAGCAGGACGTTTACTAATTAGGGCTAACGCCGGGTTCCAATTGGATCAAATCGGCCCGAATAAAATTCTCGCGCGAATCCACAGCAGAGAATTTTTCCCTCAAAAGGGAGTCCGCCGAAGCGTTCGTATCGCTATTTCGGCGGGTATCTTGCAACCGAGCGCGAACGATATTCCATATGCAACCCATGCTGCGTTGGAGATCGACCATGCGCGAACTGTCGGCGGAAGCCCGTCTGCACCTTTATGCACGTTCCCTGTCCCGCCGGACCGGAACCGGCTTCCATACCGCCGCGCTCTACAGCGCGCTGGCGCTGATCGCGGCCGTCGTGTTCAGCTCGCTGTCGGTTCACCCGTTCTGAGTTCACTTCGCCGTCTTGAACGGCGCGACCGCAATCCCCGCATCCTTCAACGCCTGCCGCACGCCGCGCCCGATCTCGACCGCGCCCGGCGTATCGCCATGGATGCACACGGTGTCGGTGCGCATCTTGATCACCTTGCCCGTGACCGAGACCACCGCACCGTCCTGCACCATCCGCACCACGCGATCGGCGATTTGTTTGGCATCGTGCAGCACCGCGCCGGGTTTTTTGCGCGACACCAGCGAGCCATTGTCCTCATAGGCGCGGTCGGCGAATACTTCGTGCACCATTGGCAGATTGGCGGCTTCGCCCGCGTTCACCAGTTTCGAATTGGCGAGCACCACGAAAATCAGATTGGGGTCGACCGCCCTGATCGCGTTGGCGATCGCCTTCGCCGTCATGTCGTCCTCGCAGGCGACGTTGGAAAGCGCACCATGCGCCTTGACGTGGGTGACCTTGTGGCCGGCCGCGGTCGCGATCGCCTGCAACGCGCCGATCTGGTAGGCGATCAGGTTTTCGATTTCCGATGACTTCAATCCGGGGATCGGCCGCCGGCCGAAACCGTGCAAATCGCGATAGCCGGGATGGGCGCCGACACTGACGCCGCGGGCTTTCGCAAGTTCGACCGTGTGGCGCATGATGTCAGCGTCGCCGGCATGGAAGCCGCATGCGATGTTAACCGAGGTCGCAAGCTCGATCATGGCGGCATCATTGCCCATTTCCCACGCGCCAAATCCTTCGCCGAGATCGCAATTGAGGTCGATACTTGTCATGATGTTGCTCCGCTTCTGGTAAGTGGATTTTTGTGTCCTAGTCCGGCCCCGAAACGTCGGCCGGCGAAGCGACTTGCCAGGTCACCGCATCGACCGCGCTGACGGCGTGGCCGGCGACGTTGGCATCGCTGAGCGCCTCGATGTTGAGATCGAAGTTTTCGATTCCGCGTAGCCGGTCGGGCAGGGTGCGCAGCAACTCCGCGAATTGGCGCGCGGCGGCCTGCGCCTCCGCCATGCTGACGGCTTTGAAACGGAAGCCTCGCCCGGCGGGGGTCTGCGCGAACCGTCCGAAGTCGGCGGAGATCACGGTTGCGATCTTGGGATAACCGCCGCTGGTGCCGCGATCCGGCATCAGCACGATCGGCTGGCCGTTGCCGGGAACTTGCAGGCTGCCGTTCACGGTGCCGTCGGACACGATGTTGTGGCCGTGCAGATGCTTGATGATGGGACCTTCGAGCCGGTAGCCCATGCGGTCACTGGTCGCCGATATCTTCCACTCGCTGTCGAGGAACAGCTTTTTGCTGTCGTCGGCGAATTCGTCGTCCTGCGGCCCCCAGAGGACGCGGATCGGGCCGTCTGTCGCGGCCGGAAGTTCGATCCGCTGTTCCGCGGCGCCGCTGGGCTTGGCGGTCTGCAATTCGTCGCCGGCCTGTAGCGGCCGCGGATAGGGGCTGCCGAGCCCGGCGCGGGCATTGACGGCAAAGCTGCCGAAGTCAGGCTCGCCCGCAATGCTGCCCTCGATGGCGAGGTAGCTGAACGATCCGCCGCGGGCAAAGCCGAGCGTCAGGGTTTCGCCATCCGCCAGCGTCGCCGACGTATCGATCGTAATGGGACGACCGGCGATGTCGGCGTTGCGCGCCGCACCCGCGAGCGCGATGCGGACCGCGCCGCCGTGCGCAGTGAAGGACGCGCCAAACGGACCGATTTCGACACCGGCTGCGAACAATTCGTTTCCTACCAGCGTGTTCGCCGCCGCCAGCGCCAGGCGATCCATCGCACCGCTCGGCACCAAGCCGTAGCGTTGCGAGCCGGGGCGGCCACCGTCCTGCACCGAACTTGCCGGGCCAATGGATGTGATGACGAGCTTGCTCATGACGTCATCAACTCGGCCACGATCTCACCGGCTTCTGCGGCGCGGTCCTGCTCGGCAAACGTTTTGGTATCAACCGGCGCAAAGGTGATGGCATCGCCGGGCTCGAGCAGGAAGGTCGGGTCGCGATGCAGCTGATAGGTCCGGACCGCGGTCTGTCCGAGCAGGTGCCAGCCGCTCGGGCCGGCGAGGCATTGCACCCCGGTCTGCACGCCACCGATTGAGATCGTACCGGCCGGCGTCAGCAGCCGCGGATTTTGCCGCCGTGGCATCTGGAGCGACGCCGAGAGGCCCGAGAGATAGGACCAGCCCGGCGTAAAGCCGATCATGGCGACGCGGTAGTCGCCGGCTGCGTGCCGCGCCACGATGTCGTCGGGCGTGGTGTTGAGCGTCCTGGCGACGTCCTCGAGATCGATGCCATGCTCGCCGCCATAGACCACGGGAATGCGCCAGTGTCGGGTTTTTGCCGAGTCTGCGACCGGCAACTCCGCCAGTGCCAGAATCCTGTCGCCGAGTTCGTCGAACGAAGTCCGCACCGGATCGTAATGCACCAGCAGCGAGCGATAGGTCGGCACGGTCTCGGTGACGCCCGCAATCGGCGCGCTCGCCATCGCGCGGTCGAGCGCCAGCACCCGGCGGTTGGCGGCCTCGTCGATGTTGCGGGAAAATTCCACCGTGATGGCGCTATCGCCACTTGGCAAAAGGCGGGGCGGGGAGTGCGGCGCGGCCATGGCCTCAGGTCTGCCTCGGGAGCTGTTGGGCTGAGATCAGGCTGTAGCGTGTTTTGCGCGCGAGTGGAATTCGCTTCGTGCGAAATCGGCCAGCAAGTTCAATAAATTAATCTGCATTGCGACGATAAGATGTTGTGATCGATCAGGCCTGAACGAGCCCTTGACGCGACCCGCACGCCCCGCAAGATGCGCTACCTCTTGGATTCCTCGCATTGGAGCCTTGCCTTCCAGATGTCCTTGACCCCCGAAGCCGTAGCAACCCTTTCCCGTGTGTCCACGGGCACCATCACCACCGTGCTGCTCAAGAAGGGCCTGCGAAACGTCTGGATGCGCGGCACCAAGCCGCTGCGCCCGGGACAGCCGCGGCTGGTCGGACCGGCCTTCACGCTGCGCTTCGTGCCGGCGCGCGAAGACCTCGCCACGCCGGAATCCTGGTCGTCGCCGATCTCGACCCGAACCGCGATCGAAGCCATGCCGCAAGGCTGCATCGCCGTGGTCGATGCGATGGGCGTTGCCGATGCCGGCATCTTCGGCGACATCCTCTGCGCGCGCATGGTCAAGCGCGGGGTTGCCGCGCTGGTCTCTGACGGCGTCGTGCGCGACGTCGAGGGCGTGCTCGGCACCAATTTGCCGGTGTGGTGCAACGGCTTTGCCGCGCCGCCTTCGGTTGCGGGTCTTACCTTTGTCGGCTGGGGCGAGCCGATCGGTTGCGGCGGCGTTGCCGTTTTCCCAAACGATATCATCGTCGCCGACCAGGACGGCGCCGTGCTGATCCCGCAGGCCTCGCTCGACCATGTTCTCGCCGAAGGGCCGGAGCAGGAGCGGATGGAGGCCTGGATCGTCAACGAGGTGAATAATGGCGCTGTTTTGCCCGGCCTTTATCCGATGAATGCCGAGACCAAGGCGCGCTATGCGGCGA
>Ga0307516_10004091_pt1 | contig 18235 bp, 27 predicted proteins | sample 19_EM_MG_FD_203310 | JGI IMG/M metagenome (GOLD analysis project Ga0307516, IMG submission 203310) | Populus trichocarpa ectomycorrhiza microbial communities from riparian zone in the Pacific Northwest, United States - 19_EM | ecosystem: Host-associated > Plants > Roots > Unclassified | place... | reverse complement strand
CAAACAAAGATAAAATGAAATGAAGTCAGATTCATGTTGTTGACCTTTTATAATCTCGTCCACAAAGCCAAACAATAACAAACAAGGACAAAATGAAAAATAGTTGTTAAATGGCTGTTCCATAACAAATATCATAAGATATCTCTGGAAAGCAAGAGACACAGATCATAATATATATATACCTGTCTAACAGTGTGACAACATTATAATCTTACAATTAGCATGGGGTCAACCACAGGTCAACTCCACCATGTCACATTATAATGTCAATGTATTATAATCTTACCCTTGCTGCAAAAAAAGCTGAAACAACGTGGTCAGGAATTTTAACGTGGATGAAAAATTATAATATGAAGGGAATTATAATGTGAAGGGAATTATAATGTGAAAGTCAACCCAAAAGGCAGAAATGTGGACAGAATTATAATGCAGACAAAAAATTATAATGTGACAGAAATGAGCAAAAAGCTGAAATATGGACGAAAAATTATAATGCAGAGCTCCCAACCTTCAATTAAAATGCATCTACTTCTGGGACCTGAAAGGTGTTGTCAGTCAGGTAGGGTTAGTGAGACATGACAATGGGCATACTTCTTAATCTTGGTGGCCTGTTGATCATCAGTAGAAGCTTTGTGTCTATAGATTGCAGATTAGCCTCAGAACAAGACAAGAACTGTGCCAACTCACTTTCGTGGCTTCGGTGAGGCTTGTGGAATGATGGCACAGTAATCATCAAGGAGCTGTGTAACTACTGACAGCCATGGCCCAACTCTTGTCCCCTTCCCTTACATGCCCCTCCTCCTTCACATGTGCCCTCCACCATGCCAATCCAACAATAAAAAGCATGACTCTGCTTGGTCCAACAATTTTGTTCTCAGGCAAAACCTTGAGGGTGTTCCACCAGGTCCACCAGTTATCCATGAAAGTGGCGTCAAGAGACTGGTCTTTCCAGGGACGGCCCATTTTCATCCAAATATCAAATTTGATTGGGCACGAGACCTTCTTCATGTGACTGTTACTCTTCTACAACTTTTAGGTCAGTACAAACTCATAGATGAAGAAATATAGAAATTATCTCTGGAAAACCATTGGCCCACTCAAATGTTACAAGGCAGTTGACACAAAGTACCCAGTTCTTCCCCCAGTCCTTGCTGTCCAGCAAGTATGTGTAGGTGGAGGTGATCATTGCAGTAGATGGTGGGGGATCCACATGTGCCATGTTCACCACTGCTTGGGCAGCAGCAGCAACCACAGTAGCGACGGTGCTCTTTGACAAGAGCCTGGGGCTCGCTGAGGCCTCACCAGAGGTAGAAATAGGTTCAAACAAGGCATGATCTGTATCAGGGCTGAACAGAGTGATGACTGCAAGTCTCGAGGGGGCAAGTCTCGATAAGACTTCTGACAGACTGTTCACCAACAATAAAGAAGATGTGTTAGGTCTATAGACAAAATAAAGTAGGGGCACACACCTGTTCACCAACAATAAAGAATATTATCGTTAGGGAACAGGGTGGTGCAACGGGCAGTGGTATATATCTAGCGGAGGACCAAATAACAGTAAACGGGAGGGAATATGAAATAGGGTGACCTGCGGAATTGTTACATAAGCAATGGTCGAGATGGAAGAGAAAGAAAGAAAGAAAAAGGTTGAATGAGTGGGGCATACATAGTATAGTCTCATGATATCACCCCCCCATCAAAAAGGCCGATATCCTCAATGACCAGCTCCCCCTCCAGGACGGTATGCATTCGGGCATTTCGCGTGGAAGGCATCTATAAGGCCTCGAACTTGTGGATTGTCAAGACTGGCTCCAGGCTCCCATGTATTCTCCTCCTCGCTATAATCCAGCCACTTAACGAGGTATTCCACCCCCCCCTTTGCCTTGCCTGCTCATTGTGAGTTCGCGATGGCCTCTACATCATATACTTCATCCCCCATCTCGTCCAACGATGGCACAGGGTTTCGTGGCATGGCCAGCTGCTGGGGTGAATATCCAGCACAGTGCTTTGACAACAGGTTCTGGTGGAACACCGGGTGTTTCAAACGCCATGTATCGGGTAGCTTCAGTTTGTACGATGTTTCGTTTACTTGGCGGAGAACTTCGAATAGACCGTATCGGCATTGGGCGAGCTTGTTTGAGGGGCAGGTCATCTTTATGTTCGTTCCCTCGATGTAGACTAGGTCGCCTGTTGAAAATCAGGTAGTAGGTCAGGTACTCCTGTTGAAGGACTCGTTCGATGTTTGTAGTGCACGTTTCATCACCTCCTCCACCTCCCGTATGGTTCTCTTCAGCCTCTCCCCAAACTGTGCTGCCCCCTCCTTCTTGACCCAGAAATTGTGGATATGTGGCATATGAGGGTGTCTCCCATGGTTCAGGTAGAAAGCCGACTCCCCGGTCGACGTGCTCACCCGATTGTTCAGTGTGAATTGGGCCAAAGGTAGCCAGTTCGTCCAGTCATCCTGATGATAGCTGACATACATGCATAGGTATTGGGCAACTTTGTGGTTCATCCTTTCGACTTGTGCGTTCATTTCTGGGTGATAGGCAGTCGAGATGTTCTGCTCAATGCTGAGTACCTGACAGATATCGTGCATGAATTCGCTGGCAAATTGAGGTCCCCGATCCGACATGATTTTCTTCGGGATACTGAAAAATGGGAAAACCTTCGTCTTGTATAGGTCTGCGAGCTGAGGAGATGTGAGGGTAATTGAGGTGGGGATCACAACAACCATTTTGGAGAAGTGGTCCATGATATTCAAAATTGCGTCGCAGTTATCGGACATGGGGAGGGGTCCGATGAGATCGACAGAGATTACCTCCCAGGGTTGTGAAGGGGGAACATGGGAGTGGAGAGTTGTCAAGGTGGGGAGGTGTGATGTTTTGTTTTCCTGGCAGGCTGTGCAGCCATTCACATATCAGTGGACATCCCGGAATAGACCTGGCCAGAAGAACGTTCTCTCGATCGGATTCTGAGTCCCATGCCGCCCTGGGTGACCTGCCAGTGGTGAGTCATGGTGAGTCCATAGGATCTTTCCCTGGAGGATGGCATCCTTTGGAACGTAGAGTCTTCCCATGACCCAGATAGTGCCCTCGTTATCGACCTTCCATTTGTCTGGTTTGCGGTATCTGTTTGTCACCACTATTGAATCGTGAACGTCTTGTGCAGTCCGTATGCGAGCTTCGAGTGAATTGACCTCCACCGTGGCTCTGGTTTGGAAGTAGGCAGGTTTCAGCACAATGACTTTGGTGTTGTCATTGGACCCATCATTGTGGTTTGGTAGTCAGGATAGAGCATCGGCCGCCGAGTTGTGAGAGCCCGGCAGGTGATGTAGAGAGAAATCGTAGTCTGCCAACATGGAGACCCATCGACCCTGTCGGTGGTTGATGTTCTGAGGCTTCCGGAAGTATTCGAGATTTTTATGGTTGCTCCAGACCTCAAACCTTTCAGGTGCACCAAGGACATAGTGGCACCACTCATCTAGACAAATCATGATAGCTAGTAGCTCCTTGTCGTAGATTTCGTAGTTGCATTCTGCTGGCGAGAGGGATTTTGACAGAAAGGCGATGGGCTTCCAGCGTCCTTCCTGCAGTTGAGACAGAGTCCCACCTACAGCGAAGTCCGAACTGTCAGCTTCGATCTTGAATTTGCCAGTGTCGTGGGGTGTATGGAGTATTGTTGCATCTGAGATTGTGGTTTTTAAGGTGTCGAAAGCTTTCTGGTGATGTGGAAGCCACTCCCATGGGGTGTTGCCTGTCAGCTCATGCAAGGGATGGGCAATCATCGAAAAATCCTTGACAAATTTGCGATAGAAATTCACAAACCCAAGGAACCATTGTAAGTCCTTCTTTCGTGACGGTGCCAACACTCTCGTATCACCTCTATCTTCTTCTCCTCCATTCTCACCTCACCCCCTCTGACGACCATTCCCAAATAGTCTACTGTCTCCCTCTCAAATTCGCATTTTTCAGGCTTGAGGTAGAGTTTATTCAGTCGTAGTTTTTGTAGTACCCGTGCAACAAGCATACGGTGGTCATCTAAGTTGGTAGAGAATATTAGAATGTCGTCAAGATAGATGACAACATGGCCCTCTCTAATCTCATCAGCGAAGATCTTGTTCATCATTGCTTGGAAGGTCGCCGGAGAATTCATCAGGCCGAAGAACATAACTCGAGGTTCGAAGAGACCACGATTCATCTTGAAAGCCACCTTCTACTCATCTCCTGGTCATATCCAGATGTTGTTGTAGCCCCAGCATATGTCGAACTTTGTGAAAATAGTGGTGTTCTTCAGTTTGTCAATAAGGTCGGAAATCAGGGGTAGCGGGTACTTGTTTTTGATTGTAATGGAGTTGAGGTATCGATAGTCTTGAACAGGGCGGAGTGAGCCATCCTTCTTCTGGATGAAAAAGAAGGGAGAGGCTAGAGGGGATTTCGAGGGGTGAATTTGTTGGGAGGATATGTTTTCTTTGATGAATGTGTCAAGCTCGCGTTGTTGACCAGGTGATAACAGATAGACCTTGCAATCTCGAAGCTTGGCTCCTGGGACCAGTTCGATGGTGTGGTCCCACTCCCGGTGTGGAGGGAGCTCGTCAAAGCCCTCTTTGAGGAACACATCGGCAAAATCATGAAGGTGTGTGGGGACTCGATCTAATGGTGAGCCCGTAGAGGGTTGGGTCTTCAAGGAGGTAGTGCGAGTCTCCAAGTCGACCCATAGGATTTTGTCACCGTTGTCCAAAGTCGTGGGATCAGCAGCAGGCTCAGGGAACGTAGCTCGCCGTCGTTTCCAGTCAATAACAGGGTTAAAGCATTCTAACAAGTCAAAACCAAGAAAAGCTCCAGCTTTCCTGAGGTTCGCGATCATGAAGACCACCAAGTCCTGGACAGGACCTATGCATACGTCGAGGCATACTACATGGGTAATCTGGTCATTCATTGAGTGGTCAGCGTTCACTTGAAGCTTCAGGTGGGCGAGCCTAATCTTTGGTATCCCTAATTTCTCGACTAGGTGCTTGTCAATGAGTGATCCCGAAGAACCACTATCAACCAGCATTTTGAGGGGAAACGAGGTGTCATGAGGGATGGCAACGGTGGTGTGCAGGTCTAGTTGTTTCTCACCAGAGTCTAGGACCCAAGGGGTGGGGCCGAGATGCTTTGTTGTTAGACGGACATCAGGATCAGTGAAAGAAAGTGGGATATCAGGATCCTTACATTTAGAGTCCGTATATAAACAATCAGGGGGTATTGGGGGTTCTGTTGCACCTACAGGCCCCCATTGAGAAAATCTGTCTCGTCCTCTTTCACCTCTTCGAGTGTGGCTGTCAATGGTAAGACTGTAGTGTCAGCCACCCGTGCATGTTCCATTGCTCATGGACATCCCGTCGCATGACTCTTGTGCTATCTGCAGATGAGGCAGATCCGGTTGGCCAGCATCTTTGAGTGGAGGATGTCATTGCCTTTTGTCGACGTGAATGGTTTGGACATGGCGGCTACCAGGTCCTTGTCGGTGATGTCCTTGGGGATATTGGGCAGGGTGAGGTTCACGAAGCGTGACGTGGCATTCGGGAGAGAGATGGGGTGGTTGATGTGGTAGTGTTCAGATGATAGGGAGATGATATGCCATGAAAGCTTCGCATGACTAGTATGAGGCCGGCCTTACATATGAGGTTGGCTTCCTGGTCGAGTGCCGTGGACATGGTTTTGTCCAATCCTATGGGCATCATGTCGAGTGCCAAGATGACCTCTTGTACTGGTTTGCAGAGGTGTCCGAGGTAACGGCTCACCAACGGTAGTGTGTCCGTGTACCCTGCTTCTTCTACCTTTGCTAACCAGTCATTATTAAACTGAGCCACTGAACGGCGTCCCTGGGACGTCGTGTCCAGCCAGTGTTGGGCACTGATCGCTGTGTTGCGGTCCCCAAATTCTCGGATGAAGTCATCCAGGAGCATCATGATAGTGGGCGGCAGGCGGGCAGGGTTGTTGGCCAGCCAGTCCTGGCATGTATTCATCTATGATTGGGACTTGGTGTGGGTTGTGAGGCTGAGGATGAAGACGACCTGTTTCGACAGCGGAGCACCCGAGAAGGCCCCCAGGTAATTGAGGACTTGGTTGCGGAATGGTTTGGCATCGCACTCGGTTCTGTTCCAGGCCTCTGGTTTGGCAGGTTTCAGGTTCAGCTCGGCGGTATTGGAGGTAACTGGTACCTGAGATGTGGCAGCTGGTGGTATAGGGCTACCTGGTCCTAGTGTGATGGTGAGCGCGGGTATCTGGGCTGCGACGGGGTGCCGTTCTTGTACAAAGTCGAGTTGGGACCGTAAAGCCGCTACCTCTTCATCCACCTCCTGATGGCTGTGGCGAATGGGGTCCTGGAGGTTTTGATGGCTGAGTTGCAGGGCCACAAGGGTTTGTAACACCTCATTGAATTGTAACTCGATGGCGTGGACGCGGCGATCACGGCTTTCAATAATTTGTTGGAGGTGTCCTATTTGTGTCCACAAAGCACGGACATTGTCGGGCAGGGATAGGAGGTTCCCACTGTTTGTGTCGAGAGGCTCATTAGACAGGATGTAACGAAAGTCTTTCACAAACTCATATGCCGATGTGTTCGATTGTGGGCATAGTGGGAGGCGTGGCGGTGGGGAGGGTTGGGGCAGAGTGGGAAGAGGACATCCACTGCCTTGCGGGGAGCATGGGGAGTTGTGTGACGTTTGATGGGCGTCTAATCAGGGGATGTCCGGATCGGTGTCAAAGGGAGTAAGAGGGGTCAACGGTCTCGTGGGATCAACCGGCGATTGGACCATTGTGGGGCTGCCTCAAGGACGAGATGTGCAGACAAAAGAAGAACAATAATATTATATCAGGGCTGAACAGAGCAATGACTGCAAGTCTCGAGGGGGCAAGTCTCGATAAGACTTCTGACAGACTGTTCACCAACAATAAAGAAGATGTATTAGGTCTATAGACAAAATAAAGTAGGGGCACACACTTGTTCACCAACAATAAAGAATATTATCATTAGGGAACAGGGTGGTGCAACGGGCAGTGGTATATATCTAGCGGAGGACCAAATAACAGTAAACAGGAGGGAATATGAAATAGGGCGATCCGCGGAATTGTTACATAAGCAATGGTCGAGATGGAAGAGAAAGAAAGAAAGAAAAAGGTTGAATGAGTGGGGCATACATAGTATGGTCCCATGATAATCTGCAGCAGAAGCACTTGCAGTTATTCCAGAAGCAGCTGAGGCTTCGGCAGAGGCAGTGGAGTCCGGGAAGGTAGGTTGAGATATGGGGATGGGGCTCGCCACAGCAGGAGAAGCAGAAAAAGATGAATTTGGTGTCGGAGTGACAGTTGACATGATAGCACCATTGGAAGAGGACGTCAATGAGGAGGCGGCTCCTATGGAGCCTGCCATGGGGTCAGAAGAAGTTAGTCCAGGAGGTGGGACACCTGTGCCAGCAAGGAGGGTGTCGGGCGGAGAGGTGGCAGAATTTCTGACTGGAGTGATGCCAACCGAGGTCTTTGCAGTAGGAGGGGGGGATACATCATTGGAATGTGTGGGTGGAGTTGACAGTGCAGGGGATGTCAATGAGCTGGCAGAGTTGGCGTGACCTTGGTTGTCACCATCACCATTAAAGTCCACATTGGCATCTCCATCCAATTCATCATCCTTCACCTTGGCACCCTCATCTTCCTCTTGGATCTGATCGGCATCCTTAGAATTCCATTGCCGCCCTCCTATTGCTAAGCAGCTGTCACACATGTAAGTTAGAGTTCACTTCAATCATGAGTCAATGTACTGAAGATCCTGGCTCTATACATGAGCAGGAAATCTTCGACTCTCCCAAAACCCTCAGAATCACTGGCAGGCCATGTCTTTGACTCTCCCTCAGTTGTGGAAAATACACTTGAAATCATCTAGGTTAGTGTTGTATTCTGTAGAAGGCAATTCAAATGCTTACCTTCTCACCACAACCTTTTCATCATTCAGAGGGCCGACCATTAAGATCGCGACAGACATACCAAACCGTTGAGTGACTGCATCAGAAAATGGGATAAGGGTGTTTGGGGCATCAATTATGGCCACATGATACTCACATGCTGAGTGAGGTTTTGGAGTGCTGGTGAAGTAGGCTTCCAAGTCTGCAGTATACATGTCATTAACCTCCTTCTTGAGCACTGCACAGAACTCAGCTGTTTTCTTGCTCCAGGACTCCTTGATGAATTCCTTGACCAGGCCAAGATGGGCTGTCCCAGGAAGGACATCCTTTAGCTCATTCCACCTCACATTGAAGTGAGGTTTGATATGTTCTTTCTAGTGAATTTGGGAATAGACATTGATTGTAATCGGCTTTCTAGGGCACTCCCTGCCAATACCGACCATGGCTTGAAGCAGTTCAGACATGCTGTTGCCAGAATTGTGGCCTCGTGTGTTGTATAAGTGATGGTACCACTGCCCAATTTTCTGAGGACATGGAAGTCAGCGAAGAACTTCCTGGCTCGATTGAAGGTTTGGGTACTTACTTTATGGATGTCCTTAACATTACTCACTCGCTTCTCCACTTCGTCTTCATTTATGTCATCAAAGCACAAAGAGTCCTCAAGGACATCGCCATCTTCTGCTGGGTCATCGACATCTTGGTTGTAAAAGAGGTCAAATCCATACCTCACAAACCAACAGTGGGTAACATTATCATAAAATGTACTAATGACATCATGGCCCCTGTTGTGAGCAGTGAGGAACTGGTCACGGAAACCTTCCAGAAAGAGTTTCTTCGAGCCTTTGGCCCATGAAGGATGACCCCGAACATTGGTATAAGTGCAGGAGCGACCTTTGGTACTAATTTTGTGTCTAGCCATAGATCTGATAGTGCAAGAGCGAATCTGAGTGAAGGATGTGTGGTGGTGTGAAGTCAGCCTAGGTGGTACAAATCTTCAAAAGATTTATATTACTCTGGCTTTTTGGAATGGGCTAAGTCATGAGTCTTGACAGCACATATCTGATGCTAATTTGTTTATCTCAATGGTAATTTCTTGTTTCTCCAGGATCTCAGGGATAGCCAGCTTGGACACCCTTTTGAACAGCGATTATATATTTTATTCAGGTCTTCACATGATTAACGCAACTTCAACAGTCATCACAATGACCCAGCTCCCTGATGATGGCCCCACCAGTACCTCACATGGCAATTCTGTGCTTTGGATGAGTGCAACGCAGCCTACAGCTACCCAGTCCACACTCCACCAGGTCATGTTGTCCCATGAGCTCACAGCAATCGTGGAGCCCTCGATTCCCAGCAACGGTCAGTAGTGTATCCGAAGTACCCTGCTTTTGTCTCTCAACCTCAACAAGGGTTCTAGATCCCATTATGATGCATATGCCAGGAGTCTATTCGGCTCCATCTCACACCTCTGAATTGAGTGGTGGTGAGATCAGTTTCTTGAACATTATTTTCTATCATGCGAAAAAATTTTATTGACACTTGGCAGGGTAAATTTATTGTCTTATTCACTTCTCATTTTCGTTTCTACTTAATGTTACAACAAAGGTTTAATCCTATGTTACAACGGCAAGCCTTACTCTATCTGTCTGTTCTGTTCTGTCATACCCCCTCTGTAAGGTCGGTATACGATATCGATGCTTGTCCCTCTTCAAGATTGATCAAGTGTTCAGGTGAGCCAAGCCTTCTTCAAGACACTTGGTTTGAGATCGTTCAGTGAGCAAAGAGGAAGGTGAATTGCCTAGGTCAAAGCTAAAGAATACAGTGTTTATCCTAGGGTTTATATAGTAAATCGTCTATGAGTTATGAGTCAAGCATAATGTGTCACGATCAGTAAAGCTGAGTAATCGTGAGAAGAATAATCTAAAAGGAGATTGAGCTGACTGAGCTCCGCAGTAAAGTGCAGTAAGGCTGACTGAGCCTGAAATAAGTATGTCATATAGGTTGAGTTAAGAGCGACTGGATCAGGATGATGAGTAAATATGAAGTAGTCATGGTTCGGGATAAGAAAAGTTGTAACACTTAATACAATGCAGACAAATCCTCGCCACCATTGAACGCAGTGGCCATCAGCTCCACCAGCCCGATCACAGCTGCACCCTCCAATCTCAGAAGTGCTGAGATCCAGGACCCTGCCATCCATGCACCACACTTGACCACCACTCCAACCAGCCTTACTACACCCATCTCCTTTCCAATATCCCATCCCTCCAGGTACAGAAGTGCATAAACCCAGGACATCAGTAAATGTATAGTCCTATGGACATATCATTTTCATTGACTTAATACAATACAGATGGATCCTTGTCACCAACAAACATGGTGGCCATCAGCACCACCAGCCCAATCATGGCCGCGCCACATGTGAGGTTTAGATCAGAAGCGGCTACTGGCCATGAGGACCGCAGCAGTGCTGAGAGCATATGGCCCAATCAGATGCCCTTACCTGTCCATCCCATGAGCCGCCCTCGACGCCTGGATACCCCCATTCACTATAAAAAACTATGGGACACCTCGCGACCTTGATCAGATGGCAAATCAACTAGGTATTATACTGTTACCAAGGGTCGCAAGGTTGGAATATTTTACGACTGGTACATTACAGGATCATGGGTATTGACATTCAAAAAAAATCTTATTTTCTCATTCCTGACAGGGATGAAGTCAAACGCCTCATGGAGGGCGTTTCAGGTGCAAACAGGAAAGGTACCACATGTTCGATGATGCCTGCACATGATACAAGAATATGTACAAGGCCAGCAATGTCATAATCATTCCGAGTAACAATATAGATAATCAGGACTCCAGCAGTATAGACAATGAGGAACCCAGCAGCCCCAACAAGCCAACCTCCTCATGCGCCATCACGAATGTGAATGCCAGTCATGCAATCTCCTCCACCACTTGTCGCATGGCTCCCACTAGTGCCATCGCTAGGACTTGATGTGTCGGTGAGGTGGGGTCTTTGGTACCTAGTCCATCCTCTTGTTTGGAATATCACTATGTTAAAGAACCTGTGAAAGTCATTGATTTGAGTGACAGTGATACAATCTCCTCCACCACTCATCACATGGCTCCTGCTGGTGCTGTTGCTAGAAATCAATGTATCACTGGGGCGGGGTCTTTAACATCTAGTCCAGCCTCTCATTCAGGAAAAGTCATAAATTTGAGTGACAGTGACGATGTATATGCTGATCCTGTCATTGATGATCTTATCAATAAAGTGAATGATGTCCTGTAGTTTGCAGTAGTTATGCAGGCAAGTATGTTTTCTGGTAGGTATGTAGATAAATTTGAATATGATGTGTTATGCTTCGACATGTAATGACTGAATGTCAGTTGAGAAAGTAGAAGTGTTCGGAATGTAGGTAACTTAAGAATGTCAGTTGAGTTGTCTTGAATATCAAAGTGTTTCGGTGTTATAGGTAAGTAGAAGTATTCAGAATGTAGCCTAAGTTAACAATGTCAGTTGTGTTTTGGTGTCGTAGGTAAGTAGAAGTATTCAGAATGTAGCTAAGTTAAGAATGTCACTTGAGTTGTCTTGAATGTAATGGTATGGTAAGTAGAAGTATTCAGAATGTAGCTAAGTTAAGAATGTCAGTCGAGATGTCTCAAATATAACAGTATGAAGAGCCATGTCTGATTGTCAGACAGCGAAGATAAGTTCAGGGTTACTTATACATGATATCGTTCGGTTCGATGCTATGTGATTCATCTCTTCTTCAATATCTACTACTTGTCAGATGACTGGATTTTGTGGATTGTGAGTTGTTCTTTCATTCTGTTTGACATTATGTGATTCGTCTCTCTCCCCGATGGCTTGTTGGATGGCTCGGGGCTTCGTGAATTCAAGTGAGTTGCTAAGAGACGATTCCTTGATTGTCATTGATTCTTGAAGCTTTTGTTCGGTATATGATTCGTCTCTTCTTGATTTGCATGAGAGGTGTTTCCTTGATCATCATCAACTCTTGCAACAATTGGGGCTTACGTTCAGTTCAATAATCGAAAAGAGAGGTGTGTTGGTACACCCCCATAGTAACCGACTAACTCTGCTATATCATCTTACTTAGTTCCACTGAGACTTGCATGTTGACCTGGTTGTGTCAGCCCTGCAAATTGCCTGCCAAGTTGCACATCATGGAACTTGAGTTACTAGTACTAGATCTTCCATGTTTCCCTCCACTTCTGTCAATCAATTTCAACAGATTGGTTGGATATCGTGGATCTCGAGTGAATCTTCCGTGTTCCCCCACTCACATCGATATAATTTTCAACACATCAGGGTCAACAGTATTATTATCTCAACAGATAAGATGTGTTGATGATGTCACATTATCCTGGAATGCTTGTTTGTTTAAATATCATCTTTCCCATCATTCCATCACCCTCTTCCTCGCTCCTTCCTCAAACATCTCTTTGCCACCACTGGTCAGCTCATGTGCAGTGCTGGGTGGCAACACGTCACCAAGGGCAAAAATTGGGCCTTGTACATCTATCAGCATCTGTCCGCTGTTACTACTGCCCAGGCAAGCAGTTCCACCAGGGGAGGGGGGGGGCAGGTTCAAATATTGGCCAGAACTCTGCACCTTGCCTCATCTGTGGCGGCATCCCCATCCTTGTCAACACCCACTTTGATGCTCAGTCCCTCTGATACTGATGTTGTGGTCAATGACACAGACAACACGGGTATCCCTTGCCACTCCGGTATCAAAATTATACTCCCAAGCAAGTGCTATGCAAACTCAGTAAGTGGAACACATATTCAAACCCTTCCTTGTCTGAACCACCCTCAGGATTATCTGCTTTTGACATGGATGGAGAACTATCGTGATAGTTACCTCAATGCCTTTTTATGCATGGAAGGGTGAGGTCGCAATGCTGCATTAGGATGTGTTCTCTGTGGGAGTGACCAGGCATCCTACCGCTGTCGGAATTGTCTCACAGGTCATCTTCTTTGCAAATTTTGCATGCTGAAGCATCACAAAGAAGATCTGCTTCATGTAATTGAGGTATGCCAGTTTTTTCAGCGCTGTCAGCTCAGCAATTCACAGTCATGTCTTATCAGGTCTGGGCCACCATGCACTTCCACAAAACATCCCTCAGTACAATTGGTCTCCAATATCAATTGGGCCATTCTCGCAACACTCCATGTGCTCTCCGACAACCGGCTCGTGAAGAATTTACTGTGATTCACAATAACGGGTTTCACTCCATCACCCTTTATTATTGTGGATGTTGACCTGGTTATGCCGCTCATCAGCAACTCCTTGATAATGCTTGATACCTCTTGAACCTTGAATATGTGCCACTTTCTCTGTCCTTCGTCAATTTCATGTCCTGAACCTCCAAACCAAGACTACCTCATATGACTTCTACAAGGTCCTTTCCCTATTAATGGATGCCTCAGGACTCTCGGATATCCCGGTAGGTTGTCCCATTGTTTGAGAAAGTTTCTCTTTTAATTTACCCCCTGTTTTGTCAATATAGGATCATTGACAAGCCTTTATGTACATGATTCATGAGTGGCACCACCTCAAGATGGTGAAACAATCTGGACATGGTTATGACCCAGGTGGAATTTTGAAGACACCTCCTGGTGGCTTTGCTATTCCCTGTTGCACATGCCCAGAACCATCGATCAACCTACCATTAGACTGGGAATCTGCACCCACAGAATGAGCATGGCTTTATGCCTACATTCTCAGTGAAAATGCCAACTTCCGTCTCAAGAATCATTTGCAGAGTTCTTCGCAGCAGGACCCTCCCCTTGGGCCTGGATACACATATTTTGTTGAGGGTGATGCCTATGCTGACCACCTTCACAACTATGTCGATCAGGATGAGGTGTGTGCTGCTTATCTTCTTTTTCATTTGTGGTATGTACTGACTATGTCTTCATTAGATTAGTCATTGTGCTGGATTTGCTGCTCTTTGGTCAGCGGATATGAAGAAGTCCAAGGGTTTATGTGCAACAGGTGTTGGCTCTGTTAGTTGTGCAAGCCATGAACTATTCTGCCTGAATGGTACCAGAGACCTTCAGAAGGGGGAACAGTAAGATAGATTTATTTTGGGTGTTAATTTCCCTATTGACATTCTTGTTTAGGTACTGTAAAATGGACTATCTATTTCTGTCCAGCATTCTCGGTTTATTAGCCCTTCAATTACTTATCCTCTTGTACAACATTGCCTGTCAGTGGTCGAGAAATTTCTCAAGACGTCTTGAAGCTATGCCAGCAAATCTCCGCACCAGCATGCCATTAATTCTGTTCAAGGTCCCTAAATTCCACCTGCCAGCCCACTGTTCAGATTGCCATTCCATTTTCTCATTCAACTTCATGCCAGGCATTGGCCGCACGGACAGAGAAGATGTAGAATGTAACTGGTTGTGGCTCAACGGTACTGCAGCCAGCACCAGTCAAATAGGGCCTGGATCCTGAATGAATACCCTCAACAACTTCAAGGGTTTTCATAACTATCAGAAGGTCATCAACTTTGGTAAGCTTTGATGTCTTTATATGGCAGTTCTTGTCTAATTATAGGCAGGTAGCACTCTCTTCCATCGACTTGTCCTTGCGATCTCGGGGGCCGTCTCGCATCACAAAGCTTTCATGACATTTACGATGGATTTACAGAAGGCTGAAGTTTCTACATGGGAGGATGTTATTGCATGGGAGTGGAACCCCACAGAAAACCCAAACCCATATCATGTTCCCAAGGAATGTAAGTTGTCAGATAGTCTTTCAATCCTGTTCATTAACCCATGTTTAGCTGGCAGAGCAAGAGCACCGTCGAGTTGATGAGGGTTCTCTAGCTGTCAATGGCAGTCCATTAAGTTTCATTCTGACGGGGTTGTCTATTGCTGATATGCAGTATGTTTCCAAATGTGAAGTATTGATACGTGTTTCTGACCACGATCCCAGGCTTTCACTTCGGACTGACCTGGCCAAGAAGGATTCAACACCTGCACAGCTTGCCTCTATCCATGAACGGAAAACTGCTCTGCTCAGACGGCTCTGATGCTTCCATGAATCCCGGATGATGCTCATGCCTGGACTGTCGGCTCATCTCAATTTCATTTCATCCTCTTTGTCACTGCATCCCTTCCACTCCGATAAACCCGAGACACATTCCCTTCATCTACTCTCCACATTCACAGATCCTATTTTATGGGCTCGCATATGTATATCTGGTCTTGCCAACATCAAAGACCGTCTACATGAGGCCCATGCAACAGAGGCACTTGAAGATCTCCATCGTCAACTTTAGATGCATGCTCTTGCTAGCTCCTACAAGAAATCAAATATACAGAGCCAGGGGCCTTACACACGGATGTGAACTCTCCAACATCAGGTCAAGGACAAAATTGTCAATGTGCACAACCAATATTGGGAGGCATGAACTGCCTTGAAGTCATTGTGGGGACCAGGAAGCTGGGAAACTGTTCTCTACGAGCTCAAGCAGGAGCATATTCAGTGCATACATGAGTGTGAACCTATGGCTGAGGAGCTTGCTGCATGGTGTCATGGGGATTCAGCTTCCGATGCAGAGGAGGATGCCGTCAACAGGCCTCATGAGCTGGTTGTTGCACCATCTCGTCTGGCTGTCGGTGAAGGTCATCGGATGTTGTTGTGGATTTGGTATTCCATCACTGGGGGAGACCTTGAAGATGAGGAATCTGGGACCATTCATCAGAGTCTCTGGGCTGAGTGGGCAAAGTCCAGGACCTGTTCTCACTGTTGGTGGGAGGAGTTGATTTTGCTGGATGAAGAGATGCGCTGAGTACTTGCCTTTGGTTCATGGATGGCAAAATAGTGGAGGCAGCATGCCTCATAGCACGTTGATGTGCCTGCTGATCTTGCAGAAGGTTTGCACACATATGCTCTTGAACATGCCGAGCGTGAGGAAGCCCAAAGTCTTGCATGGGCTACCAAATGGGCTCCTGTTTGTGAACAGGCTCGAGCTACCCTTTGGGCTATAACATCTGGCACCGATGCTTGTTTTCCTACTGTTCTTGAGGTCGTTCTTGATCTGGAGCTGGATGAAAGTGGTGATGGTGGCTATCCTTCAGATGACAATGATGACAATTGGTAAGTCTCCAGTTATTGTCTCAATTTTAATGGATGATTCATACCCTCATGCCAGATTTCTTTTGATAGTGTTCTGTAGTATGTCTATTTTTTTCACTGTTCTATTGGATGTTTATATTTCCTAAAAGATTGATACTTTAATACATGAATTATAAGCTCCACTTTTGATATCACAAAAGCTTGCCATTGATAAATGGTCTAGATTCCTTGCATCTTTGCTTGGCATAAGTACTATATCTGCGCACATCCACCTGTGTCAGCAACATGGCAATTCACAGGCTGTTAGCCCAAATTATTATGTCTGTTGGTGTGCATAGTAGGTGTGTTTTGATGTCTACTGTGTTATAATTCGGGCTTATATTATAATCCACCTTTTAACATTATAATTCCTGGCAGAAGCCTGCCTGCATTTGCATTATAATTCCCTGTTGCAGCTTTTTGCACCGGTGAGTTTTGGGCATTATAATTCAGGGTTACATTATAATCTTTCAGGTTTAGGGTTATTTTAACATTATAATTCCAGGTGGAAGCCTGCCTGCATTTGCATTATAATTCTCTATAGCAGCTTTTTTCACTGGTGGTTTTGTCTTCTGCTACATGATAATTAGGGCTTACATTATAATGTCTTTGTTACTGTGTTTCGGGTCGAGGGTAAGATTATATTTTCATGTTGATATTATAATATGACATGGTGGGGTTGACCTGTGTATATTATAATTCTGTTATTTTTCTCTCTATAGTACTAATTGTAAGATTATAATGTTGTTGCACTGTTAGATAGGTATACATATATTATGATCCATGTCTCTTGCTTTCCAGAGATATGTTATGATATTGCTACATGGACACCTCTGCCTTTATCATTACTATGTTAGAATGAGATGGAACGGAGAATGGGAAAATCCCAAACCAAGGATGACTGACTTTGTATGTTCACGTTATATGTAGGAAATCCAGAGGGCACCTTGGAGGGTATGCCGAAGCACGTCAAATGACTCTGACCAGGACCACTGTCTCTCAATGGTCTCTTCTCGGACTCACCAGCCATATGCCTCCAATGCCTTGACAAACTGCTGGAAGTCACACCTGCTCCAATCCGGGAAGCTGTCTTTGATGTAAGCCTCCTTCCTCAGTGTCTCTTCTTCTGTGTGGGGTTCAGCTGTGGACATTTTGTCAACATCAACACCACTTGGAAATGTCATGCAAGGATAAGTACCAGTGTCAATAAACTCTTGCACAGCCTGCTGCCCCTCTTCCAGCTTCTCTGGGGTATCTTCAGGTCCAGCTGTTGGATGAACCATGGCAACAATCCATCCTCAAAGGCAGTCGAGTTGACAGTGATGGCCTCATTGAAGATCTTGAAGGGAGCAGGAAAGCACCACATTAAGTGACCATACACGTTCATTCATGGGTTATTAAGGGTCTACAGTGTTGAGGATCCTATTGAGGGGGAACTCAATCACGGTCCTAGTGATGCTGAGACTTTCATGGAGTAGAGCCAGAGTAGGATGGGGACCCTCACCATAGCTTATAGGAGTAGGGGTGGAGTTCAGAAGCGCTGTGCATCCAAAGCCACTCGAGAAGAGTGGCAAAACATGATGCTATGGGCAACTCACGATCTCATCCGATGGGGATGCATAGAGGTGGAGATGGTGTCGTTGTTATTGGATGTGGCGGTGCTGGATGGGATGACAGTAGGAAGGGCAGGGGGGGAAGAAGATCTGGGGGTAATGGTGGATGCACACCCTCGTCTGTTCCCATCTCACTGTCATTGTGTGATATATTCATTCTAAGGTAACAGGAAATAAACTATATACACTGGGTGGAAACATCAAGAGACATGGGACAGGAAGGAAAAGGCCCACTTACTGGGATGACACACCTCCTAACAAGATTGTTGTGGGTGAGACGCTCAGGGTACACCAGCATTGTCACCTCCTCACCCAGTGAGATGCTCGAGCATACACAGTGTTAGGGCAACCACTTAACTATCTTCTCAAAGCATAATCCAAAGACTATGCCGAGAATCAAGCATTGTGGGCTCACACATAGATAAGCTTAGAGAGAGAGAGAGGATGGTGGAGGAAAGCACCAGTTTATATTGACTTTAGATATCACCACAGTCAAGTGGGAATCCTAAGAGAATAAG
>Ga0307516_10004090_pt1 | contig 18237 bp, 7 predicted proteins | sample 19_EM_MG_FD_203310 | JGI IMG/M metagenome (GOLD analysis project Ga0307516, IMG submission 203310) | Populus trichocarpa ectomycorrhiza microbial communities from riparian zone in the Pacific Northwest, United States - 19_EM | ecosystem: Host-associated > Plants > Roots > Unclassified | place... | reverse complement strand
ATGCAATCCCTGGTATAATTATCTGTAAATCTTATGATACTAAATATCCTAGCATTTGTAACTGCGTTGTGTTTGTTTTAAGATCCCCCAAACAGGGATTTGTACTAATATAATGCTAGTAAAGAGTCTACCATTTGTGCCTTTGCTTTTTTCGTATAAATCTCATCATACTGCTTCATCTGCATTATTGCGATCCCTCTAGGATGCATGCAAATACCTAATTTGGCTATGCTCATAAAGTCTGGAAATGATTTTGAAAATAATAGAATATTCCAATGCTGTTTCTAGGGAATTCTGTTAATTTAATTTTAAAAGTCATATTTTTGTAAATAATTCTTCTTTCCTCCATTAATATTTCAAGCTTCAATTGCTACATGAAGATTTATTTTTTTAATGATCAAGTATTACCTATTAATTAAACACAACAAGAACTAAATTAATGATGAATGTGCTAAAATTTGTGATAATATGGAAGTATAAAAAGAATTGCAACTATTTTACAAAAGAAATTTCGAAAATGAACTAACTAAATTATTTTTTTAAAAAAGTTTATTGATACTTGTTAAAAACTTTGTGTGAAATTGCAGCAAAAGTTTCAAGGTTCAGATGGACGGAGAACTTTTTTTACTTCAAGAACCCATTTGTACCATTTTGAAAACTACAAGAGTTAAAATGTTATTTACACAGGCCCTAAGAAAGTCAGGTTATTTTTTTTTACCCTCATCCATAATTTTATCTGTTAACCAATACTGGAACAATAACAGGATAAGCCACCCAACATAATTCTAACCAATACTAAAGCATCATCTGAAGCTTCCTTTACTAAGGAATATCATATTCACAACATCCCTTGCAGCATTCATTCATATTCAATGGTTTTCAACTAATATTATTTAGCAAGATGATGCTTCATATGTTTTGCTTGCATGAAAAGCATAATCCGTATAATCCACAGAAATGTAAACTTACACCTGTTAGCGGCATGATCCTTAACATTTCACAGTATCCTAAACTTGTTTAGGAGAAAACATAAGATTGTCTAAAGCAGTTCTCACCTGTTAAATTACCATGACGACATTGACTTTCAACAGCTGGTGCTTAAGCTCTAGCATGAAGCATGGTGGAGCTAACATAGTACTTACTATGTATAGTCGCACCATTTTGGCCCCGGGAGATCATTTTTCAGCAAGTTGACGTTTGTCTTCCTCCTAAAGCTTTTGCAGCCATTTTGACCCAGGAACACATCCTGTTATTAGATATACCAATTTAGTTTTGGGAGGATGATTCCTTAGAATGACTCTCCGCAAGTAGACGATTCTCTTCCTCTTCAAGTCTTTGCAGCCACTTTAATCCAAGATCAGATCCTGCTTTTGCTGCAATCTGGAACTGTTCCTTTGCTCTCTCTACAGGATTCATCTCAGTATATTCAGCGCTGTTCATTTTTTTCGCAGATGAACCCCTCTTCAAACTGAATTTTGTTAGATGTTCTGGAACCTGAGCACCTGGACCAAGAGGAAACCCAATATCACAATTAATAGCTTGTGCTTTTCATCTTGCACAAGTAAAAGACAAGATAAATGATTTGTATAATCTTTAAGATGAAAAGAGCTTTAATCTAAATCATATCCCTAGACCAAAGTTCATAGAACCTACGGAATTGCAAGAAGTAATCTCTATCAACTGTAATGATGGCAGGGTGTGCACCATGATATCAATACGAGGTCATTTAGTTAAAACTCAATTTTAACTAAATGCCCTTCATCAAAATATTGGATGCTAATCATGCAATGTACATGAAAAGGAAAACAAAGACATTACTAAAAAACTGAGTCATCCCAACGAATTTCAATGAACAGGAGGGAAAAGAAGGTAAAGAAAGGGAGTCGGAACAGCTTACCTCTAAGGAGGAGAGATCCATATGCTATAGCAGCACCAACATGTCCCTGCATAAAATAATAGCAGTAAAGAAAGGTCCTACAGAGGAGTTTAACTAATAATATTCTAGAGCAATTCAGAACTTATGCCTTCCCAATTTCATTATCAGCAATGAAAGAAACCATTTTTTCATTACAACATTACAGGTACTCTGCAATCACAAGTCTTACAGTTGCAAAGATGGAGCTCAACTCTATGCACAAGACCCTCAAATTACAGAGTTTCTATTTCCAGACGCATTAGATGGCAGAAGGGGCAACCTGATTTCTTTTTAATTTTTTTTCAGGACAGAACCTGATTGTCAAATTTATCTCATGTATCTTGATAACTACTGACGATGTACCACAAAAAGCCAACTGCCATCACTTTAACTTACATTAGCAAAAGTCTACCAGTTGGCTTAAAATATGGAGAATGTCAATCAAGTTTAGAAAGCAAATGCACCCCCATCACCCCCCAACTCCCCCAGGAAAGAATAGATAGGTAGAGAGAGAGAATTGATGGATGCAATCTAGTCAGTATAAAGAACTCTGTTTATTACCTTCTCCGATGCCCTATGGAAACACCACAAAGCTGAGGCGATATCTTTCTTCACACAATCCCCCGTCAAGTATACAGCACCAAGAAGGTAAAGAGCACCAGGATGCAACTACAATGAATCTGGCTCAAGTAAGGTCTCGAGACCCATTATAGAAACATTATAAACAATCATTCTAAGCAAAAAAAGAAACATACCTTTTCAACTGCCTTCTCTATATAATAGAAAGCTTGTTGATCTGATTGGACATAATCATTCTATCCAAAAAAGATATGACATAATATTACAAAAGGAACGTTACAAAACAATCAGAACTAATAGATCCACCAGGAAACAATTGAAAAAGAAAATTCTCACAATCAAGGGCAGGGTGGATACTACTTTAGAACTTGTTGTCAAGCTATTGATGATTTCTAGTAAACGAAATTTCACACAGCTTGGTCAATACTATCCTAGTTGATAAGAGGTCCCAATTCCGAAAGCTTAAGCTATCAAGATATACATACCCCAAGCTCACAAGGACTAAAAATATTAATCTCAAGCATTTAAGCTATCAAGCCTCAGAGCTCATAAATATGAATTCAAGTTAGTTTACCATGCAAGAAGTTTTAAGAGCAGGAAATGAAACAAAGGTAGGATAGACATTTATCATGAATATCAAGATTGGATCCCACACAAGGCCCTATTAAAACTACATTATATTGGGTTCAGTTTGGCAGTCTACTGTTATGTACAGCATGATTTTCCAGAATCATTATATGAACTATTTCCACAGATACTTCGTTTTTAAACATTGTCTTCTATTGTGTTAATAAATAGAAGCTTGATAATATTTTGCCAACATTTTCACATATGAACCAGTCTATAAACACTAGTTTGAATATGGAACACAATAAGCCTAACCTCAACTCTTAGACGACAACCTAATTCATATTGTGCTTCTGGATCACCCATATTTGCAGCTTCCACTAATAAAGCAACTCCTCTATTTCATGATAAAAAAAAAGAAAAAAACATCAGTAGTGCGCACATAAAAGGTTCACAAACATACCGTGAGTCAAAGTGACATATGCAAATGTCAATGTGGAAATAGAAGGGCAATATTCATGACAATATTGGATGCTCAAATAAGTAAAGTCGTGATTACTATTGAGTAAATCAAAAGCCTAAAGAGCATCAAATTTTTTTACTGGTGCCTGTTTAGGGGTTTAATATGTTATCCAAACGATTGAACAAAACTGATTGGGTGGCATATCAAATCTAGAACTAAGCCAATCCCAGCTCTCAAGCTGCCTTGACACACTAGTGCAACAATTTACATTTAAAACCATGACAACAGGCATACACTGAAGCAAGAGAGAGAAAATAAAAAGAACTTACATAGCATGATTTTGCCCTGGAACATGGTACTTCAGATGCAATTTGGACAACCAATACCTAGCATGGGTATTGGAGTTGTCAACCTCCAAAGCCAGCTGAAAATTCTCCTTCGCTGTCTAATATCAAACCCAAAAAAAATAAAAAACAGCACGAAGACAAAAGCCAAATAGCATTTTTAATATTCTTCACCACTTTCGATATCCAGCATTTCTTAAGAAAAAGAAAAGGCCTACTCTGAGGAGAGGGATAAGACGTTTATCATTGCGTTCGCAGTAATCAATGACTCTATCCACTTCCTTCAAAGCACTCCATCCTTTCGCAATGAACTCCATCGCCTTCTTATTTCTACCATGGATCTCTCTCTGCCAATTATTAACCCCACCCCACCCCCAAACAAGAAAGGTAACAATCAAGAACTGAAGATGACTAAGACTACTGGAAGAGAAAGTAACTTACATAGAACTGGAGACGACTAAGAGCAGCGAGCTCTAGAGCTGGCTTCTTGACATATTTTCCAAGCATCTTTGATGTCTGGGTGAAAAGAACCCTGCCAGAAGCTCTCTGAGACAGAAAGACCGCGGATTTACCTCAGATTATTACGGAATTACAAGTGTTAGATCGAATTTAAACAAAACCACAATGACCTACTCATCAAAGTAAGAAACCAAGCAAGCCTTGAAGGGCCACTCATGAAACAGTGGCAAACCTCAAGGGAGGAATGATATTCCGATCAAATCTTAAAAACCCATCAAGAAAAAACCATGGCGATGCAAAATCTAGAATCAGTAGTCTGTTCACATCCTTGTCCATGATTAAGATTAAATATAGGAAAAAAAACCCTCTCAGAGGCATTTTATCGAACACGTTGTGTTATTTTTAAGTATCATTACAAGCAACCAAAATGACCTGACTCAGGAATGTATAGTAGCCATAAGAAGACATCCCGACAAAATATTAACTTAACGGAGAAGAAGAAGAAGAGGTATTTCAAAGAAGCAAAACTGAAGCACTGACCTTTTCTTTTCTCAAGCAGGACTGGGAGGAGACAGCAGACCCGTCGGAGAGAGGAGCAGGGACCGGGAGATGTAGCCTAGGTGTTTCAAATTGGACCTCTTAATGGGTCTATAAGTGGTTTGGGTTTGTATTGGTTACCCACCCAAGGTTAGGTCACACAGCCCATTTGACGTGTAGATGTATTTGTTCACATTCTCTTATGGCCCATTTTGACACACCCATTTACAACCCATACTCATTTGAGAGATCATTAAAATTTTATAGTAAAAAATCCCGGCCCGATCTGACGTGTCGATCCGATCCAGTGACTAAAAGCCTAGATCGGGCCAAGTTTTACTTCGAACAGATTTTTTTTTGTTTTTGTTTTTTATTAAAATGATTGAATTTTAAAAAAATAACACAGATTAATCTATCAATTTATAAATTAATAATTGTGGCCCTTCCTATTGTTTTGTTTTTCTTAATTTTAGTAGCCATATGGGCATAGCTTGTTATTGGTTTCATTATTTATATAATTGATAGCAAGGAAAAACTTTGGTGTAACTAATTAAAATGTTAAAATTAGTAGAAAGTAATTGCAAAAATGATGTATCCGTCCACTCACAAAATCATAAGACTATACCTTAAAGTGGGTTTTTTTTTTTAATGTATTTATATGTAGGAAATCTTGTAAGCTTTTCAAACTCCGTGGGTCCTTATAGTTTAGCAAAATGAATCAAATAGTCCCTTTAATATTAAATATAATTAAGCATTTCCCGTATTTTTATTGATCCTTTTTGTCCATGTCATGTCATGTTGTTTTTTAATTTATTTTTAATGAGAAAAGAAGGTATTTCTTGAAAAATATATTAAATTAAGTATAGTCAACAATAATTAAGGGGTCAATTAGTTATTTTTTGAAACTAGAAGGATTATTTAATTATTATACAAAACTAGAGGGACTGATTTGTAACTTACTAAAAAAAGGAACTGCATGTCTTAAATCAAAAGGAAAGCAAAAGCATGTGGTATCTGGGACCTTTTTCTTTTTAATAGAAAATATAATGAATCAATGCGGACGTGAGAGATTTTCAGCACAAGTACAATGTCCCCTTTACCATGTTGTTAGAAAACGTGATAATAATTATTATTTTTTAAAAAATATTTGTAATATTAATATATTAAAATAATATAAAAATAACAAAAAAATATTAATTTAAAGTAAAGAAAAAATAAAAAAAATTTAAATTTTTTTAAAAGCATTTTTGAAACGCAATACCAGACACATATATAGTACGTGCTTCTTCTTCTTTATTTTTTTTTTAATTTGAAGCATAGCTAGTTGCTGGATTGAATTTAAGTTATTATGTTAACTCAGAAGTCATTAAATAAATTTAAAATAATTATTTTTATTAAAATGATAATATTTTATTTTTTACAAGATATTAATTCCATAAAATTTAGAATAAATTTGTATAGAACAATTAGACCATTAAGAATTCAGTTTGATCAAACGAAATTGATCAGATTAATATTTTTTTTGATTCAACTAAAAATTCAGTTTAAACCAGACTCTAAATCATGAATTTTTTTAGATCACCCTGTCGAGAGTCAAGATAGATTTAATTACCTATAATTTGATTACAACACTCATCTTAAATTTTTATATTTATGATAATCTATCTATCTATATAACATTACTTTTATTTTATTCAATTAAGGATTCTATGAAATAGTTATACATATTAACTTAAAAAAGAAATATTATTTCAATTAGATTTACAGGAAGAAGTAAATAAATAATATTTAATAATATATGGAAACGTATTTTTTTCCTCTCTCTCTCTCTTAGAGACCTCCATTGCTTTTTTTTTTAGTTTAACGTGGGTGTCCGGGCCAGCTTGCGCGCATCTTAACTAATCTCACGGGCCCTGAAGTTAATGACCATGTAAGCCTCCAGTGACCATCATATGAGCAACCACATGGCTCAAATCTGAAACCACAGAAGAAGCAAGCCTCCATTGCCATTTGCCATTTTAATCAAGCCATGTGTGGATATATATGCTTCTTGTCCGCGTAGCTTGGCATATGAATCATTTATCTTAATTAATTTCTTGTAAGTTTCATTTTTCTTCTCTAATGATTCCTTGGACCAACATGGCAATCATAATAAAGGAATAAAAAGAGATGGAGGATATGTGTTAGTTTTCATTAATTATTTGCCGAACTATATAATAAAAAAAGGAAATTAAGCAAATTAAAAACATGTGGACCTGTTGATTGGGAAAACCGTGTGGTATCCGGGACCGTACCATTGAAGCATTGTATAGAGAGACACGGCCACACCACAAAATGAATATCGATCGATGTTTGGATGCGAGAAACTTGTAGGACAAGCTACAGAGACCACTTCACTAAAAGACATGCTTCCAACTTGTTTGATATACATTATTGGGTTTGGTGTTCTGTGTCTAATTCAAGCTTCATGCACAAACTAATTAATGTTGTTGGATTTATGCATGCATGCTCTTCAGTGATGTTGGCAAGGGGCAGAATCTTGCGATTTTTCAGTAGCTTGTCATAATATATAAAAATATAGAATTCAAAATCGATCTGGGGTACTTTTGAAGATGTGGATCATAAAATTAAGAGCCTAAATTAAAGTAAGTTCTTAATTTGGGTGGATTTTGACCTTAAATATGACCTTCTACGTCAAAGAATTAAAGATTTCTACGAAATATTTGTACTTATTAACTCTAAAAAGAAATTAAAAATCTCAATTAATTAGACTCACAAGAAAAAATAAAGTTATATTACTTGATCAAACATGAAAATACGTACATATTTCTCATGTGGAGTTGAAGTTAAGAGAGAAGGTGTATTGGAAAATATTATGAAGACTGTATCAATGAACCATCTTAACCCAATAGCTTAACCTGTTATAGATAAAGTTTCAGGATATGATTTATATTATTCTCTAACACATCCCCTCAAGTACTTAATTTTTATCAAATAAATGAGGATGGTGAGATTCGAACTCGTGACCGCTTGGTCATCAAGGCTTTGATACCATGTCAAAAAACCATCTCAACTCAATAGTTTAAGCTGTTAGATGAGATTTTAGGATATAATTTATATTATTTTCTAAGATACGCTAACATGTTGAGAAATTTGTAATTTTCACAAACAAACTGATAATGTAATTATTGTTTATGAGATATTTTGCGACCTCTTTTAATCATCAAGTAACACGTGGATACGTCTTGTCCTCGTAGCTTGGCATATGAATCATTCATCTTAATTTCTTGTAAGTTTCATTTCTCTTCTCTAATGATTCCTTGGACCGGCATGGAAATCATATACAATAAAGGAATAAAAGGAGAAGGAGATATGTGCTAGTTTTCATTCTTTGCTGAACTATATAATAAAAAAAGGAAAGCAGGACTGCAGGAGCATGTGGACTTGTTGAAAGGGAAAACGATGAGACATGGCATCTGGGACCATTGCAGGCACTGGCGTGAGAAGTTTTCAGGACAAGCATGTCTGAGACCACTTCCTAAACGACGTGCTTTCATCTTGCTCGATAGACATAACTGGGCTTGACGACGTTCAGCTTCTTATATATTCAAGCTTTATGGTACTGATCTTCCATGCATTACTGTCGTTGGATAGATGCTCTTCGATCAGTGAAGCAGCTGGCAATTAGGGATAGCATGCTAGCTTTCGTCTTTTTTCTGCTGTATCATCACGTGATTAATCGCGTCGGCTTCTAGTTGCAGGAGGCCGGTCAAGGTGTTTCCACCTCTTTCATCCTCATATTTCAGCATATAAAACACATGCGTGTCCAATTTATTAATTGTTTTTTTTAATCATTTCGTTTGATTTTTGGACGAGTTGTGGCTTTTAGAATTCGAGTTCTGAAACTTCGAATTTAATTAGAGGTTTTAATAAATCCTCGTACTTAGAAAGTCATTCGAATGGCAAAAAAAAAATCTATTTTAAATAAAATCTAATTAATTTTTAAAAATCATACAAGAAATAAAAAAAATTAACTCAACTAATTTGCTACATTGAAGAATAGGATTATACTTCTAATTAAAACTAGATTTTCTAAAATATCTAATGACCCTTCTTCTATCACTATTCTTTCTCTTATAAAAAATAAACACACACACCACTATATATATATATATTAAAGTCTTATTGCATCACAAAACACTCTTCTCTTCATCACTTTCCACATGGGTTTGTTTGATATTGTGGTAATTTTTGTGATTGTGATTTGAAAAAAGTTATTTTATAAAAAACACTTTTAATTGAAATTGATTTGATATTTATATATGTTTGGTTAAAACTGTGGTTGCAATTGAGGTTGAACAACAAATAATTTAATATGTTTGGTTAAGAATGCTTTTAAAATATCATCTGGAACAAAATTGGGATTACGATCAAATTCTGCAAATGTTACGCTATCATGCGATCTCCTTCTAATTTATGTAGTGTCATTGAATAATGTTAAACATTAGTTTCTCGAATAAAACACAATTAAAAATAAAAAAAATTGAATTTTTTTACTGGTAACGTGAACAGTGCAGAGTGAATTAATTCACTCTGCACAGACGGCATATAAAAAGAGAAGCACCTTGAAGCTGCTTTCGATTAACCTGTGTTTTAAACGCAAAAATATTAGGTCCAACAAACAGTAAACTACGTTTTATACTTTACCAAATAGTTTTTTATTTGTGGTTTGCTTCTAAAATTGAAGCAATTATATAAACAAACACGCTCTCTTAGTCTTTAATGTTGTGACTTGAATATTCTTAAGAAAATAGGGTCTTTAGATTGGTTTTTGGGTTTGATTTCATGAGTTATTTGAGGCGATGGCGATGGCGATGAAGGAGAATAAGAGTAAGCAAGGAGGTCGTGGTGGTTAAAGCAAATAAACAAATAAATAAACTTATTATTGTTGTTTAAAAGATGAGAGAATTTTTTAAAGAAATTCAATGGAAGAGTTAGACCGATAGTCCTAGCTGGCGAATTTATTATTATGTCAGGAAAGAAGAAGCATCACAACAGCACATTAATTTCTAGCTACAAGAGGTCAAGGTGTTTCCACTCTTTCATCCTCGTATACACGTATGTCGGTCCAATTTATTAACTCTTCATTCTTGGTTATGCAATTTCAATTTCTTTATTGATTGAGTTGGATTTAAACATTATAATAATTCAAATCTGACACTGAATATTATTTTCAAAGAAACTATTAATTAATGGTCATTAATTTGGAAACATACTCGTTAATTATTGACCTTATTCAATCTTGGCCTCTTAAGAAAGAGTTGGTCTTCAAACATGGCCTTAATGTCAAGCTCACCATCTATTAATCAAGAACTCGTATTCATAATTATTTACTTTCTATGAACACTGACGAGGCAGCCATGCATTAATTATTACTGAGTGTACAAACAATTAGCCATCGAATTAGAACAACTCTAGCTCTTAAGGTAGCAAATGCAAAGGATCTATCCCTCCTGTCTTTGATTCAAGTTATCATATATGTGTTCATACATATGAACCGATCGATCTTGTCTAGTGGAGACGTCTTAAGACACGTTATTCATGCTTCGAAATGGCGGTCCACCATGGGAGCACAATTATTTGCACAACGGCAGCCATGTATGCCCTTGTTCAGTCAACAGAACTTGGAGCGTTCATGTTAGCTATTATCGACACGGTAGGGTCAAACGATTGAATTCGTGTTTTTGTTTCGTTTTGAAACAATACACACGATCATGATGGTATGAACATTATTATTTTCTTTTCATCATGAACAATGAGAACAGGAAGACATGCATGTGCATTCAACAACATTCTACGCCAGCACTGAAGTGCAAGGAAACCTGTCTTTAACCATCATGAGAACTCAAAGAAAATGAACAAGGATCGATGGTTTAGAAAACAAACTAGCAGAAACAAGGAACAGAAGAAGAAAACAAGCCTGGCCCTCAGCAATTTGGCTCATTTCTTATAATTATTGGATTTATTATATATGATTAATTCACGTAGGAGCTCAGTTATACATTCTATTTCCCCGAAAGGTGAAAAATCGTCGGCTAGAAAGCTTAAAGTGCAGATCTGGAAGCTGTAAAGTGATGGGATTTATTAATTATATAGTCAACAGATATTCTTGCACGTTTCTTTTTTATTAGGTGCATAACATATGCTTTAATTATGACTGTAGCTACTGCCTTTTTTTTTTTTCCTGACCAAATATTCTTTTGTCTTTTAATCTGCTCTTTTTGTCAAGGCTTTAGTCTAAGGAGAATCCTTTTCTTAATTACTACGCGACTAATTTAACATATGAACTTTATAATATTCTTGCTAATTTATCTATGCCTTTATAATAAATACCCTAAGAATATATTCTTAAAATACAACCGCACGGTATTATTTGATGAGTCATATTATAATAAAAATCTTATAATCTTGATAATCTAGGGTTCTTAAGTGCAACAAACCTCATATCCAGCTTCACCATAAGCGTACAAAAAAAAATCTTAATAATCTAGCTATCCATATTTTGATTTTTCAATATCAAACCAAAAAAAATAATAATTTCTTATAGATAATATTGTGACATAAATGTTCTTATTACATGTCTTATTCAGTTTTACCACGTTTTATTTTTTTAGAACTTATTATGCATATCTTTCTTAATTAATATATTCATTTCATTCACTGTTTGCTTGTTCTTTTCATCCTAACAGTAGGAAGATATTTATTCGATGCTTTTCATGGTAACATTAAGTAGTGTTGTTTTGTATGTTGGGCAAGGATAAATTGGATATGATATTTTTTTTATGAAATTGTTTGATGTATTTTTGGACAATATAAAAATCAATTTTTTATCTTGTTTAAAGCTGTTCTGGTAAAGAAATTTTTGTCCCCTTAGAAAGGATAGAACAAATTTGTCAAATTCTCTATACAAGGGTTAAACTAAGTTGATCTGGGTCATTGTAAGGATAAAAATAGTTATTATTATAATTTTAAAACCCGACTATGAGGTCGAATCGAGACAAGGCCCATGTCACATATTGTATTGGCTATTGACCCGTGCCAACATAAAGATAAAATTAGTTATTATCATAGTTTTAAACCTGAATTGGGGGTCGACTCGGGGTAAGGCTCTGGTTGACCATTGACCGAGTCAACATAAGAATAAAAGTGATTATTATCATGGTTTTAAATCTAACTCGGGGGTCGACCCAAAGCAAGGCCCGAGTGGCGGGTCGAGTTGACCATTGATGTGTGTCAACATAAAGATAAAAGTGGTTATTATCATAGTTTTAAAATCTGACACGGGGGTCGACCGGATGCCAAGACCGGGTCAGGTTGACCACTGACCCGAATCAACATGAGGATAAAACTTGTTATTATCATTATTTTAAAACTAACTAAGGAGTTGACACGGGTTAAAGCCTAGGTCACAGGTCGGTATGGTCATCCTAGGTTGACTCGAGGCAAGAACTGAGTTACGGTCGGGAGGGTCAACCCAAGTTGATCCCCGTCAATGTAAGGATTAATGATGTTATTATCATAGTTTTAAGATCTAACTTGGAGGTCGACCCGGGGCAAGACTTGGGTAATAAGTCAGGAGGGCAACCTGAGTTGAACTAAATCAATGTATGGATAAAAATAATTATTATCATAATTTTAAAATCTGACTCGAGGGTCGACTCGGGACAAGGCCTGGGATAGTCAACCCGAGTTGACTCAAATTAAAAAAAAATCCAAACAACCTTGTTTTGACAAAAAATATTCCAAAGAAAATCAGTGGATTTTTTACCAGTGTTTTATCTCTGGTCAACCAGGTCTTAAATTGACCCTGATTTTTTACCGGGACAAGTCAGATCAATCATTTATTTATTTTTTAATTTCGAATCAATCCAAGCCTCGAGTAGGTTAAGTTCTGTTCAATATCTATAAAATATTAAATAAAATACATTATTTAGTTTAATTTAAAATACACTAAATACGAGATAATTATCAGTCCAACGCAGTCTAATCAATTCTATTCAATATATCAAAAAAAAAAAAAAGACCCCAACAAGAACTGCCAATGGAAGTTCTCATAAAAATCATCATACCTAACACACGCACTATGAGTGAGACTCCATGAACATAATTTCGCAGCCACAGAAAATAAAACTTATTTCTATCCATGCATACACATTGTTTATTACATGCTAGATCCTATATCAATCAACTTTCTGACCCAGCTTCAAATAAAAATTATTTATTTTTCGTATTTAAATTACGAGGTTAGCATTTAAAGGATTTTTCATCTCATGAATATATATTTTAATTAATGTAAAAGGTGAGGTATGTATTTAAATTCGTTTGAAAAATAAGATCAAATCTATATTGATGAGTTATAAGCTTATATAAAAATAATCATATCATTAGAATATGAGAAAAAAATATAAATTAAAAGAAAGGAAGGTTCAGTCCAAATTAAAGGAAACCCCTTCCATCGCCTCTATAAATAGCAGCTCGATAGGGCATCCACTCGACAGAGGTGATATAGCAAATATCATTACTTGGGCATCCACCGCTACACTACATCTTCTTGAGCATCCAACAGGAGAAAATGGGGACGCTGACTTACAACTTCTTGGTTGAAACATTTTCAAGAAGTTTCAAGCGTCTCATTATTTGGTGTATTTTACTTTATATGATCCAATGTTCATCGGCGACTTCTAATAAGACTGGAAACCATTTTTACAAATGGGAAGTGGAGTACATGTACTGGTCTCCAGATGGGATAGAAAATGTTGTGATGGGAATCAATGGCCAGTTCCCTGGTCCAACAATCCGTGCTAGAGCTGGAGATATAGTTCATGTGCAACTCACAAACAAACTCCACACTGAGGGGGTTGTCATTCACTGGCATGGAATCAGACAGGTTTCTTTCTATACTTTGATCCCATGCTCTGGTGGAAGTATCTCTGCATGCAACGGGTTGTTTTTCTGAAAGAATTGCTTTACTGTATTTATTTGGTATTAATTCACTTCCTTTTGATTTTGCAGAAAGGAACACCATGGGCAGATGGGACTGCTTCCATTTCACAGTGTGTCATTAACCCCGGAGAAACCTTCGATTATAGGTTCACTGTTGACAGAGTAGGAACACTCTACTTCTCTCTCTCTTGCTCTAGCTAACTAGATTAATTAACAAACCTTGACTCTTATGTGGCCCAAAAGCCATTCCTTTTTATACAGGCATGTTTTAGATGCATTTTTTAGGGTTTAACTAATTTTTGCAGGCAGGAACGTATTTCTACCATGGACACTATGGAATGCAAAGATCAGCAGGGTTGTACGGTTCCATGATAGTGGATGTGGCAGAAGGAGAGGAGGAGCCTTTCCACTATGACGGTGAGTTTGACCTGTTGTTAAGTGACTGGTGGCACAAAAGTGTTCATCACCAAGAAGTTGGCCTTTCTTCCAGACCAATGCGTTGGATTAATGAACCCCAGGTAGATATTCACCATCCATGTTTCTATCATGAAGATTATATTATGGCCAAAATCCTGCATTTTGATGATATTTTTCATGAAAACATTGATCCAAAGGGACATATATACTCACCACGACCTTAGTTTTTGGAGTCTATAGAGTCTTTTTCTTCTTGTTTTTTTTTAATTGTGGGTGTTTGGTGAGTTTATACGAGATTTTAAAATTAATAATTATATAAACTTTTAATAATTCTAAAGTTTATAATATTTAAACTAATAATTTTTAAAAAATAAATTTAAAACTTAACTAGTTAAATTATACCCTTCAAGAATTCTTTTCAATAGTTTGGTTATCACATCATCCTTTTGCTAGAAGAGTCAATGTCAACCATTACCGATGATAGTGGCATGCATATTGTGGATATTGGCATGACCAGCCCCAACTAGCTAGCTCTCGAAGGGACAATGCAATATACATCCTGCCGGAATTTCCATCTTTCTAATTTAGAATATAAGATTTTGGATTTCTAATTTAGAATCCTTTTCTTTTTTTTGCGGTGCATCGCACAAACAAACGGATATTTCAAAACAAATGGATTGGAAAATAAAGAAGGTGATTACTATGTTGCTTTAATTTGTCCATGGTAGTTGGTAGACTCTGTTAACTTTTTGAGTCCAAAATTCAAAAGGAGGGAATAAAAAGGAAAGCAGGTAAAGCAACATATTAATTAAATATATTTCTCTTACTCGTTTTCTTTTGAAAATGATCATATCTTCAGGCCCTACTTATCAATGGAAGAGGACAATATGGGTGTTCCCTGGCAGCTCATCACGGCAACTCCTCTTTTAGCCAGTGCAATATAACAGGACATGAACAATGGGCCCCTTATATCCTGCATGTGGATCCAAACAAGACCTACAGAATAAGAATCGCCAGCACTACTGCTCTTGCTTCTCTCAACTTGGCCATTGGGGTAAGTATTTATGGTAGTAAAAACTTAAAGAGTTCTTGATTCTCTTTCACACAGCACGTAGGATAGCCCCTTTGGTTGCTTGATGGTTAAGAAGATTTGAGATTTAAACTGTGTGATACTGCTGTTCTGTCATGTCATGACACCTTACTTGGTTGCCAGATATATTTGAACTTATTGCCAATAGGAAAGTAGAAAGTGATTGACAAGTTGTGGAGAGATGGTGGATCTAAAGATTTTCTTCTTTATAGAAATGGTGATGATTCCTCATCCTCCCTCTTCCAAAATATTAGATGCATGCCCTTATCATGATTTGGATCGAACCCAATTCTAGTGTAAATTCTTGAGTTGCACTGGTTGTTTATATAGCTGGAAAAATACAATCCACACCCATTTTTTTTAAGAAATTAAACTCATCCATTGTACATTTAGAATTTGATATATGGTTCTTTTTCCACCAAAATTTTAGATTATTCATGTTGGAAAACATATATTTAACCTACATATCAAATTAACATGAAGAACACTATAAAATACTTCTAAATACACATGAATTATGATGAAATTAGGAGGATATCCTTCTGCCAAAACTCAAAGAAATATATGTGAGAGAAAACATCAGAGGGAGACTGAGAAATAGAGGGAGGGTGAAGGTGAGGGAGAGAGATCAGAAGTCAAAAAGAAAAATATATTCACCAATTAATCTGCCAAAAAATAAAGAAAAGTGAGAAAAAAGAAACCAAATCAAAAGGTGGGTTTGAAATGGTGTCTGTCAAGTGTCGACAGTGGCAGCAAATCACGAGCACAATGTTTGCCTTGTTTAAGCTAATTCACTGTCCTTGAAGAAAGGACGACTAGGACTAGCTAGTTAAGAATCTCTGCATCTATTTTCACTTTTTGCAGTTTACACCATCACCTCCTTAATTTTATATGTGACATGTTTTCCTTCCCAACCTCCCTTGCCTTTTTGTCAAACAACTCAATTTGGCCTTATGCCCTTTATCATTGGATCCATAAGCGTGACTCGGTGCCTGTAAATTGAACAGTTCTGACTTCTGAGCCCATAGACATCACTATTCACTGTGCATGTCGACAAACCTTACAGGCACAGCTAGCTCCCTTGTACAACTCTGACCTGTGTTAAGCTACTGTCTGAGTTTTGACACAACCATACATTTGAAAGTGTACAGAAATAGGAAAGAAAAAGAGAAGGAGATGATTAAATTAATGAATGAAACGACTTTGGGGCCCTCCACCTTTTTGATTAACCTGAGCACTAATGCAAATTGTTATCATTGCAAATTGATGTGATGGCTAAAATTATTTATGTTTTGTTGTATTTGTCTACAGAATCACAAAATGATGGTGGTGGAAGCCGATGGAAATTATCTGCAACCATTTGAGACTAATGATTTGGACATTTATTCTGGTGAGAGTTACTCAGTCCTATTAAAAACAAGTCAAGACTCCTCCCAAAACTATTGGATTTCTTTTGGTGTAAGAGGAAGAGAACCTCACACCCCACAGGCCCTAACCATATTAAACTACAAGACCAACTCTGCATCGAAACTCCCTCTTTCACCACCTCCTGTAACTCCCAGATGGGATGATTATGCTCACAGCAAGGCATTCTCTAACAAGATTAAGGCCCTGGATCATAAAAGTATCCCTAAGCCTTCACCGACTTACCACCGTAGGATTGTCCTGCTAAACACCCAGAACAAGATGAATGGCTATACCAAGTGGTCTATCAATAATGTTTCCCTGTCAATACCTGCCACTCCTTACTTGGGGTCCATCAGATTCGGCCTGCGGGATGCTTTTGACCAAACAAAGCCACCTGAGGATTTTCCAGGACATTATGATGTTATGAAACCACCAGTTAATCCTAACACCACTACTGGAAGCGGGGTTTACATGCTAGGTTACTATAGCACAGTGGATGTGATATTGCAAAATGCAAATGCATTGACAGAAAATGTAAGTGAAATACACCCATGGCATTTGCATGGTCATGATTTTTGGGTGCTAGGGTATGGAGAAGGGAAGTTCACCAAATCTGACGAGAAGAAATTCAACTTGAAAAATCCACCTTACAGAAACACTGCAGTGATATTTCCTTACGGATGGACGGCACTGAGGTTTGTGGCAGATAATCCAGGAGTATGGGCCTTCCATTGCCATATTGAGCCACATTTGCATTTGGGGATGGGCGTGGTTTTTGCTGAAGGTGTCCAGCATGTTGCTAAGATTCCTAAGGAAGCCCTTTCTTGTGGTTTGACTGGGAAGAGGTTCATGACTGGAAGCCATTTGGGCTAAGTTAATGTCTTTTGTTATGTTTATGCATGCAACGCGATGGGGAGTTATATGCCTTATTTGTATGGTGTTTGAAATTTAAGGTGTTAATGTTATCCTTATAAATTATAAGGTAAACTATTTAGTCGATATTATTGAGTGTGTTTGGTATTGCGGTAGCTGTTGTGGTTGTAATTTGAAAAAAGTTGTTTTATAAAAAGTACTTTTAGTTGAGGTTGGTTTGAAAAAATAAGTGTTTGGTTAAAACTGTGGTTGAAATTGAGGTTGAAGAAAAAGTAGTTTTAATGTGTTTGGTTAAGAATGCTTTTGAAATTGAGGTTATAAAATAATTTTAAAAAATATTAATATTGATGGTTTTTTATTTAAATATTGTGGATTTAATATTGCTATTACATCATGAAATAAATCACACTTTATATAAAAAAAATTACTTTAATAAAAAACTATCTACAATTCCATTACGTACAAAATTCATCCGACAAGAACTACAAAATTAGATAAAATATTATCAAGAATAAAATTAAGATTACAGTACGAGTAAATTTAATTAACCTTAAACTAATTTAAAAAAAAAACAAAAAAAAAT
>Ga0307516_10004089_pt1 | contig 18242 bp, 16 predicted proteins | sample 19_EM_MG_FD_203310 | JGI IMG/M metagenome (GOLD analysis project Ga0307516, IMG submission 203310) | Populus trichocarpa ectomycorrhiza microbial communities from riparian zone in the Pacific Northwest, United States - 19_EM | ecosystem: Host-associated > Plants > Roots > Unclassified | place... | reverse complement strand
GAAGATCAGCTTTTCTGTCGACAGCCGGCCGATCGATTGCGGCGCGGCCCTCACGGGCGCCGCCGCGCCCGCGACGGTGGACGCCGACGCCGACACCGGCGCCGGCTTCGACACGCGCGCCTTCGAGGCCGTGCGCACCTTCTCGGTGATCTCGTCGGCGAGCTGCTTCAGGCCGTCCGCCACGCCGATCTTGGGCTTGGCGACGAAGTCGACCGCGCCGAGCTCGAGCGCCTTCAGCGTGACCTCGGCGCCGCGCTCGGTCAGCGTCGACACCATCACGACCGGCATCGGGCGCAGGCGCATCAGCTTGGACAGGAAGTCGATCCCGTCCATGCGCGGCATCTCGACGTCCAGCGTGATGACATCGGGATTGAGGTTGCGGATCATCTCGCGCGCCACGAACGGGTCGCTGGCGGCGCCAACGCACTCCATGTCGGACTGGCGGTTGATGATTTCGGTGAGCAGGCCGCGCACCAGCGCGGAGTCGTCGACGACGACTACTCTTGTCTTGGCCATGGGTCGTTCTCGCTGGTTTCTTCTGGGTCAGAACAGGTCGACCGAGCCGCCGCCCGTCGAAGCCGGTGCGGCCTTCTGCGCGGCCAGGCGATCCTGTTGCACGAGCGCCTCGGCGTTGGTCGGCGCGAGGCGCTTGACCATGGCCTTGCCGCTTGCAGGCAGGAAGCACACCTTGCGCGGATAGATCTCCAGCACGTCCTTGGAGACGACCGGGATGCGTTCCATGGCCAGGAAGTCCATGACGAACTTCGTGTTGCGCTCGCCGACGTTGATGCTGTTCATGCCCGCGATGACGGCGCCGCCGCCGAACACCTTGGCTTCCATCGTCATCCGCGTCGCGCCGCGCTTCATCATCTCGTTGATCAGGAGTTCCATCGCGTACGAGCCGTAGCGGCCCGATTCGCCGGCACCTTCGGGCAGCATGAAATGGTTCATGCCGCCGATCTTCGCCTGGCGGTCGTAAAGGCAGGCCGCGATGCACGAGCCGAGCGTCGTCATCACGAGCAGCTCCTCGTTGTCGACGTAGTACTCGCCGGGAAGCACCTTGACCGCTTCGTTCTGGAAGTGCGCGTCATAGAAGAAGAACGACGCCTCGCCGGGCTTGCGCGTGATCGACTTCAGCTTCTCGAGCCGCGAGCCGGGACCCGACGTCGCGCGCATCGTCGGAGGGCGCGCGCCGGGGGCGGAGGGCGAGGGTTGGAGGGAAGCCATGTGCTGGAGCCTGGGGGAGTTTGATGATTCCGGAGCGGGTGGCGGGCGGGAGGGACGCCGCGTCAGACGCGCTTGTAGATGGTCTTGCCTTGCAGGAGGAACAAGTCCCGCGCATCGGTGAAGTTCTCGGAGTGGCCGACGAACAGCAGGCCGCCCGGCTTCATCACGGAATGGATGTGCTCGAGGACGCGCCGTTGCGTGTCGTGGTCGAAATAGATCATCACGTTGCGGCAGAAGACCATGTCGAACGGCTCGCCCAGTGACCACTGCGTGGCCATCAGGTTGAACGTGCGGAACTCGATCATCTTCTGGAGTTCGGGCTTGACGCGCATGAACCCCGCGTTGGCGGCGGTGCCGCGCATCATGTGCTTTTGCAGGCGCTGCGGCGACAGGCCGCGCGAGTCGGCGGCGTAGACGCCGCGCTGCGCGGTGGCCAGCACCTTGGTGTCGATGTCGGTCGCGAGCAGCCTGGCGTTGCCGCAGCCGCCTTCGAGCAGCGTCATCGCGATCGAGTACGGCTCTTCGCCAGTGGACGCGGCGTTGCACCACATGCGGATCGGCCGGCCGGCCATCGGCTTGAGCGCCTCGGCCAGCGCGTGGAAATGGTGTTCCTCGCGAAAGAACGAGGTCAGGTTGGTCGTCAGGCAGTTGATGAACTCCTGCCATTCCGCCTCGCCCGCGGCACCGCTCGCGCGTTCCAGGCCGTTCAGGTAGTCGGCGAAGCTGCGGTCGCCGGTTTCCCGCAAGCGGCGCGACAGGCGGCTGTAGACCATGGCCCGCTTGCCGTCGTGCAGGCTGATGCCCGCGCGCTGGTAGATGAGCTTCTGGACGCGCGTGAAATCCCCGTTGCTGAACGTGAATTCGTGGCTGGCGGCGTCGGCGTTGTCGAATGCGAGGTCGGTGCTCATCGTCTTGTGGTCTGCCGGTGAACTGAGGGTTCGGTATGGGGTTATCGGTCAGTGCCAGCCAGTCTCAAGAGTCTTGCCTCTGCGCGGCGGCGCGAGTTGTGGGCGAAATGCCGCTCTTATTCCGGTACCAGGCACGGTGGAGCTGGCTGTAGACTCGGCTGGAAGTGAAATAGCGTCTACTTACATCGCGTTGAACCTCAGTCAAAAGTTGACACAAGTGACCTCGAAGCCCTCATTGCTGCAAGCGGCAAGCTCGGACGTCCTGCGTCTGGAGATGGCGCTGTCGCTGCTCACGCAGTCCGGACAGGGGCAGCCCGCGGGCGTCGAAGGCAGCACGCCCTGGCTGCAGTCGCTGATTGACGCGCTGTGCGACCTGTCCAGCCGCGATGGCCTCACCGGCCTGGCCAACCGGCGCAATTTCGAGAATGCGATCGCCCGCGAGTCCGACCGCGTCGCGCGCTCCGGCGAGCCGGCGCTGCTGTTGATGGTCGACATCGATCATTTCAAGCGCATCAACGACCACCACGGCCACGTCGCCGGGGACCTGGTCATCCGGGCCGTCGCCGAGGCCCTCCACGCCACCGTCCGCCCGATGGACCTGGTGGCGCGCATCGGCGGCGAGGAGTTCGCCATCATCCTGCCGAACTGCCCGCCGGCCTTCGGTTCGGCGGTGGCCGAGCGCATCCGCGCGTGTGTCGAAGGCCAGGTGATCCAGCTCGTCAGCGGCCAGCAACTCGGTTGCACGATCAGCATCGGCGGCGCGTACGCCCCGCAGTGGGTGCGCTCGACGCCCGCCGTGTGGATGGAACGCGCCGACCTGCAGCTTTACCGCGCCAAGTCCGAGGGCCGCAACCGCACCTGCCTCGAGCCGACGCCCGTCTCGGTGGTCTCCGCCGAGGAAAAGGGCTTGTTGTTCGCGTCGTCCATCTTTGGGGAAGATCTTTCATGAGCAGGCATGGCCGCCCGACGGGCAAAAGCAGCGCAATGCGCAGCATGGAGCGTCGCATATGAATTCGGGCAACGCCGGACGACGTGCCCGCATCACGGCCATCACCAGCGGCAAGGGGGGAGTCGGCAAGACCTTCCTGTCGGCCAACCTGGCGACGGCGCTCGCGCGCCAGGGCGAGAAGGTGCTGGTGCTCGACGCCGACCTGGGGCTGGCGAACCTGGACGTCGTGCTGAACCTCTTTCCCAAGATCACGCTGCACGATGTGTTCACCGGCAAGAACACGCTGGACCAGGCCATTCTCGAGACCTCGGGCGGCTTCTCGGTGCTGCTGGCGGGCTCCGGCATGGTCGAGTATTCGCGCCTGACGCCCGAGGTGCGCGAGCAGCTCGTGTCGGTCGTCCAGCAGGTGGTGCCGCGCTTCGACCGCATCCTGCTCGATACCGGCGCCGGCATCTCCGACGTCGTGCTCTACACCGTGTCGCTGGCCGACGAGGTGCTGATCGTGGCCACGCCCGAGCCCACCTCGCTGACCGACGCCTACGCCACCATCAAGGTGCTCGCCACCACGCAGGGCCGGCGCGACATCCGCGTCATCGTCAACCAGGTGAGCCGCCCCGGCGAAGGCCGCGTCATCCGCGGCCAGCTGCAGCAGGTGGTGGATCGCTTCGTCAGCCCCGGACTCGAAGTGCCGGTCAAGCTCGAGTTCATCGGCGAGATACCGATCGACCCGTCCGTGCGCGACGCCGTCAAGCGGCGCCAGCTGCTGCTCGATTGCCTGCCGGGCTCGGCCGCGGCCCAGGCCGTCATCGCCGCCGCCACTCGCCTGCGCGCGTGAGCGCCTGACGCGCTTGCCCGTGCGCGGGCGAGCGCGGATGCGACGCCTGACAATATGGGCATGACCGATTTCGCCACCGCCACCGCCGCCGTCACCGATCCGAAGCCGCCAACCCCGTTCGAACAGCTGGGCGGCATCGCCGGCGTGCGGGCGCTCGTCGACCGCTTCTACGACCTGATGGACCTGGAGGCCGACTTCGCCGAGCTGCGTGCGCTGCATCCGACGACGCTGGACGGCTCGCGCGACAAGTTCGCCTGGTTCCTCACCGGCTGGCTGGGCGGCCCCGACCTGTACATCGAGCGCTTCGGCCATCCGCGCCTGCGCGCGCGCCACCTGCCGTACCCGATCGGCGTCAACGTGCGCGACCAATGGCTCACCTGCATGGGGCTGGCGATGGCGGAGATCGGCGCGGCCGGCGGCTTCACGGCCGACATGCAGGAGCGGCTGATGATCTCGTTCGCGAACACGGCCGATCACATGCGCAATCGCGCGGGGTGACGCCATAGCCGGGGTTGATTCCGCGAAGCGAGACGATGCGTCCGTGACCGAGAACGGCGCTCCCGTTGGACGATCCTCCGGCGATTTGTACCCCTCTCCCGCATACATCGAATCGACCGGCCCTGCCCGGGCGGTCGTGGTGTTGCTGCATGGGCTGGACATGGCGCCTGAGCAACTGGCGCCCATCGTGCGGTCGCTGAAGCTGCCGGCGCTGGTCGCGATCCCGTCCGGGCCCGTGGAGCGCGCGGGCGGCCGGCGTGCATGGTGGCCCATGGACGACGCGGCGCGCGAGGCCCGACTCAAGGCCGGCCCGGCGGACCTGTACGACAGCCATCCGCCCGGGCGCGACCGAGCACGCGACGCGGTCCGCGCGAGCACGCGGGCTCTGCGCGAGCGCGCGCCGGGGCTGCCGCTGATCGTCGCCGGCTTTTCGCAGGGTGCGATGCTCGCGCTCGATTGCGTGTTCCAGGGGCCGCCGCTGGCCGTCGATGCGCTGGCGCTGTGGTCGGCTTCGCGTCTCGCGTTCTCCGAGTGGGCGCCGGCGATCCACCGCCTGCGGGGCGTGCGCGTCGATCTCTTGCACGGGCGTGTCGATGCCAACCTGTCGATCGCGGCGGCGCAACGGTTGCGGGACGCGCTCATCGCCGAAGAGGCGGACGTCCGCTGGTCGCCGTTCAAAGGCGGGCACGAGATACCGCTGCAGGCATGGGTGGGCCTGCGCCGGCTGGTGCGCGAACTCGGAGCGGCGGACTAGGTGCGCGGCGCACCGCGCGGCCAGCCGGGTCCGCGTGACCTTGCTGGCACCCGGCGAGACTTTGTTCCTGTCCCGGGGCGACCGCGCCGGGTTCCCTGCGAGTGTGGCCGGTGGCGGCCCGCTAGAATTGCAGATACGTTTGGCAACCATGCACGCCGCCCGCCTCGACACCGCCCTGACTCTGCCGCGCGAACCTGATGGCAACCGGGATCCCCGCGTCGATCGGGTCACTGCCCCCAGACGCGATCCGACCTCTCCGCCGCCAGGCGCCTGATGCCGGGCTGCGCGTTCATGCAGTCGCCGCTACCGCTGCTGATCGATGCGGTTGGCCACACGTGCGCGGCCTGGTGGCACGCACCCGCGCCCGCCGCGGACGCCGGCGCCGCACCCGCGTTGCCACGCGGCTGGCTGCCGGCCGGTCCGTTGCCGCTCGCCGTGGTCCTGGCGAGCTCATGGGGCGAGGAAGACATCCGTGGCTACGACGGCCAACGCGCGCTCGCGATCGCGCTCGCCGAGTCCGGCATCGGAACCTTGCGCTTCGAATGGCCCGACACCGGCGATTCGTCCGCTGCCACCGGAACGACGTCGAACGCCGACGCGCTGGCTGCGTTCGACGCCGCGGCGACGCAGGCGCTGGCACTGTCGGGCTGCACCCGGCTCGCGTTCGTGGGCTTGCGCCTTGGCGCTCTCCTGGCGGCGCATGCTGCGGTCGCCCGCACCGATGTCGATGCGTTGGTGGCGCTGCTGCCCGTGGCCAGTGGCCGCGCATTCGTGCGCGAGCAGCGGTTGCCGGACGCGGGTGGCGTGGCGGCCGTGCCGGCCCTGGCGCCTGCCGGTGCCTTCGATCCGGCGGAGCTGCCGGTGCAACTTGGCGGCTTCGCGCAACCGTTGCGGCAACTGGAGGCGATGTCCGCGTTGCGGTGGCCATCGCAGGCGACCTCGTCCCTGCGCGATGCGCTGCTGCTATGGCCACCCGCCGCCCCGGGGCGCGCCGGCTCGGATGCACTTGCGGGCCTGGGCGTGCGGGTGCGCGAGTGGGCACACGAGGAATTGTCCGGCACGCTGGCCGCCTCTCGCCGTGCCGGGCTCGCGCCGGTGGCCATCGTCGAGATCGTGCGCTGGCTGCAGGAGCGCGCAGGCGACGCCGCTGCTGCGCACGGCGCGGCGGCGGCCGGCGCGTCCGCAACGGAGGACGGCCGCACCGTGCGCATGCGTGCTGCGGTCGTCGACGCGCAGCTCGAAGCGGCGACCGGCGCCGTCCTGGCCTTGTCGGCCGCGGGCGCGCGCCGCTGGATGCGCCTCCAGCAAGGCCCGGTGGCGGTGCGCGAGTGCCTCGTCCGGATCGGTGATGCCCGCGATCGCGAGCCGCCGCTGCTGGCGGGCGTCGTGAGCGAGCGAGACGTGGCGCCGGGACCCGCTGGCGCTCGGCCCGTTCGCCGCGGTGTCGTGCTGCTGTCGTCAGGCCGGGAGCGCCGCATCGGCCCGCACCGGTTGTGGGTGCCCTGGGCGCGCCAGCGCGCCGCGCTCGGCGACGTCGTGCTGCGGCTGGACCTGCCCGGCATCGGTGACAGCGAGCGCCATGCCGCGCCCGACCTGGACCCTCTCGGTCCTGACGACGCGCGTGGCGCGGAAGCCGTGGCACGCGCCGCGGCCTGGCTGCGCCGCGAGCACGGCGTGGCCGATTGCACCGTGATGGGTGTGGGCTGGGGTGCCTGGCAGGCCTGGCGCGCCGCGCTGGCGGGCGTCGACGTGCAGCAAGTCGTCGCCATCGACCTGCCAATCCTCCACTGGGCGGCCGGCGGCGTCGACATTGCCACCGACAGCGAGCGGTCGCTGCTTGATCCCATGCGCTGGTGGAACCTGCTGACGGCGCACGGGCGGCACGCACTGCGCCTGCAGGCGCGCGAGATCGCGCGTTGGCTGCGCTGGCCGTTGCACAACGACCTCGCCGACGAACTGGCGCGCGTGAGCGCCCGCGGTGTCGCGCTGGACTTCGTGTTTTCCAGTCCCGCTGCGGGCGTGACGCCGTGGCGGGAGGAAACGGGACGCAGCGGGATGAGGCTTGCGCGCGACAGTCGCGTGAAAGTATGCGTACTCGGGCAACCGAACCCTGGCTTCGAGTGGGCGGCGGGGCGGACCGAGCTTTACGCTAGCCTGGATTCGCTGCTCCTGCCCATGTCCACGATGACCTCCTCACCCGTCTCCCCGTCGTCGCACCAGCCCGTGGCCGCCCGTCCGTGAGTGCCGATCGGCAGGAGCGCCTCGTCGGCGTGCGCATCCGCGGCCCCCGGTTCATTCGATGAGCCGCCCGCCGCTGTTGCCTCGATGCGCGCCGCGCGCCGCACGCCTGCGCTCCGCCCGCGTCCTGGTCGCGGTGCTGTATCGGCAGGCCGGCCTGATCGCCGCCTGCCTGCTCGTGGGCACCGCGGCCTCGCTGGCGCTGACGCTGCAGCAGCCGCGGACCGACGCCTCCACCGCCGAGGCAACGGTGCCGGCGGTTCGGCAGGGCTCAGCGTCGGTCCGATCCGGCGGCGCGCCCTGGCGCGATACGCCAGGTGCCGGCCCCGGAAACCGCGAGAGCGAGGCCGGGACGATGTCGCGGCTGATCGAGCACAAGCTCGCGCTGAAGCTTGACCTCAATCCTGGCCTCGCTGTCCCGCCGGGCGGCTCAAGGTCGGTGAGCTTCGCATCGCAGGCGCGGACGTTGCAGGGCAAGCTCGATCAGATCGATCTCTACCTGCACCGCTACCCGACCGAAGCCGGGAGTCGCTTGATCATCGGCTCCCCCGATCGCCCGACGGTGGTGGAGGGCATGTACGGCAGGTTCATCGGCTGGCTGGGCCCGCTCGCAGGCTTGCTGTCGGGCTTGTTGATGGCCGCGCGCCGCGAGCTCGGGGGCGATCGCATGCGCTCGCCGCGCGAGGCCGAGCGTGCGTTGGGCGCGCCGGTGCTCGGCGCGATTCCCACCTTGTCCGTCAAGGCGCGCGCCGCCTGTTTCGGACACCCGATGGGCGTGCAGAACGCATGAAGATCGATCAGGACTCCACGTTGTTCACACGCATCGGCCGCGGCGTGCTGGATCACCTCACCCGTCACCACGGGGCCCCCGCGCAACCGGCAACCGCAGGCGAGGCGCCGGCGTTGTCGGGCCGCGTCGTCCTGGTCAGCAGCGCGCGGCCAGGCGAAGGCAAGAGCTTCGTCGCGCAGGGGCTCGCGCGGGTGCTGGCCGAACAGCAGGCCGGCGATGTCGTCTGGGTCGACGCCGCGTTCGCCACGCCGCTCGTCGAGAGCAACATCTGGCGTCGCGGCGCGGCCGGCCTGTCCGAGATCATGACGCTGGGCTCGCTGCAAGGGCTCGCGCCCGCCGGCGCCGGACCCGACCGCTTGTGGCGCCTGGGCCGCGGCGTGCTGGCGCAGCACTCGCTGCTGCAGCGGCCCGACGCCGTGCGCAAGGGCTTGATGGCGCTGCGCGCCGGCTTCGCGCTGGCCGTGCTCGACGCGCCCTCGCTGGCGGACTGCGGCGCGTTGCTGGCCGAGGCGGACGCCTGCGTGCTGGTGGTCGATTCGCGCCGCACTTCGCGCGACGTGGCGCAGCAGGCGCTGGCCGCGGCGCAACTGGGGCCGGAGCGGCTCGCCGGCGTCGTGCTCAATCATCGGCCGCGTCCGATCCCACGCTGGCTCGGCGGCGACTAGGGCGGCCTTGCCGGAGTTCGCCGAGACGCTCGCGAGGAGACGGGCGCCCGCCCCGATGGGGGCGCGCATGAAAGTTCACGCGTCGCTGACAATGCGCCCCAGCGGGCGCATGACTCGCGGGAGGATGCCTTGGAAGAAGCGATGAACGACATGACGGCACCCGGCGCTTCGGTGGGGCGATGGCTGGCGCAGGGCGCCCGCAGCGTCGTCCTGATCCGGCCCGACTGGACGGGCCTGCGCAGCACGCCGGCATTCCTGGCCGCCTTGTGCATCGTCAACACCGGGGTCGAAATCCTCGCGGGTCGGCTCTACCATGCCGGCCCCGCGTCCTTCTACTGGCCCTCGCTGGGTTACGGCTGGTTGGCGACGGTGGTGGACGCCTGGGCTTGCTGGATGGTGCTGGGGCGTCCTGCCGTTCTCGCCGATCGATCGCGGCAAGCCGGTGATGCGCCGACGCTGTTCACGATGATCCTGGCGCAGGCCCTGATCTTCAACGTGGTGTTGGGGTGCGTCTACGTGCTGCTTTATCGCGGCGGCTTCGATTTCCACCGCTTTTCAGGCGCGCTCGCCTGGTGGCCATGGGCGCTGCAATTCGGCTGGATCGCCATCGCGCAGGCACGGGTCGCGTGGGTCGGGTCGTCCGCTGCCGACCCGCGGCGGCGCGTGGCGGCTGCCGCGCTCGTGGTCGGCATGCTCGCGCTCGGCATGTTCGGCATGCCGTACGGCTATTGGCAGGCCGACAAGCCGGGCCAGGTCGTGGCCAAGGCCGGCGCGGTAGCGCCACCCGCCAGCGCCGCGCAAGGCGACGATGATGCGGAGGCCGACACCGGGCCGGAGACGCCCATGCTCAAGCTGTCGCAGGGCGTCTTCGAGTCGCAGCAGCGGATGCTCGCCACGCAACTCGACGCGATCGCGCCGGAGCGCCCCGGCGTCGTCGACATGTATGCCATCACCTTCGCACCCTACGCCGATGTCGACGTCTTCATGCGCGAGAGCGCGGTCGTCGCGGGCGTGATGGAGAGCCGCTTCGACACGCGCGGCCGCACGCTGCAACTGGTCAACAACGTCGCCACTGTCGATCGCTTCGCCTGGGCGACGCCGCTGAACCTCAAGCGCAGCATCGATCGCATGGCGCAGAACATGAACCGCGACGAGGACATCCTGTTCCTGCACCTGACGTCGCACGGCGGCTCCGACGGCCATCTGGCCGCCGAATTCTTCCCGTTGACGGTCGACGAGCTCACGCCTCGGACGCTGCGCCGCTGGCTGGACGAGGCCGGCGTACGCAACCGCGTGATCTCCATCTCGGCCTGCTTCTCGGGCAGCTGGGTCGCGCCGCTTGCGAGCGCGGACACGCTCGTGATGACCGCGGCCGATGCCGACCACACGTCCTATGGCTGCGGCAGCAAGTCGACGCTGACCTTCTTCGGCCAGGCGATGTACGACGAGCAGTTGCGCCATACGTGGTCATTCGAGGACGCGCACGCGGCCTCGCGCAAGCTCATCGACCAGCGCGAACATGCGGCGGGCAAGACCGACGGCTATTCGAACCCGCAGATCAGCGTCGGGCCGCGCATTCGGGCGCGCCTGAAACTGCTGGAGGCGCGCCTGGCAGCATCCGCTGCCAGGTAGGCGCCTCCAGGCCTGGAACCGGGATCGGGTCGACTCAGCGGCGCACGCCGCCGTCGCCCGTCAGCATCGACAGCTCGACGAAGTGCGAGGCCGCGTGCTCGCGGCCGAAGTTGAGGTTGAAGCCGTCGAAGTCGACGTGCTGCAGCGACTCGAGGCCGTTGGCCAGGCCTTCGCGCGTGTTGGCGCGACCGCGGCGCAGGCCTTCGACGAAGACGCGCGCATCGATGTAGCCTTCCAGGCTGGAGTAGTTGGCCGTCGCGTCGCCGGCGGCCTTCACGGCGTCCAGGTAGTCGCGCACGATCGGCACGGCCCCCGAGAACGGATAGGGCATGACCTGGCTGACGACCACGCCCAGCGCTTCCTTGTTGAGTTCGTCGGACAGTGCCTTGGTGCCGACGAACGACACGTTGAAGAACTGGCCGCCGTAGCCGGCCTTGCGCGCCTCCCGGATGAACGCCGCGCTGTTCTTGTACGAGCTGATCTGCACGACGCCGTCCGGCTGTGCCGCGGTGATGGTCTTCACCGCGTCAGCGACGTTGACGGTGTTGCGTTCGACGGTGCCCACTGCCACCGGCGCCAGGTTGAGGGCCTTGAGCGCCTTGGTGACGCCGTCCAGGCCGGCCTGGCCGTACGCGTCGTTCTGGCGGAAGACGGCGATCTTCTTCAGGCCGAGGTGGTGCAACTGGTTGACGATCAGGGCGGTCTCGTCGTCGTACGACGCGCGCACGTGGAACACGTTGCGCAGCGCCGGCGTGCGCAGGGCCATCGCGCCGGTGAACGGACCGAAGAACGGGATGCCCGAGTCCTTGACCAGCGGCAGGGAGGCCAGCGACGTGGGGGTGCCGACGTAGCCGAACAACGCGAAGACGTCGTCGTTCAGGAACTTCTCGGTGTTGGCCTTGGCGCGCGGCGGCTCGTAGCCATCGTCGAGCATGCGCAGCTCGATCTTCTGGCCGTTGACGCCGCCGGCGGCATTGATCTTGTCGAAGTAGAGGCGGGCGCCGCGATTGAGCTGGATGCCCAGCTGCGCCGACGGGCCGGTACTCGGGGCCGATTGGCCGAGAACCAGGTTGCCCGTTTCCCTGGAGAAGGCGGTGGCAGCCGGCAGGGAGGCCAGCAAGCTCAGCATCGTGCGGCGCTTCATGATTTGTGTGGCGCTACAGGGGCGCATTGGCACTAGGGGGAACCCCGATTGTCGTGGAACTTCAAGATGTCCGCTGCAAGAAAGTGTCGGATGGACGTCGTTGATTTCCAGAACGCGTGAATTGCTTCACGAATCTATTGTTGAGCAAACCCATGTTTTATGGCATTGACTTTCACCCGGACACCGGCGTTACGCACCGTTACCCCTGCCGGTATGTCGTGATTCGACCCGCACGAGGGCGATCGCCCTCTCGATCGGGCTGATGCCGCATGGGGCGCCGCGCCGGGCCGCCGGGATCCGGCGCGACCGACAGTCTGCGCTCAACGGGGTGGTTCGGCGGGCGGCAGCACGCCACCGGTCGGTGCGGTGAGGCTCGTCAGGCCGGTGTCGTTGTTGACCGCGGCGCCGCCACGATCCGTTCGTTGTCGCGAGAGGGGCGCCTCGAGGTCGCCGCGATGATCGTGCGCGCTCGCCGGTTCGCGCAGCTCGGCGCGGATGCGCGGCAGGGCGTCCGGATGCGCCCGCTGCATCAGCGCGATCAGGCCTTCGCGCAGCAGGCAGCGCAGGTCCCAGTTCTGGCCGGCCGATGGCGAGCTGACGATCAGGCGCAATTGCATCGCACGCTCGCTGGTGTCGACGACCTGCAGCAGGCACACGCGGCCGTCGTAGTCCTTCGAGCCCTCCGCGAGGCGCGTGGCTTCGGCCCGCAGCGGCACCAGGTCGGTGGTGTAGTCGACCCAGAAGAACACGCTGCCGATGATCTGCGACGTCGTGCGCGTCCAGTTCTGGAACGGGTTGTCGATGAACCATTGAAGCGGGACCACGAGGCGGCGCTCGTCCCAGATCTTGAGCACGACGTAGGTGCTGGTGATCTCCTCGACGCGACCCCACTCGCCCTGCACGATCAGCACGTCGTCGATGCGGATCGGCTGGGACAAGGCGATCTGCAGGCCGGCCAGCAGGTTGCCGAAGACCGACTTCGCGGCCAGGCCGATGACCAGCGCCGAGAGCCCGGCGGACGCCAGCAGGCTGGTGCCGAACTGGCGGGCGCGCGGAAACGTCATGAGGATGAACGCCATGCCGGCGAACAGCGCGATGCCGATCGCGATGCGCGCGAGCACGCGCGTCTGCGTGAGCACGCGACGCGCCTCGAGGTTGTCGGCCACGTCCTGCGGATGCAGCACCGTGACGGCGTCGGCCACGCCGCGCACCGCCGCGATGACGCCATACGTGAATGCGGCGATCAGCCACACGGTGACCAGCTGGCGCACGCCGTCGATGTGCGGGAGGTTGTCGGGCGCGCCCTCCAGCGCGACCTGCACCGCGATCAGCGGCAGGAGCCAGCGCAGCGGCTTGTCGAGTTGCCGGTTGACCGCGTAGGCCACCGGCGCATGGCGGCTGATGCGGCGCGCGATGGGGCGCACCACCAGATAGACGAGGATGCCCACGAGGGCGGCGCCCAGCGCCGAGGCGAGCGGCGTCGGCCAGGCGTCATAGTCGTGCAGGTTCATGGTGCGGTCGGCGCGTGGGTGCGCCGCGGGAAGCAAAGGCGCGGCGGGGCAATTCGGGGGCCCGGCGCCGGGTGCACGCGAGGCCGGACGGCTCCGTGAACCGCGGCACCGCGACGCCTTGCGCGCCGATGGGGGCGCGGCCGCCCCGATCGCGCCCAGACGGGCGTTGTCCGCCTGAAGTCGATGTTTTTCCTGTACGGCATTGGGGGCTTCATCGCGCGTTTGCCCGTCGAGGTCTACAGTGGACTCATGACCCGCCCCACCGCGATTCCCGCCGCTCCCTGCGCCGACAGCGAGCGAATCCTTCCCGGGCACCAGTTCGCCGACGCGTACAAGGTGCCCGCGCCCCATCGCATGAACGCGATCGAGGCCACGCGAATGGCGTTCGCGCACGGCCCCGTGTGGATTCGCGCACTGATGGGGCTGCGCAACCGGGTGGGCCGTCTCGTCGGCCTGAAGCCCGCGCGGTCCAGCGGGTTCCCGGTGATCAGCGAAGCGGACGACGAGGTGGTGCTGGGCTTCGACGACAAGCACCTCGACTTCCGCATCGTCGTGGCCGTCGCAGGCGGCTTCGCCACCGTCACCACCATCGTGCGCTGGCACAACGCCTGGGGCCGCGCGTACCTCACGGCGATCATGCCGTTCCATCGGGCGATCGCCGCCCGCATGATCGAAGGGGTGGCTTGAGCCAGGGCGCGCTGTTCGACGACCTGCCCGAGCCGCCTCCGCAGAACCTGCCCGAGGGCCTGGCATACGAACCCGAGTTCCTGTCGAGTGAAGAAGAGCAGGCGCTGATCGCGCTGATCCGGTCATTGCCGCTCGAGGCCGCGAAGTACAAGGAGTACACCGCGCGGCGCCGCGTCGTCAGCTTCGGCGGCAGCTACGACTACGACGCCAACAAGCTGCTGCCGGCGCAGCCGCTCATCGAGGAGTTGCATCCGCTGCGCGCGCGTGTCGCGTGCTGGGCGGGCGTCGCGCCCGAGACCTTGCATCACGTGCTGGTGGCCGAGTACGCACCCGGCACGCCGCTGGGCTGGCATCGGGACGTGCCCGACCACGAAGAAGTCTTCGGCATCTCGCTGGGCTCGACCGCCGTGCTGCGCTTGCGGCCCTATCCACCGGTCGCGCCCAAGCGTGCCGATGTCGTGAAGCTGCGCGCCGCCCCACGTTCGATCTACGCGCTGCGCGGCCCGGCTCGCTGGGCCTGGCAGCACAGCGTGGCGCCGGTCGACGAGCTGCGCTGGTCGATCACGCTGCGCACCGCCCGCGCGACGCGCTAGAAACTGCCCGCATCCCCCGGAAACGTCACCGGCGACTCCCACCCGTCGGCCGAGATCGCCGACACGCCGAAGAAGAAGTCGTCGAGGTCGATGTTCTTCAGCACCGCATGCCCGGGATCGGAACCCGCCAGGAACGTGCGGCTGTGCTGCCATTGCGGTGCCGTGGTGTCGCGCCACCAGACGCGGTAGCTCGCGACGCCCGCTTGCGGCGTCCACGTCATCACGGTGTCGGTGGTGACGGCGCCGGCGATGGCGACGCCCTTCACGGGCGCGGGCGCGCTGGCGAGCGCGGCGAGCGTGATCGCGTTCAGGCGCGTGACTTGCGCGAGGTAGTCGAAGTCGACGCGGTCGATCGTGTCGCCGTAGCGCACGCCGGCCTCGGTGCGCAGGTCCTGGTGTTCGTTGCGGTAGTCCTCGTGCGGCTCGGTCAGGCGCAGCGCCGGGTAGCCGTGCTCGAGGAACTCCACCTGGTCGCCGCCGCGGCCGTAGCGGTCGGTGCGGTAGACCATGTTGACCCGCAGGTTGACCAGGTGGCGATCGGCCAGCCCGGCGACGAAGCGCGCCAGGTTGCGCGACGGGGAGTCCAGCTCGCCGCCGTTGTAGCGTCGGCGGTTGGCCTGCTCGGGGGTCTCCAGCGCCTTGGTACCTTCGGAGAACACCCGCACCACGCTGTTGTCGTTGACGCCGTCCTGGCCGTGGCTGTTGCCGACGATGTCGTTGTTCAGGTCGGCCTCCACCTGCCAGCCCTTCGCCTTCGCGTAATCCGCGAGCACCTTGCCGCCGTACAGCCCTTGCTCCTCGCCGGACAGCACGCCGTAGACGATGGTGGCGGCGAACTTGCGCCTGGACAGGATGCGCGCCGATTCCAGCACCGCGGCCGTACCGGAAGCGTCGTCATTGGCGCCGGGGGCGTCGTGCGTCGCGTCCATCACGTCGGTGACGCGCGAGTCGATGTGGCCGGTGATCGCCACCACGCGGTTCGGGTCGCTGGTGCCGCGCTGGATCGCGACGATGTCCATCACCTCGGTGGAGACGGGAACGCGCTTGCCGGTGAACATCTGCGACGGCGTGACGATCTCCAGGCAGCCGCCGCACTCGCGCGAGATCGCCTCGAAGCGCGCCTTGGTCCAGCGCCGCGCGGCGCCGATGCCGCGCGTGTCGGAGACGGTGTCCGACAGCGTGTGCCGCGTGCCGAAGCCGACCAGTCTTTCGATGGTGGCGTGCAGCGCCTGCGCGTCGACCGCGTCGGCGATGGCGGTGAGCTGGACGTCGGGCGAATCGGCCGCGAAGACCGGCGCGGAAAGCGCCAGGGCGGCGGCGAGGGTGAGGCGCAGGTGGGGCATGGCGCGGATTATGGTGATGCGCGCGCGCCGCGTCACGGCAGGGGCTTCCAGCCCTCCGGCGTCCAGCGCAGCAGCCTGTCGCCGATCGCGTCGGGGAAGCGTCGTGCCTGCTCGTGCGCCAGGGCGCGCAGGGCATCGACGCTGTCGGCGCCGTCGTCGCCGACGTAGAGGATCGTCGTCGGACGCGGGACCGCCACGATCAGGACGCCGCCCTGCGCCTTCGCGAGCAGGGCCCAGTCGGCCGGGAACAGCAGGCGGCTGGCGGTGTAGGCGTCGGCGCCGTCGATCGAACCAATCTTGCCTTTTGGGGCCGGCGGCGCGATGCCCACGAGAGGCTGCATCGCGGCGTGCGTGTTGGTGCGCGCGAGCTCGCGCATCGCGCCCGAGTCGAGCTTGAGCGCGTCGAGGTCGTGGCTGGACGCCCAGCGCAGGCTGGTCGGCGAATCGATGACGACCACGCTGACGACCCCCTCCATGAACGGCTGCACCTGCAGGTTCAGGCCGGTGCCGCGGCTGTTCGCCAGCAGTTGCTGCGCGGCCGCGGTGGAGCGCAACGCCAGGCGCAACTGCGACCGGTCGGGCGGCTTGTTCAGCGTCTTGAACGACTTGACCATGCCGCTCACGAAGAGGGCGGACTGGGCGTCGCAGCGGGCGGGCTCCTGGTGGCAGACCTGCCAGAGCCGCGCCAGGCTCACGGCCGCGCCGGCATTGCCGATCGTGAGCCGCTGCGGGGCGACGAGCACGACGTGCTCGTCCGGCAGGGCGGTGCGGAACTGCTCGGTGATGGCGTCGGTGAAGCCCGGGTCGTCGAGCGGCACCGACTGCGCATTGGCGGCCGCCGCGGCCAGCGAGAGCAGGCCGGCGAGCGTGGCGCGACGAAGCGGAGTCGACGAGGTCATCGACCGATTCTAGGGCGCACGGCCCGCGCGAGCCTTGCGCGAAGCAGGGCGCGAACCGACGAATTCAGCTGGCGACTGCGAAGGTCGCCGGCAGCACGATCACGAATTCGAACGGACGATGCCCGCTCGCGGTCCGGGCGCCCAGGAAGTGCACGCCGACGTGGCCGCCCTCGCGCTCCAGGAAGCCCTTGACGGCGTCCATGCCGACGCCGCGGCCCGACACCTCTGTCACCACCTCGGCGGTCGAGAAGCCCGGCAGGAACACGAGCTGCGCCGTCTCTTCGTCACTGAGGCTGGCGCTGGCCTCGACCAGGCCGCGCTCGGCGGCGATCTGGCGGATGCGATCCAGCGCCATGCCCTGGCCGTCGTCGCGCAGCACCATCTTCATCTCGTCGGCGTTGACGGTGACGTCCAGCTCGATGCGGCCGACCGCCGGCTTGCCCGCCGAGGCGCGCGTGGCGGCCGGCTCGATGCCGTGGTCCACGGCGTTGCGGAGCAAGTGCGTGAACAGGTTCTTCAGCAGGCCCGAGATCTGGTTGCGCACCAGCACGCCGTTGTCGTGGATGGCCACCACCGGCGGCTCCTTGCCCAGCTCGCGGGCGAGCGAGGGCAGCGATTCGACGACGCCGGAGAGCACGTCGTGCAGCCGTTCGGTGCCGATGCGGCGCAACAGCTTCTGCGTCTCGACGAGTGCGGCGCGCATCGCGGCCACGTCGTCCATGTCCACGGCCTGCATCGCCTGCAGCGTCTCGGCGACCTGGGTCTTGTCGACCATCAGGAACTTCTCGACGCTGCCACGCCGGCCCGGGCCCTTGCGCCCGAGCTTGGTGTCGTTGATCTTGGCGTATTCATCCAGCAGCCCGCGCACCTGGTCCAGCTGCTCGAGCAGCGTCTTGGGCGCCCACTCCGTGGACTGGCCCTTGCGCAGGTCGTCGTAGGCCTGCTCGGCCTCGTGCACGGTGTTGGTCAGGTTGCCCAGGCCGTAGGTGCGCGCGTTGCCCTTGACGGTGTGCATGTTGCGGAACAGCTGCGTGATCAGTTCGGCGGTCGGGCCGGAGGCCTGCTCGGTGAGCGTGCGGTTCTCGTCGACGAAGGCCATCGAGGTCTGCATGAAGTCCTGGAACTTCTCCTGGCTCACCGCCAGGATCTCGCCGATCATCTCCAGCTCGCGCCGCTGCGTCGAGGCCTCGATGGCCAGGCGCTTCAGCTCGGTGACGTCGCGCACGCACACCATCAGCTTCTCGACGACGTCGGACTCGTTGACGATGGGCGACCAGCTCAGCTCCAGCGCCTTGGTGCGGCCGTCTTCCATGCGCACCGTGAACTCGGTGACCAGCAGGTGCGAGTTGAACTCGTAGTTCATCGCGTCCTCGCCGATGACCGAGGCCACCGACACCTCCACCGTGGACAGCGCGTCGGCGCCCAGGTCGGTGTTGGCGAACACGAGATCCATCAGGTCGCGGTCGGCGATGCTCGTCGTCTCGAAGATGGTCTCGAGGTAGGCCGAGTACTCGGCATGGATCTTGTTGCCCGCGACGATGGTCAGCACGCCCTGGGGCATGTTCTGCA
>Ga0307516_10004088_pt1 | contig 18244 bp, 11 predicted proteins | sample 19_EM_MG_FD_203310 | JGI IMG/M metagenome (GOLD analysis project Ga0307516, IMG submission 203310) | Populus trichocarpa ectomycorrhiza microbial communities from riparian zone in the Pacific Northwest, United States - 19_EM | ecosystem: Host-associated > Plants > Roots > Unclassified | place... | reverse complement strand
GTGTAGTATGTGGAGTACAATCCAAGTTGTACCCAGTAAGACCCGGTGGCTCAGTTGGTTAGAGCACTTGGTATATAACCAGGAGGTCCTGGGTTCAATCCCCAGTCTGGTCATGTCTTTTAACAAGAACACCAGAATCGTGATCTAGCACATTGATCAAGATGGACTGCATCTGACCAATGCAATATGCAATGATCGGACAGTAACCTGGAGTGTTTCGGGGTTACTGCCTGTCTGGATTTGAAATACCTACAGACTATGCTAATCACCAACATGAACATTTGTTGATAACACATGCCAGGATGATAATACATAGGACATGTGAATAAAGACTGTGTGAAGCAGTAACTATGTGCTAGCAAAGCATGTGGTACTGTGGCGCAGAACCTCAAAAGGATTATTGATGAAACCCAGACTTCTACTTTGTGTATCGGTGCAATTAAACGATTATCATTAGACATTTCAATATTGTATTTAAATATGCATTTGCTGATGTATAAAAAGCTCACTAGCTTGTAGATTTACAGTAGCTATGGATCATCCCAATTGACTAGTGTTTTGAGAATATTGAGTGCATACTAAGGGATTATAGTCTCAGAGTGCAGAATTAGCCCCAAAGTAGCTAGTGTCGAGGACACTGAGTGCATAATAAGAGATTCTTATAGCTCATTGAGATCGAGGATCTCACCTTTGTGTTTTAGTCCAAGGGGACAATTGTTGTACAACAAGTATGCAAAGATGGACACAGTCATAGTCCAAAAAAGACAAACATATTGCCACACATCCAAATTTATCATCTGTCAGAAAGGTAGTGCATGGGCCCTGGCAACAGATCATGCACAAGTACAGCTTCAAAACTGTTCATAGAATTTGCCTGTGAACATATGGAAGTGGTCCAATGCTGAAGTGATTTGGGTTCATGTATCAAATCGACAAGGGCCAGCCTCAGCTGGTTCCAAAATATGTTATTCACGATATCACTCAAAAATGATATTGGAGCAAAGATTTGATATTTTCAAAGTGCTGCTTGATTGCAGAACCATAGGCTATCCATAGGACAAGGCATGGGATATCAAACTGAATGCATCCTGTCTGTTAGCAGATGATGCCTTCACTAGTCTGCTGAGTTTGTTTATGGCTTCTTGAAATTTAATAAGTAGCATGCACAGGAGCCATTGAAACTTCAAGCAAGTTTCTTCTGTGTAAAGGTGCTGTTGGCTCTGAGTTGATGTGATGTGCAGTTCAAGGAGCTTCAGAATTTCGATGCCAGGGTGGGAAGCAAATTCTGGCATAAGAAAGGAAAGTAGTCGATTATCATTATTCTCCATGACTCTTGTTACATCATGTTGCTAAGGAGTATTGAAAGGGAAGGGTTCTTTGATGGATAATAGAGCATCAAAATATGGCTTTGAAAGGTTCAGTTGGCACAACCAGAGAGCCATCTTTGGGCAGCATATGGCAACAATGTATGGTATCAGGTCTTTCAAAGGGCTTTTCTGCCGAAGCAGGAGCTTGTGCAAAGCCCATAAATGTGCACTGAGTGTTAAGCCTTTCGGCCTATAGCATGGTGTATCATATTGGGATGTATTTGTGGAAAAGTGCTATAATGCACTCACCAACATACACTGCGGATGTAGCTGATCACCACATCTGCATCCATGAACTGGAGGCCATCCAGCTTTGCATTTTCGATAATATGGATATTTGGTGTTGGACATGGCCCCGGATTGTCTCTGAGTTTGGGTAATTTCTTGTTTCCATCTGGATGAATCCTGGAATTCATGCTGACAAATAAGTGCCAAAGTTTACAGGTCGATTTCTCTTCCTGGCCATAGAGGGACGGTTCAATATTTGAGTCTCCTTCACAAGGGTTGAATGCTGCAATAAGTTTGAGCCCTAACACATGTTTTGCTGCAATGACCACAACAACTTCATTCTCCATGATGCTGATCATTGCGACAGTGTCAAGGACCTTGAGCTTGTAGGCATTGGCTCTGCTGTGGGAGTTCAGGCCGGTATCGTCTAATTCTAGCAGTTGCTTTTGCATTTGGGTGAGGGCTGTTGAGATTGTTTTGAATGTGGGAATTCTCATGGCTATTATAGAACGGCACTAGCTTCTTATATAATCAGAACCTAAAGAGGGAGTAACACAAATCTGAAGAGGGGATAACACATATCTAAAGAGGGAGTGGCATTAAAACCCCTTTCCAATATCCTCCATCTTTTTATTGTTTGGTCTTGTGGACATTATCATAAGGTTTGACAGGTGCTTGGCATTACTTCATACTGCCTATACTCAAACCTTATTCTGATTCAGCCAAACTCTATTCTTACTCAGCCATTTCTTTATATGTTCTTTCTTTCACACCTTATCTTCTTATCTTCTTATCTCTGGCTCATCTGACAGCAGGATCATATCTCATTGGAGAATATCTGGACTATATCCTATTGGTTGATAAGCCTAAGCTAGAATAGTATATATAGAGTAGCACAGAAGCCTGTAACTCTAGTTGTATTCTCTTGGAATCTCCACCTAACCAGTGTGTGACTCTAATGTCAATACTATCTTATTCCACTTCTTTATTGTTTGATTCTATGTGTGAGCCCACAATGCTAGTGCTCTGGTCACTGTTGAGTGTGTCATTGAGCTTGCTGGTTTTGGTGTTGCTCTACAATGGCCTCAGCATCCTCGACACACATACTTGCTGGCCTGGGTAATGCCAGGGAACTGGCATCACAAAAAAGGCCAACCATGGTGAGCAAGCACTTGACAGATGACATGGCGGGTATCTCATTGAAGTTTGCATCCAGATGACTGCCTGCCTGTTGGGACTTAAGTCAGATAGCATCTTTCTTATGTGGAATGTGTAACTGGCCTACCTCAGAGTAACAGCTTGAACAAGTGGGTTCTGGAGATAGTAATGTGAGGTGCACTTGGTTGATATACTCTAATAAAATACTACAATATATCTATCATAGAGTGTACCAGGTCATATTTCTTACTCCTATGGACAATTGAATGTCAGCATTGATAGTGCAAGATGCATTGGGTTGATTTCATATCAACTCTAACTGACTTCCTTAGGATTGAAATAGAGAGATTCGGCACAGGCCAAGAGTGGCAGCATCTAAAATCAAAATCTATTGAGGCCTAACGGTATGTATGCAAAAATGAAGCAAAGTCCGAAAAGGAACTAATTCAAGAAGTTTAATTGGCTGCTGTGCTCACACAATCACAATGACAGAGAATTCAAAAAAACCACTCTTACTCCCCTTACTCTCGGTCAGTCAGATCCAAGTCATCTGGTTTACAGTGATGGTGATAGAACATCAGAAGCATGGTGATGAGGGCACACACATCACACTTGATGAACAAGCCCAGGAATTTGTCTTCAGTTAACCAAGACCTGTCCATACAGTTGAGCTTCACAAACTTCTGCCAGTCAGTGTGATGACTTAAATCCTCCCCGTCAAATACAAGAGCAGGGGGGAGGGTGAGGCCATTAGATCTAGTTTCATATTTCATCATGATCAATCCATTTTTCAAGAAATATCCTTACATACTGGCTTGGGTGTACATCCTCTTCAATGGCTTGTAGGTTCTAGGCCTAATCTCTCTCTCATGCAAGACTTGTGAAGGACTGGGTGTGCTGGTGTCTTGCATTCAGATTCATAGTAAGTGGCTGACATTGACACCGCAGGAACTTGGCAACTAACCTTGAGGAGAAAAGACCCCTACTGGAACTCCATACATCAAATATATTCTCTTCAAAGGTACTGCAATACTGGAGGGTAAGTGCTTACTTTTTTTTAATAGGGAAAATGAAGACTGACCTAAATACCCACAGTGATCCCTTGCACATTCGGCAATATACTCTCCTTCATAGTGTCCGAACGTAGTTAAGTATATTGCTGCCTCAGTGAATATGGGTTCTTCACTGAATAATTCCAATAGTGGGCATAAGCATCCTGGCCCAAGGTGCTGACAAATTCCACGATATTTATGCAATCTTGCTGGTGACATGCATGCACCTTTATAGATGGGCCTGTGGAAACAATGCAAGATTGATCCATAGTATGAGCTATGGTTACATACTAGTAATGCAGGACTAACTCCATTGTAGCTGTATCAAAGGACATAACACAGTGGGTTGACCGCTGATACGCATGGTCAGGGTAGGCAAAAAGCATGCAAGTGCGATGAATCACACCAACATACACAACAACCAACACAAAACAACCTAGCAATTGGCTAGCCTGTCTCCAACAGTGGGCAGGTTTGGAGTAACAGAGTCTAAGAAGTGTCCTTCTCTAAAATATCCAGGGAATCACAAGTTCAGGTAGAATTGCAAGAGTTGAATCATCACAAGTTCAATGGTATTGGTTTCAAGGTATGGCTAGACTGCAAACAATCCACAAGATACAACAGAAAAAGGCAATCCCAACAGTCCCTCAGCCTTCAATCTAAAACACAAATGGCAGTAACCCAGTCAAGTTGGCAATCAATCCTTGATTCCAATGAGTTTCAGAACTCCTTACTTCACACTCAGTATTTACCACAACACTAGTCAATTGGGGGCAATTCTGTACTACTGAAAACCTACAGACTAGCAAGCCTTTTATACATGAATAAGTGCATATCTCAATAAAATATAGAAATGAATGATAATAATAGTTTAATTGTGTCAATACTCAAAAGAGAAGTCCATGTTTTGTCAAGAACCCTTTTGGGGTTCTGCACCACAGTACCACATGTTCTGCTAGCATGTAACTACTACTTCATGTGGTCGCAATTCACATGTCCTACATATTACCATCCTAGCATACATTATCAATGAACATTTGTATCGGTGACTAGCATAGTCCATAGATATTTGAGATTGGAACAGACAGTAAATCCGAAACACTCCGGATTACCTTCTGATCATTTTATATTGCATTGGTCAGATGGGCTGTCACCACAGGTCATTTCAGCCATCCAGTGTTCTGTGGCCACAGGACATTTCTACTATACTGCCTGCTTCTACATGGTACATCGTTCTTATGCAGATGGTCTATTTTTGCCAGACTTATAGATATTATAATTGCTGATCAGCATTTGACGATCTGATGTGATTTTGCCATCTCTGCCATGGCCAATTATACAAACCAAGCAACTCTGGCACTACATTGTCTGTGCTTGGAATTCTTGCAAAAATTATCCCACTCAAGCTGTCAGTTATTAAGCAATTATGAAAACTCTGTGTTATGTGAGTTGGCCCTCTCTAGCATGCCCTTTTAGTAATTATCCTAATCACATATCTTGGGGCTTTATGGCCTGCACTCACAGTTCTTGCAAATAGTGATCGCTGTCCCTTATAAACATTGAGATCTACTGGTAGCTTCAATACTTCTGCCTTTTGGTTATATCAATATTGTAACAGGTTTACTATTCCCTAGTCACATCTTCTGTTCTGTCTTTATAGGCGTGCGAAATGGTTGCCTAAATCACAAGAGCCCTGCTATATAGTCAGTCACTTGTTCTGCTTGAGCCCCACTATACGGATGGTCACAAGTATCATCAGAGCTCTGCTATATGGTAGTCACTGATATCAGTTCGGCTGAGCTAAGTCTCTCACAAGAGTACTTAGTTTGAGAGTGGATCAATAGACAAGGAATAGATTATTAGCCTAGGTCAAAGCTAAAAAATACAGTTTGTATAAAGGCTTTATATACTAATGGGTCTGGCGCACAGACCAAGTCAGTCTGAGATAAGATGTCATAGGTAATGAGTCAAGATGAGTAATCATGAGAGAAATAGTCTATAAGAAGAAAGTTCACAGTTGAACTAACTGAGAGTGCAGTAAGTATGTCATATGAGATGAGTTGAGAGCGATTGGATCAGAGCAATGAGTAAAAGAGATATCATAATAGTTCGGAGTAAGGAAAAGTCATAACATTACCCTCCTTCTATGTTTGAAGCCACCAGGTTCAAACCTCAGATATCCATGTTATGTTTGGTCTCAGGGCACTAGTCGTCACAATAAGTGTTGTTCTCAATGTAGTCATTGTCGAAGTGACCATTGTCATATGCATTGATATGACCTCTAATATGACCTTTAGGCAGCTGCGCCTGTATTTGCGCTTTTCCCATGGTTTTGTCAGTACAGAATGCAATGTTGGGCCCATTATAAACATTATTCTATTGGAACTGCTGGTACTAATGGCTATCTAAGAGTGTCTAAATACCCCTGGACCACCTTTGGTCATGATCATAGGAACAGTCTCTTTGAGGGCTTAACTATGACTTGACACAACCTTTCATTTCTCATTGGATAAGATTAGTGAGGGGACCAGTATTGATGATACTATTGTATGACCTATCACCCTATCCACCTTATCCAGAAACACTCCGATTATCTGTGGACTTAACGAGGGCTTGAGGGATTTGCTATCTCGAACATGAGCATCCAAAAACCCATGCATCACAGAACATGTTGTGTGATCACTAAAGCCATGATGCCAAGCATGTGAATTACCGGAAATAGAATGAACCCTGAAAACAGGTTCTGAGGGCCTGGAACTGGTAACGAAGTATATGGTATATGTTTCTCTTTTGCTACATCTTATCTTGATTCTTGCTTAACGTATGGTATGCGGCCACTGGCCACTATGTATAACTGTTACTCGGTTCCCTGAAGTTCACCTTCTCTCCATGAACTTCAGGTATGCATTTCATTAGCTACATATTTCCAGTGTAACTAATCTACACCTTCTCTCTGTGAACTTCAGCTCGTCGTTCTAAGCTGCCCGACTTCGACCTCCACACGTGCCTCATGATGCTGCGTTGTTAGGTTATAGGCCCCGACAGCGGGCTACTCGACACTATGTCCTCTTCCAAATCCTTCCTGTTTCCCAAACTCAATGGCGAAAACTACGCCATTTGGTCCGAACACATGCAGGCTGTCCTGCAGGCCAAACAACTCTGGCTCATTGTCACGGGTGACGAATCTAGCCCTGAGAAACCTGCTGAGATGAAGCCTGGCAGTATGTCAGCTGCTGACTACAAAACTGAATGGAAGGAGTATCTTGAGTGGCTGTTGAGGGATCAGGCGGCTCAGGTTTGATGAAATTCGTGGCTGAAAATACCCAGTGGCTGCATGTGAAGGGGAAGAAAACTTTGAAGGAGATGTGGGATGCTTGGAAGGCCTTACATATTACGAACAACCAGAGGATCAACGTCTACTACCATTTCGAGGATTTCTACACTTGGAAGTACATAGACGACACCAATATGGCCAACCATGTTGCCAGCATGCTCAATCTTTGGCACAAGATCTTGGCTGCAGGTGAAGACCTCTCCGACATCCACATCACACAAGCTCTAGTCCTCTTGCTCCTCCAAACACCATCATGGGATCTCATCAAGATCCAGCTGTTCAATTTGGACACGATGAAGCTCACCTCTGAGACCATCGCCACAACACTACAAGCTGAGGTGAATCATCATCAACATGACAAGATGAGCAAAACCGCCATGCTAGCTGCGAAGAGGGCCTTTGGTAGCAAAGGCAAGATGAAAGACAAGGGTAAACCTGGACTCAGGCCAGACGATGAATGCCAACACTGCCACAAAAAGGGCCATTGGATCAGCAAGTGTCCGAAATGCAAGGCTGAAGAGAAGAAGACCGGTGCAGGCACTGCTAGCCTCACCATCAACAACCTTTGGGATTTGGGAAGTGGGAGTTCAAGCTTGGGATACACTGAATGGATCTTCATGGCAGAATCGATACCCAATAGGGGCGAGTTACTTTTGGACTTGGCTGCCACATCGCACATGTTGTTGGATCACTCGCTATTTATGTCCTACACTCCGGTCATCTCTCATACCCCCCATGACTTCATCTCCATTGGTGACGCCCGGGACTTTCCTGTCACCGGACATGGTACTGTTGTCTTTGAGGCACAGTTACCAAATGGTTATCACAAGGTCACCCTCTGCAATGCCCTCCACATCCCGAAATTAGCTGCAAACTTGGTCAGTCTTGGCACATTGCAGCGACAGGGAGCGTCGGTGGTCAGTTACAAGAATGGGTTATCTTTGAGGTTTAATGGCCAAGAGGTTTTCCATGCGTCGCTTGTTGGTACCTTGTACCATATTAATTGTTGCCAAATTCAGACCATTTCCACCTATGTTGTGACTAGTGAGAGTCTGAGATTGTGGCATTGACATCTGGGGCACCTCAACCTCAGAGTGATTAATGACATGCAGTGGAAGAACATGGTCAATGGCCTCAGCATTTTATCGCCTCAAGAGTACAATCAAGTTTGCAAGGGATGTGCCCTCGGCAAATCACATCACCTACCCTTTCTGAAACAGAGCAACACCGTCTACAAGAAGATGGATCTTGTTGTTGTCAACCTGACTGGGCCAATAAGTGTGCTGACTTGGTCTGGCATGTCATATGCCCTCATGGTTGTCAAGGCGAGCTGCTGTTTTCCAATTGGATGACTTTTTTTAAGGCAAAAAGTAAAGCTGCTGCTGCTGTTAAAAAGATTGTCACCATATTCAAGAGACAGTCTGGCAAGAAACTCAAGAGGATGTGAAGCGACCTTGGGACAGAGTTTATGAAAGAGCTTATCGACAACTTCTGTAAGAAGAATGGTGTGATTCATGAAACTACTGTGCCCTACATGCCGGAGCAGAACACTATAGTGGAGAGAGCCATCGCAGTGGCATTCGAGATGGTGAGGTGTATGTTGCACTCCGCTGGAATGGACTTACGCTACTGGGGTGAAGCCTTTCTCTATGCCGTCTACATCTGAAGCTGCTTCCCGACTTATGCCCTCTCTGGCATCATTCCTCTTGAAGCCTGGACAGGCAAGAAGCCAGATGTCTTCTACCTTCAGATTTTTGGTTCAGTCACCTATGCAAATATTCCAAAGAAACTACGTAGTGGAAAATTAGAGGTCACTTCCATGAAATGTTGCCTACTTGGTTGGTGAGTAGATGAAACAAAAGATTACCAGCTGGAAGATATTGAGACCAGAAAGCTGATAATGTCATGAGATGTTTGTTTTGTTGAGGATGAGAGTCCTGGGGATTTGGCGGTTGTCGAGACACGAGGTGCTGTGCCTACGGAAGGACAGCTAGATGAGTTAGTGCCAAAGGAAACAATGACCAATGTCATACCACCCTCCCCCTCACCAATGCCAGAATCCGCTGAAGCCGAGCTTCCAACAGAAAAACCAGTTTCCACACCTGCAGCTGAACCACCCCCGAACCCTGTCAAAACATCGAAGTGGGCCAACCTACTTAGGGACCACCCCATACGCTCTCGCAATCCTGTTGAGCACTATGGTGTTACTGTCACCCCGGATGACACCGATTTTACAACAGGAAGTGAAGGTCAGCACTGAGCATTTGTGACCTTTGCAAACAAACCTAGGACTTACAAGGAAGCCTCAAATGGTCCCCACTCAAAGGAGTGGGAGAAAGCGATTGACACCGAGTACCAAACATTACAGAACATTGGTACCTTTGAATGGGTTCCCAAACTCCCAGAAGGAAGAAAGTCTATTGGAAGTCAGATTGTCTTTAGATTCAAGCAAGATGGGGATGGGAATATTACAAAGTACAAAGCCTGCATTGTCACAAGAGGTTTCTCGCAAATCCCTGGTCAAGATTTCACTGACACTTTTTCATCTGTCGCGAAATTCACAACCCTATGAACTCTACTATCCATTATCACCCACAAGGGATGGGAGCTCCATCAAGTCGATGTTGTAGCAGCCTACCTCCAAGGGGACTTGGATGAGGAGTTGTACCTCGAGGTTCCAGTGGGAGTGAACAAACCTGGAAAGAAAGGTTGGTATTGGAGATTGAAGAAACCATTATACAGACTGAAACAGGTGGGGCAACAATGGAAAGCCAAACTTGACGACATCATGTGACAGCTTGGTTTTGAGAAAAGCCAGGCTGACAACTGCCTTTATATCCTTCAGAAAAAGGGCGAAATCATTATGCTGGTCCTCGTGTATGTCAACGACATGACAGTAGCTGGCAAATCCATTGAAAAGGTCCAAGGCTTCAAGATGGCACTCTCTCGTGAATTCGAGATTTCGGACCTTGGGGAGTTGAAGTACATCCTAGGGATCCAAATCATGAGGAACCGTGAAGTACGTACCATATCCATGAATCAGACAGCCTACATCCACCAGATCCTCGCATATTTTGGCATGTCCGAATGCGCACCTGTCTCTACCCTGCTCACCATTAAACACAACTTATCAACCTCGCAATCCCCCAAAACTGAAGAAGAGGTCACAAAATACCTCAAATATGCAAACGGCCTACATTATCTCGAAATAGTAGGTGCCCTGCTTTACGCGACACAAACTCACCTGGATATCCAATATGCCGTAAGTATTGTCTCACAATTTGACGGCAATCCTGGAAAACCTCACCTCGAGGCAGCCAAACACGTTCTATGCTACTTGAAGGGTACTGCCGACCTCAGATTAACACTCGAGTGCAGTGGGAGCAAATCCGTCGACCTTATTGGTTGGACTGATTCCAATTGGGCACAGGATGCCAATTCGCGCCGATCCATCAGTGGTTTCTTCTTTGAAATTGCTAGTGGCTCTGTCTCCTGGTCTGCAAAGAAACAGCTGATCATAGCACTGTCAACCGTCGAAGCTGAGTATATGGTGGCAACGAATGCAATGAAAGAAGCCATCTGGCTTCAGGTCCTACTTGAGGACCTCGGATACCCACAAACCAATGCAACCATCATCCACGCCGACAATCAAGATTGTATCACCCTGACCTGTAACCCCGTCACCCATACTCATGCCAAGCATATTGATATTCGCCATCACTTCATCCGCGAACGTGTCAAAAACAAAGAAATCAACTTACAGTACTGCTCAACCAAGGACATGATAGCCGATATATTCACCAAGCAACTTCTCTGGGAAGCTTTCAAATGTTTCAGAAGTGCCCTTGGGATCAATAAGATATAGCATTCATCGAGTGAGAGTAACGAAGTATATGATATATATTTCTCTTTTGCCACACCCTATCTCAATTCTCGCTTAATGTATGGTATGCGGCCACTGGCCACTATGTATAACCGTTACTTGGTTCCCTGAAGTTCACCTTCTCTCCATGAACTTCAGGTATGCATTTCATTAGCTACGTATTTCCAGTGTAACCAATCTACACCTTCTCTCCATAAACTTCAGCTCGTCATTCTAAGCTGCCCGACTTTGACCTCCACGCGTGCCTCGTGATGCTGCATCATTAACTGGTCCCTGACACTTTGGAACATGATTGATGGCAACCGGGGATTTAATCGACTCCGATCAATATTGATGCGGTGTTCTATAATGCTTGCGCACCCTCGCAACACAGGGAAACCTCATGGAAATGGCCTGCGCACAGCACTGAACATGCACACAAAAGCTATTAGATTGATTTCCCATTTGATTTGACTCATTCCTTGTGATAAACTCTATTTATTTTAGATTACCACTTTTTGTATAAAAACCCCCGAAAACTGTAGAATACATGAGAGTAGTGCCTGGGACTGAACCCCCCAGAATCTCTCTCCCTTGGTAGCTGACTGTAAGCTGTCGCTTACATCAGTGATGCGGTCACATGATCTTATGGACCATATATAAGACGAGCATACCTATTCTAGTAGATATCATCCTTTTGGAATATACCTTGATCCATTGTCCATCGTTCGACTTGAGTGTTGGGACCCCGACATCCCACACACTTTTTTTTGACAATCCAGATCACGGTTCATTCACCCTCTCTCTCTCTCTCACTCTCCTCTCTGTCCACTGCCCTCTGATCTAACCGATCATGCCTATCATCAACCCTGACCTGGACCGCCCTGCCGGAACACTGCACCTGAACTGTACCTGAACGCCTGTGCCAGAAACTGCACCATCCCCGTCCCTGAACACCTGCCAACCTGGACAACTGTCGGAAATCTCTTGACTCCCCAGAAAAGCCCTCTCCGGACATTCCCTGCTCCTTTTCTCCTCCCCCTTACCATCACTTCCTTCCCTCACTCCTTCCCCCGAAGCCCCCACATTGTCCATATTCACCTCCGTCCTTAGCTCCGCTTCACTTTTGTCCATCATCAACACTGTCCTCTTGGCTCTCACTAGCTCTGGTTCCTCCGAAAACCTCGACCCTGAACTTCTTCCCCCTTTCCTGACAGATTTTATCATGCATATAGCCACCGAATCGACGCATATACCTGGTGGTTTCCACCCTGAACCCTCGTCCTCGCTCTGCCCTCGACCCGCTCGAATCTCTATCCTCCCCGCGGCTCTTCCTGAAAGCAAGCCTACATCTACCGACCACGTTGTTCCTGCCCTGCCCCCAATCCAATACATTGCCACCGTCAATGACTCAGACTCTGACTCTGATTCCTGTCCTAGATATTTCCGCTCCATGTCTGCCCTCACCGCCAACTCCTCTGACGCATCTGTAATCCAAAATTCTCCGCGCGATGCTCCAATTATGTCTGCCAGAACCCTTTCTTACGACACGATACTTGAGTTTGAAAGAGCAGCGAAACGCTTCTTCAATGCCAAGAATATCGCACTCATGGCCCAAGTCTCTCAGATTCTTTACAATTTCAATGATTCCTCTATCTTGACGTGGGTTGAGTCTTCTCCCGACCTCCCTACCCTCTCATTCGCAGACTTCATGGCTCGTTTCAAGACAACCTGGCTGTCCCTCGATTGGGAAGACGATATTGTTTTCCGCGTTGTGGACTTCCAGGGTTCTCGTGATTTCAACACTTGGGTCTCTGATGTTCGGCTTGCTAACTCTCTTTTGGCCAATCATCCCCTGCATGTCCCCGACTCCTCCCTCCGTGCTCACATCATTGCATGCATGTCTACTGAATTGCGTCATGAGTATCGCCGCTCTGACCACGACAAGTCCCTCACGAATATTGTTGAGTTTAATGCCTGGCTGCATCAAGTCCGGTCCATTGATGAACGCATTTGTTCTCGCAGTTGGGAATGGCTCGCTGTGATGACCCAAGTGCATTCTGCCTCCACGAACATCACCCAACAACTCAACGCTGCCTCCGCCTCTTTCGCCTCCCGCATTAGTGCTGGCCCTGTGGCCCCGAACCATCTCTTGCCCGCCTCTGTCATCGCAAACTCTTTCTCTTCCTCCTGTCCCCCGCCTGCTGGGACTCCTCGCCATGATGAAGCAACCGCCCCTTTTCCTTGCTTGACCGAGGCTCAGAAATCACTCCTCTCAAGTCACCGTGGCTGTTATAAGTGCCGTGAATTCTACACAGATCACATATCGACTGGTTGCTCTTGGTGCCTTGCGACTTCTACCGCTATTAACAACTGCAATGAGGCGGGCGCCGCTGCTGCGCTCCTGGCCAGATCGTCGAAAACTGTGCCATCTTCGGGCGCGAAGAATACCCCCTCCTCCTCGGCCCCTACGATCATCACTGCCATCCTGAATGAGGATTCTGATGATGACCTGTATGGTGATCATGATTTCTCCGCTCTTGACATGTCCGATGGTTTTGAACCTTATGAGTACGTCCCTCCTTCTCCTGTCCCCAATGTTTCCTTCCTCTCCCCTACTGTTCTGTCCCCCCTTCCTGCCCATTTCTGGTGGGATTGTCGTATCAATGGCCCATTGACCTGTTCTCCAACTCCAGTTAAAGCGCTCATCAACACTGGTTCCCCACCTGTCCTGATATCTGAAGAATGCATCGAGCTTTACAGCCTCATTCTCTGTCATCTCCACAAACCGTTGTCCGTCACTGGTGTTTATTCTGCAGGGGGTGATATTATTCTTGATGTATACGTTAAATTACACATTTCCTCCCTTGACTCCTTATGGTTTTCACGTGTCATCTCTGCTATCATTGTCCCCGGTCTCCATGCCAAAATCATCCTCAGCCTTGATTTTCTTACTCGTAATCGCATTGTGATTGATCCTGAAGACCATTCGGCCATTTGTAAGACGGATGGTTATGATCTCCTCAATCCCCCAAAACCTGCAGATTTCTGGAAGATGCCCCTGCTTTCCCCTCCGCTTTGTCGGAAACTTGAACAATGTTCCATCCATGAAGGAATCGCAGCCAACCGTGGGTTTCACGTCGCAGTTCACAAAGAACTGATAGATCTCTTTGCCGCTCACCCCAACCGTTTCGACTTTAGTGCCCATATATTGGGTGATCATAACATCATTGGAATGATACGAACTCGGATTGAACAGCTTGCATATCAGGACTGGCTGAACCAACTGAGCGCTAAATTTAAACAACTTTACAGTGACTGTTTCCCTTCAGATATTCCACATGTAGACTCCTTGCCTACAGACGTTTACCATCACATCGAAGTACCCACTGGTGCCAGCTTCTCCACCACCCGCCCCTACTCCTGCCCTCGTAAGTACCGTGACGCCTGGAAGACCTTAATTGAACAACATGTCGCTGCTGGCCACATCTGCTCATCTTCCTCTCCTTACGCTTTCCCTTCCTTCATCATCCCTAAAGCAGATCCGACTGTTCTGCCTCGCTGGGTGGTCAACTATCGCTTATTGAACAAAGTCACGGTCCCTGACGCCTTTCCCTTGCCTCGTATTGATGACATTCTTGCTGACTGCACCAAAGGTAAAATCTGGGGGAAGATCGACATGACGAATTCCTTCTTCCAGACCTGCGTGCTCTCTGAGCATGTCAAGTTTACCGCCACCCTTACCCCCTTCGGTCTTTGGGAGTGGATCGTAATGCCTATGGGCTGCCGTAATGCCCCTGCCACACACCAACGGCATGTTTCGCTTGCTCTGAAAGATCATATTGGAAAATTCTGCCACGTTTACTTGGACGACATTGTCATTTGGTCGCAGTCAATTGATGAACACAAGAAAAATGTGGCGGCTGTTCTTGACATGCTCCGTCATACCCACCTTTATTGCTTGATGAAGAAATTGAACCTTTTCTGCTCTGAAATTGACTTTCTGGGCCACCACATCTCACCTAGGAGCATCGAAGCTGATTCCCGCCTTCCTCCCTCAATTGGCGGAACACACCTCTGTTCTCTCTCCCCTCACTCGCAAAGAATGCAATTCTGATTTTCCGCCTTGGATGCCTGCCTATCAAGCTGCCTTTGATGCTATCAAAGGTCTTGTCTTGTCGCACGACTGCTTGACAATGATTGACCATGTCTCCCCTGGTGACAGCAAAATCTTCATGACATGTAATGCCAGCAAACGCCGAATGAGGGCCATCCTCTCTTTCGGCCCTACTTGGGAGACTGCATGGCCTGTTGCCTTTGAAAGCCGTTCCCTGAAAGGTGCTGAGCTACACTACCCTACGCATGAACAAGAATTACTGTCAATTATCCACGCTCTACAGAAATGGCGATCCGACCTCCTTGGCTCCCATTTCTTTGTTTTCACAGATTACAAAACCCTCCAGAACTTCGATAGCCAGAAAGATCTTTCCATGCGCCAGATGCGATGGATGGAATACCTCTTCCAGTATGAATACAGTATCCACTACATTAATGGCGAGACAAACTGCGTTGCGGATGCTCTCTCTCGATACCCCGAAATGATCGCTCGCAATAACCTGCCCCTTGCTCTACCAATCGCCTCTATCTTCGAGGTCAACAGCGACCCCTCCTTTCTTGACGATATTCACACTGGATATGTTCACGACGCGTGGTGCTCTCGGCTTATCAGCAATGTCAAGAACAAGAAACTAGACTTCAAATTGGATGTCTCTCTCCGTAATGGGCTACTATTCACAGGAAATCACCTGATTATTCCTTGTTTCAAGGGCTTGCAGGAGCAAATTTTCCACCTCGCCCATGACAATCTTGAACACTTTGGAGGAGACAAAATGTATGAGAACTTCTGTCGTGAATTTTACTGGCCCCACATGCAACATGACTTGATCCAAGAATACATTCCTTCTTGCTCTGAGTGCCAAAGAAACAAATCACGAACGACAAAGCCAGCCGGCCCCTTGCACCCTCTGGCAATCCCTGACGGATGTTTCCAATCAGTTGCCATGGATTTTGTTGGACCCCTCCCTATGGATGATGGATTTGATTGTATTCTAACACTGACTGACCGCATGAGGGCCGATATACAGATCGTCCCATGCCGAATGGACATGGGAGCTGAAGAAATCACTGGTTTGTTCTTCGACTGATGGTACTGTGAAAATGGTTGTCCAGTCGAGATCATTTCAGACCGAGACAAGATCTTCATGTCAAAATTCTGGCGATCCATCATGCATCTCTCCGGAATCAAACATAAAATGTCAACAGCATATCATCCACAGACAGACGGCTCATCGGAATGCTCAAACAAGACAATTATTCAGTGCATCCATTTCCATGTCGATCAGCAGCAAAAAGGGTGGTCCAAGGTCCTTAGGAAGATCTGTTTCAATATTATGAACTCAGTTAATGCCTCAACGGGTTACGCCCCCTTCATGCTCAAATCAGGTCACCATCCTCGTCTGATTCCTCCGCTCATTCAAGTAGAGACTACCGCAATGGACTCGCCCGCCTCCAATTCAGTTCCCCTCCCCACCGGATTTTCCCAAGGCATGCCTGAACCCGCTGAAGCATCTGTTTCCACTCCTGTTCCTCTTCCTGGCATCGCTTCTGATAGGACGGATGAACTCGAATACATGCCTGCTGCATTGTCATTCATAGAAGACCTGCGACTCTGCCTCGCGGACACATCTGACTCCCTGTTCGCCGCTAAATTATCGCAAGCCTTGCACGCTAATACATCACATGGTCCTGACCCGGATTTCAAGGTGGGCAATAAAGTCCTATTGTCGACCGAAAATCGGAGGTGCGAATACACTCAAAAGAAGGAAGGGCACGTCGCTAAATTTATGCCTCGCTATGATAGGCTATACACAATTGTCAAAGCATTCCCCGAATCATCGATGTACACACTACACCTGCTGGCTTCGTCCCATGTTTTCCCTTCTTTCCATGTGTCGCTACTCAAAAAGTTTAACATAAACGACCCGGACCTTTTTCCTGAATGTGAACTGACTAAGCCCAGGCCTATCGTCACTGCGGATGGTCAAGATGAGTACTTTATCGAAAAGATCCTTGACAAATGGAAACGTGGACACGGCCGCCAATACCTCATCCATTGGCTCGGTTATAGTCCCGAGGGTGATCTTTGGCTGCCTCGGTCAGAGTTGCTGAAAACGGAAGCCTTGGAATTGTGGGAGGAGCACAACTGTGGACGATGAAGAATTTTTTCGTAGGGTGGAAGGGTGTAAGCTGTCGCTTACATCAGTGATGCGGTCACATAATCTTACGGACCATATATAAGATGAGCATACCTATTCTAATAGATATCATCCTTTTGGAATATACCTTGATCCATTGTCCATCGTTCGACTTGAGTGTCGGGACCCCAACGTCCCACACACTGACCATTGTAAACTGTTTGACTGGAACTGGCCTAAGTGGCATGCTGTTAACTGTACTGTGACTGTTTAAAATCATTATTTTTATAATTATTGTACTGAGTTGAAAAACTCTTACAACTTCGGCCAACCCTGGACCCTTAGTCAGTATCAATAGATCTTTGATCAAGCCTTTTGAACGAGGCTTGATATCTTCTTGCACCCCACGAACTTGTTATGCCGAGTGGTTTTGGTGTTGGTTTGAGGTGTTTTCGCACTTCTCACTCTATATCATTTTCCATCTCATCACTGCTACATGGCTAGGTGTGATTTTGCATGATTCAGCAGAATCTAGCATCATACACTCTCTAATACAAAGACACTTTGAAACCTTTTACTATAATTTGATGCGACCTAAGAACTATACAAGAGTCGTGGAGGAGCCCTGATCTGATGACTATGCTAGCGAAGATGTGATGTGCAACATCAGATCCTGGATACAGAACAGTACCACTTGGGCTCAATTGTATACTTGATCTATTCTACTGTTAGGGCAACCACTTAACTATCTTCTCAAAGCATAATCCAAAGACTATGCTGAGAATCAAGCATTGTGGGCTCATATATAGATGAGCTTAGAGAGAGAGAGAGAATGATGGAGGAAAGTGCCAGTTTATATTGATTTTAGATATCACCACAGTCAAGTGGGAATCCTAAGAGAATAAGACTAGAGTTACAGGCTTTGTGCTACTCTATATATACTATACTAGTCCAGGCTTATCATCCAATAGAATATCCTCCAGATATCC
>Ga0307516_10004087_pt1 | contig 18244 bp, 24 predicted proteins | sample 19_EM_MG_FD_203310 | JGI IMG/M metagenome (GOLD analysis project Ga0307516, IMG submission 203310) | Populus trichocarpa ectomycorrhiza microbial communities from riparian zone in the Pacific Northwest, United States - 19_EM | ecosystem: Host-associated > Plants > Roots > Unclassified | place... | reverse complement strand
GAGATGTCAGGGAGATCCCAAGAAAATATATTGCGCAATTACCGTGGGGGTCATTTTGGTTGACCATTTTCCAGAGTGAGCAGTGCTAACCATAACAGGCATTCCCGGACCCCCAGGAGTGTCATCAGCACAGCTTTGGGTCATTTCATGTAACACTCAAAACCAATCCAGCAATTGTCAATCCCACTTCAAAAAAAGTGGTACATACCCAGGCCACAAGTATTTCGCTGTAGTTCCCTCAGGTGTTGTACTTGCACTCATGTTAACATGTGTTTGTAACCTAATGGTAATTTCCTCTGGCTTGTATTCGAGCTCCTGATGTGAAAATCGAACTGGAGGCAGTGCAGATCGGAGGAATATTCCAACATGCCCAACTCCATCTTGTGTGGATCCATTCCGCTGTATCAACAAGGACATTCAATACTGTTTGTTTTTTCACACACAAATTAGATTTATGTGTCACAAATGCCAGGTTGAGTCAGTCCATTGGAAGCATACCAAACGGGTATCAAGTCTAGTGATGGTCCTAGGATTCTCGCAAATGGCTTGAGCACCTTGGGCCTCAAGTTTTTCACCTCCATTTTTGTCATCCTGGCAAGTGGGTCCATTGATGCGCCCGTCTCGCGCTTCAAGCTTCAAGCTTTGAGCTTTGCCGGTCACCAGATCTCTCCAACGATCACTTTTGCTCGCTTTCTTGTTTAGGTTGAACTCCTGACAGAGTCCCATGTCCTCTTCACGAGCCCGACCAACAAAACGGCAGCGCACATTCGGCGCTCCTACTGAAGATGACGATCCAACCGCACAACTCTCACAGAATCGATACAAGAACACGATCTCGACCCGTAGCGTTGGTGGCTCGCTGCCAACATTGACCACTTGCTGCGCCCGTGCTTTCGTGAAACACATCGAGAGGCTATCGGCCGATCAGGATGCTTGGGGGGCAGTCGTTGGGTGGCTCAAGTTGATTCCAGAGCCACAAGTGCAGAAGCTGTTTGTCATGCTCAAGTCTACCCATCCAACGCTTCTTAGAAGCGAGTTTATCGTTTGCGTAAGTGCGCGTGTAGAGTCTTCGGAGTGGTAGTACATCAACTTGCCCTCTCGCTTTTTTCTAGAACTTTATGCGTGGGCGGTTTCTGTCCTTAACCAGCGACCTACCCGGTGTCGAGTCCCACACAATCCAGAGTATCTCCCGGATGGCCCCTTCCTTGACGGACCTACGCCTCAGCGGCTTCTCCAAAATCTCAGATGAGATCTTCTCCTCTGCCATCTCATCTCTCCCATTACTGGAACTCCTGGACGTTTCGTGCGTTGGAATCACCGATTTCCCTCGAGGGCATTGATTGAACCATCGTTCAGCGAGTGTAGCAGGGTTGGAATTCTAACGGTGGAAGCGATAACGACCCACTGTCCCAACCTCTTATCACTCGATCTGAGTCATACCTCCGTGGCGCCCGTGTCCCTTGCAGGGGTGCTACAGAGCTGTGGGAGGCTCGAAACGCTGAAAGTCGCCGCCATAAAAAACTGGGTTCGGGTGCTCTGAATCTTGGAGAGTGGTTGAATCTAATAGACTTACCCTGTAGACCGATGCAACCTTCGAAAAACTCACCACAGCCCTTGCTGGGACTCCTTTACCTAACCTTCGGAAGCTCAAATTCAGCCAACTCCAGCTATCCGACGTATCCATCGCGACGTTCCTTGGTCTCTGTCGTAACCTGAGGTCCCTCAACGTCTCCTTCACGCTCATAAAGAACCCACACAAATACCTATTTCTTGAGCAAGGCGCCCGGGAGAACCTAGAAAAGCTGGACATAAGTTGTACACCCTTGGCCAGTTCCGGCCTGCTCGCGACGGTCAAGCACCTGAGTGGTCTTCGAAAAGCCGTGCTGGGAGCGGTGGGTTCGTCAGGCTCCGCCGCAGCTTCGGCTTCCGTTACCATGACGAACGATACATTGGACAAGCTCACTGCAATGTTCATAGGATTTCAACATCTCGAGACCGTGAGCCTCGTTGGGAACGTGAAGCTCGGTTTCTCTTCCACCCGCTCGCTCAGGAATTTTATCGCTGAGGTTGGGAGAAGGTGCAAGGTGTGCACGACCATTCCATTTAGCATTCGACTCGAGTCCTAATCACGAGCGTGTGCGCGCTAGAAACTCAACATGTCGAGTATATCCCACCTCAAGTCCCTTGATTTAGAGCCCCTCTTCCCTTCTGAATCCGACCCGTCAACCTCTCCGCTCCGGGTTCTGATCCTCAACAACACCGGTGTCGGCGATGACACCGCTCCCTACATTGGTAGCTGCGAGGAACTGGAAACCCTTGAAGTCGCTTCAACCAAGTTCACCAGTGCGGTTACAGTTCAAGTCGTCGTGATCTAGCTCGGTTCTAACCGCCATCTCAGCTGATGGTATCTTTGCTGTTATCCAGTCGTGCAAGAGGCTCCAGAACTTGGACCTCACGAGTTGCAGGCAGATCCCAATCCTGGACCGCCGGCGTATTTTCGAGGGGGGTCGACACCTCACAACATATCTTTCAATACTGACGTCCCCAATAGGTATGGGAGGAATCCCAACGGTGATACAACGTCTTGGAAATTTCCGGGCACACGTCCCGTGGATGAAATGCGGCGTAGCCTCCTCAAGAATGGTTTACATTAGCATGCTAATACATATAACAATCATTGTAACTCGCATGCAAACCAGTAATGTACGACGAATTGTGACAGGATGAAAAGGACACAGGGCGATGATGCGTGGGTACGAAAGGAGAGAGAAGGGGCCTGAAGATTAATCGTGTGGATAAGGCATGAAGCAACGTATTCCGCTGAGAAGATCGAATGTTACAGAGCGGGCGAAGGGTGGGGAAAGCAGAGGTCATGTCCGAGGCAGATGTAGAGGGGAGCAGTGAATCACTCAATGTTCCGGTGTTGCAAAGGGGTCACGGCGATGGAAGGGGAGGATATGGCGGAAGTCGGTACGGAGGAGACTGGGCTGGCGGATCGGGCTGGTACTGGGGGCGTTCTCTTGGTGCGGAATATGGGATTTTGGTGTTTGCTAAGGGGTCTGGGGAAAATGGCCGGCTCGCGGCATAGAGGCACTAAGCCTCGACGATGGGGGTGTCTTCCTCCTGGGCTTCTTCGCGGCCGAGCCTCCTCTCCTTTTCGCTCTCGAGTTGATGGTAGAGAAGGTAGAGAGCCTTCTCGTTCGCCTCTGGTGAACCGATGATCGTGAACATGCGCTCGCCCGTCTCGTCGTGAGGTTCCTTGGCAATGGAAATCTTGGAGCCGGACAGTCGACGAATCTCGGTGATTTTGGTTCCATTCCTACCGATTATGCAACCAACCATGTCCGAGGGGATAGAGATGGTTTGAGTCCGAAGATTAGCCTGTTGCGTTTGTTGGGGTGAGACAGGGGACGGTGGGGTGTCCCGATCGTCACGGCGATGGCCAGCATCTCCATTGGTTCTACGATGATCCCCATTGCGGGCGCCAGATGCGCTGTTGCGCTTGGCCTGACGTTCGTCGCCGACGGTAGGGTGGAAAAGGACAGTTCCGGCACCCCTCTCCCAATCTTCCAACAAGCACGTACCAATCTCTTTGATGGCTTGGGTGATAGCATCGGCAGTTCCCTGAACTTCGACGATCCGCTCGGTTGATTGGGGAAGCATCTCCTTGGATGCGACCATGCGGGCGCCTGAGGCATCTTGAATGGATTTTATTTTGTTCCCATTCCTACCAATGACGGTGCCCATGAGGTTGTGGGAGATCAGGAGACGGATGGAAGAGCTAGTAGGTGTCCCAGGTGGTGGGGGTGTCTGACCGCCTGAAAGGAGTTGATTGACCACAAGGCCGTATGCCTGGTGAAAGGAAAAAAATAGGGGTTGAGTACGGAGACAATGCACGAGAAAAACCGTCGACTAACATCTGCCACACGTTCTACTGGACCTGAAATGGTGAGGACACGTTCGTGGACGCCAGGGGTGACCTTGCTGACCCCGGCCTTCACACCGGTCTGATCGCGGAGATCGGCGACGTTCTTGCCACCTTTACCAATGATTACGCCTGCATCCTTGGTGCTAACGAGTGCGCGAAGGGTGAGAGTGTCTTGACCGGAAGGGGATGGGGAACGCGAGGGGTGTGGGGAACCTGCAAAGCGGAGGGCAAAGTGAGTGATCATCGATGGAATGATCAGAGGGACGATAAGCATACCGGATTCACGGGGAACTTGGCGGTTTTGGGAATCGGAGGACATGGAGAGAGGAGGAGGGGTGGGAGGGGGGAAGGAGGAAGAAGGGAGACGGAGAGAGGGAGGAGGGGATGCGAGGAAATTAGGATGGCAGACTAACGACAAGACACGACACAGAGGGGTCCACCAGCCTGGCGCACTATCACACGCCTTTTTGGGTCGCCGCCGCGAAAATTCTCACTCAGCGATCCGCCGGTTCGAGTCAGGCACGGGTACAAAAATCGCACGTCGTTGAAGTACTCGATTCAGCACACAGGCACTATCCATAGACAAATATACATGGTTTGCGTATGCCACATCTTCATATCTTCATACAAAACATCGCAGCCAGCCTAGTAACCCAACGCAGTGAGCTTCTCGAACGACGGCGCGGCATCAGCGGTCGCCTTTTGGCGGAGCTTAAGTGCAGCGCTCTGTAACGGTCGGTCAGCACCAGTTCCAACTGGCGGTGTTCTGACTGCGGGAAACTGACCTTGCGTTCGAAGTAGGCCTGGGCCTTGATCTTCCTCTTCTCTTCGAGACGATCCACAACATCCTTGTATCCCCAGCCGACCTCGTGAGACAGGCGCTACGAAGCGGTCAGGTCAATGGGACACGGAGGTGCAGGCAATCATCCCACCTTTACTGTGCAGTATTTCCTGCCCGGCTTCAACCTCAGTACCCGCAGAGCCTCTGGAACGACCATCCTCTTCTTCCTGTCATATGGCGGGGGGACACCCTCATACAACTTGAGGCGTTCCAAAGCAGCAGCACCTCGTGCGGTTTTGTGGGGGACCATGCCACGAATGGCACGGTAAAGAATCTTCGAGGGTGCTCGGTGGTGGAAGGGGCCCGACTTTTTGGGATTCACGATATGACGTTTATGGAGGAAATTGTGGTAACGAAGCTGCGGAAAGCAGTCAGGGTAATGTGCTTTAGTCTTCGAACCTTCTCATTTCCGTTCAAGTGGTACGTACCTTGTTGCGGAAGAAGCTGCCAGAGATGTTAATCTCTTCACACCGGACAACGACAATTTTCTGTCCGTTGAGAACCTGTTTGGCGATGATGGAGGCGAGTCGACCCAAGAGATGGCCCTTTCCATCTATTACGATGGGGGTCGAAGAAATGGTGGCCATGACAAGGTCTAGGTTGTAGGGAAGTGATAACGCGGTCAACAGCGGATTCGTCGACGAAACTCGGCCAGCGAGCTCACCTAGCAATAAGGAAGAAAGTAATATATGATGAGTACTGAGCGATGCGGGGTTCCAATCACTTTCGTACCTTGAGGAGGTCTTGAATCTTGGAACGAGTGAATGACCGGACAGTCGCAACGGTGGCTTGCCGCCGACGTGGGAACCGAATGTACAGTGGCGTCGGTGTATCCCGTCCGGGTGATCCTTCACCGTTGGGGCACACGTGACATTGATCAGCGGCGTTTCCCGAAGGTGGGTTCGGAACCAGCCGAGCCCCGGAGACCAGGCAATCGCGCGCAACGTCCTCGTCACACACACCCGCCCACAAAATGTCTTTCCTTCGTGTCGCTTTCCGTGGCCCAGCTGCCAGCTTCGCGCGAAACCGAATCTCCGCCTCCGCTGTCGCCATTCCTAGGCAAACATGGCTGCCCCAGCGTGCGGCTTTCTCGGCCGCCGCTGGCCTTACAAAAGAGGATATCACCACCCGAGTGTTAGACGTGTTGAAGGGTTTCGAGAAGGTCGACCCAGCAAAGGCACGCGATCCCAGAGTTGATGTCGCAATGCAAGATGCTTGACTAAGTTTTACAGCTCACTACCGCGGCTTCGTTCACCAGTGACTTGGGTCTCGACAGTCTGGACGCCGTGGAGGTTGTCATGGCTGTTGAAGAGGTCAGTTCCCAGTGCACCCCCAAGTTTTAGCTCCGCTCACGGAGTTCAGGAGTTCACCATTGAAATCCCGGATGCTGAGGCGGACGAGATCAAGACGGTGCAGCAGGGTGAGTGGTCCCCGGGCCCGGCGTTCCTTCCAGTCACTAACCATTCTCAGCCATCGACTACATCGCCAAGACCCCAGAGGGTACGCTAGCAACGTTTCGGTTATTTGCTCTCGCTCACGCTTATTCCTCAGCTCACTGACCAACGGCATTTGGCTTTGGATCGAATGGCTTCAGTCTCTGCTTCCGAATGTTCGTCTACTATCCGTACCTAATCCTCCTAGACCCAATCCAATCAACATTAACATACGTACCTTGAACGGACTTGAGCATCGCTTCCACATACTTTCTACCCAACCCTCGCGGTTTCTTCCGCGCGATCGTCATCCTCGCCGCCCAATTGAATGTGACGCGCGCGGTAAGGGATTCGCACAGAATAACACTTCTCCCCGCTTGTAGTTCGTAACGTAGTGCACACAGTACTCGACGCGCCTGGATCATACGACCGGAACCTAGCGTCGAAAATGGCGCATACCAACCAGACTCGGAGACACGTGATCGTCATCCGTCCGTTCCTCCTCCGCCACGTCCTTCCGTCGGATAGTGTGCGACCATGAAGCATGGTGTCGCTTTCCGAAAATTCTCAAGGACTTCATCGCATCGTATGCTGATGCTGAGGTGAACAATTCTCCGTTAGCGCGAACCCTGCGTTGACCCCACTACAGAAACTTGGTTACATCATTGTTTGAACATGAGCGGATTAAAACTACACTTCCGAAGGCTCGAGACACCGCTCGTTTAGCAGAGAAGGTACGCTTCACTTTAGGAACCCTGACCTTTTTGTACCTGACACGTTGGTTACAGATGATCACTCTTGGCAAGAAGGGCGACTTGCCAGCGTACCGGAAAGCTAACGGATTTATCCTCAAACCTTCTCTCGTCCCCAAAGTCTTTTCAGAATTCGCCAAGCGTTACGCCGACCGACCTGGAGGTTACACCCGTATCCACAAATACGGCAACCGCCAGGGGGATAACGCACCGCACGCCATCCTCGAACTGGTCGACAACCCACGAGACATTCGGTACGAGATGACTGCCAAGTCTGTAGGATGGGACATCCTCAGCAAACGTGTGGGGCAAACACCGGGGAAAGACCTCATCAACGGGGGTGTGTCAAACCTCAAGACACTCGTTGAGACGGAACGGAATTGCGGAGCAGAGCAGAAGAGCGAAGTGTTGAGACAGAGGACACGGTGGAACCTGAAGAAGGTTCTCCGGTACAGGGGGGACGAGGGGGTTCAAGACCTCGCACGTAAGGCTGAGAGCCATATCGTACGTGAAAGACAAGCGCAGGTTTCTGAGTGCTCATACCAATCCCTAGGATACGCTTCTTGTGAAACCAGTCGCCATCCGTGATACTGCTGCGTGGGGAAACACGGAGAAGGAAAGCGAAGGCCGGGTCGGTTTCAAGGCCGAGACCTTCATTCCCAAACCTGGCGAGACCGTCCCAGGTGGTATCCGAAGCCCTCTGCACTTGGCGAAGGGGATCCTGGGTAAACAGCCGGGGCCGATGTTGCGACTGGCTCAGCGACAGAAACTCGGCGTCGATCGCTCCGAGTTCTGGAATGCTTTATGAGTCCCTTCGGCGCACTACGATAGATAATTCACGTAATTTCCCCTTTGGGTGGTGCGGCCCTGACGCTCACGGCCAGGTCACATTTCTTGAGGTGCCCTTTCCGCCACGATTCAAGATGATTGTGTTGCGATGACATGTATGGTACAGGAAGGCAAGCCTATTAGTGTGTTCGGTGGTGGTATGTACACGAGCCGGGCCGTCAAACGTAGCAAGCAGACGGTACAAGGGAGAGTAAAGAGTGCAAAAGAGATCAGCATTCCCCTGGTGTCTCCGTCTCCTTGTATTTGCGAGAACGGGACGACTTCTTCGCTCCAGCGACAAGGGCAGGCATGACGAGCTCGATGAAGTGTACGTGACCTAAAGGTACGGGGATAAATACACGGTTACCCACCCTGCTGGTAAGGTTTGAGTTGACTCACTGATTACCTTCTTGGTGAATTGCATGTCGTAATCGTCAAAGTTCTTTTGGCTCAAGCCGGGGGCGATGATGCGACTGGAAACAGGAAGCTGGTGTAAGAGACATCGACTTTCTGATGGGCGACACGACCAGTGACATACCCAGAGTTATAAATTGCATGCAGCTGCCTCTCTGCCCTAGAGCCAGGCGGACATTAGGATACCCCCGTCTCCATGCTGATCGGGTGCTGAACTCACCCAAGGAAAAGCTGAGCGGCAGACTGGCAGTTACCCCTGTCGCTCAGGTCGAGGTGAAGGAATATCGGGTACTTGCTCGTCTCATTCTTCAACTCGGTAATCGTCTGTTCGGCCTTGGGAATATTAGAGGAAGCGATGTAAACGGTCGCTCCGTGGTGCAGGAGAGCCTGTTCGATTCTGTCGTCAAGGGGGACGGTTGGAACGGGACAGAGGGCATGTACCTTTGCCGTATCCCTGCCGACTTTGTTGTTTGGATTGGTGATCATAACCACCTTGCCAGTGAGGTCTGGTAGATTGTCAAGTTTCCACCTGGGCTTCCTGAGGTTCTCTGAACCACCAAGGCAAAGACCGGGAGGATCTTGGGCTGAGGGAGACTCAGGTGCAGAGGACGACATGGAGGAAAGGTGAGAAGAGTGGAGAAGGAACAGGCGGTCGCTAGCATGGTCTTCGAAGCCTGCAAGTATATATACCCGCTTGCGTTCGTGGTGGGGGCCGGCCGTTTTGCAAGAACTTCTCGAGACACATTTGATCCGGTGACCACGTCCGAGGCCGACCTGAGCATGGAACGAGGGGGCGAGCGCCCGGCGCCGGCAATCCAAAGCATTGGTCTTCCAGGCGTCACCGGTCACGATCGCCCCATGTTAAAGCCCGGGCAAAGGGGGGAGAATAGTCAAAGCGCGACATTGAACGGGATTCAGATCTGACGACGGCGATCAACATTCTTCCAGAACACAACGAGTCCGCTTCCGCCACTTGTACTTAGATACCGGCACATGGAGCCACCTAACGACGTGTTGCACACCGTAACGTATTGCGCGAAGGCGCGGAGGCTTATAAATCAACGAGTTCAAGCCTGGCTGGCGGCCTCCAAATCGTCGGCATTCAACCAATCGATACCATTCTCCAACAGCACCTTCCATACGTTGTTCCGCGCACTAAGCGGCCACGCCGGCGTGTCCCAGAAGCGCGCTTGAATGCCCAGCGCATGTGCATCACCGATAAGTTTCCTCAGCTTCGTCAGCTGGTCATCGGAAATCGTTCCAACCCCGTTCCACCCCACGGCAACCGCGTAGTCGGTGCTCGCGATGGGAGATAACGTGGGTTTAAAAGCATCTCCCCCGCTGCCCAGATTGTCCAGAGGACCATCAAAGAAATAGTCCCGCGGATCGAGGTTTTTCACGAGATCCAGGGGAGAGTTACCGGTCCCAATGACAGTGATGGCAGAGGGCACGAGGGTTCCGTTGGAATAATAGGTTGTCAGATACCCAGCATCGCGAAGAGGCTTCAAAGCTTCGAGTATGACAGGTAACGTGCTGAACCAAAGTTGTTGATCAATGAGGCACGGAAATACGTTCGGCGATGACCCTACCTTGCACCGTTCGTTTTAATGTCCACAAATAAATTGAGCGGGGTTCCACCAGACGTATCGAAGATACCACTTGGGGAGGGAATCAGCTTCCGTTTCCGCGTACAGGATTGACGAGTTGCTTACTTGACGTGTTTAGGGGCCGCCCTTGTATAGACTGTATCTGGGTTCTGGGATTTGAGGATCTCGAGTAACGGCTGTACGTAGAGTGAACTGAGGGATCGATCCGCCGTAAGTGATTCGGGGTCGTGTCCGACCTGGAGGATTATCGGTCGGTAAACCAGTTTAGGACATCAACTGGTCCCAAGGTAACACGATTGTATTACGCACCAATAGGTCGCCCTCGAACAACCAGACGTCTGCTTCGACGCTGGCTACCCCATAACTAAGGGCAGTCAGCAGGGGAACATCCCTCCAGTCTAGGTTGACCGTCAACCTTTGAGCGGGACCATACGAAGGGAGAGCAAACAACGGACAGTCATTGTGTGAGTGTATGCGCTTGAGAACGATGTCCTGCGTGATCTGGGTAGGGTACTGCAAGAGAGGCGAATTGGACTTGATCAGATCCTTGATCTTCTTGTGTACCCACGCCTCCGCGAGCACGACTGTCGACCACGAGGAAAAGACGACAAGGAACGAGAGCTTTGAGAACATCGTTGTCGGGGAATTACTCCAAAATGTTTCCCGGACCCACCGAGTTAAATACCACCCAGACACCTTGAGTGGAAACGTGCGTGGTGGTGGTACGATCGTGAAATCGTCGGATGTGCGAGATGCGCGCCCCCTGTGCTCTTCCAGCCGGCGGGGTTGTCACTGGGCCTCAAGCTCACGCTCGACGAAACGTGCAAGGATGCGTCTGGAACAGAGTACAAGATAAGAAACTGTTGTGTAACGTTCGTGACGTGGCGAACCGGTTCGGGGCGGGTGGATGTGAATTGGGGAACATCGTATGATGCCGGTTACCGTCAGCCACGCAGTGTTCGTCCTTTCCTTCGCTTCTGCTTTCTTCGCCTGCTACGTCGGCTCTCGATTCCTGAGCTCTGTGCTGAACACCGCCGGTTACGATTTCTCCGGAACGATCCTTGGTCACGAAAAACAACCCGGAAATATGTCCTCGCAGTTGGTCAAGGACTTTTCGAGCAGCCGGCTCGCCCAGTTGGTGGCCATCGCTCTCACTGCTGTCACCTCCCTAGCCATCTTCTGGAAGTTCTCTCAGAGTAAGTTCGTTCTCGCATACGTGTGCGTGAAACATGGTGAAGCTGATATCTGTCTCCAGAGTCGAAGAAACCAGTCCTGGACCCGCAGAACTGGCAAGAATTCCCCCTCATAAAAAAGACCATCACCTCGCCGAACACCGCTATGTGAGCCGTCATACAGTCACTCCCCGAGCCTTCGTCTGACCCGCGGTAGCTATCGGTTTGGTTTGCCAAACCCAGACGATATTCTTGGCCTGCCGATTGGTCAACACATCTCGATCTCTGCCACCGTCAACGGTAAGGAAATCATGCGAAGCTACACACCCACGAGCAGTGATGACAACCGCGGCCATTTCGAACTACTGATCAAGGTGTGTACAGGCTTTGCTCGTCCGGCGTGGTACTGAACCATTGTCAGGCCTACGAGAAGGGCAACATCTCTCGCCACGTGTCCCTCCTCAAAATTGGAGACAAGGTGAAGATCAGAGGGCCCAAGGGCAAATTCGTCTACACCCCGGACCTGTCTCGTGAGCTCGGAATGATCGCCGGAGGAACTGGAATCACTCCCATGCTCCAGATCATCCGTGCCGCCCTCAAGAACCCTGCGGACAAGACCAAGCTCAGCCTCATCTACGCAAACGTGAACCCAGAGGATATCCTGCTCAAGGCTGAACTAGATGAACTGGCTTCCGCTCACCCTGCCAGGTTCACGGTCTTCTACGTACTCAACAACCCCCCTGCCGGTTGGACCGGTGGTTCTGGATTCGTCAGCAAGGACCAGATCGAAAAGCACCTCCCCAGTGCTAGCCACGATATCAAGATTCTGTTGTGTGGTGTGTATTTCTATTCGCAGACGGCATCGGGCGCTCACTCCGATCACTCGCCAGGTCCTCCTCCGATGATGAACGCGATGAAGTGCGTTGAACCACACCCCGTTTCAAGGATTCGACTGATGTTTTGTGTAGGGGACACCTGGGTGGGCTCAAATACCCCGTGCCGACCGGCCTGAGCAAGCTCGCCGACCAGGTAACGGTTACGTTCCGCCTGCCCAACTGACACTTTGCTGAGCACTCGACTTTTGCAGGTGTTCTTGTTCTGAGGTGTGGTTTGTTAGACAGCATTTTACCAGCGGTTTTACCATAGAACATACACCGTAGTCACTCTTAATGCTGAGGCGGAAGCCAACGATTGCTGAATATCTTTGTGAATTTCTTTGAATTTTCCGTTGATCGCCGGCAAACTGCACTTGTCCCGCCCTCGCCCAACTATGTCCACTGGGGGGCGGAAGATCACATTCATCCGGCGTTTCTTCCGCGTCCCCACCCCCCCCCCTCCTCCCCTTCCCCAACCTGATCCACCCGACAAAAACAATGCCAACATGCAGACGCAAACGCGTTGTGCTCGCCGAACCCTCCCCCGCCCTCCTTGAAGCCGTGAAGAAGGATCCGTCAAGAGACGTGTTCTACCTCGAGCGAACTGGCGAACTCTTCGAGACATACGAGTCTGTCCTTCATCTCGTTTTCACCCCTCTATCCCACTCACAATGGTCCTCCTAACTATAAACAACCAGTGCCTACGCTTCTAGGATGTCATTCTACAGGCAGAAACAGTTCCAGTGCGAGGTTACCGGCAAGAGTGGTCTGAACTACTTCGAGGCGCTGGATAGCGAGGAACTTGAGGCTCGCACAATGCATTCCAGGTTTCCTGAACCTCTTAAGGCACCGATTCTCAAAGCCGTACAGTGGCGTAAGTACCCATTGCCAATGGAACTCAGCTTCAATTGCCGGAAAAGCTGATTTTGTCTCAGAGGTGATTGGCCGACTTGACCATCTGATAGAAGCTGTGTATGAACGCTTCAAGGATAGGTATTTCCTCGATGAGAGTGAGTTGGTGTGGTTTACCTCCTGTCTTGTTTCTGACTGTCGTTTGAAGGGGTGTTTGTCGACATTCAAGGAGAGAGGCTCGTCAAATCTCTCCCATACGTAGAGCACCTGTCTGACTCTCTCTAGGTACTATGCTCGTGTCATGCAAGTCTTCCCTCCCCGGTCCAGCCTGGCTCCCACAACCACTCCCCCATTCCCACCAAAACCAGACGAAGAAGATCAAATCCACAAACTCGCGAGTGACCTCAAGTTACCCGTGAAAGATGCGAACGTTCGCGACGACCCCCAGAAATACCTATACAAACTTCAGATACACGAAGACAATAAGGAGAAAGTCACCCCCGGTCAGAACGACAAACCCGAAGCAGAAAAGTCGAAATGGAGTGGAAGTCTGATGGAAGTGCAGTGCCCATCCATGAGGTAACTTCACTCCAGACCTTGCTTCGTGCATCCTCGAACGTGCTAACCGCGCCTCGCGTAGTCGTGACCGTTTGACTTTCTCCAAGTCTATCCTCCGGAGGTTCATCAGGGACTGCGTGGATCGTGACGCTGCGGTCGCCTCTCCCTGGGTGGTCAAGAAGTTCATCGCGGATAAGTATGGCGTCAGCTCCATCATGCCCGATGAGACTCGGAAGGGGGTGGAGAAGCTCAAGAAAGGTGAGATGGAGAAACGGAAAAAAGCCTGGGAAGAGAAGGAAGGACCGAATGCCAAGAAGCAGAAGAAGGAACCTGAGCGTGCGTCGGGTGGTTGGTTTCTGGTTCCAAACGTCGCTGACCACCTACAGCCGAGAAACTCAAGGAGCCTGCCAAACCTCCACCTCCACCTCCGGAAAAGAAGAAGAAGAGACCACTCCGATACCCTGCTGAGGACATGGACGTTGTATTACCTGAGAGGGACAAGAAGGCAGGTGCCAAAGTTCAACGACCAGTTCCTAGCAGGGAGTTACCGTTCAGAGATCTACCTGGAGTATTTGAGTCCTTCCTCATGGTTTGGAATTATCTCAATGTTTATGGGTACGCAGACCGCCTCTCGGTGAGAACTTTATCATTGACGTCCTTCGTCTACAGTGTCCCGTTGCATCTTTCGACATTCACACTGGACGAATTTGAGGCTGCACTCCGGCACAACACAAGGAACCCACCATGTGTCCTGATCGCAGAGATTCACGCTACTCTCATTTACAACCTACGTACTGTGCCGTTTACCCGACGGACGGCGATAGATTCTTTCTTCGAAGTAAACCCTCCTCCCCTGTTCGGCGTAGGTCTCGACGAATTTGACGGCCTCACCGACGCCTTGCTCGATACCGGGACTAACTGGGAGCGCGTCCCTCTGCGTGCTGCAGAAGGGCGGGAGGGGTGGGAAGAGGCTTTGATCGGTTGCCTCACAGATGTGAGAATTGTTCAAGCTCCTGTCTGTACAATCGAAGAATGCTGAACTCCCCGAAGCTCGCCTCCTTGGAGACATTCCCAATGCTCCAACAGGTCGCCACTTGGCTCCTTTTTGAACCCGAAACTTCCGGCCAGTCACCTGGAGGATCGCCTTCCTCAACCCATTCGCAGGATCCTCAGCTCTTTACAAAACGCACAAGTCCGGACAAACGGTACTGGACGATGCCCGTCGAACACAAGATTGCCCTGTTATCCTTCATGTGTGGACTTTCGGTCTCGAGCAAGGCGATCCACCTGCACATGGAATCGTGCGAGGAGCAACTGACAGCGCTGAGAAAGGAGAAAATCGAGATCAACAGGTCCAAGAAACATGCGTAAGCGTATCCATACTCCTTTCCCTTCCGCTTTCTGAATTCACTTCCAGTGTGGAGGAAATATCGAACCTGACCGAGGGTCAGAAGAAGGATACGAAGAATTCTCCAAACGGAACTGCCACTCCCGTCAACGGGAATGGGAATGGCGCTGACAAGGATGTAGAGATGCAAGACTCGAGTGACCTGTCCGACGGAGGGCCCGACTCCGAGGCGACGTCGGAAGCGGGCTCTGCAGCCGGTAGTAGCACCAAACGATCCGCATCGCGAAGTCAGAGTCTCCGTCGGAAAGCTCAAGCCAAATCACGCGAAATCTCTCGGTCCAACGCTGCTTCTACACGGAAAGCTGCCGCGGACCTGCGAAAACTTGAGGACGAAGTGAACAAGTTCGATCGGCGGCTTGAAGCCATCGAGCGGGAGTTCAGGAAGCTGCTTGGTTGTATCAGGGCGAAACCGATGGGGAAGGACCGGTTCCACAATCGCATATGGTGGTTTGATGGTTTGGGATCCGGTACGTTGGTTGCGAGTGGAGGTGGGGCGGTGTGGAGCACCGGGAGGATCTTTATCCAGGGACCAAGTGAACTGGACCACGCCCTGTTGGATAAGAGGGAGGCAGAGGACGGTGATGTGAAGAAGCGGAGGTTGGAAGAGGAGGGCGTGGAAGGGATGCTCGGTGTCAACGAGTGGGCTGTCTATTCCGAACCTGAACAGGTAGAGGAGCTCGTTGCCTGGCTGAACACCAAGGGTATACGGGAGAACGCGCTCAAGAACAGCATGGCGAAGTGGATGTCTCACGTCACCCCTGGTATCCGGAAACGCATAACGGTACGGCCTTTTCCGTTCGGACCCCTGCCCCGCTCACGTCTGAGTTTTCAGGACATGACCGCCCCTCAGAAAGTACCAGAAGCGAGGCGTAGTTCGCGTTCGAAAGGAGCGCAAGACGCGAACCGCGAACCTTACATGTCATGGACTAACCGTAGAGCAATAAACAATTCACCGTGACACCCCCACCTGGTGTCGACTCCCCTCTCCGTCCGGTACATTGTCGTAGGCACGTTGCATATATAGTCCGCTTATTTTAATGACCTTGTTTCTCTCATCGCACTAAACGCGTGGCATTGTACAGCAGTCGAAGTTGACCGGTTACGCTGTCCTGGCTGTATGTGTAATGACCTTGACTAGCTCTGCGAGAACGAGAACATTAGCTTGGAGGAAGGAAGGAGTTAACAACAGTAACATACGAGGAAGAGTTATGGTTTCGTGAACAATCGTCGATTGGATCTGGTTATCTGGGTTAGGAGGGACGATAACGACCCCGTCCTCGATGACCCATCCCAGTTTTGAGACGAAGGCTTCAAATGCAGACCCTGCGAGGGTTTTAGGCTGAGCTATCGGCTAGAATGGATAGGGAAAGCGCACCCTCTAGGTTGAAGTAACCACTCAACCTCTTCACACCAATCCTCGTGAATGCAGCTTTTACGGCACGAACGACGACTTTTCGGACCGAATCTTCAAACGCGACAGACTCAACGGTGTATTCCTCTCTCAGAACCCTATACTCCTCGGAGAAGTACTGGACCCAAAACGCTGGGAAGCGGCACTGTTGCAGGAGGGCGTACAGTTGCTGGAGTTGTGGGAGGATTGAGGGTAAAGGATCGGGCTCATCGGCGTTAGCGGACGATGGTCGCTCGTCGAGCAGCGAAACGCATAGGTGGAAGTCGGGGAACGGGGAGGATGTGAGAGCTTTTATGAGGATGTGGATCACGACGTCTGAGTTGTACAGGGTGGGATTGAACTGATATCTGGATACAAAAATCTGAGACTAAGTCTACCGCGATTGAGATGTCTGAGAAAACCACGGACAGTTTTAGGACGGCAAGGTTGGCTAGACAGTCGTATTCCTCGCTTCGTGTTTGGTGGTAGAGGTAATCCTCAAGGATGCCGATGTTGGAAGGATTGTACCTGTCTAACCAACGAGATAAACCACGCATTTTCTCGCAAGCCAAGTCGGAGCCGACGTACCTACGCCGGAGACGAGGTTTTCGATTATCTCGGTCCTCTCTAGGGGACAAACCCAAGATGAGGTGGGTTCTGACATCCCTTTTTTTTTTTTTTTGAAGATCGGAGATTGGCTCGAGTTTGGCCGGACGCGTTTTTCCCGCGATCTTCAATCCCATGTCTGCCTTGTTGTCACTGTTTTTGCTGGGGTGAGTGATCCAACCTCCGGCCCCTTCTCCCTCCTCGAGCTCCGACCTGACTTGCGCCCTAGACTCTCAGTTTGTTCGAATGCTCTGGACCTGAAAGGGAAAGTTGTTTGGAATCAACTCTGCCCAGGTTCGTACTTGACTGCGTCACCCAGGTCCAACTTTGAATTGACCCTCTAGACGCAAAGACCCTCGGTCCGGCAAGGGCAATCTTGGACGATGGTCTTCATTATTACGGTTCTATCACTCGTGACGGTTCGTTCGTAATGTTCGTCACTCAAACTTATCGTCGCCCGCCACGGTATTCACGAACGGCACCGCAGACCAGATGTCCGGGAAGGAACCTACATTCTCAATATCGTCGCTAGGGATCACCTCTTTGACCAGGTCAGCATCACCAGCTTTTTCCTCCCAGGTGCTACGCGACTGAGTCTCTCTCCTCAGTACCGAATAGATTTCGTAGATTCACTTTCACCCCCAGAGGTCCGCCCTTATGTCCCGGGGACCCCCCTCTCGTCGACCACAAACTCTCCTGTCACGATCACATACCCACTGAGCGTTCACCCGAGGTACAAGAACGAGTACTTCGTTCCTAAGCAGTCGTTCAACGTCATGGGGATGTTACAGAACCCCATGATCATGATGATGGGTGCCGTCGGCGTCATGGTTTTGGCCTTGCCATATATGATGGTACGAAGCCCTTTGGCTTTCTGGAAGAATTCCACAACTGACGACCAACTGGGCCTGTCGGACAGAAAAACCTGGATCCAGAACAGTTGAAGGAAGTGCAGCAGAGCCAAGCGCGTGTAGTCAAGGTGCAGAGTAGCATCACGTCTGGGGACTTCAGTGGGTGAGTTTTACCGGCGCTTCAGTTCGTTCCCCTCGAAGATGCTAACTCTCGAAACCCTAATAGCATTACATCTATGTTCGCAGAGGGTTCTGGTGACGGTGCTTCGTCGTCTGCCACAGCGACGACGCCTGCCAAGAACAGGGGGAAGAAGAGGCGGTAGACGTGTACTAGAAGAGCTGTATGGTTCGTGGGTCTCTCACATAGAGCTAAGCGGGGATGCTTGTGTGTTATGGCCATTTCATTCAGGCATCCACGTTGGCCCACGGTGGGTAAGCCGGTCCTCCCTCGGGTGTTCCTCGATCGAAATCTATCATTCCAACCCTACATATCACTGCCCCCTGGGTCCCTAACCGGACCGGCGGAAGATTATCCTATTGCTCGTTTAACACAGACTACGTTTCTCCGTGTCCGCCCCTACTCATATCCGCGCCCATGGCAGTCATATCAAAGGAGCGATCAGACCGACCCCCATCTTCCGACAATCTTCCTGCTTGACGATCCCCTCCCACGCCCAAGCCTCAAGCGATCAGGCGGTTTAGCGGTCCAGCAACCCCTACACAGACACT
>Ga0307516_10004086_pt1 | contig 18245 bp, 19 predicted proteins | sample 19_EM_MG_FD_203310 | JGI IMG/M metagenome (GOLD analysis project Ga0307516, IMG submission 203310) | Populus trichocarpa ectomycorrhiza microbial communities from riparian zone in the Pacific Northwest, United States - 19_EM | ecosystem: Host-associated > Plants > Roots > Unclassified | place... | reverse complement strand
CGTTCGAATCGGACCGTCGAGTCCAGTCCCCGATAGCGCAGTGGGCAGAGCGCCTGGCTGTTAACCAGGAGGTCCGTGGTTCGAAGCCACGTCGGGGAGCCAACCTCTATCTCGGTGTAGCGCAGCTGGTAGCGCATCGCGTTTGGGACGCGAGGGTCGCAGGTTCGAGCCCTGCCGCCGAGACCATTTTCCATATCAATTTCAACCAACGAGACCCACCATGGCACGCACGATGATCCAGCGCAGGCAGGACGCCGAGCGCGACCGAATAAAAATCTACGACGCCACGCTTCGCCGTGTCGGACGTCAACCCCGGCCCGCACCAGACTTCCACCGGGCGATCGAGGAAGCACGGCACGGCTTTGCCGGCGAAGCCGTGCGCGACCCACATTCGTGGCACCCGCAAATGAAGACGCGCGACGCAGCGCGCTTGCGCCTTGCAGCGGCTCGGCACCTCTTTGCGCGCTATCCCGTTCCTGCCATGCTCGAGCACATCTGGGTCGACGATGCAGGGCTCGATGCAGAGGAAGTGCGGCTGCGCAAACGCTGGTACGTCGTGGCCGCGTGTGGTGGATCGCTCTACAAGGCGGGCGCCAGCCAGTGGTTGACACGCAAGGAAGTCCACGCGTTCCTCAATACCCCGGCCGGCCTGGGTTTCGATGAAGCGTTCTGGCTTGCCATTGCCCGCTCCTACGCCGACGAGCCCACCCCGGCGCTTCGTATCGCACGCTCGAAGATCGCGCGCGCACCGCGCGGCGAGATCGCTTTCTGGCGTGAGGTGGCGCGGTTCTTCTGCGTCAACCACGCGCCGGTGGAAACGATCGACGATCTGTGCGACTACCTGGCCGAATGTCGTCGTCGTGATGCCAGCTACAGCGTCGAAGGGCGCACGCTGGCCTCGCTCAGCCGCCGAATGCACGATTGGCATCGCGACATCGCAGCCATAGAGCGCATCGAGGCGATCCGTCGTCGAGCATCGGGAAGGGCCACGACCCGCGACGCAGATGCGTCGCTGCCGGCGCATTGGTCCGGCTCGCCGCTTGCCGACTGGGAGTGGGTTCCCTCGGCCAAGGACGCTCGCGCGAAAGGCGAGCGTTTCGTGGTGCGTCAGCTGAAGCAGGCCGATGACCTGGTGATGGAGAGCCGGGCGATGCGCCATTGCGTGTCGACCTACGCTGGCAAGTGCATCGCCGGCCATGCATCGATCTGGTCGCTCAGGCGCTGCACCAAGGACCGCATCGACCGGCTGCTCACGATAGAAGTCGACCAGCAAAGCCGGGCGGTTCAGGTGCGGGGCTTCGCCAACCGGCTGGCGCAGGCGGACGAGCGCAACGTGCTCGAACGCTGGGCCAGGGCGCGCAGGATTGCCCTGCGATAGACAGCGCGTGTGCTTGGGTGTGGCTGTAGCTCAACGGCAGAGCCGTGGAATGTGACTCCACTGGTGTCGGTTCGACTCCGACCGGTCACCCCCAAGCGCATGTATTCATCAAAAACCCCTCGTGGCGGAACTGGAATACGCAGCGGTCTCAGAAGCCGTGGCCGCAAGGCATGTCCGTTCAACTCGGACCGAAGGGAGTGAACGCCGCGGCTCCAAGCCCGCCTGCGCGGGCTTGGACGGCGTGAACGCCCGTCACGTCCCGTGACGGGTCAAAGGTTCTGTAGCTCAGATGGAAGAGCAACACCCTCACAAGGCGCAGGTCGCCGGATCGTGACCGGCCAGGACAACCATCAGGAAAGCTGCCCGAGCGGTAAGGGGCCGCCTTGCTAAGGCGTGGCCGGTGCGCGAGCGCCGCAGGGGTTCGATCCCTCTGCTTTCCACCATTCAACCCAGCACGCGGGCGTAGCTCAGTGGCAGAGCAGCCGGCTTTTAACCGGCAGGTCGGGGTTCGACACCCTGCGCCCGCACCAGATTGTTTTCAACCCGTTGGGGCGTAGTCGAGCGGTATCAGACACCCGGCTTTGACCCGGTTCACGCAGGTTCGAATCCTGCCGCCCCTGCAATTCAATCACCACACAACGGCCACAGAAGGGAGGCCACCCATGCACTCACACCCACACAGCCACGTGCTGCAACTCGACATCCAGGGCACGCCGCAGGCGTGGATCTCGCTCGAGCACGCGGCCACGCACATGGCCACGGGTTCGGTGGCGTGGGTCGATGGCGACGGCCCGCTGGCCACGCTGCGTGGTGGCTTCAACGTCGCTCGCGGCCACCAGTCGGTGATCGAGATTCACCCGATCGTGGCGCTGCACGGCGCCTCGCGCGTGAACCTGTTCGACGTCGTGCCGTCCTTCAGCAAGGGCAAGCTCTTTCGTCGCGACCGCTTCACCTGCGCCTACTGCGGCGACCGCTTTCCGGAGCGTGACCTGCAGTGCGAGCACATCGTGCCCGAGTCGCGCGGCGGCTTGTGGAGCTGGATGAACCTGGTCACGGCCTGCGGTGGGTGCAACGGCCGCAAGGCCGACCGCACGCCGGACGAAGCCGGCATGCCGCTCATGTACCTGCCGTACGTGCCGAGCCGCTTCGAAGGCTTTCTGCTCGAAGGCAGGCACATCCGCGCCGACGTGCACGACTGGCTGGCGTCGCGCCTGCCGAAAGGGTCTCGCCTTCACTAAGGCGACGCTGAATGAGTCTCTGCGAGGCGGCGCGCCTCGGTTTGGGATGGGCTGCAAGGCGCAAAGCGCAGCGATACCCGCAGGTATCGCGAGCATTTGCAACGCCGCAGACCGCCCAAACCGAGGAGGCGCCGTCCGCAAGGGACTCGTTCAGCGTTGCCCTGGGGCATCACACAACGCACCTCGCGTTGCTCGTTGGGGGAGCGCGCCAAAGCTGAATGGGCGCGCTCCCCGAGGGGCGGAGGGCACTGAAGAAACAACATCATGAAGAACGAGCAACTGCCTCCCATCGAGGTCAAGATCAAGCAACCGCCGGTGCTCTTCACCAAGACGCAGGCGCTCATCGCCCAACTGGCCGAACGCCTGGGCGGCCCGCTCGTGGCCTACTGGAACGGCCCGCGGGGCTCGGTGTGCCACTCTGATGTGGTCGCGCTGTACCACGTGCTCGCACGGCTCGGCCAGCATGAGGTGATCTACCTCTTCCTCAAGTCGGACGGTGGCAGCGGCCAGGTGTCGCTGCGTCTCGTGAACCTGCTGCGCCAGCACTGCCAGCGCCTGGTCGCGTTGGTGCCGCTGGAATGCGCCTCGGCCGCAACGATGATCGCGCTCGGCGCCGACGGCATCCAGATGGGCCCGACGGCCTATCTGACGGCAGTCGACACCTCGCTCAACCACGCACTGTCTCCGGTGGACCGCGACAACGACCGTGTGAGCGTGAGCCTGAACGAGCTGCAGCGCGTGATCCGCCTGTGGCGCGAGCAACAGGGCGACGTGTCGGAGAATGCATACAAGGCGCTCTTCCAGTATGTGCACCCGCTGGTGATCGGCGCGGTCGACCGTGCTGAATCGCTGTCGATCATGCTGTGCCGCGAGTTGCTGGCCTATCACATCGCCGATGAAGCGAAGGCCGACGGCATCGCGACGGCGCTCAACGGCAAGTACCCGTCGCACGGTTACCCGATCCTGCTGGATGAAGCCTTGAAGATCGGCTTGCAGGCCCAGCGCATGCAAGCCGATGTCAACGACCTGCTGCTCAAGCTGAACGCCTGCTACAGCGAGATGGGCCAGAAGGCCACGACCGACCACGACGAAGTGCGCGCGCACAGCAACGAGATCGTCAACATCTGGGAATCGACCGGCACGCAGGTCTACTACCAGCAGGACAAGGACTGGTTCTACCGCGGCGAAGAGCGCCGCTGGATCACCCTGAACGACAACAGCGGCTGGCGCCGCACCGAACGCGTGGGCTCGCGCATCAAGCGCGGTGCATTGCACGTGGCGTGAAGCGCCTGAGGTATCGAAGCTCCGCTCTCAAGTCAAAGGGCACGCAAGGCACAGAAGGGAGCGCCACTGCCAAAAACGATTGTGTTATCGGCAGACCGGGTAACACCGGCTGCGGCGGGAAAGTGAGTCGACGGGTACGGTTGAGGATGCAGGTTGCCGCTCCGATGACGGGTGTCAACTGGCGCGCGTTTGCCAACCGTCGACCCGGCCGGGGTGAAATTCCGCGGTCGCCGTAGTGTTGCGGGTTCGAATCCCGCCGTGTCCACCAACACCATTCACAGTAAGTGAGACCCAAGTGAAAACAACGAAGAAGCACGACGATCTGCTCGACATGAACGCTCAACAGTGGTCACCGCAAGACATGGGGCTAGACAGTTCGCGATATGAAGCCGCTTTGCGCTTTCTCTTCGACCGGCCTGTGCCGCAAGGGCAGGAACAGGAGTGGTATTGGGAGTTCGACGAACCCGAGTTCGAGGCCACGCCCCTTGAATGGACGCGCATCCAGACCGTGCTCTTTGCCAACGCGGGCCGCGATTTGGCGCGTGCCAGGTGATATGCCGGCGACGATGTGGAGGCGGCTCGGCCTGACTGCCGCCCGTTCAAACGCACTCTCTGCGATGCCCGAGGCGCACTGCTGCATCGGCGAAATCAGGCGAAGGCGAGCGCTGCCACCATCAGGCAGGCCACGAAGGCCAACGCCAGGGTGACGCGGCGTTCGCCTCGTTCGCCGTGTGTGTGCGCTTCATCGGGGCGGAGAACCGCTTCACGCAGCAGAGCAGGGGGCAGGGTCAGCAAAGACATCGGATTCATGGTGTTGCCTGTCAGGCACCGAAGGGCGCCTCGATGCAAGCAGTGTGGGCAGCGCCGGTTTCGCTGGCGTTTCAGGCTGAGCCGCCATGCGTTTCACGTGTTTCGGTGGCCCGCAGCGGACAAGACCCTGACCTCGGCTAGGCAATTACAGACTTGAGCCTGTGCGCCTGCGGTGAAAGAATGGCGCGGCATCGTTCTCGCCAATGTCAACAACAACCAGGAGATCGCCATGTACAAACCTGACCCGGTGCTGGTTCAGCGCCTGCTATCCGTGATGCGGATCATCTTCGGCTTCTTGATGCTGCAGCACGGCACTGCCAAGCTGCTCGGATTCCCGCACGACCCGCGCTTCGACAGTCTGCAGATCATGTCGCTGATCGGCGTGGCGGGCATTCTGGAGCTGGTGGGCGGCGCCTTGCTGATGGTCGGGCTCTTCACCCGCGTGACGGCATTCGTGTTGTCGGGTGAGATGGCGTTTGCCTACTTCATGGGCCACGCGTCCAAGGGCTTCGTGCTGTCGCCGATGCTCAACCAGGGCGAGGCCGCGGTGCTCTACTGCTTCGGCCTGTTGTACCTGGCCGCGGCCGGCGGTGGGCCCTGGAGCCTCGACGCGAAACTGCGGCCCGCAGCGGCGTAGGCAGCGAGCTGGCCCGGTTGTCGGGCTTCAGTGCCGGGCCTCAGTTCTTCAGCCGATAGCCGGTGCGGACCATCCAGCTGACGACGGCCAGGCACACCGCGAGCAGGCTCAGCGTGGCGCCCAGGCTCCACCAGATGCCCACGTCGGCCGTGTCGAAGAAGGCCCAGCGAAAGCCGTCGATCAGGTAGACCACCGGGTTGAACAGCGTGACGGTGCGCCACACCGGCGGCAGCATGTCGATCGAATAGAACGCGCCGCCCAGGAAGGTGAGCGGCGTGATGATCAGCATCGGGACGAACTGCAGCTGCTCGAAACCCTTGGCCCACAGCCCGATGATGAAACCGAACAGGCTGAAGGTGGCCGAGGTGAGCACCAGGAACGCGATCATCCAGAACGGGTGGGCGATGTGGAGGGGCACGAAGAGGCTGGCTGTGGCCAGGATGATCAGCCCCAGCACGATCGACTTGGTGGCCGCCGCGCCCACGTAGGCCAGCACCATCTCGAGCGACGACACCGGTGCCGACAGCAGCTCGTAGATCGTGCCGGTGAAACGCGGAAAGTAGATGCCGAACGACGCGTTCGACAGGCTCTGTGTGAACAGCGACAACATGATCAGCCCCGGCACGATGAACGCGCCATAGGCCACGCCGCTCACCTCCGACATGCGCGCGCCGATGGCCGCACCGAACACCACGAAGTAGAGCGAGGTGGTGATCACCGGCGCCACCACGCTCTGCCCCAGGGTGCGCAGCGCGCGCGCCATCTCGAACCGGTAGATCGCCCACACGCCGTAGGCGTTGAAGGAACCCACGTTGCTGCTCATCGCGCGCCTCCTGCACTGGGTTGGGGGGTGTCGTGCGTGCGGTCATGCACCAGGCTCACGAAGATGTCTTCGAGCGAGCTCTGCTGGGTGTTCACGTCCTTGATGCCGAGGCCGATCTCGGCCATGCGCTTGAGCAAGGGCACCACGCCCGCGCTCGTGTCGTCGGCGTCGAAGTCACGCTGCAAGGTGTGGCCTCCGGGCTTGAGCACCAGGTTCCATTCGGAGAGCGCAGCCGGCACCGCGTCGATCGGGTGCTCCAGCTCGACCGTCAGCTGCTTCTTGCCGAGCTTCTTCATCAGCGCGGCCTTCTCTTCAACGAGGATCAGCTCGCCCTTGTTGATGACGCCGATGCGGTCGGCCATCTCTTCGGCCTCTTCGATGTAGTGTGTGGTGAGGATGACGGTCACGCCGCCGTCGCGCAGCTTGCGCACCAGCGCCCACATGTCGCGGCGCAGCTCCACGTCCACACCGGCGGTCGGCTCGTCCAGGAACAGGATCTCCGGTTCGTGCGACAAGGCCTTGGCGATCATCACGCGGCGCTTCATGCCGCCGGACAGCGTCATGATCCGATCGTTTCGCTTCTCCCACAGCGAGAGGTCGCGCAGCACCTTTTCCACCAGCGCCGGGTTGGGCGGCCGGCCGAACAGGCCGCGGCTGAAGCTGACCGTGGCCCACACGCTCTCGAAGGCATCGGTCGACAGCTCTTGCGGCACCAGGCCGATCTTCGAGCGGGTGATGCGGTAGTCGCGTCCGATGTCGTGCCCGGCCACGGTGACCGTGCCTGCCGTCGCGGTGACGATGCCGCAGACGATGGAGATCAGCGTCGTCTTGCCGGCACCGTTGGGGCCGAGCAGCGCGAAGATCTCGCCGCGGCGGATGTCGAGGTCGACGCCCTTGAGCGCCCGGAAGCCGGTGGCGTAAGTCTTGGTCAGGCCGGAGATGGAAACCGAACTCGGGGCAATGGGTGTCGACGTCATGGGGCGATTCAGCAGGCGGTGCCGCATGGTAGGAGCAAACCGCCGCATCGGCAGGGCGCCGCCCGAGAACGCTGACTCTCAGTGTGGGCAGGCGCCCGTCTTCTTGCCACCTCTTGCCATTCGTGCCTCGCGTTAGCGTTCGCCCTAGTGCCCGGCCTCGATGCCCGTCACTGTGATGGCGCCGTTGAGCCTGTCGGCAGAGAACCGGATCTTGTCGCCCTCTTTCAATGTGTCGAGCATCTTCGGGTCGGCGACCTTGAAGACCATGGTCATCGCGGGCATGCCGAGGTTGCCGATCGGTGCGTGACGCAGCGTCACCTTCTCGGCGGCCTTGTCGATCTTGCGCACTTCGCCTTCGGTCATCCCTTGTGTCGTCGGTGATGAAGCAGCCGCTTGCGAAGCAGCCGGCTGGGTCTGGGCGTGAACGCCGGTCGCCGTGGCGATCAGCAGAGCGGAAAACAGAACAATGGATTTCATGATGGGAACCTCGTTTACTCGACGGTCAACTTGCCAACCATGCCCGCCTCGAAGTGGCCGGGCTGCAGGCACGCGAACTGGAAGACGCCGCGCTTCGTGAACTGCCAGACGATCTCGCCCTTCGCGCCCGGTTTCACGTGAGCCATGTTCGCGTCGGCGTGTTCCATCTCAGGGAACTTCTTCATCAGCTCGGCATGCTCCTTGATCGCCTCTGGCGTACCGAGAACCATCTCGTGCAGGACCTTGCCGTCGTTGCTCACCACGAAGCGAACCGTCTCGCCGCGCCGGACGGACACGTCGGCCGGCGAGAAACGCATGCTGTCGGCCATGTGGACCTGCACAGTCCGCGTGGCCTTCTTCGGGTTGCCCTCCTGGCCGAAGGCGGTGGGCTCGACCTTCGCGGCGTCGTAGTGGCGCGGTGCCTCGGCGTGTTCATCGCCGTGCGCGAATGCGGTCGAGGTGACGAACACCATCGCCGTGGCGGCCGTGGTGGTGATCAGATTGAGACGCTTGTTCATGTGCAGTGCTTTCATGGAAGAGATGAAGTCAATGGCCCTGGTGGCCCGTGGGTTTGCGTGCCTTGAGCGTGTTGGCATCGGGAGCGGGTGAAGGGGCGCGCACCGCAGGTTCGAGCTCGCCCGTGTACTCGCGTGCCACGCTGCCGGCCGGGTGTTTGAACCAGCCGGGGTCGCGGTAGTCGCCCGCCTTCACGTCGTCGCGCACCTTCAGCACGCTGAACATGCCGCCCATGCCGATGCCGCCGAACGGGCCGCTGCCGGTCATCATCGGCAGCGTGTTGTCGGGCAGGGGCATCTCCATCTCGCCCATGTCGTGCATGCCCTTGTCGCCCATGTGCATGTAGTCGGGCACGAGCTGGGTGATCTTGTCGACGACACCGCGCGCATCCACGCCGATCATGGTGGGCACGTCGTGCCCCATCGCGTTCATCGTGTGGTGTGACTTGTGGCAGTGGAAGGCCCAGTCGCCCGCGACCGCGTCGAACTCAAAGGCCCGCATCTGGCCCACGGCGACGTCGGTCGTCACCTCGGGCCAGCGCGCCGACTTGGGCACCCAGCCGCCGTCGGTGCCGGTCACCTCGAAGGTGTGGCCGTGCAGGTGGATCGGGTGGTTGGTCATCGTGAGGTTGCCCACGCGGATGCGCACGCGGTCGCCGGTGCGCGCGACCAGCGGGTCGATGCCCGGGAACACGCGGCTGTTCCACGTCCACAGGTTGAAGTCGAGCATGGTGTTCACCTTTGGCGTGGCCGAGCCGGGCTCGATGTCGTAGGCCGCGAGCAGCAGCGCGAAGTCGCGGTCGACCTTGTGCTGGCGCGTGTCCTTCGGATGCACGATGAACAAGCCCATCATCCCCATCGCCATCTGCAGCGTCTCGTCCGCGTGCGGGTGGTACATGAAGGTGCCCGACTTCGTCAGCGTGAACTCATAGACGAAGGTCTTGCCCGGCGCAATGGCGGGCTGCGTGAGGCCGGTCACGCCGTCCATGCCCGAGGGGATCAGCAGGCCGTGCCAATGCACGCTGGTCGGTTCGGGCAAGCGGTTGGTCACGAAGATACGCACGCGGTCGCCTTCCACAGCTTCGATCGTCGGACCCGCGCTGGTGCCGTTGTAGCCCCACAGCCGCGCCTTCATGCCGGGCGCGAGCTCGCGCACCACCGGCTCGGCGACGAGGTGGAACTCCTTCACGTTGTCTTTCATGCGCCACGGCAGCGACCAGCCGTTGAGCGTGACGACCGGGTTGTAGGGCCGGCCGGTACTCGGCGCAGGTGGAGGCTGCGTGGCAGCAGACGACTGCGTCACCGCCTCGGGCAAGGATGCGGCCGCCACGCGGCTGACGGCGGCGGCGCCCAGGCCCATCGCGCCGGCGCTTCGCAAAAAGGTTCTTCGGTTGGTCATCGTGCTTCTTTCAAGGGGCGGGGGCGGCCGGGCCGCCAGTCAGTGCGGTCTGCAGGCGGGACTCGGCCACCCAGTAGTCGCGCAGCGCCTCGACATAGCCGGTGACGCTTGTCACCTGGTCGCGCGAGTCGGCGAGCAGGTCGAACACGCCCAGCAACATGCCGTTGTAGGCCAGCAGGTTCTCGTCGGAGATGCGCTTCTTCAGCGGGACGATCTCGTCGCGGTAGTGCTTGGCCAGCTCGTAGGCCGTGCGGTAGGCCGAGTAGGCCTCGCGCACTTCGGAGCGGGCGTTGACCGCCACTTCGGCCGTGCGTGCGACCGACTGCAGGTAGCTCGCTTCGGCCCGTGCCGAGCGGGCCGAGCCGAAGTCGAACAAGGGCAGCTCCAGCTCGACCTCGTAGCCGTTCTGGCGCGCCTCGCCGGTCTGGCTCTTGTTGACGTAGCCCGCATTCAGCACGTTGACAAAGCGCGTGGCACGCGTCAGCCCGAGCGCATGGGCCGTGGCCTCGGCCGAGCGTTTGGCCACCTGCACGTCGAGGCGCTTGTCCATCGCCGTCTGCTCGGCGTTCTGAATGGTTGCCAGCTCGGCGGGCAGGTCGGGCAGGCGCTCAGGCAGCTTGAAGCCGAGCTGCTCACCCGACAGGCCGAGCAGGCGCACGAGCCGCTCGCGCTCGGCGGTGGCCTGGTGGCGTGCGCGTGCCAGCTGCGCCGTGGCGTCGGCCTGGAAGGCCTGCTGCCGCATCTGCGCCAGCTTGTTGAAGTTGCCGGCCTGCAGCATGCGGCGCGCGAGTTCGCCGGACGCGTCGGCAGCCACCTGAACCTGCTCGCCGTAGCGCACGAGGTCTTGCGCCGCAACGGCCGCAAAGAACGCGCGCCGCGTTTCACCGGCGAGGCTCACTGCCTCGTACGCCGCCTGGTACTGGGCCTGCTCGAAGCGGCCCTGCTCGATCCGCTTGGCCGCGGGCATCGTGAACAGGCTCAGCACGCTGAACACGATGGAGCGGTCGATCTCGGTGACGCCGCCACCAGCGACGCGAGAGAACGCAAAGGACGGGTTGGCCAGACGCCCGGCCTGCACGAGATCGGACTCGGCAATGCCGAGCTCGAAGAAGTGCGCCTGCAGACCGCGGTTGTTCAGCAGGGCCAGTTCGACGGCGGTGTCGGCACTGAGCGGCTGCTTGAGCAGCTCGGCCACGCGGGCCTGCGCCGAGTCGGCCTCCGTGCTCGTTCTTTGCCAGGTGGCGGCTTGGCCGGTACGCTCACGCGTGAGGTCGGCGACCCTGCTGAAGCCACCGTCCGCCGAGAACGACGCGCAGCCCGCGAGCAGCAGCAACGCAGCCGCCCCCGCGATGGGTTGAAGATGGTTTTTCATGGTTCCCGAAACATCCAGACCGCTGGCCGGGTCGAACCCAGGCCAACCGATGCGCGCGCAGCACGTGCGCGAGCGCTGTCAGGCCTCTCGCAGAGGCCTCAACGGGTCAGGTGCTTCGGGGAGGCCGCTCCTGGCCGTCCGAGAGAAAGCTCGTGGCCGGCGCAGAGAGGTCAGGGAAAGAGATCACCGACAGATCGATCGGTGACGGGAGAGACGGCAGGCTGCTCACCATCGGTGCCAGCGTGCAGAAGGCACAGCACAGGTTGCATTTCTCCATGCTGCCGCCGTTGTGATGACCGCCCGCGGCGCCCTCATCAGGGTGATGGCCGGCGTGGTCATGTGCGGGCGCTTCGTCCGCCGAGGCCATCATCGATTCGTGATGGTGCGCGTGCTCCGCCGATGGCATATGGCCCTGCGCCTGGGCTTGGCTGTGGCCGCTCATGCTCGCCGGCGAGCACAGCATCGCCGCAGCCACGGCACCACGGACGGGCAGCAGCACGGCAAGCAAGAGCAGCAGGCAGATGCGGAGGGTTTTCAACTCAGGAGGCAAAGACCGATATGAGCCCGAACTCTAAACCTTGCCACCGGGGCAAGGTCAAGCCGGTCGCCATTGGCCTTGCTGATGTGGAGGAACTCGGCAACCTGAGCAAGGCTTCCGCCGGCCTTGCCCGGCAAGCTGAATCCGCTAAGCCCGCTTCGGCACGAGCGTGGTCGTCCACAGCGACGCACCGTCGATGTCGCGCAGGTGAACGGTCAACCCAGCCGTCCTCGCATCGATCTGTACCTCGCCGAAGAACTGCATGCCGGCGCTGGGTGGCAGGTTGACCTGCCCTGCCGCAGGCGCCTTCATGAACTTCACGTCGAGGCCGAAGGTGTTGTCCGGGTCGTTGGGGCCGAAGGTGCCCGCGTTCAAGGGCCCGCTGACGAATTCCCAGAAGGGCTCGAAGTCCTGGAACTGCGCCTGGTTCGGGTCGTAGTAGTGGGCGGCGGTGTAGTGCACGTCGGCTGTCAGCCACACCACGTTGTGCACCCGCTGGTGCTTGATGAACGAGAGCAGGCCCGACATCTCGATCTCGCGGCCCAGCGCCGGCCCGTCGCCGTTGGCCACGGCCTCGAACTTGGTGCGGCCCTGCGCGTCCTTGCCGTCGGGCACCTGCAGGCCGATGGGCATGTCGGACGCGATCACCTTCCACGTCGCCTTCGACGCCTTGAGTTCGCGCTTCAGCCATTCCAGCTGCACCGGGCCGAGGTACTGCGATTCGTCGTTCAGCGCATCTTGGCGGTTGTGCGTATTGGGGCCGCGGTAGCTGCGCATGTCGATCACGAACACGTCGAGCAGCGGGCCGTAGGGAATCTTGCGGTACACGCGCTCCTCTTCTTCTTGCGCATGCCAGCGCATCGGCGCGTTCTCGAGAAACGCCCGGGCACCGCGCGCCACCATCAGCGGCACGTTCTTCTCGGTGTAGCGGACGTCGCCGCCCACGTCCTTGCTCGACGACCAGTTGTTCATCACCTCGTGGTCGTCCCACTGCCAGATCTGCGTCACCTCGGCGTTGAAGCGCCGCACGTTGGCGTCGAGCATGTTGTAGCGGTAAGCGCCGCGGAACTCTTTCAGCGTCTCGGCGACCTTGCTCTTCTCTTCGGTGACCACGTTGCGCCACAGGCTGCCGTCGGCGAGCTTCACCTCGGCCTGGATCGGGCCGTCGGCGTAGATGGTGTCGCCGCTGTGGATGAAGAAGTCCGGGTTCAGCCGCCGCATGGCCTCGTAGATCTTCATGCCGCCGAAGTCTTCGTTGATGCCCCAGCCCTGCCCCACCGTGTCGCCCGACCAGACGAAGCGGATGTCGCGCTTCTCCGTCGGCGCGGTGCGAAAGTGCCCCTGCTGCGGCGCGCTCAGGCCGCCGCCGGCAAGATCCTCCCAGGTCACGCGGTAGAACACGTCCTGCCCGGCAGGCAGGCCGGTGAGGTCGATGCGCGCCGAGTAGTCGGTGGCTTCCAGCGCATACGGGCCACGCAGCTTGCGTGCGTTGGCGAAGCTCGCCGTCGTCGCCCACTCGACCCACATGCGCGCAGAGCGGTCACTGCGTGCCCACACCATGCCGCGATCGCCCAGCACGTCACCGCTTTGCACACCGGACGGGAAACCCGGGCGAGCCCGGTCGGAGCTGATGGCGGCCGGCGCCTGTGCATGCGCAAGCACGCCACCCAGGCCGGAAGCCGCGGTGGCGGCGGAGGCGATCAACAAGCGGCGGCGCGGCAGGGACAGGTCGGTCATCAGGGTTCCTTCAAGGTGGAACCCGACATGCTGGCGGGTCGTGATGACAGCGCTGTGAATCGCGACTTCCCGGCCTCCCGACGCCGGCCGATCGGCCACTGCGCACCCCGCCGGATTGTTGCTTCCAGAGCCCAGACGTATGCTGTATCAAGGCCAGATAAACGGCGGCGTTGACTGACATGAACCAGGTACTCGTCAGAGCGATCGAGCACAAGCAACGACTGCGCTTCCTCTACAACGGGAAGCCACGTCTCGTCGAGCCGCAGTGCTACGGAATCGGCACACGCGGAACCGAGCTGCTGCGCGTTCACCAGGTACAAGGCGGCAGCGAGCGAGAGCCGCTCTTCGACGTCGCCAAGATCACCGGCCTCGAGGTGCTCGACGAGGTGTTCGTCCGGCCCGGGCCGAACTACAAGAAAGACGACTCGGCGATGAAGACGATCTTTGCGCAGCTGTGAACGTGCGAGTTCCTTCTAGAAGTCAGGCCAACTGCCTGAGAGAAGCCACATGCTCGTTGCAAGCGTGGCCAAGCCGACGGCTTCGACGAAAAGGGAAAGCGCGGTACTGGCTTGCTCCACTCCGCCCAGTGGCTCCCGTGGAAACTGGCCAAACGTGATGAGCCTGAGCACCAGCCAGCCGATTGACCAGCCGACGGTCTCGACGCAGAAGTCCCAAGCCAGCCACCACAACGCTCGAAGGGCTCCGACGAAGAAGCTCCTCGGCAACTCAAGCAAGTCCGAGGGATCGAGCATGTCTGTGGCGAGCGTTTGACTTCAGCGGACCGTCGTGAGCAGCACGCGCGCAAAAGGCGAAGCTACTCATGCGAAAGAATTTCGTGTGTGACGTTGTCCACCACCACAGGACTGTCGAAGTAGGTAACCAAGGGCTCGGTGTTGTACTTCTCGCGTACGAACGCCCTCCAACTTTCTGTGTACATGGCATCCGCGTCGACTCTGGAGTTCCAGAGGTAGATGCCCCCGACCGTGCTCCCGTCCTCAGAGAGGACATAAACCTTGCGAACGAGACCCGGCACGCCCTGGTATTTCGGTGCCGTGCTCAGGAAGATCGCTCGTGCCTCCTCCCGCGCGATGGGCTTCGGCAACTTGAACGTGGTGATGGCTGTGATCATCAGACCCTCCTTCTTGGATGATGGTGACTGCGAAAGACGTTAACGTTTTACATGAGCGGCGGCCGAGCAGGCGTGCGAGATGGTGGATGCCCCCTCCATGGAATGGAGAATGTCGCGGCTCTTCGCGAAGCGTTCACGTTTCAAACAGACTGCCCTGCTGACGCAGCCCGCGCATCCCGCTGTCCAGATGGTCGCGTGCGCTCTGCGGATCGCCGACGCGCATCTGTTCGTAGGCGAGTTGGGCCACGGGGTGAGGAATGGTTTTCAAGGGGCGGTTCGCGCTCATTGCCTTGAGCTGGACCTCGGCCGCGCGTTCCAGGTAGTAGAGGTCGTCCCAGGCTTCGGCGATCGTCGGGCCACCGACCATCACGCCGTGGTTCTTCAGGAACAGGATGTCGGCATCACCCATGGTCGCCGCGATGCGGTCGCCTTCGGACTCGTCGAGCGCGAGCCCGTTGTAGTTCTCGTCGACGGCGGTGCGGCCGTAGAACTTGAGCGAGGTCTGCCCCAGCCACAGCAACGGCGGCCCTTCGAGCAGGCACAAAGCGGTCGCGTTCGGCATGTGGGTGTGAAAGGCGGCGCGCACCCGTGGCTTGAGCTTGTGAAGACGCGCGTGAATGTAGAAGGCCGTGGCCTCGGGCCGGCCGATGCCATCGATCACATGGCCATCGAAGTCGCAGACCAGGATCTTCGACGCCGTGACCTCGCTGAACGCGTAGCCGTAGGGGTTGACGAAGAAAAGGTCGTCGTGCCCCGGGACCACGGCCGAGAAATGGTTGCAGATGCCTTCGTCGAACCCATGCTGCGCAGCCATCTGGAAACACGCAGCGAGTTCGATGCGGGCGCGCACGACTGGCTCTGAATCAAGCCTCAGCTTTCGCGTCGGTGCTGTTGCGGTGCCGGGTGAGAGGGTGTGGGCCATCATGTCCTCGTGAGGAGCTACCAGCCGAGCGACTCGAAGAGCGCTGGAACCTGGTCGAGAGTTGAAAGTGTCGCATCGGCCACGCAATCGGGCAGCAGTGAGGCCGGTGCTTGGTCAATCAGAGTGAACAGGCCCTAGAGTCGCACCATGCGCTGCGAAGACATTGCCTCCCACCCTGACTTCCGCCCCCTGTCGTCGATCCCCGAGGTGGCAGTCGACTTGCGCTACGCGGGCCTGCGCAACTTCGTCGGCCGCGATCTCTACAGCACGCTCGACTGCAGCTGGCTACATCGGCTTGCCGCCGAGGGGCTCGAACGTGCGGCCGAGCAGCTCGCTCGCGAGGCGTCCGGCCATCGCCTGTTGGTGCTGGATGCGCTGCGCCCGCATCGCGTGCAGGTGCAGCTGTGGGACCACCTCGACGGCACCGGGCTGCGCCAGTACGTGGCCGATCCGGCGCGCGGCTCCATCCACTCGTTCGGCATGGCGCTGGACGCGACGCTGATCGACGCCACAGGTCGCGAGCTCGACATGGGCACCGGCTTCGACGAGATGACAGAGCTCTCCCACCCGCGGCTCGAAGCACAGCACCTGGCCAGCGGCGCGCTGACGCGGATGCAGCTTCAGCACCGCGCACTGCTGCGCCGCGTGCTCACGCTCGGCAATTTCAACGGCATCGACAACGAGTGGTGGCACTTCGACATGCTCGACCGCCAGCACGTGCGCCAGCATTTCACGCGCATCGACTGACGACGCGATGCACCTGCCCGTCAGGGCTTGGTGGCGCTCGAAGGCTCGGCGGTCGGCAGGCGCCACAACCACACCGCAACCGCCGCGCAGCACACGCCCGGCGACCAGTTCCACGGTGACGGGATCAGCCACCACGACAACACCGAGCTGCCCGCCATCATCACCGTGGCGAGCTGCTTGGCACGCAGCGGCACCGCATGGTTGGTGCGCCAGTCGAGGATCATCGGGCCGAAGCGCGGATGCGCCAGCAGCCACGCCTCCCAGCGCTCGCTGCCGCGCGAGAAGCAGAAGGCGGCCAGCAGCACCAGCGGTGCGGTGGGCAACAGCGGCACCACGATGCCGATGACGCCGACGACGAGGCTCATCACGCCGGCCACGAGCCACAGCACACGCTGCCAGCGGGGCCGATCACGGGTGGGATTGGAACTCATCGCCCCGATGCTAAGGCGAGACGTCATGGCCACGTCACGGCCGCGTCATCGTCGCCCTCGACCATGCACGTTTGTCTTCAGACGGAACCGATTCCATGCGACCTTCCCATTGGTGCGGTGTGCTTGCTGCAGCCGCCTTGCTCGTCGTTGCCGCTTGCGGCGACAGCAACAGCCCCCCTCCTGCGGAGCAACCGGCTTTCTCGCCTTCGGTCGCCTTCATGACCGATGTGCACTTCGAGAATGTCTACGGCGACGTCAAGACCACGGCCTTCACGGGCATCCCGACCTCCGACGGCAAGAACGCGACCATCCGCACGATGTACGCGCAGCTCACGTCGACGCGGCTGTTCAACGAGAACTACTTCGCCTTCCGCTCTGCGCTGGACGACGCCCATGCCAAGGGCATCAAGTTCGTGGCGCTCCCCGGCGACTATTCCGATGACGCACAGCCGATCAACATCGACGGCATTGCCGCCATCCTCAAGGAGTACCAGGCCAAGGGCATGCGCTTCTTCATCGCGCCGGGCAACCACGACCCCAACGAACCCTATGACGACGATGAAGCCGGCAAGAACGACTTCCTGACGAAAGACGGCAAGGAGCAGAAGGTCTACGCCACCGGCAACGCCGCGTGCAAGACGGCCGACCCGGCCGTTGCCTGCACCGACCAACTGAAGGAACTGGGCTACGAAAGCATCCTCGCGCGGTTGGGCGAATTCGGCTTCATGCCGAACAAGGACGACCTGCGCTGGGAAACGCCGTTCAGCCAGTACACCGGCGGCACCTACACGTTCACCGAAGCGCAGGTGCAGTCCGACCTCGCCAAGCGCCAGTTCGAAATCTGCCTCGAAGGCGAAGGCGGTGCCTACAAGGCTGCCGGGGAAGCGGCACTGGGCAAGGCCTACACCCGCTGCACATCGCTGCCCGATGCGAGCTATCTGGTGGAGCCTTCGCCGGGCCTGTGGCTGCTCTCGATCGACGCCAACGTCTATGTGCCCAACGCCAATTTCGACCCGGCCAATCCCAAGGTGTTCAAGGGCTATGACGGTGCAGGCAATGCCGGCTGGAACAAGGTGATCACCCACAAGAAGCACCTGCTCGAGTGGATCAAGTCGGTGAACGAGCGCGCGAAGGCTCAGGGCAAGCAGCTCATCGCCTTCTCGCACTACCCGACGATGGACTTCTACGCCAACCAGACAACGGCGATGAAGGCCGTCTTCAAGTCTGGCGCATTCCAGACCGCGCGCGTGCCCGAAGCCGCGACCACCGCGGCGGTGGCTGCCACCGGCCTGCAGCTGCACATCGGCGGGCACATGCATTTCAACGGCAGCAACGACTACACCGATGCGAACGGCAACTACCTCGCCAACCTGCAGTCGCCATCGCTCGCCGTCTACGGCGCGGCCTACAAGATCGTCACCTTCAAGGACAAGGACACGGCCGACATCCAGACCGTCGGCTTGAACGAGGTGCCGCGCTTCAAGGAGCTGTTCCCGTTCTACGAGACCGAATATGCGTCGCTGCAATCCAGCAGCGCACCGGCCGACGTGGCGAAGCGCTGGAACCGTGCGGTGCTCGACACCACGAGCTACGGCAAGTTCACGCACTACTACTTCGGTGAACTCTCCCGCCTGCGGTTCATGGACGAGTACTGGCCCTGCGAGATGAAGGAAGCCGCCATCAGTCTCAATCTCGCGCAGATGCTGACGATGACGCAGTTGCAGACGGCCGTCACGTTCTCGCAGCTGAAAGACGTGCCGAGCGTGGTGCCACTCACTGCCGCCTGCACCGCTGTCGGCACGCCGACCGGCGCGGCGGTGGCAGCCGACAC
>Ga0307516_10004085_pt1 | contig 18245 bp, 7 predicted proteins | sample 19_EM_MG_FD_203310 | JGI IMG/M metagenome (GOLD analysis project Ga0307516, IMG submission 203310) | Populus trichocarpa ectomycorrhiza microbial communities from riparian zone in the Pacific Northwest, United States - 19_EM | ecosystem: Host-associated > Plants > Roots > Unclassified | place... | reverse complement strand
ATCGGGCTGAGATCTTTACAAGAGTTTCTAGACATGTTATACATTGGGTTAAAAATTAGGTCATTCAGTTTTTGTTAAGGGGTTATTTTAGAGGGTCGAATTTGCTAGACAAATCTTGTCAAATTTATCTGGAACTTCGTCTACTTTTTGGACTATATCTAAAGCTACAGAAGGAATTCTGCTAAGATTCTGATTAGGTTGGAAAATAGACATTTGTACCTTTCCAATGATATGTGATAGGCTTGCTAATTCATTCGAACAAGAGAGAACGATGTGTTTGAAGTCAAGACTGAAATCTGTTAATATTGTGTGAAAATTGAAGTAACATTGTTTCCTTGTGTATTATAGATTCCAGTCAATATAAGGATTCCTTAATGCGCTTGGAAACATGTATGGTAGATATTGGCTTACCTCTTCTACAAGGATTTCATGTCAAACAAGGAGACATTTATGACAACAACTATTATCCATAGTTTGCAAGAATTCCATATCCATTATGGAATGCATGTGGTGGTAAAGATGCTTGAGATTCTTTTTTTATTATTTTCCTTATTTTATAGGACTTGCTTATTCAAAAAGGAAATTATGGGAGGCTATTTAAATAAGATATTTCAGTCATTTTTCCTTTTTTTATAATAGTTGGAAAAAAAAAGAAACTTTAGCATTAAAAACATCTTTCAAGCAAGGAAAAATGATTAATGAACGGCACAAGGGGATACTCATTCTTCTACAAGTTTCAGATTTGGCTACAAGGGATCCAATACAAAGAGATAGGTTTTGGGGTTTGTTTTGATAACTTATACTAATCTGAATATTTCTTAAGGTTTTTTTATTGTTTTAATTAATATTTAGGATAATTATATTTTAGTTTTAACAATTTTATTTTTGTTGGGTTTATTTTGGCCTAAAATCAATGTTTAAGCTTGTTTTAGGCATTAGGCTTGTGTTTAACTGAGTTTGAGTTAAGGACCATTGGTTTGCAGCCCAATATAGGACTACTATGGTTATTATTCTAGAACTATATTATGTTTTATTTTGCTACGATTTTGGGCAATCTTTAGACATTAAAGAAATTCAGTTTTGCTTGAGCAAACTTCTTCTTTTTTGCAGGGACAAAGAGTAAATCCGACTTATCAAGGTATAACTAACCTTGTAGCGTCGTCATTCACAATCATCCAATACCTTTGATTCTTAATTACAAATTAACTCTAGGTAAAGGTTCAACCAAACCTGATTATTCAGCGTTTTTTGGGAAGTTATCATCTTCATTGTTGGTTCTGTGATCACATGATCATGAGGTTTGCATCAAGCATTCCTTCTTTGATGGAGCCCATTTCAAGCAAACGGATAGTAGAATGGAAGGGCGACATCTCTATGTAACTTTTATATCTCATGATGTTATTTGTTTTTATTGAGTTACTTCAATGTATCGCTTCATTTCCACTTCTTTAAAACATAAATATTTGTGTATAAGATTATGTCTATTTTATTATTGTGCATTATTTATATGAATTTTCTACTTGAATCTTCCAAACATAAAAACTCATAGGTTTGCGTAATCTATTTAGCATTATTTAGATGAAAAGTTCCTTATAGATCTTAAATCTTTGTCGATTTTTTTAATTTTTAAAGTAGTTTTTTTTTGTTGTAGTTATAGGTTTATTGAGAGAAATTTTTAGCTTAAGAATCGTAACGAACAAAACAAAACAAAAACAAAAATGAAAATGATGAATGAAATATTTTATCAGTATTTTACAATATCGACGGGAGAGAAAACTTCAATGAAAAAGTTTTCAAAGATGGTATTCTGTTGGGATAGAAAAATACCGACAGAATATTCACTATATGCCAGTAGAATATTCCATAATTTTTTAATTGTAATGGAGGGACCAAATTGTATTTTTTACATTTCCATCATGGATGTACTATAACGATCTACAGTTCATTTATAGATGTGACTGTAGTAAATAAACAGTGAAGGGTGGTGTTATTTAATTTATTTTGTATTCGTATTTGTAATGTTTCATTCTAAAATAAAAGATTCGTTTCAATTCAAACTTGTATGGAGTTGCAGACTTGCAGTTGCAGCAATAATAAATAACGTGTCTGGCTGTTGCTCCTTCCAATATTGAGTGCTTGCGACCGCATGTACCAACTCCCTTCAACGCTTTTGCTGGCTACGGAATTCACCACAAACCATGTCAACAAGCATCTACCGACATATTTAAATACATGCTCAAGCAGCTCTTCTTTTCTTATACAAGTAGAATAAGCTCCACCAAAACAAGGCAAAGGCAAATTCATTTACAGAACAAAGGAAGAATGCCAAGTTCTGGTGACCGCAAACTTGCTCATGTAGCTCTCCTCCCAAGTGCTGGCATGGGCCATCTCACGCCCTTCCTTAGACTTGCTGCTTCACTCACACTCCAAAATGTCCAAGTCACCTTCATCATCCCACACCCAACAGTCTCACTCTCTGAGTCACAAGCTTTATCTCAGTTATTTGCTTCCTTTCCTCAAATCAAGCACCAGCAGTTTCATCTCCTTCCACTTGACAACCCTTCGGATGACCCTTTTTTCGAACATTTCCAACTCATCAAGAACTCCTCTCGCCTTCTTTCCCCACTTCTGTCTGCACTAAATCCACCCCTTTCTGTTTTTATCACGGACATGAGCTTGGCTTCGACGGTTACTCCCATCACTGAAGCTATTAGCCTTCCTAATTATGTTCTCTTCACATCATCTGCTAAAATGCTGACATTTTTTCTATGTTACCCCACTTTAGCCGACTCAAAAGCTATGGATGAATTAGATGAGATGGATGTCATCAAGATTCGGGGCCTGGAATTGATGCCCAAATCATGGATTCCCCCACCACTTCTGAAAAAAGGCAATAATATCCTAAAGACCAGTTTCATAGAGGATAGTAGAAAAGTCGCAGAATCAAGTGGAATTCTAGTTAACACGTTCGAAAGTTTTGAGCAAGAATCACTCAGAAAGCTAAATGATTGCCAACTACTCCTGGAAAGGCTACCTTCAGTTGTCGCCATTGGACCACTCCCACCATGTGATTTTGAGAAGAGCCAGTTACAGCTAACTTGGCTTGATGATCAACCAGCTGGATCAGTTGTGTATGTTAGCTTTGGTAGTAGGACTGCTTTGTCGAGGGATCAAGTCAGAGAGTTAGGTGAAGGGCTGGTAAGGAGTGGTAGCAGGTTTATCTGGGTGGTGAAGGATAAAAAAGTTGACAGAGAAGATAATGAAGGATTGGAAGGGGTAATTGGAGATGAATTGATGGAGAGGATGAAAGAAAAGGGATTAGTTGTTAGGAATTGGGTAAACCAGGAGGATGTATTAAGCCACCCAGCAGTCGGAGGATTTTTCAGTCATTGTGGTTGGAATTCAGTGATGGAGGCTGCATGGCATGGAGTGAAGATCTTAGCTTGGCCCCAACATGGGGACCAGAAAGTCAACGCAGATATTGTGGAGAGGATTGGACTAGGGACCTGGGTGAAGAGTTGGGGATGGGGTGAGGAGATGATAGTGAATAGAGCAGAAATTGCAGAAAAGATTGGAGAAATTATGGGGAATGAATCATTAAGAATTCAGGCATTGGGCATCAAAGAAGAAGCGAGGAAAACAGTGGGAGTTGGTGGGTGTTCTAACAAAGGATTGTCTGAACTCATCAACATGTGGGGGAAGTTCTGAAGTTACGAGAATATCCTGTATCTATGTTTTGTATCTTGATTTGTCTGTGTCCAGATAAATAAAAACGCAAAATTAAAGAGAAACCAAATCCAACCATGCCACAATCACATCAAAGCTAGAATAATTTCAAGGAAGCATAAACTCCCCCCTTTTGTTTTGGGTTTTCTTTTTCTTTTTTTTCAAACAAAAAAGTTTCAACAGATGAACTTGTCAATTTATTACTGATCAGGGGCTTCAGTTGTCAGCTTTTCCTACAACACTCATAACCAAAACGCATCAAACAAATTACATCTTGAACGAAGCACTTCTCACCTCATCCTAAGAGCGATCCTTCTTCCTGAACCAACCAAAGCTAAAGAATGAAGAAAATGTTACGAGAAACCACCTCCCATTTGCATTTCTACCCAAGAGCTAGTCCAAAGAAATTAAATTCCAACATCAATTAGTCGAAATATATACTTGCAACAAGCTTCACCCTAAAACGAGTGATACTACAACTCATTCTGTGTCACACCTGAGTATTCTAACCAGGACCTAGAATGACTAATCTCTCATCATTTGTTATGATTTTCCCAAAGAAAATAAGATAACTTAATTTGAAGTTCGAAAACATAAAGAAGAACAATGAACAATTAAAATTAATGGTTATCATTGACAAGACTTGTTAAAGTGACTGCATCACAGTATTAAACATGCAGTGCAGTGCAGAATAGCATATTATCCCAGTGTAAAGTGCGACCACTAGCTAGGAGCAGGATTTGCGCAATTTAGATTCGAACTTATTGATAATCTGTACAAACAGATACATCATGGAATCATGTGCAGCCATGCAACATACAGCATCATTGATTCACAAGAAAAATTACAATCAGTGGGATTGGTCTGAATTTTTATAATGATTTTTCATCCTTCTTTTGGAGGATGTCTTATCCTCTCTGTTGTGTCTTTTAATCCTTTTCTCTTCAATAAAATTTACCCTTTTACGCAAAAGGAAACAATTCCATAAAGTATTAAAGATAAACTTCAATAAGCTTTCTTTTGGAGGATGGTCTTACCTTTAGGCCTTGCTCTTTGGGGTCTTGACCGCCTCAGCTCCTGCTACCTTTCCACATCAAGCTCACCTAAAACTGCTGATTCATAAGTCTTATAATTCCCAACGATCCTTTTCTCTGACATCAAGCTCACCTAGCCTCAAGTTGGTTTGGTACAGAAAGGCCAGCCATTGCCTACAAGTAAACATCAAACGCAATTCATCCAAACTAGATCAAACCCACATGCAGAAACCACCAAAGAACCAGCCTCCGCTGCTTCTCATGGTACTTCACCTTCATTCTCCCCATGAACAAAAGCTCTCCACATATATCAAAGTAGTCACACCTAGCAGAATTTTCAACGTAAAGTTCATAAAATAAATATCAACATTGAAAAATACATGCTTTACAGAATTCACATGTTATAATGCTACTAACACTTGTATTAAATTCGTTTTCCACATGTACAATATGTTATACTGTTAAAAAATTTCTTAACACTCTAGCATTCCCTATTTTAAGTTGCAGTAATTTAAATCAATTTGGGAAAGAACAGAACTTGTAAATAGAGGAAAGTGGAAGGGAAAGAAACCTTTTGACATCTACTACTCGGTTAACAACGTTTGGAAGACTCTCCTATAGTCTATATATATACCTTCACTCTAAGAAAAAATTATTTAATTCCCATTATCACGCTTACAAATTCAGATAAGAGGAGAATATTACCGCACATTCCCTTTCCTTCACTTCCATCTTCTTATAATTTCTATTCCTTACCCTTTCTTCCAAATTTCCCAAACACAGTTAGAAATCAAACCAAAGTACGCATATGCACACCGATACACATGAATGCACACTAAAACTCGGAGAACCGAAATGGGTACCCAATCTTGACAGACAGTTTTAGTGTGCATTCATGTGTATCTGTCAGTTGTTCGTAGGTCCAACAACTAACTTTTAAATTTACCGCCAAAGGGGTCCCCGTATTTCTCGTTTGTCTGTCAGTTGGAGATGCAAAAACGACGGCGCTTGAGGGGTGCGGAGCATGTTTCAAAACATTGTAAATGGAAAAGGGTAAAACGAGAGGGTTTTTTTTTTTTTTTTCAAGAGTGCTTGGTTTTGTTTTTACTTTCTTAGAGTGAATTAAAGCTTATTTCTAATTATTAATTAAGAATAAAAATACAATTAACTCCGAAAGTAAGCATGGAGGACGTTGTCAACTGTTGAGGAAAAAAAACAGAGAGAAAGTAAATAGAATTAGAGTCCATTTCTTCATTTTGGAAGGAAATATGAAGAGCATCAACAAGTAGATTAAGGGGTACAAGACCAAGACCTTTGAATATGTATTATTATCGAGTGTAGGGCAAGCCACCTAACAGAGCCCTGATAATGATAATTTTGTTAAGACCGCTGGCTTACATAGGAGATTTCAGGCCACGTTCGGAGTCTACTGTGCACATATATATATTAAACAGAGTTTTCTGTTTTTTTTTACTCACAACATGTCATTTAAGGAAGCAGATAACATACAAGTTATGGAAGTCACGCACAACAGAAAGAACAATGCAAGACAAAAGAACACATTTTCACTCTCTGAATTTGAGAACTCAAAGGCTAACCATGTCTAGTAACATTACACACTAACAAGTAACACGTTCATTTTATGTCAGTAGAGACCAGTATCACTTATTTTATCATCAGTAAAACAAGCTCACCAATAAACTGAAGAGTGAAGCATACCAAATCAAGGACTCAGAAAATAAGGCATGCACGCAATATGAATCTCCCTGGCATGAAAATTTGACAGGCTGCATGACAATTCCTTTCTGAAATCTAAATGACTTGCTCTCTAGTTTGTTGTGGTTAAGTGTTATTAATGGGATATCTCTGTCGTGGAGGACGCCTTGTCCTCTTTCCCCATCCTGTTACCTCAAGTCCCAGTTCTCCACAATCAGGTTGCTGAGTTTGCGGTAGACTCACTGCTGTTACTATTGGAGAGGCAGCAGCTGGGGCTGCACGCTTTCTCCCCCTTCCTGCCTTTCTTTTAGGAGAATTTCTCTGTGACAAACCTGACCGCCAAGTGCCACCGGTTGCTGTGATTAGCCCTTCAATCATCTGAAGATCCTCAGTCACATCATTCCTAGACAAACAGACAAGACCAGGAAGTACATCTCTTCGAAAGTCCTTCCGATGCTTTCCTCTCCTGGCCTGACCTCTCCGAGGACGTCTTGGCAATGATGTTTCATCTTTTATGCTTTCCAAAACCATTGGCTCAAAATTATGCTCTTCTACCACAGTTTCAGTTAAATTTAAGGTCATATACTCAAAAAAATCAACCACATCTGATTTTGGATCTTCACAATCAGTAATATTCTCGTGCACTGAAATGGATCCTACATCATTCTCAATGTAACCTTCATACGAAGAAACTATCTCTGTGAACCACTGTAGTGAGTCATGGCATGGAGCATCGTCTTGAAACTTGCACGCACCAGAAGATGAGATAGAAACTAAAGCCTCAGCTGCAGCCATCAAAAAGCCTCCACGAAAGTCCTTGGATTCATCAGTTATTGACTGAAATGGTTCTTTAAATTTACTCTCTAGAAATTCACCACCAGATATAATGTCTATTTCATTTTCAAGGACAACTGGCGCCTCCAAATCTATCTCAATTGCAATCTCATCCTTGGTTCTTGGAGAACAAATACTCACTTGAGCCTCTTCTTCAGTCACACTCACATTCAAATCAATTGGGTGTCTTAAGCCAGCTCTACAATCAACTGAATGCCTTTCCGCATTTAAAATCTTTGTGTTTTGGGTCTCCACGGATTCAGATTCCATAGGATCCTGATTCAGATCAGTACGAAGTAACCCACCTTTGATAAAGCTAGCATCATTAGTCTCTGAAACACAACAACTAGGCTTCAGGCCAGAGCTGGCAGAAGGCTGATCCTTGGACATGTGCTTTTCAAAAATGGGAACACCAAGAATCTTCCTATTGCTTGAACAGTCACCTCCTATTCTTCTGTCTTTGGCATCATGCGCAGTTGTTGCTGATGATGAATCCTGGATAAAGTTTTGATTGAGGCCCTTCATTGTTCCAGAATCGCAAGCAAAAAGCTCAGCATATTTTCTTTGCAAGGAATCCAAATTCACCTTTTGAGAGTCGGGCATTTCAACAGAAGAATTTCCTTCACAAGGTGAAATAGCTCTCAGCCAAGATAACCCTCCTAGTGGAATTTCTTCCTTCCTTTGAATACCAATGGAAATAAGATTTGAATCAGAAATTGCTTCATTTGGGCAACCTTTTGGAAGTACTGCATTGAGGTTTACTTCCTCTGCAGATTTTATATTATCCAGCCAGCCTGAACCCCTTGGGTTATTTGGAGGCCTATGCTGAGGAGCTAGTTCAGAAGCTGAATAACTAGCACTGTGACCATTTGAGTGACCAGCTGATGCATGGTAAACTCGTTTTTCCTTGGACTGCAACTGAGAAACAAAGCAGAGGTCATTTTTATAGGATAATTCAACTCCAGGACCTGGAACAAAATCCACTTTTTCATTAACAATCGACCAATCTGTAGAAACTTCACGGCAATGAATCAATGTTGCTGAACTCTTATTTGATTCAGGAAAGGTATTAAAGCAAGGGTTTCCCTGAACATATATTGCATTCCGTCTTGAGCTAGCTGGAGGCTTCTTCCAAGATGAAATGGAGGATGACTCGGAATTGACTACATTAGATGGAGGAGCAGGTGGCTGCAGAAGTGTATCTGAAAACATAACAGATGCATCATGATTTCTATCAGAGATTTCTACACCAAAAATTGTCTTCTTTCTCAATTGTTCTGGTTTATTCTGATCAGGCTCATGGGCTTTCGTGCAGCCAACATGCAATGATTCACTTTGTGTAGGCAAATATTCTCCATAAAAAGTTCTATTGAAAGTTCTGGTGCTTATATGGCCTGAAAAAAAGATCAAACCATCAGTTGAAACTGAATTAGTACTATACAGCAACAAGCTTATTGCGAGAATTTTCAATTGTGCCTCTTATATTCTGAACCACCTAAAGGAAAAGAAAAATTAATGTTGAAGATTTTAAGCTTCAGTCACAAAGAAGAATATGATGTAATCTTAGAAAGTAAATAACTTTAAAATACCATAATGTTAACTCAGTATCTGTGAACAAATAAGCACACACACCTTCACATGCAAGCACATTCAAGTGTACAAAATATGCAGTCTTCTTTTGCCTTGGTTATAAGAAAGTAAAAGACATTCCTTAAAATGCGTACGGAATCAATAACAATGAGAAGTTTCTTATACATTTCTCAGAACTTTCAGAACAGGGACTCATAGGTTTCTGAAAATTCATGTAAATCTCGGAAGAGCCATTGCCTTAGAAGTACTTTGATGCTTTTGGATGTCTAATAACAAAATGGTTATGCCCAGAAAATCAGTAACTCTTTTTCCTTCCAACTTATTATTTTTAATAATTCATTTCCAAAAAAAATTCCACAGATTAACTGATTTGCTATATTTAAGAATTTCAAAAGAATTGAGTTGCATTGGATTTAAAGTAAGAAAATCAATTCACCCATTTATCAACAAAAGATGATAAACACGCTACAAAAAATAGTGAAGCAATGATTTTGAATAAAAAAACATAGCTACTCGGCTACTTGTAAAGTAGTGACCGATACAAATTTGCACATCCAAAAAAAACAATATCATTGGCTGATATCAACCAAAAAAAACACTCTAAAGTGGCTTGCTTAACAAGTCCTTACCAGGGTTGAAGTTAAGAGGTGGTCGGCCTTTATTTCCCCATTCTTTATCTAAATGCTGATTACATTGGCTGATTCCCTCATCCTTTTCTTTATGTCTTTGAGAAACTTCCTTGGCCAAACATTGGAAGCCTGGGGATGAATTTGCAGATAAATCCCGCCCCTGTATCTCCTCTTTAGAATAGGTAGCCTTGCCTAGAGTATCAAAAGAAATTGTACCATGTGCTTCCTCAACCTTGAAAGGTTCATTCAAATCTGTAAAACCTGGGGTCCTCCTTAAGTGTGTAATGGAACTAAAAGCATCACCATTGCAGCCAGAGTACACACTACTTGGGGTGGACATATTGCAATTTTTCTCATAAGTAACGTTACAATTCCAATTTGGAGGGTGAGTTTCCACCCCTGACCCTACAAATGCCCCGCGTGCGTCATCTTCATCATTTATGTATTTGTCACCAGGCAGTTCAAGGTCAAATAATCTCCTCTGAAGCTTCTTGTGCTTGTATTCATCCTTAAGCCTGGAACCATCGTGTGTTGAGCCACATCCGGATTGCATGTTCTGCACATTAATGGAACCAAAATGTGATTGGACACTATCAGCACCTGAGGCAGATGGTATATGACAATTCATAGCCCCTAAACTGGGATTGTGACACCTCCTTCGGTCTCCTTCATGTGGAAAGGCAAAAGGATTTGATTGCAATGTTCCCACATGATCAAGGCATATGACTGATTGTTTGCTCCGGACTTCATTCATTATGTCCATTTGTATTTTGTGAAGCCGGTGCAGTTCATGGACCTGCATAATCAAATTTCCATAAACATAAACATTATTTTATGCTCAATCGAATTTCAATTATTTATGCAAAATAAGGGCATTTTTACACTATATTTCATGAACTCGGTCAGAAAGTGTAAAAATCCAATTTTATAGCTCAACAATATAAAGAGGAGATAAAACATACCTGATGTTTGAATGTGTTTTCATGCCTCAGTATGGTTTGCCTCAAGTGTTCCTTGTCATATCCAGAGTATCTATCTATTTCTGGCTTTACAGCAAGCATGTCATGGTACTGCCCAAAGGCCTTGTTTTCATGATGTGAAGGCCATCTAACATCCCCACTACTGTCATCCAGATCCCTTGTAGAATGATAACCCGGTATATACATCTTATACAGAAATTCAGTTCCCATTTCTGCAAACACCTGAAACAACTTAATAAAAACTCCAAATAAACCTACCAACCCTGATATGAAGGATATCTCTTTTTCTTCTATCACAAATGAAAAAGATTTACTAGCCCACACTATATATTTTTGTTACAGGAAAGAAGCTGCAGGATGAGGATCATGGCCATGATTCTGACAAATAAAACTCATTGCATATTGTAACATGTATATTGTATGGTTGCATTGAAAAAAGAATTTGTTGCAGCACATAAATCCTCATTCATCAATCCTGATACATAGAAAGAACCACCACCATGTTATACAAGCTGCATTATCATATTATTTCCTCGTACACGAATGTCATGCTCAGTTTCGCTGGTGAAATTGAATTCCAATCAACATTGTAGTAAATATTCCACATAAGGAAAAGACCCCTTCATCGCTCAATCTAGAAACGAACTAGCACATTATGAATAAATCTTGACAAATCTGGTCCATAAATAAAGTCAATGAAAAACAATTTATCTCCATATATAATACATTATGGAGAGAGATTATATTCCATAGTCAAACAAAAATAAAGATGCACTCCTAATATGTTTGCAAGAAGCATGAAGGCAACAGCTTAGAAGGCCACGGAGATACCTGTCCGTCGAGAGCTTCTCCCTAGTTGCAAGTGTTCCGAGCCAGATATTATGCTGAGTGTCTTTAAGTGAGCCGGTCTATTGTACAGTAGTTGTAAGAGTCATATCCAATGTACCAATGGGTCTTGCATGCTGAGTGTCTTCAAGTCCAATCTATTGTACAGTAGTTGTAAGAGTCACAGCCAATGTTCCAAATGTGTTTTGCATGCTGAGTGTCTTTAAGTGAGCTGATCCATTAGAGCCTGCCATAATTTATGTTACAGTAGGGCGAAATAGGCCAGCCAATGTACTGAAAGAAGTTTAGAAAATAAATTAGAAACAGCACCAAAAGTAATTCATTTATCCCTGTTGTTGAGGAAATGCATTTTCCAAGCTTTAAAGAAACACTGTGTTGATACAAAAGGCAATACAAGTGTATTTAGTAAGGAAGGGAGATAAGGAAAGTCTTATCTAAACAAAACATGAGAACTGTGAAAGTTTCAATTGACATTCGACACCCATTTCGAAGGTAAACTGACTGTAATGCTTCATAGCTATACATGACCATATAATGGCTAAAAAATGGAACAGAGAACCCTTACCACTACAAAATACGCTAATAAATCTCTTAATACTATTGCAATTAATGTTATTAACTTCAACGATCAACAAATACTGATGGCACTGGAAACTCTTGCCAATTCTTACTTGAAATTCCAGTAGACCAGCATTCCTGCATTATTGATAATCTGAACTCCAGTTTTCTTTAAGATCTTCCAAACAGAAGCCTGTGATTCCAGCTGTGATAATCAAGGAAAGAAAAGCAATCGGTTATATTCCTCCACTAACAAATAAGAAAAGAATAAGGGAAGATAATGAGAGACCGACATGACAACAGCCATGCACACATGTTTAAATAACTGGAAGTTGACCGTGATTAGTATATGGATTAAGGTTAAAGCATAAAAGAGAGACCAACAAACAGCCAAATCAATTATCCATTAAAACAACAAACAAGAACATTTACCTTATATATGGCAGCATCCGCCAGCACCCCATAACAAAACTTGAGCTCAAATTCAAAGAAAACCCTTGAAACTCAACTGCAACTATATCAAAAATTCCCAGTTGAAGCAAAATACAAAAGGAGGTAGGTGCCTCTGTAATGTCATTGAAAAATCTTAAATCACAATCAATAGAAAAAAGAATAATGAATTATTATATATACTAGACAGAAGCTCAAATCTGCTAGGGCTAGTAAGATAGAAAGATCCCCACAATCCCAGATAAGAATGAGAGAGAGATCTTCCTTTTCTCTTCTTTTTCTCCCTTTCTCAAAGAAACAATGACTTCGAATTTGTCAACCTTGTGGTCTCACATTATTATTGTAATATACTTCTGTTTCAGTGTTTTTTTATTTTCTTATTACTATTTATTTATTTTTATTGATAATATCTTAGATACGGGGGGGCGGGGCATTTGTTTTCTCTTTTCCTAGATCCTCTCTACCTTTCATGCTTTCTGGGTACACGTAAGTAAATACATTATTATTATTATTAACAAAAACTCAAAATTACGTGGCTAAATCCCTTTCACAAAACACTATTTACGTGTTTTTTTCTTAATTTAATTTCTTAATGTATTATTTTAAAAATTATAATTTATAATTTTTTTTATTTTTTTATTGAGTTATATATCAAAATCATATCTCATATATTTAACTCTTTTTTTATAATTTTAACTTTTTATTTTTTTTTACTATTTTCTATGAATTTATCTTAATTTCATATTTTAGATTGCTCATCTAACAAGTTGACTCGAATTATTTTTTTAGACTGTTTTTTCTAATTGATTTTTATTTGATTTCATCTTTTAACATTAAACTATTATAAAATTAAACTTTATTATTTTTTAAATTTTCTTTCTTCATGGTTGTCATAATCTCATAACCTATATCGAGGGTTTTTCAAGTTGATTCGGGTTAACTATTTATTTTTTTGTCATTTTTAATTGAATTTCTTTTAATTTCATCATCCAACAACTTTTTTTTTTAGTTTTTTTTTAAATTATCTTTCAATAATATATTGTTTGAGAAATGAAGCTTTATATTTTTTAATATTTTTTATAATATTATTTTAATATTATAATTTAGATTAGGATTGTAACAAGTTAATTGAAGATGGCTGAATTATTTTTAATTTATTGCTCCATCTTGGAAATGGAGCGTGGTTTCATCGCTAGAAGTTCAAAGTCATTTTGTATTTTAAACTCGGAGGTCTGTAAGCAGAAGGAAGAAGCAAGGAAGCACGGGAATCTGAGAAGAACCTCAATTCATAGTTAAATTAAATGATAATGAGCCGTCCTGCTCATTAAATGCTATTTATTTTATTTTAAATTAATATATTTTAGTATATTTAAATTATTTTAATGTGGTGATGTTAAAAATAATTTTAAAAAATAAAAAATATTATTTTAATATATTTTCAAATAAAATAAACTTTAAAAAACAATTACAACCTTATTTTTAAATACTCATGTAGGTTACCTGAAGAGAGTTGTTTAATCGCTATTGGCTCATCAAGCATTCCTCATGGTCGCCTAGCGACTATTCAATGGTCTTTTGCATTGTTTAATATAAAAAAAGACACCAATATCGAATCTTCACCCTCTGCCTGTCCAATGGGTGTTTAATTTTATTTTAATAACTTTTGTAGTTGTCGCTTATAAAAAACTATATATTATAATTTTCTTAATATTTTAAAAAAGAGTTTTAATAAAACTCGTGGAAAAATAAGCAATTTAGCATTTGTTAATAAGGAGATTTTAGAATTGGGAGGCTGCTTGTTTTACCTAACATATTTCTTTCCTTTTCTCGAATTTCCTTAGGAAGATAAAGATTAGCAGCAAATTTCATCATCGAGTCTTGTTACTAAATTCTTAAATAAATATTGTATTTATATATGAACATAAAAATATATATATACATATATATGGATCTGAAAAATAATAATGTTATATCCTATTCACACGCACACATATTTATATACAAAAATAAAAATTATATATTTCAGTTATTTAGTATCAAAATCATCTCAATCAGAAAGCTTAGATACTCCACTCAATGTTTCAATCAAACCATCCTTTTTTGTATAGTTTTAAAACTCAGCCCAGCGGGTCTCTCCGGGACCGGGCCGACCCGGGGCCAGGTTGAAGAAAAAACAGAGGAAGGAAAAACCCAGTGTGACCCGGCGGGTTGACCCGGTCAAAAACCCGGTTGCAACCCGTTGACTTTTTTTATTAAAACGACGTCGTTTTGATTTTTTTAAAAAAAATATTGACCCAGACGACCCGGTCAAAACCCAGAACCCGGGCCTTAGACCAGATCAGGTCTAAAAACTATATTTTTCTACTTCTCCTCATTTATTTATTCATTGTTTTTCTAAGTTTTTTTGGCTCAAAAAAGTTAAATTGTTTTTTTTTTACTTTTTTTATCACTTTACACTTTCTATTTATCACTTTACACTTGATCTATTTATCATTTTTTTTTTATTCTTATCCTTATTCATTTATTATTTAGTAATTTTTAAAAACAATTTTTTTTTTAACTTTACACTTTACCTATTTATCACTTTACATGTGATTTATCAACATTATTTTTTTTTTCTTGCAATGTAACTATTTGCGACTCTTTTTTTTTATTTATATCTTCATTCTTCAATATTAACAGTGATTGTTTTCAATCTTTTTTTATATATAATTTTTTTCCTTGACAAGTGGCTTATTAGCCACCATATCTTTATTTATTTATTTATGATACGCATAATAATAAATACTATTCAAATCTACGAAAGCCTTACATTAATTTCCCACCAAACAATTAAATTGGATTAGCTACAATTGTGATTTTTATATTTAAGAAATGAAGTCAAGCTATTGTTCTTAAAACTCTGGTTTTGATTGGTCATATATCAGTCTCCAATAAATATTTGACATTTGTGGAACAGAAGGAGCATCTTGGAATAAAAATGAAATAATCCTATTGTGATTTTGGGAGTCCCATTTACAAGCTTATATGCCCAATTCAGACAAGTTCTTTCAGCAGACATTTTTTAGGCCCATAAGCCAGAGAACCTCCTCCCGAAGCCCAAGAGTCCCTTCCTTGTTAAGACCAATCACACTTGGGCTACAAGCTGCTACAGCCCAATAACCAGCTTGTATTTCCTCTTTCAATTGCCCCTTCTCCCACCCACAATATCCATCAAAGAACCTGAAATCGCCGAGCCCAACTACATTCCTCCTCGCCATTTCAGCTGCGCAACCAGCACTCTCTCTAGTCCCATAGTACACTCCCTTCATCACTTCTTCGAAAACCCCACTCTCGGCCACCCTATCGTTATCATAACCCCTCTCTGGACTGACTAGAAACAACCCTTCCTCTAATGGCCCGCCAAAGAACAATGGCCTATTGGAGAACGCCCCGGCGACATCAAGCGCCGTTGATCTCATTTCCTTGATCGACATGAGGGACGGCCGGTTGAGTATGATGCCATATGGGCTCCCTGGCCCAGTTGACAAGAGAAGGATGACCGTCCGTTCGAAAATGTGGACCCCGTCAAGCTTTTCTGTGGCAATCAGCAGGCAACCTTTCTCAGGTTCATGGATGGTATGAGCCCATTTGTCCCCAATTGTGATTTGTGGTGGCTGCTGATCCACAACAATATCAGGGTCTGCTGTTGAGGAAGGTTCAGTGGGCCTCAGTGCTTGTTCATTGGCAACCAATCTTGCTCTAAACGATCTCCAGTCAGCTTCAAGTAAAGGCCGACAGTCATCAGCAGATGGTGATGGTGGTGGCATGTGGCGACCTGGCATCAACATACAAAGTTATTGATTAAACTACACATGATCATAACTTATAACAAAGATATCTTAAAAGAATCAAGGGATCAATGAATTCCCAACAAAATTAGATCAAGATGAAGTGAATCAAGGTAATGGAAAAGAAAAGAAAAAAAACTGACAACAAAGATATGCATGAAGAGGTGCACTTACATGTTATGGAAGTGGAGAGAGCAACTCTTTTGCTCTGAAATGCATTAGAACTTCTCTTGGGATATGAGAAAACTCTAGCTTTGATTGAAGGGATAAGTTCCAAGGTCTTGGTGAAGGAGTTTGAGGTGAGAAAGCAGACTTCCATGCTCTCTTTCTTTCTTCTTCTTCTTAATTCTTTCTTGGTGTACCACCAAATGAATATGATATTGGAATTGGATAATAGAGAATGATCCAAATGTGAGGTTTAATCTGAACCACAAGGTGATCTGATCAGTCCCATCCAATTCCAACCAAGTTGAGTCTCTGATGTTTCTTTCTAGCTAGGTAGGGGCCAATGGATACGACTCTTTACACATGGCATAAACAGCACAACTGACGTGAAAGCTACACCTGGACGATCATTTGGGTTAGTGGGACTTTTTGTAGGTTTTCCAGTACTGATGTGTCATGTTTCCAGCCAGTTATCTGTTGAGCAGTGAACTTGAAGCACCTCTTGTGGTTGAAAATGGTTTCCCTGGGTTTTTGTGTAGGCAAATATTCTCCATTAAAATGTTAAGCCCAGCTTAACAAGATTGAGAAAGAAGAGAGAACAGAATTTGAGAAAGAACCGAAAGAAGAGAGAACAGAGAATTGAGAATAATCTTCTGTATTTTCTTATTGCCATACAAGGAATACAATTGTTCTTTATATACGGCTACAATGATCAACTAACTCTAACTAATTAACTGGCATGACCCCTGGCTCACGCGTTCCCTACTTCTTCATCTTCAAGCCTTCATGTTGCAGTCTGCTAACATATCTTCTTGCTGCTAATGTTCTCTTTTATTCCTTCTTGTGTCATTCTGCCAAGTGATTTGAGGTGTAGCAATCTTCTACTGAGAGTCTTGTGCTTGTTTGGCCTGAAAGAAAGGATCAAACTATCAGTTGAAAATTAATAATGTTGGGAACGTGTATGCACACACACCACATGCAAGCGCATTCAATTGTACATAACATGCTTTCAAAACTTTGCACATCCAATAAAAAGGAGCATCATTGGCTGATATCAACAGAAAAAACACTCTAAAAAGTGTTGCTAAATAAGTCCTTACCAGCATTAAGGTTAAAAAGTTTGTCTGCCTTTCTCCATTCATTATCTAAATTCAGATTACATTGGCTGATTCCCTCATCCTGTTCTTTACAGGGTTCTTTGAGAAACTACCTTTGCCAAACATTCGAAGGAGCATGAATTTGCAGATGATTCCCGCCCTTGTATATCCTCTTTAGAGAAGGTAACCTTGCCACCATATTCTTCCTCAACCTGGAAAGGTTCATTCAAATCTGTAAAACCTCGGGTCCTCCTTAGTACATAATGGAACTAAAAGCATCTTATACAGAAATTCAGTTCCCATTCCTGCAAACACAGCAAACAACTTAATAAAGCTCTAAATGAATCTGTCATTGAAAAATCTTAAATCATCAACCATGTGAAAAAAATAATTATAATAATTATATACACTAGAGAGAAGTTCAAATCCATCTGATGGGGCCAGAATCTGATATGTGAATGAGATAGAAAGTTCCCCACAATCCCAGATAAGAATGAGTTGCATTATCTAATTTAGTTTTTTTTTTCTTCTATAAATCAGTTCAGTACCTAATATTGCACCAAAAATCAGCAGCAACAGATGCATTATATGCTTTACAAACCCTTAATTTGGTCATCAATCCAAAGAAACAAACATGATTAAAAAAATGCCTGACTAGTTTTATAGCTTGCATTTGTAATCTCTTGAGTGCTAAAAGTGCTCCTATTGCCATCTTTATTTTCCACATGTGACAAGGCATAAGGGTTCACAAGTAGCATGCCAACCTGTACATTCAAGCGATTTCGTGGCT
>Ga0307516_10004084_pt1 | contig 18246 bp, 23 predicted proteins | sample 19_EM_MG_FD_203310 | JGI IMG/M metagenome (GOLD analysis project Ga0307516, IMG submission 203310) | Populus trichocarpa ectomycorrhiza microbial communities from riparian zone in the Pacific Northwest, United States - 19_EM | ecosystem: Host-associated > Plants > Roots > Unclassified | place... | reverse complement strand
AGTCGTGTTTGGCGCGTTGAACTCACCACCCGTGCAAGGCCTCACCTGGAGAACGACGCAGGAGTGTTGCTATTTTAAGCAGACGCACACCGTGGACGCGTTTAGAAGCCGTGATGGTCCGTGCACTTCGTCGTCTGGAACCCACGTATCTGGACACTCGACCACCTACCACCGCCCACAACCAAAGCTATACTCACCCTTCATCCCAGTCACATCGACCTCTGATTACATACATATCGGACCTTTTCTGGCTGGCCGTCGCGTAAACATGTCCTCAGGCGCTGAGTTAAAAGTAGTCTTGATCACTGGTTGTTCGAGGGGTGGAATTGGATTTGCACTGTGGGCCTCCCAACAGACATAAGAGAGCCTCGAAAACAAGGACTGACGCAATCCTAAAGGTGTGAGGAATTCGCTGCCGCGGGGTGCAAGGTCTACGCGACCGCGCGAAGACACGAAGCGATGGATGGATTTTCTCACGAAAGGATCGAAAGGGTGATTTCGCCGGAGTTGGGAATCCAAGTCGGATGCTCACTGTGTTTCCGGTAGATCGCCCTGGATGTCACTGACGAAGAGAGTCGGAAGAGCGCCATCGATAGGGTGATCAGAGAGTGTGGCCGCATCGACGTACTGGTCAACAACGCTGGCGTGATGTGCCCCGGTGAATCTCCTTGCGATCATGGCAGTAGGGAAAGCAAACTCATCGTTGAGCAGGCCCAGTCTTGGACGTGGACCTAGATACCGCTCGGAATGCGTTTGAAACAAACCTCCTCGCCCCGATGAGGCTTTCGCAACTCGTCATCCCACACATGGCCGAACGGGGGAGCGGGATTGTTGTGAACGTGGGATCTGTCGCTGGAAATATGTGAGTCCCTCATATATCACGCGCATGGACGGTCTGACGACGGTGCTCACAGCGCGACTCCATGGAATGGGACGTACTCTGCCACGAAGGCGGGTCTCCACCTGCTGACCGACGCGCTTTCCATGGAATGCAGCTACCTCAACGAGAGCATCAAAGTGATTCTCGTCGTTCCGGGGGCTGTAAAGTCGAACATCGCGAATAATGTGGCAGGCTACGATCTGTCACCCGACTCGCTGTTCAGGCGATTCACCCAAATCGTTCAAGAGCGGATCGCAACCAGCCAAGGGCCAAGGGCAAAAACCGCAGAGGGTTTCTCTCAGCATGTCGTTTCCCAGGTGCTCAAACCCAATCCGCCAGAGTACATGACGCTTGGTGGGTTCTCCACAGTGTTCGCTATTGCTCAGTGGATGCCCCGATTTTTGGTGCGGTGGGGTATGTGGAGGATTTGGAATAGGCCAAACCAACCGTAGAGGGAAGGGCTGGTGTAGAGTGCGCTGGAGTGTATTGTAGTCGCCGCTGTGATAATTGTTGACTACCGTTTGTCGCTGATAAGAAAACGGTTGGTGAACGCGACCGCCCTCGGTCACCGCTCACTCTCTCTTGTGGCTGGGCGCTGAGGTAAAGCCTGGCCTCAGCTGTGCATTCCATTAACTGTGAGGCGGATCGGGATCAGAAGGCCAAATGACACGAATACCACGCGCCCACACCGCCCCCCCAAGCGTTGTGGCCAATTGTCATCCCACTAACCCGTGTCTTTTGTTCTCACTTGACCCTGGTTTAACCGGATCAGAGTAGATTGTGGTTGCTGTGAAGACTCCGGGCCCTACAGCCTTGCCAATGCCCGAGCTCCGAGTCTGCAGTGCGCCCGGACTTTGTTGGCACCGACCGCGCTCGAACGGAACGTCCAGGAGGTCGCCTTTGATCCCGTTCTGTTGCCACTTTAACTTTTTAGGGCGAAACAGGACGCGGTCCAAACACAACGACGAGATGGGTCGGCTAGGGCTCTTTAGGATCTCAAGCGGTCAACCCAAAACGGCAGGCTCAAGGACCTCGGATTTTCAATGGCCCAAGAAGGGGGGACCGATCGGTTGTTGATCGTCCCGTCCCAACGCCATTGTTGGCTCTCCAGCCGCCGTCGTCAGGTTAACCGCTAGCGTTCCCGGCCCAGTCCCTCCCAAAGCATACGTCGTCGTTCCTGCACACACGCCCTGTCGGACGGGACGTTCTCGATTGCATTTTTCTTTGTCTCGGAAAACAATTGACTGCGATCGGTTTCACATCCGTACCTCAGCGTCCTCCTTTGGGTGGGAGACGGGGGAGGAACGTGATGCAACGATTGTTTCGCAGAATCCCCGCCCCCAGGCCTCGTCGTTCAATCGACCTCACTTCCGAAATTATGTGATGTCCTGTATATTTTTCTCTTTAGCGACGTGGGGGTGTCCCGGCGCTCGTGCACATTGACTTAAATCTCCTCCCGGATGCCATGTCTGTCCCTCCAAAACGCCTTCCCCGGTCCACTATCCAACCCTCCTGTTGTCCCGTCCTCCGCGATGAACGGTGATCTCTTGTCCTCCATCGTCTACCTTTTGTCGGCTGCGCCAACTTCCCCCTCTCACGAACAACTCAACGCAACAATATACGAAAACGGGTTCGCCACATCATCGTTGGCCACTCCCGTCCTCTCGGGATCTGGCCTCTCCGACACGTGGGTTTGCCCGAGGCTTTTCGTCGCGATTCGGAGCGTTCTCGTCCACGCGGCGATAAGGTGGCCGAGCATGATGTAAGGACCGGTTACAGATATCACGGATCGCCTTTATTGACTAGGCTTCCATAGTCCTGCACATCAAATCGTCGATTCGCTGCAGGAAGCCCTTTTTATACTTGGAGAATGTCAGGTCGTTTTCTGTGTACGGTCCCTTCTCCCCTCCACTCATTCCCCTCCGCTGATCAGCCGGCCTGCAGCGATCCGAGCTCGCCCTACTGGTCTCTGCTCCCTCTGCTCAAGACCTCGTCTCCTGTTGCCACCTCCATAACGATACTATTTCCTGGGGCACTTTAGCCGCTCTTGACGCTCAGACCAAACCAATGGCGCAGTTCACACCCCTCGCAGCCGATCCACTCGAAATCATCCTCCACCTTGAGCCATCTCAAATGCGCGACGCCGCAACTTATGCTAACGATCTCGTGAACGAGTATGACGGGCCGGTATGTTGTCACACGTTGGTTCCATGCGGATATATTACTGACGTCAGGGTTCGTAGTTGTTTGACGATTGGGACTCGTTTTCCTACCAAACGAGCTGCGAGTTCGGTTCAAACACCGCCGAGTCCAACTACCCCCTATATGATGCTTACTACCCCCCCATGTCAATGTATCCACTGCCACCCGGTGTGTACTCCGTTGAGTACACCGCCCTCGATACCCTTTCTCGTGATATCTCCGACACCCTCGGAGAACCCAGCTTTGTGCAACTTCCTGAATATCCAGAAACTGTGGACGTGGAAGTCTACGAGGATGCCTCCAATTCCACTTCCCCCACTTCTACCCGCTCGTCCTCGTCCCCCTTCCCCGAGACTCCTGCCTTTGACAACTTCCGCTCAGAACTGCCACAGATCATCTCCCCGATGTCTACGGTGGTTCGTGATGTAACGAGGCAGGAGGAACAAAACACCGACAAGGTGGCGGAGGTCGTCTCCCCGACCTACCCCACGTCTCCCGCCTCGACTGTAGCCCTCTCCCCCCTCTCCGAGTGCGAGTCACTACCCTCCTCTCGTTACTCTAGTACCTCCCCCGCCTCTCAATCGAGCGATCGCGACTCTGCTTCCCCCTCCTCCAACGAGGAGACCTATCAAGCCTTGGCCAAGATCGCCGAAAAGAAGACCCGGCGCACCAAGACCGGAGGTGTCAAGAAGAAGAAGACCAGGTCCAAGGAGAAGCACTTCTGTTGCCACTGCAACGAATGCTTTACCCGCGACCACGACGCCGATAGGCACCAGAGGACCTGCAAATTAAACCCCAACCGTTTGCGAAAAGAGCAATGCAAAGTTTGTGCAAAGGATCTACCTGTTCGGCTCGATGCAAGGCGGAGGCATTGGGGGACATTGGAGTGTTCTGATGCTGCAAGAAAACACGGTTACCCGCGGATGGACGAAGAGTACTACGAGCTTCTGTGAAAAGTTACGTTCAGCCCGCTACCTCTATTTCTTTTCTTCCTCCTTTGTTATCGTTCGAAACACAAAACCATCGTACTTTAGGATCCCCCCTGGACATTATACCCTATGCCCCATCCCATTCTCCCCGCGTCATCCCGTTCCCATCACCAAATCTGTTCGACGTCTCTCTCTCGTCCCATCATCAATACTGTAGCGTTAGTTTACCCACGTTTTAGTGGTCTCAATGTAGCATAGCTTTTTCGGATTCTTTCTCTCTATTCGAGACCACCTCCGTCCTTAAAGGTGTTTCTCTCTTTTTTTTCCTCTTCATTTGATTGTAGCCAAACGCTCTTCACCTGAGAGCCGGATCTATCCCTTCGTAATAGCGGTCTTCGTAAATATATTATATCAACTTGAATCCCCCCTGATCCTTCCGTCGATTGAGTCTGTTGGAATCCCGAGGTCTGGAATCCGTTGTTATTGTCCTCGGTATCCGACCCGCAGTGGGTGCTTGGGAGAGAGTGGAACCCGTTTGACAATAAGCCACGACAGTCACCCCAAACCTGTTGAGGTTTAACGCGCACCCGCCGCCCATGGTCCACTCGCTTGGACAAACCTTGAATCAAACTAGCATTGGACGGGGGAAGCGATATCACCTGAACTCCGGTGATCCGGCGACAAAAGAAATCCCCACCCACCTCAAATTTCATCTGCTCGGCATTCAAACCGTCCGCGCCACCAATACAGTTTTTACCCCATCAAAGATGGGTACGCAGGCGCTGTTTAGGGTCCATCGAAGCTGGAGAACGATTCTTATCTGTTGCTTCGAGGGTTGCGCCCATTGTAGGCCAAATGAATGATTCAGGTTGGTGGCTAGCGTGGGATCGGAACCCTTGAGAAAGTTTTCTCGGCGGTCCGGCAGATACGACATGGAGGACAGGGATGGATTGAGAGCTTCAGCCCGTGGCTTTGTAGGTCACGAGGGTTGATCACCCTTTGATGAACTCAGCCCCGAGTTCGTGAATGTGTGGCTGTCCGCAGGATTGAGCCAATCGGGGGTGTTCGCGTGAGCCTACTACACTGTACCCCCGCGAACACGGAGAATCATACGAGGAACTAGATCCGCATATCTGTAACATGTGGGAACGGGAAGGGTCGATTTGAATCGCGCACAGCTATTGGAATCAAGAGAAGCATACTCAGGGTCCTCAGATCGATTCCATACCGAATACGAGTGGTGAGGTGGGGTCTCATGGGGTCCTCGATATATGGGGAACGGACCCCACAAAGTGATTTCGACGATACGGAACCTATATGAATTGGCCCAAGCGACAAGAACTAACCCGTTGTCGGAGCCCGGAGTGATTTCGATGATACGTGAGATCTGAACGAACGGTAGGCCCCAGCAACAAGCACACTAACTAGTCCTTGCGCTAAGCTGCGCTTGGGGCATGGACGGAATGAGATCGTCAACACAGCGCTGAAATGAGATTGACGCTCGAAAACCACGGACCGTTGGCGATTACCGTTAAACCAATAACGAAGAGGACAGCATTCTCCGCGCTCCGTATGGAAAAGCCCGATGTGAAATCATGCATCGCCGATTCTCCTGTGTTTCTTCAGGGTCTCGAGAACAGAGCTTTGAGGGGCATTGAGGGCGAGTGAGGGTCCCACGCCAAGCCAGTCCCGTCGACCATCCGGCGTGTGGTAATATCCGCACAATAGTCTGACGATTGTTCGTGAATACCAACAAAAGGGGTTTCTACAGGGTGGGGCAGACTAGTACCAAGCCAACGGCGTTTGCGGGGGCGTACGTGTAGTGCCGATGGCGGAAGAACGGGAATGGGTTAGTCTAGACTCGGTGTAGTGTTGGGGGCAGTTCGCTGCCAATCTGCCAAAACGAAACGGCACGTGCCCGGTGCATTGCCGTGCTGGCAATTGGCAAGCGCGGGAAGGAGGGGTTTGCAGGAGATGGCAGGACAGGCGAAGCACCTGCTCAGTTATGTCGGACGAAGCCTCAGATGGTAGGCGGCAGGGGACCCAAAAATGGAGAGAGGAAGCCCGGGCAAAGAGATCGAAGATGAAACGCAGCGATCGCACATCCGAGACTGCGGTTGGGCGTGAGTTGAGGCGCACGGAGCACCTCTGGTTCCAACCTGTTTGGAAGGGGAAATCATGATGACCTGCAGCCGAGGCTGAATTCGAGCTGCTTCTGCTGAGACAGCCCCACCCTCGAGACGCAACACAACAACAAATCAGGTTGCTTTCCGGCGAAACCCCCCCTCCTATCACACAGCTTTACGAGCAATCTCGGGACCAACGCGGTATAGAAAGGGGGGGAGGAATCAATCGGACCGAATAACCTAGGACCCAGGACCCCACGGGCACAGTATTCTACGAGGTTATCAGACCTTCTGGGAGTCAGAATCCGTAGATTGGTGGTGAACATACGCTGATTTTTTTCATTTCCCAGCTCTGCCAACAATTGTCAACCCCGGCAGAACCCGTTGGAAAGGTCACCTGCCTGGCAGATCCCTCACGGGACAACTGCTCCCAACACTGGCTTGGTAGCGTTGAGGAGACACGGCCCAAGCGCTGTGCGGACTTAGTGTCAACCTTTGTGTTGGACGTGGTGTCTCCGCCAAATTTTAACCAAAAGGGGAGCAAATGTCAGTAACAAAGTGCGTGCGACCCAACACACAGGGGGAGAGTTGGAACCCGCCATTTACGCTTCTGAGCCCGTCACGGGGACGTCCCGAAGCTGGATAAGTTGACCCGGTCCATTTCTGATCGTCGCGGAGTGGGAAAAAACCTACAAGTGTCGGGAATACCCAAAAGGTTGAAAGGCGTCGCATTGGCATTGGCGACACGTGAGGTGATGCATGATGTGGTGTTCTGGTACCGAGGATAAGGCGCGAGCAATCAACAGCGTATTTACAGAAGCTGACTGGCTGTCTGTCCAGCGTGTATATAACCGTCAACGGTATCACTGGGAATCTAAAAAAGAGCATGCTCAACGACAGCCGTCAATAGAATCGTATCTACTCGCGTGCGTACCTGCTCGGATGGTGGTATAGGGGAGGAGATGAGAACGTAAGGATTGATATATGATACGCGACTCTACATATCATGGCAAAAGGACGGGTAAAGTGTTGACCCGTTCGTAGACGCGGTGCGACCCGGCGCATAGAATCACGTCAGTTTCTGGAGAGGGAACAAGGCTGGACAAAGGGAGGCGGGTTCCTGGGTCGGGGACTAGTTGGAGGGTATTGGTCCGACGAACCGGGGATTGGGAAAGAAAAAATGTTCCTAGGTTTCTCTCAGAATGCCTGAGGAGACTTCGTTCGCCGTTGTCGTGTGGGAGAGAGTGACCGTCCGTTTTGGCACAGCTCGATCGGCTACGATCGCCAACGACCACAATGTCCAAGTACGACTCCTTCCTCACCCCGAACTCAACACCCACAAAACTCCCCAAGTCACAGCGGTCCCGACAACGGAGGGAGCCGTCAGGCGTGTTCTCACTCTTTCAACCGAATCAAGTCCAGCTTTTCCGAGAGGCGTTTTCATTAATTGACCATGACGCCGACGGTGTCGTTACCGAGCAGGACCTGAAGCACATATTTGCCAGTCTCGGTATGAATCTCCTTGTTCCCTTCCTGGATCCCTTCGGCTCCGCTCTCTCCCGCGCTGACACCCAGACGTTCCGTCCTTTCATATCTTGTAGGGATCAGTGCCTCAAAACAACGGATCGAGGATCTTCTCAGCGATCGACCGGGGGCCCACAGCAGGAATCCGTCTGCTGAATTCGACTCTTCCGGGGACAGGGGAATCACATTTCCCATGTTCCTGACGATGATGGGCGAGCATTTGTACGACTTCGATACGGAGCAAGAGCTGCTCGGCGCGTTCGAGTGTTTCGACGAGAACGATACCGGATTCGTCAAGGTGGACGAGATGAGGAAGTGGTTGAGTGAGTCAGGAGAACGGATGGACCAATCAGAGGTACTTGCGCGAAACCCACCGCTCATTCTCTCAGGGCTGAGGTTTTGCTCGTAGATCGATAAACTCCTCAAAGGTCCGTTTACCGATCGGCAAGGCAACTTCAACTATCGGGAGTGGGTAAAGGTCCTACGGATAAATGCGGACAACGAAGAACAAGATCCATTCTAGACCCTAGACCAATATCAAGGTGTCTGAATGATGTGTGTACAGTGCGTTACTTCCTGAAACCCATCCCGTATTTCCTCCAACAATTTGTATCCAGGTACTGTGATACCAATCTACCTCGTAACGACCAATGAGCACGTCCCGTTCTTACGGTTTCGACGTGATGGTGGAGTCGCCATGCTGGCAGTTATACAGTTGCAGCGAGTGGCCTTTCGATGCTGTTCGGACACGGAAGACAGTTTTGCGGCGAAGCAGCGCGTCCTCCAGGTGTTTATGCGCTGTCTCAAAGGTCGAGACCTAGCTCCACTCGGCCACCCGACGCCCTTTGTTCGAATTTTTGACACCAATCCTGATCTCGAACTTTTGACACGTCAATGGCACCACGGGCTTCCCCCTGATGATGCAGACGTCAGCGCCGTAACACCTCTTCAGTACAAAGTATCGGGTATACACCCTACTTGCCCGATGGGTAACGATCTGGCGTGGTTCTGGATCTCATTTTTCCAAACGCTCGGACTTTGTAGCGCTCGTCTTCCGCGGGCCCCTTTGTTCACTGGGGAGCCTCGTGAATGCAAATCATGTTTCACCCTTTTAGAGTCAGGGAACGAATGAGGGGGTTTGAGGGATCGTCTGGTGATTGGTTGCGCCCTACCTGCGGTATTGCAACCTAGCGGGTTGAGCTTCGCCCGTGTCAGGTCATTATAACGGATGTAATTTGCCAGGTTTAGTTTAAGGCAATATGAACGTTGTGCACGCCCGCCTGCCAATGGGTCATGGCACTGGCAGCGCGTCCGTCGCGTCACTGACGCGATCTCAACTCCAGTTGAGCCGATGTTGAACATTTCCTGATTTAGTTCCACGGCGTTGCTTGGTCATCCGCCTTTGCTTGATACCTCGATGTCGGCCCAAGGAGAGACCCCCGTCTCGCGACGGTTATCCAAAATCAAGCACATCATCATCGTATGTTCCGGGAAAGGCGGCGTGGGGAAGTCGTCAGTCTCCGTTCAGGTCGCTCTTTCGCTGTACGCCTCGAGGCCGGATGCTCGGGTGGGAGTTTTGGATGTGGACTTGACAGGGCCTTCAATCCCTCGAATGCTCGGATTAGATGGTCACCCCGTACACCAAAGTACCGATGGTTGGGTTCCCGTCTATGCTGATGGGGGAGAGGCTCGGCTGGCTTGCATGAGCGTTGCGTTTTTGCTGAAGAAAAAGGATGACTCAGTCGTCTGGCGGGGTCCAAAGAAAAACGCGATGATTCGCCAGTTTTTGAGCGATGTTCGATGGGGGGAGTTGGATTATCTTATCATCGACACGCCTCCCGGTGAGCCCCTTCCTCATCCTGGCGGGGTATCATGATCTAATCAAAGATTGTCTCGTGGTCGATGCGACTTCCACCGCGTTGTCTTCTCTCTTTGATTCTTTTGGTCACACCTTCTTCCGCTTTGGACAGGAACCTCTGATGAACACATCTCGCTAATCGAACACCTGTCACCTGTACACTCGCGCTTGTCGGGTATAGTGGTCACCACACCGCAGGCCGTGGCGCTCCTGGATGCGATGAAGTGCGTTTCGTTCACCCGAACGGTCTCCCTGCCCCTTATAGGGGTTATCGAGAACATGAGCGGATACGCGTGCCCGTGTTGCGGAGAGATCAGCAATGTGTTTTCTACCGGAGGAGGGGAGTCGATGGCAAAGAAGGAAAATATTCCCTTCCTCGGAACGTTACCCATTGATACCGACCTCGTCACGTTGCTCGATGCAGCCGAGACGGAGCAGGAGGATGATAAGTCAATGGGGGATGGGACGCAGGAAAGGTTCCGGCTTCTGGGGCGGTACAAGGCGACATCATCTGCGAAGCTTTTCGGTCCGATCGTCGAGAAAATCTTGTCAGGCCTTCCTGGATCTGCAGAGGGATAGAAGGGAGGCCGAGGCAAAGGTGCGCTAAGTCCGAGTGGGTTCCGTGCCAATCATCCTGAAGAGTTCACTGATCTGACCCTCAGTCGATCAAGGGACTATCGACTGCGACCAGGTGGGTGTAGCAGGATTTCTCATGCTGCCCCCACGTTTGTGATGGGTGGGACCTCGTGTGCTGCCTGCAGGCCGCCCAGGGTGGTTGGATCGTTTCTTCTGACTGTATGTAGCGAATGAAATAATTCGAAAGGGTCGACTGAGGTGGTCACGAGTTACCTCATACCTGCATTCGTCAATCTGTCCCCACTGGGTTGGAAGTCTCGGCTGAGACGATGTTTCTTCTTTTTTCTGCATCTCTTCCCCAACGACCACCACCTCCTCTGTTCGCCCCTCGTTGCGCATGTTCATCCCATCCTTCACGAAAGGACACGACCGCCGCGGCTTTTAATATTTTTCCTATCCTTAATTTGCTCTCTCGCGCCAGAACGAATACCCAAGTTTACGAAGTCCCGAACAAGAACTTTGAGTTACTGGTATCCACGAAACCGCAGACCTCGTCATGACCCGCCACGTCCCCTCTACATCCGTCGTTCAAGGTTCGTTCTCTACCACCGTTCCATCCCCTGTCGTCCCACGACAGGATCGACTGACACGTCTTTTGTAACCTTGCTCAGAACCATCTTCCGTCCAGCAATCCTCGTTATTTTCGCTTCCCCGCATATCTACCCCCATCACTGCTCGGGACCAGCCCCCCAGATCCAGCTCTCAGAGCTCGGGTCGCGTCGAGCGGTGGATAGAAGATCAGCGAGGCGAGGATCAGGACCCTAGCCGTTTGTCCCCCATGCCCCGACACCCCGACACCATCGTCCACTCCCGCCGCTTCACTCCCGCAGCCCCACGGGGTCCCGTCCCTCGGCAAGATTCCTCCGACTTCGTTTTCGTCGATGACGACGAAGAGGTGAGTGCCCGTGAACGTCCAACGGGTCGAGCTCTGACAGGTGTTTGTTTCCGTCTCGGAACCAGATACCAACCGGGATAGAGCGAAACCAAAGATCTCCGTCCCAGGGTGGCCGCACCTCCGGTCTATTCAGCCACTCTTCTTCCCCGCTCAAGTGGAGGATGTCGTTCACTCCCTCGGTGAGGAGATCGTCCGGCGGAAGCCATAGCAGGGGGTCCAGTCTGCCAACGTTTACAACCCCGACGCCAAAAACCCCCGAAAAGTCCGATGGAACCAAACGATCAACTTCCCCATGGAAAGCCAGGTTCCAGCGCCCGAGCGTGATGGGTCACTTCGCGTCCATAACCGAATCCGAAGCAGCCAAGTCGCGCCCCAGTTTTGGTTCGACGGACTCGTATTCTCCAAGCAGGCCTTCGTTCGATGCGACAGCGTCACTCAATACTATGGGCACTCAGAACTCAGTCCGATCCAGTCCGGGGTTCGCCAAGAGTTCACATAGCCTATGGAGTCTCCCTCCCTCCGCGACGCATATCAATGATCCCCCTGGGTCCACCAAGTTGGTGTCGCAGCCGTCGAAAAGCACCATCAGGGTGTTCTCTCTAAAGCCCTCTATCCACAATCTCCAGGGAAGTACACCGAGCCTGATTTCCAACGCGAGGAGAAAACACAGGAGAAAGAGGCTTGTCATCGGAGGTATCCCTCTCAACGATTACCGTCGATATGAAGCGGCAAAGCGTTGGTGTGAGGTAAGTTCTTCTCCCGTCTATATCGCGAGGAGTTTATCCCCTTACCTCCGCTCCTAGTCGTTCGGCGAGATTGGTTCAATCAACAGGGGGACGAACGGTGATATCTTGGTGGATTTCCAGAAGGCAGAGGTTGCGGACACCGTATGTTCAGGCACGTTTCCGCCCCTGCTCCTGCTGATTCCCGTGCTTGTAGGTGTGCCGCGTTCAAGCTCGCGTCAACATCACCGGAGTCGGCAGTTGTTCCCTCTCGTGGCATACCCTAAAATAACTCTGTTCATTAAGGTCAGCACTCCGCCATCAACTCACCCCGAGTGTTATCTCATACGGTGTGAACCTAGTGTGCGCCCGTCGACACTCCCTGATACCCCGAACACCTTGTTCCGACTTATTGCCAATTACATACAACGCCCGTACAGTTCTTGTCCTCCTGGTCTACACGTTTTCCCCCGCATTTCATGCTCGGGTGATCTGTAAGCGTTTTTTGTATTTTCACTTGTCGCGCGGACCATTGACGCGCGTTCCCTCCAGATGGACAATAACTCCAAACAAACCTTACGACCGTTACAGTCCCCACACACCTAATCTTTATTCCACGGACTTCGCGTTCATGCATGCAAAGACACGACACACTCCTTGTATTCCTTGTACACAATTGCTTTGCATCTCCTCCCCGATACGCTTCCTGTTCGCATTATAATCACGCCAACCTTGTAGATCGCTTGACAGCTGTCCTCTCTATCTCATCTGCCCTACACCGATCTCGTCTCATGCCCTGTTCCATACCCACCTTTCTCGACCATTTGCACGTTGCTCGATTCATGATGTATCATTTGTATCACGTTTATACACCCTGCTTCTCCTTTCAATCCTCGCCCCGCCCAATTACCCTGCCCTGTCCCTGACCGTTTCCGTCCTTTCTACTCGGTCTTGAACACCTGTGGGAATGATGCCCTTGCGGGCCCAAGCTCACCTATCGTCGATCCCATTCCTTGATGTTCTCCCGTATACTAATCTGCAGGTTGTTGTGTTTCCGAAATCTTAGCTGCATCTTGTTCACCCGTTGATCCGCCCGGCTTTCAATGGTACCCTTTGACCAGCGACTAGTGACTAGTGACCCCCTGGGTTTGGATTCTGCAACCTGATGCCTTCCACAATCATCGGCCCTCCGAATTAGTACGCCTCGAGGTTTACTCGTTTGTTGAACGCGCCCATGTGAACTCGAGTCGTGGTAGGGAAGCGCCCCTCCAGCGCCCGGGTTGCTCAGACCACCCTGAAATCCTCAACGGTGATTGGACCGTTTAGATCACACACTCTGGGAGTTCCTCGCAAGTTAGCGGTTGGGCGCGACCACCTCTTCGCGTGTGGTACGATTCCGTTATTGGTACGTACGAGGCTTCTACCTTCCGAGCTCGTATTCTCTGAGGAGCAGAATGCTGACGCAGTTTGTCTTGTGACTCTTTACTCCCGGCGTTGTCTTCTGAATTCCTGGATTGATGATGACACGTTTCGATTGATCCCCTTATTTCTTAGCTTGACCCTGTAACTGATCACCGCTCGGCGCCCGCAGACACTGCGGGAACCTGCGCTTTCTTTGGCGCGTCGGTTTACTGATTGGCCTTATCGCTAACGCCTGCTGGAGTGGGCATAGGGCGAACCGCGAGCCTCGGTCCGGACCTGAGTACGCGAGTGGGTGGACTCCACGCGGAGGGGATAGTTGGAGGTTCCGGTGAGGTTTTAGTACTTGTATTCTGGCGTAGCCAACTGACGAAGTGATCGTCAATCCCACTGTGGGTCTCCGCAAGACATCCCACCACCACCACCCACCGGGTGCCTCATGCCGCCAGCGGGAGGGTGGGTCCAGTTCGATCGGTCCAGCTCGGGCATAGCGCCCGGTTCGCAGCAGGGATGGGTTTGGAGTCGCTGTGGCCTTTCGCATGAAACTCCCTGATCAGCTTCACCTACCTTGTGCGCTGGAACACGCGTAACTCCCTCATCGTTCAACATTTGGCTATCGAAGATGCGACAATAACCACCCAGGCTGCATCGCGCCCGCAGACCGGACAAAACGGTCCGAGTTTGGTCCTTGGTTTTTTCCGAATCGGGGCACCACCGGGCTTCTACCGGTTGTGGTCCCGACCAAGGCCCATGCTTGAAAAACGTCACGAATACCCCGTTCAATGGTTAGCGAAAGCGCAAGGCCGCCGCCACGGGGTGGCGCATGCATAAAACATTCGCACTGATCATTCCACGTTCCCGCGACCCGCCCTCTCTCTCTCTCCCTCCCACAACCCCCCTTGCGCTGGCCGGTGGTCGGGCCCCGGTTGGAGATCAGTATCTTATCTCTTGATCGATACGACACGAGTCATGCATCTCAAGTTCTGGAGATCGAAATCCATCTCAACGACTGCCACACTCCCGATTACGACCCCTTCCCCGCCAGAGGAAGCGGGGCAGGATCACGAGACTGCAGATGGAGAACAGATCCCGTTGATCGTCGTGGAAGGTTTCTGTGGCGGAGCCGGCGATGCGCTTTGGGGAGATTTTACGGATCATCTAAATGCGGGATCTCAGGATGGGCGGAAGAGGAAGACACATTTCGTCAAGTGAGTACCGATGCGTTTTGTGGTCCAGGGTTGGACGTTAACTTGTGCCGCCCGATCGCAGAGTTGGCCCTGTCAGCTCGTTACACGATCGCGCCTGCGAGTTGTTTTTCACGATCAAGGGTGGAACAGGTGACTGGTCTTCTATCGCAATGACATGGTCGTTTGAGCTGAGGCATTCTCGTAGTCGATTACGGCGAGAAACATGCGGAGGACCATAACCACAGCCAGTACGGCCGAATTTTCCAATCGGGTCTGTATCCCGGGTGGTCTGCGATGACGCCACTGCATTTCCTTGGACATTCGATGGTAGGCGCAATAAACCAAGAGGTGCTACCGCTTTTGCTGACTCCTAGTTTTTAGGGCGGCACAACGATCACAAAGATGCAGGACCTTATCAGGGAAGGCTTCTTCGGAGACCAACACCATCCGGACATGGTTTTGTCGGTGAACACCAGTATGTGGTTCCTCTTTCACACACTTCCGATATGGTCGGTTGCTGATGCGTGTGGGTCGAACTTCCAGTCTCTGCGCCTTTCCGTGGTACCCACTCCGTATACACTCTCGGGGAGAAACCAGCTAGTCCTCCAGACATCCGGTTCTTCTCCGTTGGGTCAGTGATTGGGATGATCGTCCACTTCTGCCTGTTCTTTGCCCCGTTCTTTTCCGAGAACCCGTGGGATCTTCTCAGCGAGGCTCGGTCATACTCTTGCAAGGGTATCTCGGTGTTCCAGTTTCTCAAGCACGTGTGGAAGAGTGGGTGGGCAGAGAGTGAAGATATTGCCCCATATGACGTTACGTATCAGGCCGTCGTGGCAAGGGAGAAGAATGGTGAGGGAGTCGCGAACAAGGGAACGTACTACACGAGTTATGCCATGAATATGGTAAGGTCCTGACTTGGAATTCACCTGGGAACTCCCATTAAAATACCTTTTGTTCCCCACACAGACGGTCCCTGACCACGAGTCGAAAAGTGGTTTCACGCCAAGTATTTCACATTTCCTCAATTTCCCGCTGTATATCCTATCTCGAGCGATGTGCTCGTACGATCTGGCCAAGATCCGCCCATTCCCCGACTTCGTGCATGCTATCCAGGAGGGGAAAGACCGTGACGAACTATACAAGAACGACGGAGTCGTGCCAGTATTTTCACAGTGGCATCCGTTATCTTGCCAGTACGTCATATCTGCGCGGAAACAATAGGGAACGTGTCCTTAGCTAACAACACCGTTTGTTCTCAGGGAAACTAAGTGTATTCACCATCGAGCTTTGACCCACTCTCCGCATCCCATCGTGGACGGGTTGGTCACTGGGATGTGGAATGTGTTCACGATTGACGGTGCAACTCACGCTTCGATCGTGCCCCACTGGACTGGGTCGGAATTGCAAACCACATTCTTTGAAGGGCTCGGTGAGAGGTTGCAGTTGATGGACGAGAAGTGGGACGCTGGACGCGCGGCATGAACTTTCACCTTGTAATGATTCACGCACCACATAGCGTACTCATTGTAGACTACCACATGTATGACATGTAATGTAGCACCAGCATAATGATAATGACAATTCCAGACAACCGACACACGCACATCCTGTGGGCATGGCCTCTGTTGAGCAGATGCAAGGTCAATGTCATCTAGGACACAATACACTTACCTGAGGGTGAGAGGGTTGCTTCAGTTAGATGGTGGTAGAAGAGGATAAGAAGTGTTTGTCATGATTTTCGCCAGTTTTCTACCTTTTTCTTTCTAAGTCCCAAGCGCCCACTCATTCAACTTCGCTCAACCATGACATGTTTCCACATTCCTTATCTTATCTTATCTCATGTCCCATTTCTCTTTGTCTTATCTTTCATCTTCTTTCGGTCATTTTGGTTAGAAGGCAAACTCGGTCATCTCGGATTGCTTGGGCTAAAGACTTTTGGCCCAGAGGAAGACATACAAGGAGCTATCTACTTCGGAGCGATATCCAATCGCTCCCCTACCAAAGAGTCCACCCAGGTCGTTGCCATCAAGTTAATACTCTCCTGAACATCCTCCCAGGACAACTCTGGATTCAGCTCAATCCCCTCCAACAACGAATCCGGCCCAATACTCTCCAACAGCGTACCCTCTGGTTTGGGAGACCCTACAACGTGATACCCCAAAGTGATAGGTGTCATGAACCCTCTTTTCTTTTTCCCTTTTTCTTCCTTTTAAATCAAACTTTTAATCTTGACTTTCCTATCTCCTGCGACAGACAGACGAAAGACGTTTCATTAGGGGAACGTGGGCACTACGGATGGACAAGGGTATCTACTCCTCCCGAACCACCAGCTCTCGTTGGACCTCCTCTCCTGATTCCAACCGACGCGCGTACTCGACGATGGCCGCTTCCTCCCGCTCAGAAGGCATGACGCGACGTAACCATGCCATGTACGCCTCATCAGGGTTGGCAGGCAGGTCTCCTGGCACGTAAGGAGGACTGGACGGAGTAGAGTGAGGAGTGGGGGATGCGTACGCAGGGCCAGGGATCGGAAGCATAGGCCCCGGAATGGGAATTGGCTCGGTGTTCTCAACCGGGACCAGGGTATTACCCCAGCCAGGAGCCACGTTAGGAGAAACCCGGAACAAGGTTGCTCCCCTCTGCCGGCTAGAATGCGCCGCCCTACGACTGGCCCGTTGACCAGTAGTAACCGGACCGGGGCTGTTTTGGCCAGAATGAATAGGGCCAATTTCTGAACCGCTCGAGGGAGGAGAAGGAGCTCGAGATCGCCCACCCCAAGCGTCCTCTAGGAGTTCGTAGGGGCGATCTACTGAACCATCTCCTTGAAGATGACGAGTGGCCTGGAGCTGGGAGCCAATCGTTAGGAACAACCAGAATAGTTCCAAATACGACCGGCTGACCTCATATACCAAACCGGTCAAGGTTCTCATGCGTTCATCGGTCTTGTCCTTGTGGCTTTCCAAACGCGCAACTCGCGCCCGGGTGTTGTTCCGCTCCATCTCCAAATCTTGAATCCGCCCCTGTGCCCTATGGATCTTATCCTTCAGGAGATCCAACTAGGGATGCAATAACCATGAGATCATGAAGAAGACCTGCAGGTGGTTATCACCCACCTCGACATACAAATCCCGAACGTGATCGAACAACTCGGTGTCGTTTGCAGCCGCGTAACGCAGGGCCTTCTTTAGGATGGTGTTGCTATTATCGGCTGGCTCTCGGTCAACCAATCCTCTATGAAGATTATTGTGGAGAGGGCCGTTAAGATCCCTAAACTCGCGGCGATGTCGATTCAGAGTGACCGAAGCTTGGACGGCTGATCCCCATATCGCCTCGTTCTGGAAAACATCAACAAAGGAAACGGCCGAAGAACCGGAGCCGTTGCTGACAGCCCTCTGTTCCAACATCTGCAACGAAGGATATGGACCATCCCCTGTATGATTGATAGCATGTTCACCCGTCGGCCCTATGGAGATTGTTGAACTCGGGAAGTTCGACCCGCCTTTATGGCATGCGCCTTACGGCCGCATTGTGTAATGGCGCCGTTAGAGGGCAGCCAGTAAATAGTCACATGATCATATGTCACACATCAGTAACGTGTGAAACGTCACTCCTATGTTTGTATATATACCACATTAGGCGTGTGAATATGATCTAACACTTCTTGCTCTCTACTTTCACCATCTGTTAAGCAACCTCTCTCACCCTACCAGGTAAGTCATTGCGTCCTGTCTGGCGCTGACCTTGCGTCTGCTCAACAGGTTATGAGCCCGGGTAACCAGCTCCTTGCACCCTTGGTGTAGCACACTGCTCACCTTGGTCACCATGCGCCTACCTATGGCGACTCTGTGTTGGCAACCTCTACGCTAGA
>Ga0307516_10004083_pt1 | contig 18256 bp, 23 predicted proteins | sample 19_EM_MG_FD_203310 | JGI IMG/M metagenome (GOLD analysis project Ga0307516, IMG submission 203310) | Populus trichocarpa ectomycorrhiza microbial communities from riparian zone in the Pacific Northwest, United States - 19_EM | ecosystem: Host-associated > Plants > Roots > Unclassified | place... | reverse complement strand
CATCAACGGGATACTTTCGCGGTCGTGGCCACCTACAAGGTTTGGGGTTCAACGTTCAACGTTCAGCTGTGGGGGGGATATGCGGATGGGTTGGCCAGCGCACAGCGCTCTGAGAATACATACAACACAGAAGTACGCTGCACCCGAAGGGGGTATTACTGGTGGGAAGAGGATCGTTGGGTCATGAAACTGGCGAAGTATGTGTTGAGGACCCCAACGTCCTCTAGAGGTGCAACGAGTCCGACGTATCCGTCTGGTCGGATGACGACGATCGCGCCAGCATTGTGATCAATCCCATATGTCGAATAAGCCTTTCCACCGGCGTCCAGGGCGATGGTGACGTCGTCAACAAAAACCCTAAATCGCCACCAAGTTGTCAGTGATAGTGTAACATCTCCGGATTCCCAAAAACTAACTTTGTCCAATGGGGTCTCAAAAGGGCGGGAACATCCGAATAATTCACCGCCTCCTTCCTTGTCGCACAGATAGTCAACAGCTCAAATACCTTCCACCCCACCACGCCCAACTTAGCCCTCCCATAGTCGCTCAAGAAACCCTCCGGCTTTCCAAGGGCTTCAGCCAATTTTCGCGCTCGTTCTGCTTGGGCGGAATCCGCGATATCCCCAAGGAAGAGTAGTATCTTGAATTTCGTGTCGGCCGGACAGAGGTCTTGAAGTTCGTACGGTCTGGAGTCGGCGGCTCGGACGAGAGTTTGAGGGATTAACCGTTGGCCGATTGGGAGGCCGGGGGCGAGAGATTGGTATGTGACGTCAGTTATCGCCGAAGGAGCGTAGTGGATACCGATCCCCGAAGTGAATCCGCCGAAGGTCTGGAAGGCCCTAGTATCCGTGTCGGTCGGGGGGTTTACGCAGTAAAATCTCTGATCAACCTACTCTAAGAATTGTTCATGCGACACCCCATCCTGCTTATCTTGCGTTGCTGCCTTTCCAGAGAATAGCGCAGAGAACTTGCGGTCAAAGTTTATCAAATCCTGAGCGTATTTCCGCCGCTCGAACTCGTACTGTATTTGATCCTCAGCGAGGGTTGTGCATTCCAGACCGAAGGGAGGCTTACGAGTCTCAACAGCGAAACGTCAGCCCAACCCCGCAAGACATGGGTGAGCTTCCAAACTTTTTGAATGGCGTCAGCCCACGGAAACCAAACAGGATCCCAGTCTCGAAGTCTTACTGAGGTTGTGGGTATCGTTCATACTAGCATTCATACCCTGTCCAGCCTTGGGAGAGTGCGTATGACAAGCATCACCAGCGATAAAAACGCGTTCGTGGACGGAAAACTTGGAGGCGACTCGCTGACCGACTGTGTTCTACGGTTAGGAAAGAACGCCTTACAAAAGCAGGGTAAAGGGTGACCGCACTGATGTAAAGCGTCCACCATTCGATCTCTCGGGCGACAATTGTGTAAGGTCTGAGGACCTTCTTGGCTGACTGCAAATTAAAATTGAGTGACCTATGACGGCGGAGGATCTAAGACAAGGACTCCACCTGTAGTAAATGATCTGGTGACACCCTATTCTTGTCAACCCTCCCAGTGGCAGGATCGACAACTTGTTTATCACTGAGCTGAATGTACAGCCGAACCTTGTCCCCTTCTCGAGGGATCACCATGCACGAGCCGCTTTCGGAATGGATGACGCAGCGATTACGAATATCCGGGAAGTTGGTTTCAGGAACTGTATCGATTACACCCCAGATGTGGTCTGTATTTACACGATCACCGTCAGCCGCAGGAGGGGGTGTGGTAAGGGGGGCCAATGAACGCCGCACCTGTCTGTTCGCCTTCCATCTGAATTCCGAAGTTCTTGCGGACCCACGAGTGAGCACCTGTTTCTCGGCCCGAGATCAGTTCCGTGTTCCGGTTCAGCGCAACATGGCGGGCGCGACCACTGACCGTCAGCTCCAACGACAAACCGCGCGTTCACGACCTCGGCCGAAGCCTGTTCATCGGTGGCGTCAAGTCGTTTCAGGTGGACCTGATTCCGATTCAGCGTAAGGGTTTACATCGATGCGCCAGGACACTTGGGTGGCGTACCGTGACGGGATAGGCTCTGGGATCCCTAAGTTCCGTTTCATTCTGCGACAATGCAATGGAGGTGGGTTTGACTGGGCGCTCCACTGTTCGCCCCATATGATGCAACGAGTCCAAGAATATTGATTCGATGGCCCCTTGATGCAATGTGACCTAGGAGAGTTTAGCATTTGGTGCTTGCCCGGAGGAACCGCGGCACCCCCATGACGAATGATCACGGTACAGACCTCGAAAGGATATCTGGCGGTCGGCGCCGTGACATCCGGAGCTCGCCCGGTACGTTCGATCCCACCGTTTGGACCAGGATTGTAGAATGCCTGGCAGGGTACGAACGCAGATAGTAAAGTCCGTCAGCTACGGAATGCCAGGTCCCAGCTCCCTCGGAACATGGAGTGTGGTAACGACGACTGACGGCCATGTGCATCTGATTCCCTTCACGCAATAGGCGTTCCGCGAGTCCGTAGCTCTGAGAATGGAAGGAGTCAATCCCCAGAGATCGCCGTTCATCATCGAGGTTGGCGGCGGACCTGGAGCACCTCGATCGTTCTAGGTTGGATTCCATCCGCTTGCCCCGCCGCGACCATAACTGGCCTGGAATCAAGGGGTTAGAGCGAACCAGGAGAAGACTTGTGGGGACCAAAGAGAGAGCCACTCCACCGACCGCTCCGCGCGCTCACCTCTGGTCTACGATTCGGACGTTCACTCCTGCTCGCGCCAACCCGTTCGCACACATGAGGCCAGCAGGGCCAGCACCGACGATGAGAACGTCTACGTTGGACTTGTTGGACATGGCAAGGCGATAGGGAGGATGGTGGGTGGCTGTCTGCAGAGTCTGCGATATGTGCAAAGCAAGATCCGGGACCTTATAAGGGAACTGTCAGGTCGTGGAAAGCGCGACTCAACTCCCGGCACCCGAACTTATTTTCCAACTTATGTTGACAGCGTTGATGACAAAGAGAAGGTCCGTCGAAATCCCTCATTATTGCCGCGCTGGTGTGCGGGCGTCTCGGACTTGACACATTTTCTTCATTTACGTCCACCACCCGCTGGCTTTCCTCTCAATGCGCCGCTCGCTTGCCACCATTGGCCCCCCTGCAAGTCCCAAACCCTGGAGACTCAAATTCCTGCCTCTATCCAGCTTTGGGTATTTTTCTCCTCTTACGGACGATTTCTCAATGGTGAAAAGTTGACCAATAAAAGCGTTTGCATAGTAGAAACTGCGTAAAAATGCGCGGAATCTTTGCGCATCGTAGGCCGTTTTCTTCCTTTGAATCAGCATTTATACGCGACTGAGATGTTTCACTGCCACAGTGGTTGCCATCTCGATGGGCCATTCTCCAGATAATAGGGCCCCAATCTGTTGTCTATCGGCGCCTCCCGGTACTCAGCGGCCAACCGTACGGAGCCCTCTGGAGAACGGTCTGTCGGGGGTGCGCAGGGCGAAACGCACGCCGCGGACCCTGTATAGTTGTACAATTACAATCGTAATCGGCTTTTGCCTTGCGGAGGAACAACATTGAGAAAATGTTTTTGCGGTGGCGTTCGTTCGATCCCATGAATATGAGGTCTACCGGTACCTTTTTTTCGAGATATAACATCTACCCTGTAGTAAGAATAAGAAGGTAACGCCAAATTGCACAAATGTGGTCGTTTGGCCACACGCAAATTTCAGCGGTCGGTCGCTTGAACAATCCCGGCTGTATCGCGCGACTGGTACTCCCACGACCAGCAACTCGGAGGTCATTTCTACACAGAGGAACACCCTCGGACTCCGCCAGTTGGATCCTAAAAGTTCTGTTCAGCTGAGCCACCGGGCCACATCTTGAACAACGCCTCGTCCGTGGAGGTCGTGGGGCGTATCTCACACAGGGTGGGAAGCTACGAACAAAATAACGAGGTTCTTCTTGTCTGGCTACATTCTGCGGGCGGAATTTGTTCATCGCCCCGGAACGACTGCGGCTCAGCGGGCGGCGACGCGTTCTCGCTGCAGGGTGTACTATGTATCTGGTTTGAGCGACCCTCATGCTTGGCTCTCCACCCAAACGGCTCATCTACGGGCGATCGCCTACCTCGGCGGGAACCGCCTCTCCGTGCGTCTCCGTAAACAAGCGGGCGGATGGTGAAAACGCGACGGTCAGGAGTCCCACAGCCCGACAGCATCCGGTTCGAGTCGGAGCTTCTCAAGGCCCTACGAAGGTTACCAGTTCCTCCCGTGTGTTGGACGCTGATCGCCATTAGAATGTGGTCAGCGTTTTCCCCCCTGTGCCGTTACCGACTCGCCTTCGCTGTCTTGCCCCCAGTCGCTGATCTCTGTCTACAGCAACTTATATATTTTACCAATATAAAAACCCCGGCCACACACTATAGCAATCAGCCAGTACACTCCGCCGCGGCAGATTCCGCGATGGCCGGTGATTGCCGAGTGGGTCGTGTCGGGCATCGAACAACGAAGCCATACTAACCCCCCAGTGCCCCACGTATCGTTCGGGTCTACTATCCTTCCACCGGAAACGCGTTCTAGTTCTTCAGCGTCCACAATGACGGCACTCGGAAAACTCTATTGAGATAACCACAGCACGGGACAACATTTGGAATGCGAGGAACAAAGCAGCTTCCCTTGATATGCAGAGATAGTGATATCCGATAAGACTAGAAAATGAACCCGCCGAGCCTAGTAACGATATATCGTGGTTGAAATGTGTGGTTGTCTGAAAGACGAAGGTATGTACAAAATCTGGTTGGGGGTTCGAAAGAAGGTGGATGAGGGCTGTGGGCGATTCGAGGTATTGATATGAGGGATATCACACGTTACTGTCATAATCTTCGAAGAACCGGCTACACTACGCCAACCAGGGCAGGCCGCTCTTCGTGGGCTCTTCCACCAGCGAGGGTGATAAGCCGAGTCCCGACTCGCTGGCTTTGCTCTTCCGAATGGGTGACCCATATGATCGCCTTGACTGTGTTCTCCGGCTTGCGGAGCATCGACAAGGTATACGTCTCCACGGCCAGCATAGTCTCTGGGTCCAGAGCGGACGTGGGTTCTAGGTCCGCAGGAAACCAGAAAATAATAGGGGTTGATGTGAGCGACATCAGCACGATCAACACAAAAGTTCCAGACCACGTCAAAAAAACAAAGTCGGATCCGATAGACTCATTTGGGGAGGGGGAGGGGGAATGGAAAGTGAAGGAACTCACCGTCTAGCAAGAGCACCTCAGCCGTACCCAGAGCGATACCGATAGCCATCATAATCCTCTGCCCCTCCCCTCCGCTAAGCTCAGCCCAATTCCTGTTCCACAGCTTCGGGTCGACACCAAACTGAGAACCGACCTCTAAGGGGTGTTCCATCCACGCATCCAACTGTTCTCCAGATGGAGAGCCTGATTCACGGTCCCGCCGCCTCCAGGTTGTAAACGACATTATTGCAAACACGAAATCCCTCGGAGTCAGAGGGAGCATAGATGGCCGTTGAGGGATGTATAGGACCTTCGTCCTATACGTGGGGATGCCTGGAGCGCGACAGAAAACTGTCAAACGCGAGGGAAGACGAGCGGAAGGTGTTGAACACGTACCGAAATCCGCTGGAGGTTTCCCCTTGAACAGAACATGGCCAGTATAAAGATCGAGGTGTGCAATACACTTGAGTAACGTAGTCTTCCTATAGTGTTCAGCAAGGTTGTTGCGCCCTGGTCACAAACGATTACGGTATCAGAACGAGCGGAAGCTTACCCTGCACCGCTGACGCCCCTAAGCACAACGACGTCGCCTTCGTTCACGGTGAAACTAATCCCTGATATAACGGGCTGACCGTTGCCCTTGGCGTAAGCAAGATCTTTGACTTCTAGTAGCGCAGACATCTGGAAAAGGTGAAGACGAGAACGGCGCCTGTTCCCCTTTCGGCTGGGGGACCTGCGGATCGGCTATTGCAGATCACGTGACCAGGAAGGGGGATCCGCGGTCGTGCACATATCGAGACCCGGACGCTGTGGGGCAACGAATATGACGGGCAGGGGATAACAAGTGATCCATTAATGTATGTCTAAGGTGTAACATTATACTTTCGAGATGCGTGGCGCAAAGTGGGGAATGGACCCTTCACGCCGGGGGCTGGGGAGGAGGTTGCATCCCCATCTCCTCTGGTGACGCGGAGCCGCTCTCGATCATCACACCCATACCGACTCGTGCGGCATTCTAGGAGATTGGTCAGTCAGGCTTCAGGTCAAAACGCGGCCTACGCACCTTGAGATGGTCGATCTCCCCGCTGACAAGGAAAGCAAATGTGGGAGCAAAGCGCTGTTCAAGTAATGCCGACACCTTTCCAGTCGAGTCCAACTGGGCACGGAAAGTTGACATCCGCAGATCGTATTTCAACCCAAGGGTAGCCACCGCATCTCTCCTCTGTGGGGCATTCACGAGATGTAAATCCGCGGCAGCCTCCACCTTATCACCCAGCTTCTGCCAGTAGGTCGCTTGAAGCGCACCCGATGGCTGAAGCTGGGCAGTTGCGATCCAGTCCTTGTCCGAACCCGCGTACTTGGCAAGGTACGAAGTGGAGGTGTCCGTCATACCGCTGGCTCGCTGGTGGAGTGATTCGAAACCAACTGCCAGGTTCTTGGTGACGGACTGGAGGTAACTCGCGAAGTACATTCCCCCGAAATCTGTGGGCGAAGGGTTAAGAGCCTTGAGGTTGATTGAATAGTCCGATCCCTGGTAATCGTGTTCCAAGTGGATCATATTATGACCAGCCTGCTGGCTCAACTGGACGCGCCATGAGCATACAAACACACGAGGGAGGGTCAGCGATTGTCCATACCTGGGCCTGAACCTTCGTCACGCTCGTTGGTGTCCATCCGTGGTTTAGGCGTCCATTGACATTGCCCTCGCTGTCGACGTTACCCGTTAAGAGAATCTGGGGTAGCGTCAGCCGGCACAGAAAACGACACCTAAGGGACACTCAACCGAGTTGTTCGCAAACACGGCCCCGAAGTTGTACGTCGGAGGTGCTGTCTGTGAGGCCAGCGAGAATGAGTGGGTGACTTGGAACAGCGGCAGAACCGAGAGGTTTTTCGCGAGGTCGGCCCTGGCGCCGTCGAAGAAGAAGTTTGTGAGGTGGGTGGCTGAAGGAGGGTGTTCAGTCGCGGGTTACACGAAATTCGAGCGTGTAAGACGTGAAATGATACGCCGCGTGGAAACGGCAGGGCGGGGAGGCGGGTGGTGTAGGAACCGCAACTCACACTTGACCTCTTTTGTGAGGTTCTCCACGGTTCCCGGGTTGGAGAGTCCGAGAGCAGTCCTCCATTGGGAGAGTCGGTCGTAAGCGTTGGCCAAAGGGGAGACGACGGAGGCAAAAGGAGAGGACGAAGTCGCAGCCATTTTGGAGGAGATGACGGTGACGGAACTTGGGAAGACGCGGCGGATACTGGGCGCCTAGCACCCAAACCGCACACCTCTGATGCCCAACCGCAACTCCCCTCTGTTTGTTCCTTGCACTCGTTCACCCCCTTCTCTCTTCTCGTTATTTTCGCTCCTTCGATGCACACACGCACTGTTTGACCCCCCGCGCATTGTCTCCAGTGGTACCGTTGCCGGATATAAAGATCGTAACCCGGAGGGGCAAATCAAAATCATTCAAACCATTCAAACATTACTTATCATTTGAGTCGTAAGGATAAAACAGCGTATAGAGGGCACTATTAGCGTCCGATCGTGAGGTCATCGCTATTGATACATGGGGGGGAAACAGAAAAAACGGGGAGGGGAGGTACTTAGGGAGGGCTACATCAACCCTGTTCGGCTGCTTCACCTGCATTTGGTTGGGGAGAGCCTTGAGCCAGAGCGGCCGCCTCACGCGCCTTTCTCGCGAGCCGCACCGCTCTACCCAGTTCCCAGACAAAATCCTTCGGCATAACCCATCGGTCCGCATCCGACGTAAGACACGAAGCTCGCATCCCGTCGCGGTCCAAATCGTCTTCGGGCACACGTCCATCCTGTCCGGCCCGGGAATGCCTTGGGAACCAGTACTTATCTACAGTTGTGTGTCGGCAGGGCAGGACGCTTTCGAACGGAGGGATTGGGACTGCACACAATGTCTCGGTAAGAATTCTCTGGTCAGGATCGAAAGGGTGCTCGTACCTTGGTGCTCCTTGTGTACCACCCTGTCAAAGTCCAAATCCGAGAAGAATGGGTGTGCGGCGATTTCATCAAAGGTGGCCCGAGACGCTTCGTTAATTTCAATCATCTTCGCGAGGGAGTAGTTAGAACCGCTGCAACTTAGGGTCAATCAATGATGACTCTCACCCGTTCCACAAGCATGGCGTGGTCGCCTTCCAAGCATTTGTCGACCCTCTTCAACAACATATCACGCGTCAACACCATGGTCCGCGAAAATTCCTCAAAGTTGCCCCCCCAACGTTCCCTTTCCTTCTCGTCCTCGTAGGCCACAAAACGGCGTCCTCGCATCCCCAGCTCGGCGATGACAACACCCAAGCTCCAAACATCGACAGCGAAACCAAAGTTTCCTCGACGGGGCCAGTTTGGATCCACGATTGTAGAGACAATCTCAGGCGCCATGTATCCTTCAGTTCCCGCAAGCCTGCGGCCTCTGAATGCCTGTGAAGGGTGGTTATTGTAGCGTTTGTCAAGCCATGCCACCGCGAGACCGAAGTCTGAAATCGACAAGTGACCATCTGGGGAAACGAGGATATTCTCCGGCTTGAGGTCGCAATGGATGATTCTCATTCGGTGCAAGGCCTCCAAGCCGCTGATCTGTAGAGAGGTCCGCTTTAGTTCAGTTCCCGCAGAAAGTCGATGACCAGTGATCTCACAAGTTCTGCTGCATAGACCCTGATCGTCAGGGAATCGAATTTGGCTGTCTCCAAGTGGCCCCAGAGAGTGTACACACAGAGCGGCTGCGAAGATCGATTATTAATTGCGATACTCGTGACGAAGCCCGTTGAACATACCAGAACGAAATAGATGTTCTCCTTGTCGTACCAGGACTCCAACAAATTCTGCACAAACTGGAGCCCGTCGACTTGCCTCGGATAGATGAACTTGGCCTCTGAAATTGCCTTCAAGACGGACCATTCGTCCCTGACCGTGGAAAAATCGCCCGAAATGAGGTACTTCCTCCTGATAACCTTCAGGGCCTTCAGATTCATCGATTCCTTGCTGACCACGGAGTAAACATCCCCCATCCCACCACCCCCCAAGTACCTCCCGACGTAATATTTCATTTCTCCAACATAAATTCCCCCGGGTTTGGCTTCACCGGGCTGTGACCTGGGGCCGTTCCGGTCCTCTCGTTCTTGCCCACCGCACTTTGGTGTGTGTTCTACCTTCACCGGCGGGGCCTCCTCTTCCCTCTCAGGTTTTCCCTTGGACCCCCCAACAACCCGGAGTTGTGGTTGATTCTTGGCCACTTCGTTGGAGCCTGCTGACAGTCGACACGCCCGACGATCTCCAATGACGCCAAAATCCTTCCTCTCTCCGCCAGCCATTGTAATTGGATTCAAGCCAGGCGGGGGCGGTCGATTAGGAGAGCGGGGAGGGAGCGCAGGAGTCTGGGGAACGGGCGTTTGACCAAATACTGCTGGGATCCAGGCCTGGTGCTTTATCAGAGTGGCTGGCATGATCGGGGTGGTTGGTGTGGTTGGCGTGGTCGGTGAAGACGGGAAAGGAGTACCAAGATTTGGAACGACCACAATGGGGCTAGGAGGGACGAGCAAGTTAGTGGGCGAAACCGGGCTCTTCTGTGGGGAATCCTGGGGCTTGAATTGCGGGCTGGGCGTTAAAAGGGAGGCAAACAGCCCGGGAGAGCGGATGGGTGTGCCCTGAGGATGAGGAGGGGTGAAAATGGGGGTGGGCGGAATCGCGAGCTTTGCCACTTCCCCCTTCTCGATCGGGTTCACGAGGGGGTATTGAGCGTAGATGGACGTATCCTGAGCAGGGGTTATCTGAACGTGGGGTATCTCAACCAGGGAACCATGAGGTTGATTCAGGGTGGCCGTGGCCGTGTCGATACTGGCATGTGGGGTACCTCCGAAAGCGGCCTTGTCAGACCTGACCGAATCATCACTTCCCTGTCGCTGGGGCGCGGTTTCGGGGTAGTCATTCACTCCGGGTGTGTGGTTAGGTGGGGTCGTGGGGCGAGCTTCACCGATGAGAGTACCTTTGAGTTCGTTGAACCCAGGGAGGCTAGAGAGACTGGTGCGTGGTGGCCCTGCACGGACAGAATAAGCGCAAGTGTGGTTATCTTCGGAAGCGGGCCGATCGATGGTGGGAGCCACCTCCTGTGGGGGAGGATCGATTTCAACTTGCTTCTGGGGAAATGGGTAGACCCGAACAGATTGTTTGACACGGTGGGCGCCACCCAACTTGGATTTGATGGCGGCCCAAGATTTCTTCATCTGTGTTCGAAATAAGGACAAGGGTCAAAATGAATTGAGAGGGTACGCACCATGACCTTCGCACGAGGGACGTTGGGAGGTCGTGTGCGGGATGTAGAGAGCATCGAATGTGTTGGTTGGAGGTTGAACGGAGGAGGGAAGTTCTTGTAGTGGAGGGAGGAGGGCTGTAGGGGTGAGGATTGCAACAACGCTTTGCAGTGCATTAATACCAACTCCCGCCACAGTTGGACGAGCAGGATGCCAAACCACCAAGAAAGGCGTCGTCACCCATAGGCCAAAGCGAGATAACATAGAGGAGATCGCTCCGGGGTCAAAGCCGGGAGGTTGACTATGGGGAACCGGAGGGTGGATACGGGATCCCATTGTCGGCCTTAGGAGAAGGGAACGGGCGTCCCATAGTCATGGCGACCCCATGAAGGGGGAGATTGACACTGAAGCTGCACAGACGGACGTGCTGCCTCCTTGGGAGTCGCGTCAACGGGGACACAGCGACAGCGCGCCAAAAGCAGCGCTTATTGGCCACGGTTGCAGCGCGACGGGTGGCGGAAGAAACAGAGTTCAATGCCCACAAAAGGGACGCCTGAAATACACGGCAGGTCAAAGGTGCCTGGTCCGTCGTGTGGCGGTGGGTCCATGTGGTCACTCGAACATTCGAGGAAGCACTTCGACTTGCGAGAAGGAGGTCGGGGGTTCGAGTGGGTCCGGGTCACCCGATTCGAACTTTCCAAGGTTCGACCGCGTTCCGGATGCTTCTTCGTGGGAAAAGGATCCCCGATCAAGCTGTGCTCTGTGGACGTATATCAGGTGCGAATTTCCGAGCCAGGCTCCACCACCCTGTCTCTTTCGCACTCTCCCCCTCCACCCACCGACGTCCACTCTTGTAGACAATGTCCGGAAAAGCTATCGGTATCGACTTGGGCACCACCTACTCGTAAGTCGCCTGTGGCTGATCTCGCGTACTCCTCTATGCTCATTTCGTCCATTTCAGTTGTGTCGGCGTCTGGCAAAATGATCGAGTTGAGATCATCGCCAACGACCAGGGTAACAGGACCACCCCATCTTATGTGTCGTTCTCGGACACAGAACGTCTCATCGGTGACGCCGCAAAGAACCAAGTCGCGATGAATCCACACAATACGTCAGTCTCCACCTCTTTCGTCATTAGTGTTGAACCTCCTAATCATCCTCTCTAGTGTCTTCGACGCGAAGCGGCTCATTGGCCGCAAGTTCGCCGACGTGGAAGTGCAATCCGACATCAAACACTTCCCCTTCAAGGTCATCGACAGGGCCGGCAAGCCATACGTTCGCGTGCAATACCGCGGAGAGGACAAGGAATTCGTGAGTTTGATCACCTCTCAACCGATCTTGATCGCATTTCTAACCTTTATTCTAGTCCCCCGAGGAAATCTCCTCGATGGTGTTGACCAAGATGAGGGAGACCGCCGAGTCTTACCTCGGTGGCAGCATCATCAACGCAGTTGTTACCGTCCCCGCCTACTTCAACGACTCCCAACGTCAGGCTACCAAGGACGCCGGCACAATTTGTGGCCTCAACGTCCTACGAATCATCAACGAGCCCACTGCCGCCGCCATTGCCTACGGTCTTGATAAGAAGACCGTTGGTGAACGCAACGTTCTTATCTTCGATCTCGGCGGAGGAACTTTCGATGTCTCCCTCTTGACCATTGAAGAGGGTATCTTCGAGGTCAAGGCCACCGCCGGTGACACCCACTTGGGGGGAGAGGATTTCGATAACAGGCTCGTGAACCACTTCGTCCAGGAGTTCAAGCGCAAAAACAAGAAGGATCTTTCCTCCAACCCTCGTGCTCTCCGTCGTCTCCGTACCGCCTGTGAGCGTGCTAAGCGAACCCTCTCCTCCGCCGCGTCCACCTCCATCGAAATCGACTCTCTCTTCGAGGGTATTGACTTCTACACTTCCCTCACCCGTGCCCGTTTCGAGGAATTGTGCCAGGACCTATTCCGAAGCACCCTCGATCCCGTCGAGAAGGTCCTCCGCGACTCCAAGATCGACAAGGCCAACGTCCACGAGATCGTCTTGGTTGGTGGCTCCACCCGTATCCCACGTATCGTCAAGCTCGTTTCCGACTTCTTCAACGGCAAGGAGCCCAACAAGAGCATCAACCCCGATGAGGCCGTCGCTTACGGTGCTGCCGTCCAGGCCGCCATTCTCTCCGGTGACACCTCCGAGAAGACTCAGGACTTGCTCTTGCTCGATGTTGCTCCTCTTTCCCTCGGTATCGAAACCGCTGGTGGTGTTATGACCGCCCTTATCAAACGAAACACCACCGTCCCCACCAAGAAGTCTGAGATCTTCTCCACCTACGCCGATGGCCAGCCCGGGGTCCTCATCCAGGTTTACGAGGGTGAACGTGCCCGCACCAAGGACAACAACCTCCTCGGCAAGTTCGAGCTCTCCGGTATCCCCCCCGCTCCTCGTGGTGTTCCCCAGATCGAGGTTACATTCGACATCGACGCCAACGGTATCTTGAACGTCTCCGCTTCTGACAAGACTACTGGAAAGTCGAACCGCATCACTATCACCAACGACAAGGGCCGTCTCTCCAAGGAGGAGATCGAGCGCATGGTCAGCGAGGCCGAGAAGTACAAGTCCGAGGACGAGGCTGCCAGTGCTCGCATTGCCGCCAAGAATGGTCTCGAGTCTTATGCCTACAACCTCCGAAACTCGATTAACGACGAGAAGCTCGCTGACAAGTTCGAGCCTGCTGACAAGAAGAAGCTCCAGGATTCCGTCAATGAGACCATCTCGTGGCTCGATAACTCGCAGGAGGCCTCAAAGGAGGAGTACGAGGAGAGGCAGAAGGAGCTCGAGGCCATCGCCAACCCCATAATGCAGAAACTGTATGCCGGCGCTGGTGGTACCCCCGGTTCCTTCCCCACCCCTGGTGGCTTCCCCGGCGCTGGTGGTCCTGACGGAGAGGATGGCCCTAGCGTCGAGGAAGTCGACTAAGCGTTCTCTCGTGGATCCGTCCTTTGCTTTCATTATTCACTGCACCTTTACGCTTTACGCTCACGCATTGCATTTAAAAGTAGTCCACACCCTTGTATGATTCTCTTTCTATGATAGAGGTTCCAATCTACTTTAATTTTAAATTCGCGTGAACTGAAGACCCGGTCAAAATCTCCAGTTCGATGTCTGGGCAAATGACCAGAAGTGACAAACCTATCCCCGGACTCCGGTGAGGGTTGGGGGTTATTCGCCCCACGCGCGATTGTTCCTATCGTTGTGATCTGCGCACTACGAAAGCCGGGGATGCCTATAGCGAGGATGTCTGAATATAGATGCCTGGAGTGCACGTGGGATGATATCGATACGCTTACGCCAGATTGAGGCGCGGTCATAAACATTGATGGTAGTACTTACCGCACAGATGACCAGTTTACTGACATTCCCACAGTGGGAATACACACGCGCACGCACTTTGTCGTAGGATAACAACCAGGAGATCCGCAGGGTGAAGAATCACGCTAGCCTGTTCCGCTCAGGGAGTGTCACCGTCAGGCTGCGGTGGCATCTATCGGTCCCTTTCGTGCGGAGGGCCCAGTGCGAACCTGGACCGTATTTGGGTTGCGTTCTAGGTGCATGCGAGCTCTTCGGCCGCCGTACTCCAGAGATTGGCGGAAATAGGTGATCACCGGGGTGACAGCTTCTAGAATACATAGCCGTGTCTCAGCCTGTACAGGCTGGGGATTTGGGGTGGCAGCGGTTCCTATCCTCTTGGACAAACCAAGGCGCCCACTATCCCCCTTCAAGCGAGCAGGATTCTTTCTGATGCACCGTTATGCCAGCAATGGGTTGACGGTAGAAGCAAAGGTGTGGGTGGTGAAGAATTCGAGTCGTGGGACGCTGGAAATTGCGATCGCTGCACCACGTGCTTCCTATCCCCTGTCACACACTTCCATCCGCTCGAGCAATGTCGACGGGCAAACATGAAACCAACGGTCAGGCCTCCGCCTCCACCTTCCAACTACCAGGGCTTGACTCGACGCAAACCCTTTACGCGTCATCTTTGCTGGCGGTCTTGCTGCTCTCTCGTGCGTTCTGATCGGCTTCCCTATGATCATCCCCCGTCGTAAGGGCTAATCCGGGTTTCACCAAAGTGATTACTGTGCTTGCCCGGAGGAAGTCCAAATCCACCGGGAACACCGTGTTGTTCGTTGGGGTTTCCGATGCCGGCAAGACGGCCATCCTTTCGTCGGTGAGTCACCAACTCCCATGTACTCCGTTGGAGGTATCCAGACTCAAGTACATCGTGTGGTGCAGCTGGCATTTCACCAACAACTCCCCACACATGCCTCGTTACAGACAAATTCTAGTCTAATTACACTACCAAAGAAGCAACCCGTCCAAGCCGTGGACGTCCCCGGCCATCCACGCATCAGGGTCCAATACCGAGACCACTTTAGTGACGCAAAGGCCATCGTATTCGTCGTCGACGCCAGCACCGTTTCGAGAAACGGCACCGCAGTCGCCGAGTACGTTTCGTTCCCTTGCTCCACCTTCTATTTTTCAATGGATTGATCGTCGTCCCCCATCATCGTTCATCAACCACAGATATTTGCACCAAATATTACACTCATTCATGTCAATCCCTCCCTCCCAACCCACTCCGGCGCTCATCATCCTCGCTCATAAGTCCGACCTCCTCGCATCTACCACATCATCATCCAACACACCAGCGGACCAGCTGGCCATCAACCGAGTTCGCGCGATTCTCGAGCGAGAGCTCGAAAAGCGTAGACAGTCCCAAGCCGGTGGGGTGGGTATCGAGAGTCTTGGCGGCGGCGAAGGTGATAACACGGAGGTTTCCGGGTTGGAGTGCGGCAACATGGCCGGCGGCGTGTTCAGATTCTCGGACTGGGAGGGAGGAGAGGTCGCGTTCCTCGGTACGTCCGTATCCGGGGCGGGGGGAAAGGTCCAAGACGAGAAGGCCAGCAACGCGGACGGATTGGAGGGTTTACAACAGCGGCTGAGCGACCTGTACTGAATTATCGTATAATAACCGCAGAACCTGTTGGGAACCATGAAGGGCTTGGGTGTTCATCAGGCGCCGTTCTGAAAACACGCGTTTTGGTGACTTACCGATACTAAAACCGTCAGCTATACGGCGGATGACGGCAGTGATGGGCCCATCGAATGTCCGTTATGCTCCACCGATCCTGTTGCTCAGCAAGGATAGCAGAAGCACTATCAGAAACAAATAAACGGGGTATCTTGGTTAGAGTGGGCCGGCGGGCTTCATCTTCGAAGATCCAGCTCGTAAGGGGGGATTTACCCTAGTTGCCAAAGCTCACGCTCGAGACCATCGGTGTCCCGACAGAGCACAATGCCGGCCTTGTTCAACTCCCCCACTGCGTCCATCGTCCACGTCCTGCAGGTGAACGTCTTGGAGTCGACCGAAACCGGAACGCTTTCGATGATTCGTACGGTCCGATTAACATCATCCGTGGATCCGATGCGACAGAATCGGAGGGCGAGAAGGGATTGGAGAGCGTTGTACGACTCCTTGGTTTCGTAGCCCCACGTCGACAGCCCTCCTACGACGTGGCAGCAGATGGAATCACGACCGGTCGGATTTCTGGCGATGACGAGGCCCCAATGGAAGGTTTGGTGGATGGAGGTGTTTCCGGCCTCAGCAGGGCGACGCCAGAGGGCGATGTAGATTCCTCCGCTTTCCATCGGGCACAGGAAATGCCTGACGGATGGGAGGGGGCGGGGTACAGATAAAGGGAGGTGAAGGGGAGCGGATACGCGTGTTGCAGCAATCGTTGTGAGGGACGTGGTTTGAAGAGGAGGTCGGACTGGGGCTGGAACGTTATATAAGTGGTTGGATATATTTGGGGAAGGCTGATCTGATAACGAGAGGTAGCCTTCTCGTCTGGTGAGATGTCAGACAAGAAACGGGGTCGATCTGGGCTGAATGAATTTGATCAGCGCACTAGCGCCTGGAGTGTGCCAGCCCGGGACAAAAGAGGGAGGGTTCGTTACTCACCAACACTGATCTAGAACAGGAACCCTCGGACGGCCTGCAAGCCATGCCGGAGGGTTGTTATTCGGGGGGGATGTAGGGCGGAAGCGTGGTGGGGTGGCGTCGTGGGAGGGTGGATTTATATATGGGTCACATTCATAGATAAGATGGACTCGGCCTGTCGCTCTAACTCGAACTCCACGAACACCCCCTTGAGCATCTCAATCCACGGTTGAGATACGGACAGGCCCAGAGCAGTGGTGTACTCCCAATACTCTGGAAACCAGCCGGCCATCTCCCAATCCAAAATCCCGACGAGCTGGCCTTTGTGGTCGACGAGAATGTTCCTTGGCAGGAGATCGTTGTGTGAAAAAACGATGCGGTGCCTCTTCGCCAACGCTGTGGTCACTGTCGGGTCTTCTCTAACGCGGGGAGGGACCAGACTCAAGAGGTGAGCATTGAACGCGTCCAGATCAGCGAACGGACCAGTCGGGTTCCACCCCAATCGGAGGTTGTTGTATCTTCCACCACCAAAGGTGCAAATCTCGGGCCCAGGCGCGGATATGACACGGAGCTGGTCGACGCATGCGCGGATCTGCTTGCCGAGGGAAATTCGCTGTGACTGGGTGTATTCAGAGGGACGAGGGTGAGTTCCGGAGATGGTGGTGAGGATCAGGTAGTCCTCTCCGCTGCCGGTCAATTCGTTTCCTGGCACGAAATCCACGACGGTTGGGATCGGAATGGATGTATTGGATGAGACGAATCGCATCGTCGCGGCCTCGCGGGCACCTTCTGATGGGTATTTGCACCACAGGCCGAGGGGGAGTCGTTGGGAACGGAAATCCTTCGTCCCATACAGACGTCTGCCGATCCAACACATCATACGCCAGAAGACGAGGCGGGCCCGTGGGGGAAGGCGACGCCAGAGGCGAATGACCAGGGGGCCGAGCGTCATATCCCGCTCGATGCTGGACGGATGTTATTGGATGTGTCGGTTCACCTCCTTGCGGCCACCCCGAGCCAAAGCGACGCACATATTTTCTCACGCTCACAACCAGGAGAGGGGAGGGAGGACATCGGTTATGGCCATCTCTCCCCCTCAGCTGACTCGCTGGTCGTAAATTCCCCGCAGTCTATCAGCTGCCCCACACGCCATCTGGGCACCGGCACTGGAATAGGTCGCAAATTTTCCTGCAACGCCTGCGTGTCTTCCTGCTGGCATTATGGCATAGTGTGTTCATCATCAACGCTCATCCAGCCCTGCATCAGATGGTCCAGAACAGTCTCTGGGCGGCAGATCTGGGCCCATTACGAGTCGACCCTCGCCAACTTCCGAATCTTGAAGCGGCGACTCGAGATTGCGCCACTCTGTACGCTTACAGCATAGACAGTCCTGGCTGATTTTACGTGGTCGAGCCAAGACTGGGTGGCGGAGGTTGTGTCGTCATGGGTCACGTGTCCGGTCAAGCTTGAATTTTCCTTTGATTTTTTTCTCTCAACGCAACCACATAGACAGTGCCCGACGCGCTTTCCCAGTGCGCGTTCGAGGCGATAAGGATTGCGGAGAGGAATGCCTGGCTGGGATTAAGAACTTGGATCTCGTCTCTTCCGTAGATACACGAGTGTCAGACCCTCCCTACACAATTTATTCGATTTTTGCGTGCGGTTTAACGACGGAGCTCCACGTGGCGCTGGCAGTGCCCGCCAGATCTGTTCGGAGTAAGACACGACACCCAGACCACCTCGCTCATCCTCCCCTCCCCACCCGCTCGACCACCACCGCACACCCACGATGT
>Ga0307516_10004082_pt1 | contig 18259 bp, 14 predicted proteins | sample 19_EM_MG_FD_203310 | JGI IMG/M metagenome (GOLD analysis project Ga0307516, IMG submission 203310) | Populus trichocarpa ectomycorrhiza microbial communities from riparian zone in the Pacific Northwest, United States - 19_EM | ecosystem: Host-associated > Plants > Roots > Unclassified | place... | reverse complement strand
TCACTGAAGTAAGTTGACTCCATTGCCATTTGCAAAATTGCGAACCTGGTTTTGGATTCTTTGATATGGGAGCTATGGCTTATATTTTCTTTTGTATTTGGTTTAATATAGCTTATTGGTAAAACACCATTGGTGTATCTCAACAATGTTGTGGATGGTTGTGTGGCGCGAATTGCTGCCAAGCTGGAGATGATGGAACCTTGCTCGAGTGTCAAAGACAGGTATTAGTTAGATTCGTATTGTTTTGTGGGAAATTTGAGAAGTGTTATGCTTTGTTTATAAGTTTGGCTATGATCATAGCTTTTAGGCTTATTTGGGTGCCAAGATTTTGTAGATTTGAAAATTTTCCCTTGTGGAAATCTGTGATGTTTTTGTTTCTATGTAATGATAGGGACTTTAGAACATCATTATTGATGTGATATTAACAAGAACAGATAGGGACTTTAGAACATCATTATTGACGTGATTTTGGTTTGCTTAGCTTAATATAATATGATATTTCCCCCCTTTCTTGTAGGATTGGGTATAGTATGATCACAGATGCAGAGGAGAAGGGGCTTATCAAGGCGGGTGAGGTTAGTAATTCAATCCTACTTAAACAGACGTGATATAAGAATTTTAAGTCCAAGTTAGGTTCTTTTGCCTTGAAAATGAGTGATTAGTCATTTATAGCAATTGAAATTTGATTAATACAATTCTTGGCAAGACTTCATTGAATCAGAAAATTTATGTCTGCTGGTGATGTTGCTTTGTTGCCAATCCTTGTAATGACATATTCCAGCCATTGCCAGACAACCAATTTATTTTCTGTTCATTGCATACAAAATAGTATGACTGTCATTAAAGTGTTATCATGAAAGAACTTGCATGTTGACATGGTTTACCTTCTTAATGCTGAAGAGTGTCCTGATTGAGCCTACGAGTGGCAATACTGGCATAGGGCTGGCATTCATGGCAGCTGCTAAGGGCTACAGATTGATAATTACCATGCCTGCTTCGATGAGTCTAGAGAGAAGAATGGTTCTCCTTGCTTTTGGAGCTGAGTTGGTCCTTACTGATCCAGCCAGAGGTATGAAGGGGGCTGTTCAGAAGGCAGAAGAGATATCGGCAAAGACACCTAATTCTTATATTCTGCAACAATTTGAAAATCCTGCCAACCCAAAGGTTTCATTTTTAACCTTTTGCATATTTTTTGACCTACTGATTTGAGAGAATTACAATCAGACTGATGTTGCCTGGTCAGGTTCACTATGAGACAACTGGACCAGAGATCTGGAAAGGCTCAGGTGGGAAAGTTGATGCCTTTGTTTCTGGGATAGGGACCGGGGGTACAATAACTGGAGCAGGGAAGTATCTCAAGGAGCAAAACCCTGATATAAAGGTTGGTTTCTCTGCATTATTTTATTTGGTGTTAATTTTTTTTTTTTAATTTATGGTATTGAAGTTTCTTCATTATTTATATTTTTTCTTATCTTGCTGTCTATTCTTCCATCTTTTTGTTTAGCTTTATGGTGTAGAACCGGTTGAAAGTGCAGTGCTGTCTGGAGGGAAACCTGGTGAGTCATGATTTCTTGGTCTTTCATTTGCATTCTTTTTTTACTAATAACCTATCATTCAAATTTCATAAATTTGATGTCAAATTATGCAGTCTAAGTAAACAGTGATTATAATTATTTACTTTTTTTTCCATATGCAAAAAACAAATAAAAAGTTATATGATTTCTTGGTTCTAGGATCCTGGTCTATCCCTTTGACTTTTACTGTGCCAAATCAGCAAAGTAAATGTGTTAGGAGTTATAAATTGTTTTTCTATGTTTGAATGATTTCCCAATTGTTGTTGGAACTACTGAGCTATCTGGCTCGCATTCTTTTGAGATCAAAATTCAAAACTTTGCGCAACATTTTTCATACTTGGACATGCCCCATATGATTCTCTCCTTTTGAAGCAGCTGCTTTTTCCATGTATTTATATTTGGACTAACTTTATCATTGTGTGCCGGAATGGATCCAAGGTCCACATAAGATCCAGGGAATTGGTGCTGGCTTTATACCTGGAGTTTTGAATGTCGATTTACTTGATGAAACTGTTCAAGTAAGCCTGTGTTATCTTATATAAATGTTAATATCAGTCATCATGTGAAATCGTGAGGCTGTTTGATTTCTGTCACTAGGTTTTTCTATCATTCATTTTATTCTAAAGACTAGATTTATACTTCGAGAAAGTATATGGTTCCCAAAACATGTGGCTAAAACTCCATTATCAAGTGAAGAAGCAATTGAAAAATATTGATATATTTTTTTTTGTGAAGAAGCAATTGGCTAAAACTACAAAACACAAATTCTTCAAGTCTAATCTCCATAGCATGCTCTGTTTTATGCCTGTAAAGAAAAATATTGAATGTTTTTTTTTTTTCTTTCAGTATTTCCATACTGCATTCATTCCTGAGAGACTACCTTTTTGACTTTGCAGATATCAAGTGAAGAAGCAATTGAAACTGCAAAGCTTCTCGCCTTGAAAGAAGGACTGCTGGTAAGCTTGCAATTATTTGATAGTTGTTGCAAGAAGGAACTCTGCAGCACTCAAATCTGTTAACTGCATCAATTTTCTTGGCATGACTTTAATCGAGAATTCTTTTGATGGGATCATTTGAATTTCAGGTAGGGATATCATCTGGAGCTGCTGCAGCTGCTGCAATTAAGATAGCAAAGAGGCCTGAAAATGCTGGAAAACTCATTGTTGTAAGTTTGATTTTCTTCCTCTGCAGATCAATCTGCAACTTGCTATTGAGCCTGTTTTCCAAAGCTATCTCATAGAAGAAACAAATTCGTTCCCAGATAGTAAAATTCAATGACAATCTAGCAACCATTTTTCCCTTGATATTTCTGTTGACCAAATCACGCATTGAATGTCCTTGGACAATTAAAAGTGAGATAGAACTTTAGAAGTATGATAACAATGATGATCTAAACCTTATTTCTTGGGCAAAACTTAAAAGCGTTGCATTTGAACATGTGTTGCATTTCTCTTTGTTATTTGTTCTATGCACTGATTCTAGCACTTTGACCTTTTTGGTGTCTTTTTATCTGAGCATCTTATTTTTCTTTCTAATGTTAACAGGCGATCTTCCCTAGTTTTGGAGAGCGTTACCTATCCTCTGTGCTTTTTGAATCAGTGAAGAAGGAGGCCGAGAACATGGTTTTTGAGCCTTGAGGTGAAGAACATGGCTTTCAGCAAATTCTGATTGAGGTTTTGACAATTTCCTTTTTCATGGTTTATGAGCCCGACACTTGGGTTGCAAATAATGTGGAGGCATTTCTGCTCCATGCATTTGTATTTAACAAAGGGCTCGTGGGATGGATTAAGAACTTGAATCATAGTGTCGGGAGACCAAGTTCCATAATAGTGTTTTGAATTGCTATTCACTGTTTGTTCCTCGTTCAAATCACTTCTGTCATTTGATTTGAATGGGCACTCTTTTCATCTTATTACTCACGATTGGTACTAATATTGAATGAATTGCGTCAAGATAATGTTTTTTCATGCTTAATCTGAGAAGCTTTCAACCTCATTTTGGAAAAACCTCTTATCTAGGGGTGAGCAATTATACTATAAATGGGCAGGGGCCGTGACTTGCTCAGCCCCTTCTGCCACAAATTACGACGAAGGATCTCCCACTTGGGAGACCTTAGGCTAGTACCCCTCCTAAGTGCAACGGAGGTCACCCATTGATACCGTCCAGGTAACTATGTCTCCCGTTGTTCTGGGTGTCTTATTTATTTATACCCACATGCCTTGTCAAATACTTTCGAACAATGTGAGATGGTTAGGGAGCAAAGCAACCTCCTCGGCTTCCTTGCAACCACTCTGTTTGCTTCTCACAGTTTTCAATAATGCAAAATTGATTGATTACCCTAGGGAATAAAAAACCAAACATTGAATGAAGATTGTGAGGCATTTCCATCCAAAATATTTGAACCCAGAAATGAACTTCAAAGGTTGATCTTGTGAGTTTCTTCTTGATATTTAGGGATGAGAGACAAATGCATTTTAACTCCAAGGACCTCAGCGTTGAGTTCTGCATCACTAGAGAATTGCAAGCAATCCGACTTTTCAAGCGGAAAAAAAAGGATTAAAGGCCATTTGCCTAAATAATGTTTATTGTCCTAATCACCATAGATACAATGGAGATTGATTTCACCAAAAAGTACATTACATCCAAAACAGTCGGCAGCTGCCCCTTCGTCATTAATCAAAGTCATAGGTGTCTCGTCGATATATACAATCTCTATCGATAATAAAGGCAGAAAATCGGCTGAGGGAAATATATAATCTATTTGAGTATTTTCAATAAACAAGTATTTCACCGGCACCAATGGAGAATTACAGCAAAAGGACAATCTCAAAAAACTTGTGCGGCAACTACAATGTCATGCATATGCTGCTTACCATGTGCTCTCGTTAGCACTTACGTTTTTCGTCACTATTGTTTAAATTTAATTTGTTTCTTTGTACAGTTGAGATATAACGAATTCATTACAAAAAGTTCTCATTTGACTATAAATTAACGGAGCTGCCATGCGCACGAACAGTACATTAAGCACACAAGGAAATAAGTTTTAGCTTGACCAGGCAATGTCCTAAAATCACGCGCTGCACATCCAAGATTTAGAACTAGAGTTGTTGGAGCTCTTCTAAAGAGAAGAGAACCCTTCAAAAATAAGCGTGGCCGCTATCTGCGGCGAGCACACGGTATTCTTTAGTAAAAGGCGAAAGAATAGTTCGCTCTGTGCCCACCGCGCGGCTGCGTAACTGTATAATGCCGTTTGCTTTGGTACTTATAGGCACTCGATGACAGCTCATTTTCCTCTTTCTCGATGTGGGATATCTGATAGCCTTGTCCTAACTGCAGGACCACACACAAATCAGACTATTTGGTAAAACCAAGAGCTAGAGTAGGAAATGCAATGATTTCGCCAAAAATCAACCTGTTAACAGAGTTGAAGTATTTATTGGTGTATTAAAACTAGTGATTTGAACACCAACATATTTCCACCTGCATGGACTATTTCTCTTTTACAGCAGTTATCAGTCCCAGCGGGTCTAGCAGAGCAATCCATATACTTTCGACTCAAATATGGCTTGACTAAATTTTATTTTGAATCGTTTTAAAAGTTAACCCAATCAAATTTAATTGACTCATTTGACTCATAAGGGTTAACTCCAATGCTTCTTCTTCTTCTTCTTCTTCTTTTTTTTATCTTAAACAATGTTGTTTCAATGAAAAAAAAAACAATGCTGTTGTGTGTTGAACTATCAAACTCGATCCATGGAGTCTTGGACTGGAACAAGTGTTATAACTATGGTTTTTACACGCCCAACTTCTCTGTGTGTAAAGGCAGCGTAGAATATCCTTCTGCTAATTTCTTGCTCCTACCAGCCATTTAGGAAGTTATAGAAACAGCCAAGCTGCTTGCATTGAAAGAAGGTCTACTGGTACTCCCACTACTATTTCGAGATTCCTATCCAAGGGCATCAAGCTAGAATCAAATTCTCAAAACAGGTTTTTTTTTTAGAGTTCTGTAATGAATCTTGACTTCTCCCACAGGTATGATGTCACCTGGTGCCGCAGCTGCTGCGATAAGGCTAGCAAAGAGACAGGAAAATGCTGGGAAACTCATTGTTGTAATTAGTTAATTTTCCCTTCCTCAAGTTAGGTTTCGAAGTATATCCTACTTCGCTACTCTCATAAAGCAATCTCTGTTTGACCATAAAAATTATAACTACATGTTCTAAATCCACCTCTGCTAAGACTTTGATTTTCTTGCTGCGCATACATGTTTTTTACTAGCGCAGGAGAGCGTTATCTATCCTCAGCTGTTCGACTCCATTAGGTGTTGAGGCAGGCATCATGACTGTCAGTTGAGCCACATAAGCCATGCTTCAAAATTTAAGAAGTTGAAATTCTCTCTCTTCCAATTCAGAAATCAAACTAATGGCGGCTCTTTTTTCTTATAATCATTTGGTAAAGGTAAAAACAAATTGTTGATTGCATGCATCCCTTGCACTTGAACAGTCAGCTGCCCCTTTTCAATCAAAGATAAGATTATAATTGCTGCCAACTGTAATGACATATAATGGCCAGAACGTACGACGAAAGAGTGCATAAACCTCGAGGAGAAGTAATCCAAAAGTAATTGATGTTTAAGACTAGAATTAGGCAGGGGCTGCGCCGAAAGTAATTGATGTTTAAGACTAGAATTAGGCAGGGGCCGCGACTTGCGCAGCCCCCTCTACCACAAATTTTGACGCAGGCTCTCCCTCTTGGGGAGACCTTAGGCCAGCACCCCTCCGGCGTGCAATGGAGGTCACTGACCTAGACCATAGGTCTTCTTGATCACCCATTGATCCCGTCCAGGTAAGTATGTTTAACGTTGGTGGGTGCTTCTAATTTATACTACATGCCTTGTCTCATTATTCATACTTTGTCAATGTGGGATTTGTCGAGCAATCTCAGAGGCCTTCCTACAAACCTGCATCACTAGACACTCAAATACAATGGTTGTTTGCGAGTGATTTGAGATAATTAGTTATTTGTTCTTGGATGGTAATATGAAAGATTGTGAAGCATTTCCATTCCAAGTTCTTGGACACAAGAATGGCCTTCAAAGGATTTTTTTTTGTTGGTTTTTCTGGGATAGGAATATGGACTTTCAGGATCTTAGTTTTCTGTTCTTGACTACTAGACCAATGAATGCCCCATTGGCCGATTCTGTGAGACTTGTTAGTAATCTGACTTTGTAGAAAGAGCTGGGCTATTGCTTAATGCTTATCCTCCCAACGGAGCTTGATTTCGCTCAAATGGAAGATGGTGTTCACATAATATATTAAACTGCCATTTCAAGGATTTTGCCCAGTTGATGACATGGATTTTGAAAGCAGGAAGTTACGAGTTCAATAAAAAAAAGCAAGAAAAAAGAAATTAAGAATAGTAATTGAGAGCTATTATTCATGAACTATGCTCACATTGTTTCATTTTTTTCTCAATCTTCTAAATTTCTGAAGTTGCAGATATTTCAGAAAGAAACAGAGGGCAAGGGCATGATCAAGAAAGATGTTACCGAAGATAATCAGCTGCTGCTCACTTGTACTGTTCATGTCATCTTGGTCTCAAATAACAGTAGTATGCGCCAACCTTTTTTCTTGCAGGCCTCTGATGTTGATTGGCCATACCCCGACGGTGTATCTCAACAACTGTCAACTGTTGTGTTGACGCCAAGCTAGAAACAATGAATCCTTGCTCTAGTGTTAATAAAGACATGCATAGAACATGTTGGCTTTAAATTTCTTAATGATGCAAGATTGCGTAAAATGATCTCGATGCCGCAGAGAAGGGCTTGATTACTCAAGGAAAGATCAGAAAAAAAAATTTATATCCAAGAAGTTTGTTGGTTTTGTCATGGATATTGTCATATGAATAGTCCTCATATGATATGGTTACCTTAAAATTTATAACCAAGAATCAGTCTTGGTTCTGGTTATGTTTGATGTAAATTGGCTGCGCGTCCTCATTGAGGCTGCAACGGGTAATACTCAACGGAATTAGCTCTACATGACAGAGATCCTGCCAAGGGCCATGAAGCTGGCATGGTGAGATTAGCTTTATAACCCTTTGCTCTACTTCACAGATCCTGCCAAGGGCCATCTTTGATAAATCTGAGGACATACCAAGTAGAACACCATACGGCTACATATATGCTTCGGCAATCTGACAACCCTTCAAATCCATAGCTCTTGTTGTGTCGTTTGCTTTATTTGGATTGGTGGTTGGAAGGCCTTCCAGTTCATGTTAGCTGGTTCTAGAATAAGTGCAATAATATTATGTAAAATTTATAGAAAAGTCGGCATATTATGTAGAATCAGTAGAAGTGCTGAAGTGAAATGAGGAAAACCTGGCGAGTTATGGATTTTTGTTTTTTGAGTTGAAGTTCCACAGTTACATATTTCTTGCAATAATAGAGGAAGTCAAGCAATGGAGTCCTGTTTGGATGAAGCATAAACAACACTAAAAACATCTAGCCAATTGATTTCCCACAATCATCATCAGCCACGCCCTCTAGAGCAAATTTGGAACTGAGAGGCTGCTTTCTTTTCAGCTACAAACCGACCTCGGGGCTTGATTGAAATTGCCGACTACATCCAGAGAAAATATGGAACTAGCATTGGGCAGGGGCCGCGGCTTGCGCAGCCCCCTCTACCACAAATTTTGACGTAGACTCTCCTACTTGAGGAGACCTTAAGGCAGAGCACCCATCCTCAGTGCAATGGACGTCACTAACCTAGGCCATGGACCTTATTGATCGCCCATAGACCCCGTCCAGGTAAGTATGTTGCCATGGTGGTTCCTGCTTTCTATTTATACACACGGCCCTTTGTCTCTTCGCCTGTTTATCCAATGTGGGATGATATTGTTTGAACAAACCTGGGCCAGCCTTAAGCTAAAGGAACAACCTTCCTATTGATCTTGTTTCAGCATATGCTATTATCATGGCCAAGTCATGAAATATTTCATTAATTAGAGACTGAAACTGTTTGTTTCCATGATAAAATCGACGATAAAGCAGAGAAATTGATTGTTTATGGAATCAAAGCCATGCCAAGAAATAGTACAGCTCTTGTTTGCTACCATGCTTTCTTCTATTCTGTTCTTTTGTTGGCTGTTGAAAACTTTGGTCTTCCTTTTACAAATTCAGCCTCGTAGAGTTCTATGCGATAAAGAAAAGCTTGGAACAGCAATTGCCAGGAATCTTCTTCATCAGGAAAATAAATCCCACAGCCCTATACGATAAGGCAAAGCTTTGAACTACAATTGTAAGAGCTCTCCTCCATTGAAAGGAGAACCCTCCAAAAATTGGCGTATGCCACTGTTTGAGGCAAGCACACTGTGATTTTTCCTTCCCTTCCAGACTTGATAGATGTAGGAGCTCCAAGTTCTTGTATTCGCAGGATATAAACAAGAAACTTGTTTTGCAGAAAAGAAATAACCCGAGTAAACTCTCCCTCCCAATCTCCAACCTGTTTAGAAATTCCACTTTTCTGTAAAACACTCTTGTCATATATTCTTAGTAAGGCTGCAAGAGAAGAAAAGGTGATCCCTGTAATATAGAACTTTCTTACATAAAGGACAAGTTATATCACTATTTCTCCCCGCATTGCCGCTGCCTTGTTTTTGTTGACAATCTGTTCAGAATAGAAAGTCAAGGTATAGAAGTAATTCTGAATGAGCTTATGTTAGGCAACATATTTCTCACTAGATTCTTGGCATTTCGACGTGAAAACTTTCCATCAGCAGCTTCTCTCCATATAATACAATCCTCATCATCATCATCATCATACCTTGGGAAATAATACCATAAACGACCGTTAACATATTAACCATACCATACTGAATAACATTAGCAATTGCAGCATTTAACCAACTATTTGCTCTTGCATATTATTGTTTGATTCAAATCTTAATTCTGCAATTGGTAACGTTGGCATTGTATTGGTTATCATTGGTCCAATCAAAGAGTTGGGGAATTATTTGTCATCATACCTTCAAAAAAAAATACAAAAAAATCAATTACTTAGCATCACAACAACAAGTTTGCGATTATCTATAAATATTTGACCAAAATTTTAAATAATTTTTTTTTTTAATATCTTGGGTTGTAAAATGATTAGGTAAACAGAATTTACCTTATTTCTGCAAGTAGCATTGTTGAACTGTTTCTAATAATGTTACTGTTTCCTGAATTTTAATTTAATCGAGCAGCCATGCAGTGATCACATAGCGAACTATTCTTTCGCCTTTTACTAAAGAATACCGTGTGCTCACTGCAAATTGTGGCATACGCCTATTTTTGGAGGGTTCTCTTCTTTTTGAGGAGAGCCTGTACAAATCTAGTTTAAATGTTTCAAAGCTCTGGATTGTATTAATAAAAAGACGAGTAAATAAGGCTTAGGATCTTCCTTTTTGTAGCCTTATCGAAGACATAAAGACCTAAGAGTCTAAGACTGTTAGAGTTGAATGTATCTTTGGAGTCTGCGGTCCACACATGAATGGGCACAGGCTTGCCAAAAAAAGACTTCGCCTAGGATATTATCTGTTTGTGCAAACCTTGTTGATGATTTTTAAAAAATATAAAAACCTAAATGTATTTTTAAACTAAAAACACTCTACCATAATCCTTAACAGAATGCAATTTTAAGAATTAGGCCTGTGGTGCACAGCACCCTGCCCATACAGTACTAAAATTACGTTTGAAATAGTGAATTGCATTATTCCAGGAAGGAAATGGGCTATAAATGAATTTCTTGGTGGAAACTGTGCCGACAAGTAAGCATTCCTGAAGTTCATGAAAAATCAACAAGATCTTAATCGAACGTGTCATGGTTTTTGCCTCATGCATGATGGAACCAAACAGTTTAGAGGAAAGACATCGCTCCCCGGTACTAAGCAAAAACCACCTGATTACCAAGAAAATAAATGGCATTAGTAAATTTTCAGTACAGTTGAAATGCCACTTGAAGCAAGCCAGTCTGACTAGCCACAGCCAGTTTCCCAGCATTTTCTGGTCTTTTTGCCAACTTTATAGCAGCATCTGTGGTGGCACCAGACGTACGATATTCCCACCTACATGGAAAAGGACTGGTTTTCATCATAAATGGAGAAATATGATGTCCATGACAGTTCTCTAGGCATACCAGCAAACCTTCTTTCAAAGCAATCAGCTTGTTAGTTTCAACGGCTTCATCACTTGATACCTAATATGTAATAGCAGCACCATGAAAGCTCTGTAAGACAATATATTCCTCATGAAATGATGAAATGTTAAACAGATAAGCTCTTTTATGCATGCATGGGTGCTGGGGGCTACGACAAGCTTTGGCGGAGCATGATGCCATCCACCGACTGGATAAATATAACACGCACCGTCCCATGAAGATCGTTTGGCTGCATAAATTCCAATGCCTCGACTTCGACGCGGAATTGAATGAGGCACACGCGCGGAAAGTGCATCTCGAACGGTCTTTATATGTGCCACGAGCGCCATGTCTGATTCTTCAGTTTGACACGATTTAATTCAGTTCAGCCCCTAATTCTTTCTCTTTTACTGATGTTGGTCCCTGAGCTTCTAATCCAGGTATGTAGACCCCTAACCTTAAATTCCTGGTTTAATTATCATTCTTGTGTGATATTTTCTTGATTATTAAGTGGTGTGTTATGGAATCCTTTCTCTTAATGTGATTTATTCCTGATATTGGGTGATTATTCGGATTGTTACTTGTTTGTTTGGACTTAATCGAGTAATATAAAACTTTATGCACTGGTTGCTGATGCTGACAGTGATAGGATGGGTACCTGATAGGGTTTCTAGTTCAAAACTCTCAGGTCTGACTCATCTCACATTACTGCTGTATCTGCTGAAAGTCACTGCAGATACCTTCTTGAAAATATTTGCAGTGCTCTACTGCTACTAATAGGTACGTAATTTTCATGTATTTCTACTGATGCTGTGCTTGTGATTGATTCTTGATAGTAAGACCTCTACCTGGTTTTTATATGCTAGATGGTTTGGTAGCTGAAAGATGCAATCTTTGATCTTTTTAGACCTTTGAGTAGTTTGGTATTTTCTTGGCAATGTTTTCTTTTTGCTGGCTATAATTCCTTTTGGTATTCTGGAATCATCTGGGTTTGGGATTTTCTTTGAAAAATATGTTTATTGTAAGTGTCTGCTCTATTTGGTTGTCAAAATTCTATAAAGAAACTTGTGAGCACAAAAAAATTCTCTGTTTTATACTTTGTTTTTGCAACTAGGTAATTTTTATGAAGAATCCCTTGAGCTTTTGGTGATTCTTTGTTGCAAATGAACTGCTGGGTGGTTCTCAATATTTGGCTTGCTTCAAGAATTGTTTGGCTGTGTGAATTGTTCGTAACATTTTTCCTGACGTGCAATTTTCCATGAGGACATTCTTGACCTGTTCTATTATCACATTTAATGTATCATTTCGGGGCTTTTGATAAAAAATAATATCTCATATCTGTGATTAATTTGTTGATAAAACCATAAGAAGTATTTGCTTGGTTTTATTTACTTGATCTGGGAAGTGAGAAATTACTTGCAAAATTGGGTGCCTAAGATTTGCAACTTTTTTCATTTTTTCTATTTCTCCCTGACTTCCTTGTATGCTTGCAGATTACCTGGAAAGATATGGAGAACAGCTGTGAAATCAAGAAAGATGTTACTGAAGTAAAATTTTCTCATGCTTTCTTGTTGCTTTTAGTCTTGCATGAAAACAATCTTGCTTATTTTGTGATAAATTCTTCTTCCTTTTTCGTTGGGACATCTACAGCTGATAGGCAATACCCCAATGGTATATCTCAACAAGGTTGTGGATGGTTGCGTGGCTCGTATTGCTGCTAAGCTTGAAATGGTGGAACCTACCTCTAGTGTTAAAGACAGGTCTTGTCTTCATCAGTTGTATATTTTCTCCATGTAAATGCAGAGCTGAAACCTTTCATCTTGGAATTTATATTGTGGATTTTCATTTTTGACATGCAGAATTGCATATAGTATGATCAAAGATGCAGAAGATAAGGGCTTGATTACACCAGGAAAGGTTAGTTATAAAAATTCTGCATATCTAACTATGCTCTATTAGGTTAATCATAGATATCAACAAGTCCTCTTTAAGTCATATTAACGAATTTAACTCCAATATCAAATGCACTTTTTTCAATATATGCATGTATATGCAATGGAAGGTACACATACATTATCCTAGTTATTTTTTGTGAAACGAGGGGAATATATATATTGTAAAATATGCAACGCTCTACAAGGTCAGTCACTAAGAAGTAAGAACTAACAAGTTTCCCTTGTTTCTGGATGTGTTTGAATAATTTTGGCTAAAGACCATACTCATTGAACCTACCAGTGGCAACACCGGCATTGGATTGGCGGCCATTGCTGCAATGAAGGGTTACAAACTTATACTGACCATGCCTGCTTCAATGAGTCTTGAGAGAAGAATTGTGTTACGGGCTCTTGGAGCTGAAGTTTGCCTTACTGATCCAGCCAAGGCCTTTGAGGGGGGACTTAAGAAAGCTGAGGAGATACTAAGAAACACACCTAATGGGTATATGCTTCAGCAATTTGAAAATCCTGCCAATCCAAAGGTATGATCATGTTGCGGAACTTCTGGAGTGTGGGTTGGTTTATGAAAGGATTTCAAAAATAGTTAGTTTTTATTTATATAGATACATTATGAAACTACTGGCCCAGAAATATGGAAAGACTCGGGAGGGGAAATCGACATCCTGGTTGCAGGAATTGGGACTGGAGGAACCGTGACTGGAGCTGGGAGATTCCTCAAGGAGAAAAAGGCAGCTATTAAGGTTGGCTGTGCATCCTTGTGCGCTTGTTGAGAGTTGAGACAGTGAGAGAGAGGGAGTTCTGATAATCTTCATATCAATCGGGTGCTTTATGTGCTGTGTGCAGGTGTATGGCATAGAGCCTGTTGAAAGTGCTGTATTGAGTGGAGGAAAACATGGTAAGTATGACACTCTTTCAAGCTCTAGCTCTTTTTTCTTTCACATACAGTTGCATTCTTGTCATCATTTGTAATTCTTTTTGGTTCTAGTGTTGAAGGTTATTACAAGAGGAAATGCAGAACCCTACACATCAACCTTTTCTGTTAAATGATCAATGTTGCGTAGCTTGAATTTCCCCCCCCTCTCCATGTAGTTCTTTTTAAGATTGACAACGTTCTCATTATGATTGTTTCTCTTGTAATCATTGCTTGTTAAAAATGTCAAAGGCCCACATCTAATCCAAGGAATTGGTGCTGGGATCATTCCTAGTGTTTTGGATGTTGACATGCTAGATGAGGTTTTTCAGGTAAGTTTGAAACTATGTATTAAGTGGTGGTTAATGAGTCTCTTTTTATGTCAGTACATTTTATCAACAGCAGTAGAAAGGAAAATTGTCATGAGACTAGGTTTAACTTTGGTAGTAATTCTTCTTTAGGTATCAAGTGAGGAAGCTATTGAAACTACCAAGCTGCTTGCCTTGAAAGAAGGTTTGCTGGTAGGTTCACAAGTTACAACTCTCAAGTCCTCCTCCTATGATCTTGTGTGAAAAAAGAAAGTAACCCTCCATGAGCATTTCTGCAGTTTCCATTCATCATAGATTTTAAGATTTATCTTTCACTTCTTTTTCCCTTGTAGGTTGGGATATCATCTGGGGCAGCTGCTGCTGCTGCAATAAAGGTAGCTAAGAGGCCAGAAAATGCTGGAAAACTCGTTGTTGTAAGTTCTGTTGCCTACTGCAGATTGGTTTTACAATATACATGTTTACACATTCTTAGCTTTTCTGCCTCAAGTATAGACGGTCAAGTCAGGGGCACGCCAACTGCTTAAAACAGTAGTTGAGTGCTTAATTTGTATCCAACTCAATTAATTATGTTATTTCTTTTGCTTGCCATGCAGGTTATATTCCCTAGTTTTGGAGAACGTTATTTGTCTTCCAAGCTTTTTGATTCCATTAGGCAAGAGGTAGAAAACATGACCTTTAATTGAACTGAAACTGTAACTTCAACATTTCTTGTATTTTAGTGTGTCGGGCCTGGAAATAGAGCTAGTAATAGTTTGCATGATCAATTAATAGCTGATGACACCTGAGAGCTGGTATAGTCATCAGGCATGCAGCAGGGGTGGCAATGGTTTCAGCTCACAAAAGGGGCTCATCCTTCCTCCATGTAATCTAGGCATAAGCTGCATGCAGCTATACTGTATCTGACTGACTTTCAGCTTGCCCTAGCTCTTGACTTGCATATAAAAGTGCAGAATCTTATTGCTTATTAAAGATTACGAGAAACCAGTCTAAGACTAGTCTTATTTTGGAAACGTTGTTCAAGCATTAAAGATAAAACAAGGGGTTTCTCCATCACATTTCTAGAAATTTTAATACTTGAGCCCATAGCCTAGCATATTTAGCTAAGAACTCTGGACTCCGGAGGGTAGGTCTTGCCTCTACTGATAAATATAAATGATGTATCTTACTTTTGTTTTTTTAATAAATGGTCATCAGCCTTTTATATGTTGCGGTGGTTATTATATTTTAAAAAGTTTTTTTTTTGAAAATTTATTGAAATAATATAATTTTTTATTTATTAAAATTTATTTTTTACATCAACACATTAAAATAATTTGAAAACATCAAAAATATATTAATTTGAAATAAAGCAAAAACATATAAAAATTTTAAATTTTTTCAAAAGTATTTCTGAAATACAAAAATAAACAGGTTTGTAATCTTTATCTTTAATCAACAAATTAGATTCGAGTCAAAACTTTATTTGTAAAAAATTTAAAACTTTAAATGTTTAATTTTGACTTGGAATTTAACAAAAAAAATAAAACTTTAGAATTTTTAATTAGGTTTGTTTGTTTGCTAGACAATTATTTTTTTTAAAAGTGATTTTTATAGAAAGTAAATTTTAAAAAAGAGATTATTTTTTTGATGTTTGGCAGTGTCATGAATAATTAGTTGGGAAACAGTTTTCAGTATTTAGTTATGCCATAAAAAATAAAATGAAAAACAACCTCTAAATATTTTAATTTTTTTAAAAGTTTATCTAACATATATTTAACATTGAATGCAACTATTTGATTATTTACAATAAAAAAAATGAGATATAAAATGTATAATTATGGGAAAAAAGAATTTATTATATCATATATTTATATATCGCTTATTTTCTAAAATATAAATATACATATAATATAAATATTTTAAATATAATATTATAGACATATAACCTTGTTAAATATTTTTTTTAACTAAATTCATTTTTAAAAACCTCAAATTATTTTTTTTAAATTAATGAAAGAGCTAAATTATTTAATAGCATTACTTAAAGAGTTAGATATTTGTTTTTTTTTTTTTGATGTGTATGAAGACAAGGAAAATGAGCTTTGTGTAAGGTGTTACATGTGTAAAGATATGGAAGTAGTTTTTTTATGGGAAATTATTGTTTTTATTTTTGTTTTTGTTTTCGTTGAAAAATAATTTATTGGAAAGTAGCTTTCTCACCAAAGTTTTTTTTTCATTAAAAATTATTTTATTGAAAAGTAATTTTCTAAAACTCACTAAAACTAAGAGAGCTTGGAAATTACTTTACATGAAATAAACAAAGTCATGGAGTAGCTTTTCAGATATCACTCGAGTAATTTTTTTTAATTATAACTCAAGATCATGTCTAGTCTTCTAAAAAACAATTTAATCTACCATGAATTATCTATATATAAAAAAATTAATGATGAATCAAAAAAGAAAAAAAATACTATCAAATGAGGAATGACTGTGAAAAAAAATAAATATAAAAAATAAAATATGTGTAAAATTTATTATAAGTGGTATAAAAAATTAAAATGTCCCATATTTATTAAAATAAATATGCATTTTTTTTAAGAAAATAATAAATATAATAATTTATGCATCCGTGTGAACCTTTTTGAATGCCTTCCATTCAATAAAAGCTGAAAAACCCTACCTGAGAAAGCCTAATATTAAGGCTATACTTGTATTCTGAAAAGTTATTTCTTGAAAATTATTTTTTATTTTCTTGTGTTTGTTTGTTATTAGAAAAGATGATCAATGAAAAATACTTTCTGGTAAAAAAAAAATTTGATTTGGTTTCCAGAAAAGTATATTTTTCCTAAAACCACATCCCCACCAAACCATAATTATTAAACCCGATCGACTCAATATGAAAATTACTAGATTGGTAAAATAAAAGATCTGAATATATAAAAATTCAGCAAAACTCAGTTAATCCGGATAAAATCTATTTGAGATTTATTTTTTTAATCAGCATTAATTTGTTCCTGAAATCTCGTAGTTTTGTGGACATAATTTTTTAGAGTCAACAAGCACTATTTCTTATAGAGAAACAGACAAGATTGATATATGAATTTTGATTATAACTCACTGTCCTCGTAAACTGCTATCTAGATTCTAGACCTCCGTTTGGAGCAATAACACACACAATTATTCCTTTTCTTTGGCCGAAAACAAGAGTTATATGATGAAAGGTTCAAAAGCATTGTTATAGGAAACTTTTATCAACAAGTACTTACAAATTATCAATTATCATTATTTTTTACTTTAGCTGAAAAGGAATAGAATAGGTCAATGCATACATATAATGCAACAAAATAAACCTTATAAAAAACAGTTCCGAAAGCTTATCTTATCTTATATATATATATATATATATATATATATGTATGTATGTATGTATCTAACAAAATAAATTAAAATTTTTGTGAGAATAAAAATTAACTTAGGCCTTGTTTGTTTCAAGGAAAGTGAATTCCAGGAATTCACTTTCCTTATTTTCCAATGTTTGGCAATCATCCGGAAACTTGGTCAAAAGAAAGTTAATTCCGGTCAACAAAAACAGCTTACTTTACCCGCAGGAAAGTGTTTTCCTTTCCTTGTCAAGAGGAAAACACTTTCCTATCTTTACTGATAAAACAATCTCTGCATCTCTGTCCCGACACTATATATTTTTGCTGTTTAATTTGTCTGTCCTGTATTTTTCTTTGTTTGCCAATTTTTTTCCCATACCCAGTTTTCTTCTTCATCTCCTCGTCACAGTAAAAAATGCTCACAGAAAAACCCAACCAATTACATCACAATCAAGCCATAAAAACCCCATTGTTTCTTGCACATTCGGCAGCTGCTTTAGAGAAATAAAAATCCCCAAACAAGACCCAACCAACCCTTACCCTGTTTCCCCGCACCGGATCCAACACAAAGATAGTGACGCGAACAGAAAGGGAAACTGTCGGGTGAAAGAGGGTTGAGAACTGGGGATGAGGAGCAAATCAGTGATAGGCGAGAGAGAACCGAGAGAGAGAGAACAGGGGAATGGTGATGGTGTCCTGCCCCTTGAATCTGTGATGGTGTCCTGCTTCTTCAAAGAACAGGGGAATGGTTAGAGAGAACCGAGAGCGAGCAAGGAAAGAGAGACAACCGAGAGAGAACGATCAATGATAGGCGAGAGAGAATGAACAGTGAGACGAGAAAACCCAGGGGAATGAGGGGAATGGGGGGATTTCAGAAACTGAATGAGGGGAATCAGAGGGGAATGGGAGGGGAATTTGAGAAACCGAATGAAGAAACCGATTGAGAGGGGCATGAGAAA
>Ga0307516_10004081_pt1 | contig 18259 bp, 8 predicted proteins | sample 19_EM_MG_FD_203310 | JGI IMG/M metagenome (GOLD analysis project Ga0307516, IMG submission 203310) | Populus trichocarpa ectomycorrhiza microbial communities from riparian zone in the Pacific Northwest, United States - 19_EM | ecosystem: Host-associated > Plants > Roots > Unclassified | place... | reverse complement strand
ATATTTTTTTTTAAATGGAATGTGTAGGCTTTATCGACGTGTTTTTATACAAAAACATTAAGTGTAAATTGAAAATTTTATGTAAGCATCTAATTAAGTAAATCGATCAAATATTTGTGTAAATAAATGAAAAACAAAGTCATAACGATAACTAAAATCAAAAGATAGATGTAGATCAAGATATTTGATCCTGCAAAATGGGACTTTCACCTAGTTGTGTTTATTGAATTTGTTTATTAAAATAAATATTTTATTCAACCAAACAACAATGGAAATAAACACACACTTAAAACTAATTGAATAAAATATCATGAAGCTTGAACATATTAAAATAATTTGTTTTAATTTTAAAAATAAAGTTTATATATATAAAACATAAAAAAGTATAGATGAATCGGAATAATATTTTTAAAAATTAAAAACATACAAAACATTTTAAAAAACCCTTAATTCAAAAAAGGCTAAAAAAAAAATCCATAAAGGAGGTATATTACCTAAAATATAAATTTAGAAATTATTTTTTTAAAAAAAGACATACTAAAATAAGGAATCAACTAAAATAGAAACCAAAATTAGAAAAAAGAAAAAGAAAAAGAAAGCTAGTGATAGTCTAGGTGATGCAAACCCATTTAAAAGAAATAAGAAAAACAATTGACTTTGATTACAAGTTTGGCTGATTTTAATAAGTTGGTTCTATTTTAATTAATTAGATGCTAAAAACATATGCAATAACAATTAACAAATATAATTTTGATAAAAAAAATAAAGAGCACATTAACTTGAAAAAAAAAATCTTGGAAGTATGAAATTGGATAAAAAAAAGGGAAAAAAACAACTCGAGTGAACCTGAGTTAATGTGATAGGCATGTAACCTGGGTAACAAGAAGTGATCCAACCTGAGTTAACTTGCAAAGCCCGTGGTCCAGGTCATGAAATCGAGATAACCTAAAAAAAAAATTGAGGAAAACCACAAAGGCAATCTTTTTATATATATAAAAAAATAATGTCAAATGATGAAATTGAAAAAGAAAATGAGCAATAACAAAAAAGATTTCAACCCTCACCAATATTCTAAATTCATGATCTGAGTCATTAGATTAGAAGTAAAAAAAGATCTTAAATACAAAATGCAATTAAAAGAATAAGGGTGAAAATAAAAATAAAAAATAAATGGGGGGGGGGAACAAAAGTTTTTTGATTGGAGGTTAAATTGAAAAGAAAAATAACTTTAACAAAAGAAAAAAAATAAAAAAACATGAGAATTAAATAGGAAAAAATAATACACCATAAAATTTGATTAAAGAATGAAATTGAAAACCAATAAAAAATTAACAAAAAGACCAAGGAAAAAAATAGAAATAAAAAGAATAAAGATCAAATTAAAAAAAAATAGTATATCATAAATTATAATTAAATAACTGAATTGAAAATAAACAAAATGTTTATAAAAAGGCTAAGGAAAAAATAACTAGAAATCAAAAAAATAAAGATTGAAATTTAAACAAGCAAAACAAAGAGACCCAACATGTACTTTTTAGAGGATGAGATAGAAAAGAAGGAAGAAAAAAGAGAGAGAAGAAGCAGCCACTAACAACAAACCACCCATCATTTGTCAACACGCACCACAACAAGAGAAAAAAGACGTGACGACACTTATAAAGTGATGGTAGAAAGCGATATTTTTACTATCGTAAGACGCCACATGTGCCGTCTAAAAAATACGAGCGACACCTATTCACTGACGCATGCTCATCACATGTTAACAACTTTTTTTTCTTGATATTTTATATTACTAAAAGCCAGAAATTCCCATGATCCCACTTGAAATAACACAAAAACCTATATACAAAGATGAAAATGCCCCTGAAATGAAGCTTTAAAGTAATTTGATCTTGAGGGCATATAAGTACTTTTATTGTTCATTTAAAAAGAAAATGGTGATAAAAACAATGGACAAAAGCTTTTGTTTTTTTTTTTTTGCCTAAAAGGTGATTTTAGTACTTCCACTGTTGAAAAAAAATCTTTGTGCCCCAAATGATTTCTAAAAGATGTTTGTGTCCTTGTGAGAAAGAAAAAAAAATACCTCCCTCCCCAAGGTTTTAATTTGGTGTTTAGAGAGGCGAAATGAGAAAAACATTGTGGTCATCGATATTGTTTTCTCCACATGTTTTAGAGTTTTCTATAATTATCTAAGAATAAATATTTTTTATTTTAAAAAATAAAGTTCATTTATATAAAACATTAACAATATATGATGAATTAGAATAATCTCTTAAAGAATTAAAGACATACAAAATAATTAAGAAACAATTGCTATTTAAAAAAGATTAAATAAACAAAAAAAAAAATCAAAGAGAAGGAGTATTATTTTAAATATAAATTAAAAAATTATTAAACCAAAACACCTAAAAACACTTTATACACTTTGATGAACTCATTAATTGCCTTAAAAATCCTAAATAATTGCTTAAAACTTTGAAACCAACTCAAAACGAAAAATCTTTCCAAGCTTAGATTTGGTTTTTCTTGGCAATTTGAAGGTAGAAAAACTCATAAGTGGACCTCTCCTTACCAAATGGACCTCGTTGACATCAAGATAGATCATTTTGATTACTTGGATCAGTGTCAACATTTATTTTGTTTCTCTACCATTAGAATCCGGTGACTCGCTTGCTTTTTTTCCAAATCAGAAACTTAAAAATAAAAAAAAATAAAGTTTTGAACTAAAATTGACCTTGTCTTGAAATTTTGAAAATTGAAGGAACACATTACTTATAATTTGAAAAGTTTAAGGACTACAATGAACGTTTCACTCAAAGTTAAAAAAGCCATCATTTTCCTCTTCTTTTTTTTTTCTCACTTTGGTCCCCTTTCCTTTAATTTCTCTCTTTCCTAACAACTTAACTTAAATTGACCTATAATTTGGTCTTATATGGTTGAAAAAAAAAACATTGTGAATAGTGAGTCCACATTATTTTAAAAAGGGAATTACAGTGCAATTTGCATAATGAATTCCTATGTCTTTTAGTATTTGTTATAATATAATTATTCAATTTAGGATACACCAAACTTTGATTGAAATTGTATCCTTAAAATACCAAACATTTATAAGGTTCCTATGATATTTTTAACTTTGCTAGAATGTCCAAGTCTACTACCCTGATATATTAAAATATTTGGTAATTTGAGAATAGTGAGAGATTGTAACATTATCAATACCATTCTCCCCACCACCGTCATAACACATTTCTTGGTGGTGTATCGGTTTTATGTTTCGATAATCTTTATTTCTAAACTTGAGAGATAGGTAGATAGGTTGGTTTGATGATTAAATATCATATGCGCATTTTATTTTAACATATAAGATTTAAACCATGTTGAGAAGTATAAAGTTTTATAAACTTTCTTCACCAAACTATATTTTAGCCCTGTATCTTAATTTTTCATATATACTATGTGTCATAATCCAAATTTTAGCCCCCTATTTTTTCTAAATATTTTCAAAATACAAAAAAATAAAAAATATATGTTCTTAATGTATTTTCGTCATTTTCAACATTTTCGGTGTCTTCTCAAAAGAGTACTCAACTTTTAACGCGTCATTTTCAAAATCATTAATTTTTTCTCATTGAGTTGATGTTGACATTGACGTTGCATTTCTCAAAAAATCAAAATATAGAAAAATAAGAAAAAAAATATTTGCATAAAGGGATCAAAATACAAGGGGAGAAAATGAGGGACCAAAATATCATTGGAACCAAGCAACGGGGGGAGACTGGAAAAAAACTAAAATAAAGAAAAGCGAAAAAAATAATATTTTCCACACTTTTCTCTTTAAATCTCCCACACACAAAAAACCATAAGCCCCATTATACCTAAGTAGTCGCCACACACAAAACAAACAACCACCCATCTCTAGCTTCTCCCATCTTCAATTAATTGCTCACCCTCTCCACGGTCTCTCTCCTGTCCACCAACCAACACCAAAAAAACCAAAAAACGCCCCACTATTACTAGCAGCCTTCAACTTCCAGCCAAGAGACCCACAAAAATCCTAAACCTATTTTTAAATCCTTGCCGCCAGCCATTCAAAGAAGAGAACAAAAATAGACCTTTTTTTTTCCTCGCACTGTAGCCTACACGTTAAAAACCTATCTTCACTAATATCTCCTCAATAGCGGCACAACGATTGGCCACCATATGGCCGTGACAACTCCACCAAGACAAACGACCCTTCTACTTTTTCCACCGATAACAGCTCTTATCTTGACCGAGAGAAATAACTTTTGTTCTGGCCACCCACATATGCCAGCAGCGCCAATGCTACCCAACAACCCTTTCACAAATCCACCAAGACCAAGTACCACCACACAACTCACAATCTCTCTTCTCTTCAACTGCCATCAGAAGCTATCATAATAATACAACCTCTTTTCCCTTTCGGTAGCGGCAACGACATCAATATTAGGACAATGGACTCCTCATGTTAGCCATCTCCTCCTCACTAATTTCTCCTCTCGATCACAACTATCTAAAGAAAAATTAAAAACAAGAAGAATTAGAGAATTTGTTCTATTTTATAAAGAGCTGCCGGGGACCCCCAAACTTACCCTCTCACCAAGTGCTGAGGTAGTTCAGTATGGTCCTTGTATTACTACTGTTTCTCATGGTTTTCTGCTTGCTCTTGTATCTACAGATGATATTAAGCAAGCTTTTTTTTAGTATGGGAGATGACAAAGCTCCAGGTCCGGATGGATATACGTCTGCCTTCTTCAAAAAATCTTGGAGTATTGTTGGTGGAGAATTTTGTTCAGCCATCCAAGAGTTCTTTTCTTCAGGAGAGATGCTCAAGCAAATCAACCACTCAATCATTGCCCTTCTTCCAAAATCAACACATGCAAGCAGCAGACTACAGACCCATTTCTTGCCGTAATGTCACTTACAAAGTGAATTCCAAGATTCTTGCTGGACGGTTGGCTCATGTTCTTAATGATATTATCAGCCTTTCTCAGAATGCTTTCCTTGGAGGGCGTTACATGGCAGATAATATAAATCTCATTCAGGAGTTGCTTAGGCAGTATGGGCGAAATCATGTCTCCCTAGATGCATCATTAAGATAGATTTCAGAAAGGCATTTGATTTTGTCCAATGACCCTTCCTTCGTGATCTTCTCTAGCTCTTGGGTTTCCCTGCCAGGTTTGTCCATCTTATTATGAAGTGTGTTGAGACCACCTTATTTTCAGTGTGTGTAAATGACAGTCCTTTTGGTTTCTTCAAAGGAAAGTGTGGTGTTCGGCAAAGAGATCCTTTATCGCCATATCTCTTCATTATTTGTATGGATTACTTCACTAGGTTGCTGAAGATAAATACTCAAAATCCTGGTTTCCACTTTCACCCAAAATGTCATGCTCTGGGAATCAATCATCTCGGTTTCGCTGATGACATCCTCTTGCTATGTCGTTGTGACATGCCTTTTGTTAAAATTTTCCTTCACCAGCTAACTGTTTTTGGGGAGACATCTTGTCTTGCAATTAACACAGGCAAAACTTCTATATTCTTTACTGGAATTTTAGGGGAAATGAAGCAAGCTCAAAGTTCACTGAAGGGAGTTTTCCATTCAAGTATCTAGGTGTTCCCCTCAGTCCGCACAGGCTGCTAGCTAGCCAATTCTCTCCTCTTACTCACAAGTTAGAATTAACTATTCAGAGTTGGATGGGGAAGCATCTCTCCTATGCTGGTCGGCTGGAGTTAATTAAATCTGTCCTGCAGGGTATAGTGCAGTTTTGGATCAGTATTTTCCCAATCCCAGGCGTGGTGATTAGCAAGATTACTAGTCTGTGTCGAAATTTTCTATGGACTAGAGATGTGCTAAGAAGTAAATCTGCTCTTGTTGCTTGGAAGCAGGTGTGTTTACCAAAAAACAAAGGGGGTCTAACAGTCCTTGACATCAAAGCCAGAAATGATAGTTTTTTTACCAAGCAGCTTTGGAACATTCATTTGAAGTCTGACTCCCTTTGGATTCGATGGGTAGATCACTACTACATTCCTCATACCTTTATATGGTTCTCTGATGTTAATAAGATAGCTTCTCCACTTTGGAAATCAATCTTCTATCTTTGTAACAAAATGATCGAGCAATGTGAAGGGATTTCTGCAGCGCAACAAGTGCTCTCAAGCTGGCACTCTAGACCGGGGTTTTTAACAGCCAATGCATATGATTTCTTTAGATACAAAGCTGATCCTATTTAGTGGGCTAGTGTGGTTTGGGAGCAATTATCTCTTCCAAGACACAACTTCTTCTTTTGGCTAGCAATGTTAGGCAAGCTGAGAACAAGGGACAGACTCCAGTTTATCTCCACTGATCCTCTATGTCCTCTCTGTCAGAATTCTAGTGAATCTCATGCGCATCTCTTCTTCAGTTGTGCATGGTCGTCTTCTCTTTGAGGTAAGGCTAGATACTTGCTCAAGCTTCATAGTAGCATGCCTACCTTAAATAGAGTTGTTCGGGTTCTTAGCAACAAAAAAAAGGGTTGTAGCCGAGAATGAGAAGAGTCTCTCTTGCTATTCTAGTGTATTTGATTTGGGAAGAAAGAAACAGGTGAATCTTCACTAACACTGCTAAATCAGTTGAGGTAATCTTCAGGAAATTCCAGATCTTGTTTTACACAATCTTGTATTTCCACGAAAAGAATCCCTTAGCCTACAATGTTGCTAGCTGAACCGCCCTGCTTGTTTTTCTGTTTTGGCTTGGTCGTGCATGGTTTCTACAAGGATTCTATGTATTTGCATGGATGCGCTGACATGTCACTACTGTTTGTGGCTGATGAGCTGTTGGATGAGCTGATGGGTTGCAACTGTTGGCTGGTTGCTTCTGTCTCTGCATGGATGAGCTGAAGAGTTCTACATCTTTGCATGGATGAGCTTCAGGGCTGTTGCTATTTTGGCTTATAGGCTGTTTCTGTTCTTGGCTAGGTTGCCTCTGTCTCTGCATGGATGAGCTAAAGATTTTTACGTCCCTGCATGGATGAGTCAAGGGTTGCTTCTGTTTTTGGCTGGTGGTATATTAATTTGTTTTGGCCGTTCCTTGACTTTTGTTTTATTTTATTTATTAGGTGGCTGATTGTAGTGATTTCCAGTTGTATTCCTATTTGTTTCTTAGGGAGCTTGTCTCTATGCTGTTTTATTTGTATATATTTTCTCTATAATTTCTGTTTTTTCAGCATAGTTACTTTTGATCTATAATATATTCTTACAATTGATCAAAAAACAAGAGGATGAAAGAATCAAATATATATATATATAAGAAACGAAAGTAAAACCAATTATTTATGTGTTTTTCTTTATTTTACAGGTGATGATGTATGACACCACTGATACGGACATGAAGAGAAAGAGGAGATCTACCTGATCGGTTTCACTTCGCCAGCGATGGCACGTAGGTTCACATGCTGCCACTGTTCATGCAATTCCAAAGGCTTCCCAACATTGTTCTAAATTCTGGCAACTTCCCTAGATTATTTCGTGAATTTTAGAATGTCCATTTTATAGATATTTTATGTGTGTTTCTTTTTGAAATTCCAAGTGTGTATTATTTGTAAACATGTAATTGTAGGGTGTATGAGTAAAATATATTAAAAAAAAAAGAATGTGTGAGCGTGTAGCATTTTCTTTTTATCATTTTTTTTTTCTTTTGCATTAAATAGATGGTAAAAAAATAAAAAAAGGAAAAAAGATAAAAATACAACAAGTTTTAATTAACCAAATATTTTAATTGCATACGGTCAAATCTTATAAAAAGACAAAATCACATTTTATCATGTTTAAAAAATATAAAATGAATATCGTAACTAGTTTATGATTATTCGTTAGGGTTTGACTAAAATACCAAAAATCCCTCAATAATTATTTTGTTCAATTAATATTCGGAGTATTAGGATTTAGTTGTGGATTTTAATATTTATGATATAAAATTACATTGTAAAGTATACCCTTTGGTATAAAAATAGGAAATTAGTTAGAGATTTCTTAATGAAGGGAGATCTGCATTGAAAATTAGATGAGACCAACAAATAAAACATTGTCTTAGATTAACAATCAATCAACAATGCAGCTTACCATAGGTAGAGTGCCTTGAAAGTCTGGTTATAAAACCCGGCCCGGCCTGGCGGGTCGACCCGGGACCCGGTCAACCCGGTGGTTGGACCAGTTCAGGTTTAATAATAGATCGGCCGGGGAAACAGCCCGGCAAAACCCGGTCGACAGCGGGTCAACCTATAACCCGGGTGAACCCGAACGAGACCCGATGTTTTTTTTTTTAAAATGTGGGATTTGAAACCCATTAGTATATATACTTTATGTTCCTAAGAAAAAGTTATGTTTTTTCAATATGGGATAAAAAACTTTTTGGTTTAAATACTTCAACTTAAAGGGATAATATAATATCTTTTCAATGTGAGATTTGAAGCCCTTTCATATATATACTCTATGTTTCTATGAAAAAAGTTATGTTTTTTCAATATGGAATTTGAAACCCATTAATATATATATATTCTATGTTCCCAAGAAAGAAGTTATGTTTTTTCAATGTGGGATACAAAAAGTTTCGCTTTAAATACTTTAACTTAAAGGGATAGCATAATATCTTTTCAATATGGGATTTGAAGCCCTTTCGTATATATACTCTATGTTCCCATGAAAAAATTATGTTTTTTCAATGTGAGATTTAAAACCCATTAGTATATATACTCTATATTCCCAAGAAAAAAAATATGTTTTTTCAATGTGGGATAAAGGATAATATAGGATCTTTTCAATGTGGGATTTGAAGCCCTTTCGTATGTATACTCTATGTTCCCAAGGAAAAAGTTACATTTTTTCAATGTGAGATTTGAAACCCATTAATATATATACTCTATGTTCCCAAGAAAAAAGTTATATTTTTTCAATGTGAACCCATTAATATATATACTCTATGTTCCCAAGAAAAAAATTATTTCTTCAATATGGGATAAAATTTTTTTTGGTTTAAATACTTCAACTTAAAAGGTTAACATAATATATTTTTAATGTGGGACAAATTTTTTTTTAAAATATTCTTTTAAACTTCATTATTTCCAATATGTATAGCTTATATTTACATGGATTTTTTCTTAATTTTTTCATATGAAATATTAAAGCTTTAAATATTTTTTTAATTTTTCCGGGTTAACCCATGAAACTCGGGACCCGACCCCTTGATCCGGTTAACCCCTGGGCCGGGTTTAATAACTATGACTGGGAGTGATGTGTCTTCCCTTTTCATAACTAGTCCCCTTACCCAGACTCTCACAGACCATTAGGTTTTCTAATAACCATGATACTAGGTGATGACTCATGAATCCACTAATCATAACTTTATGATTAAACCTAAAACCCCTTCCATTATAAAAGGTCTAAAAACTTGTCTTATCGGTCTGAGTTTTGCTTGGTTGGTTGTTTGTTTGTTTATTTATTTTTGTTGGTTTGTGCAATTTAATTTTAGCATGTATGTTTTTTGTATCGCTCATTTATCTTTTACATATTGCTCATGGATAAGTACATTGGGTATGGATTAAGACCTTCATACATTTTAATTTCTAAATAAACCTAATTCTAGGTTAGGTGGGGAGTAACAGTCTGCATTATGACTTTTAGTCGGGGTTCATATTCGTGAAACATCTGACTATGAGCTAAACATTTAGTCGGTAATGGTAGTCACACTATGCCCTAACCATTCTTTGTAAATCCCCATATTATCTTCAGAAAGGTGGTTACTGGGCAGATCATAGACCTTTTAAAGACCAGGTAGTATGCTTACCCTTTATGTAATAGCTTAGAACTTGCTTTTATGATATAGATTCCTTAATATTTCATTTTTGCTTCAAGGCAAACCTAATCAATAATTCTAAACTCCACATGATTTTCTGAGGTAAGACCATGACTTTTTCTAAATACAAGTACAAATCTATGTTGTAACTAGCTGGGGGAAATTTCCCAAAGACTAAGGCCGAGAAATTACTGCACATAAAACCACTATGTTTTTAAATGAAAGGGACTTAGACCCATCTTTTGTTTTATACTCTCTAATGTGTATTGGATTTAACCGAGATGAGGATTTGGGAAAGATCTTTTTATTTTTATCAGACTACGGATTTTTTCTTGTATTCAACAAATATGTCATGGTTTAGCCCTTTAAACAAGTTAATCCATATTTGATGTACGCGTACATACACTTGCATTTATAAGCATATATGCGTTCATGTTTAAATGTCATACGCGGGTTGAAATATAGGTTCCTAGAAAGCCTCAATTCGAAAAGTTTATAACACCCGATTGTGACAAAGAAACATGAAAGATAAAGAACATGTTCACCATGATGACCACTTCCAAGAGGAGCTAGATTCCCTAAAGGTTAACTTGGCCTATATAACTAGCTTGCTTGAGGGCCTACATCACTACCTTTCTTAAGCAGACTCTCAAACACCTCTCATGTGAAGGCTCATCCAATTAGCCTGTGACTTTTTCAACTATTAAGCCTTAAGAAATGATAAGTGGATAAAGTCGAGAACCCAATGTGATACAATATTTGTGCAATTAACAATACCTGCACCAGCTTTAGCAGTTGTGGATGCATTCACCAATGAGTCTCATAAGACAAAATCCTCTAAGGACATTATGACAAAATAACAACGTTAAAAAACAAAATAAGGGTTATCAAATGAGTGGACTTGTATAATCTTGTTCAAGTAGTCGAGATGTGTCTAGTCCCAAATGTGGTTGTACCAAAGAAGTTTTGTGTGCTCAAGTTCAAAAAGTACTCCTAAACTCAGTGTCTTATCACTCACCTCAAGTCTTATTACAACAATATGGCAGAAGCAGTGCACAATGAAAAATTATCGATGCATTTCTTTTAGGACAATTTGAGTAGGGCAAATTTAGGCTGGTACACTATGCTCAACAACATGAAAATCTAGAAGTGGAAAGACCTCGTAGATGTTTTCATCACGCAGTATAAGTATAATATATATGTCGTTCCATATAAATCTAGCCTATAAGGTATCGAAATGGGTGATAGGGAACTTACCTAGGAATACACCTAGAGGTGGTTTGGTGTAGCTATTTAGATAGATCTTCCACCACTAGAAAGAAAGATGACCATCTTACTTAAAACACCTTACTTTGAGTTCCAGATTGGAAGTGTAACCCAGAACTTTACTAACATAGCGGTTGTGGCTGAAAGAATTTAACAAGCTATCAAAGTAGGAATTGTGAACTCTAAAGTCATGATGAAATTTGAGTTGGGGAATGACTCTCAGATTAGGAATTTTGTTCGATCAGATCTCACTGTATCACTGGCTATTCAAACATCACTGCCAAAGATTGACATACATTTACCACTCAAGGTATTTATCATCTCTTAAACACCGAACATATTACCCCAGTTCCATCAGGTTCCATCAAATCATCATTCCTTAGGTGGTATAATTTAAATGAGAAGTGTGCACATTATGATGAGATCCTCGACCATTCAATAAAAACTGCAGGAATTTTAAGTATCAAGTCTGAAAGTTGGGAAGTAAGGGACATATTGAGTTTGTGAAGGATTATGTCATCTACCATATTATCACTAGATCATCATGAGCATAACAAATGGTTGGTAAACACTAACTAGACATAAATGTTGTTGGGGAATTTGACCCAAGAAAGAGCATGGTATGTGCCAAACTTTGTTATTCTGCATTTTGGTTTTGGGATTGCATCACATATTTTAATGAAATAAGTCTTTTCAATCCCTTTTTTTGTTTTGAAATTGAAAGATGTTTCTTTGTGAAAGTAATAACTTGACATTATATTACTATCCATGATTGAATAAATATAATGGGAAAAGTGATTGAACTCTATGGTGCATTATGCAAGATCCTAAGAGGCAATCCTCACCTTTTTTTGAAACTCATAAAACTTACTTTCATAACTGACTTCATGGGTCTATTAAAAACATTTCAATCACATCAGTTTTGAAAAATCCCTTTTGCCAAAATAATCCTGAAAAATTTGAATTTGCTTTTTAATTTTAGAAATAATTTGATGTTTGTATAAAACAGTGTTTAGACACCTTTTATAAGGTGGTAAACAAATCATTCAATCAATTCTCATCTTAAGGTGACCAAACAATCTGGAACCAAGGCACAAAATGAAAAATGCACAAAAACCTTGCATCCCATGTCTCTTTGGCCATATTTTAGTGGTACACATAATCACATGTAGTTCGATTTACTAGTCATCGATTCATGAAAACATAAGTCTTTATGCAAAAGTTGCAAACAATCACGCTAAACAAGGACAAAATTTATCGATTCTAACCACTTGTGCTTGAAATGATGAAAGGTCATCTTTGTTATCCCTTCACATTTTAATATATCCCTTATGACCTTTATTTGAGCTTGAATAAGTTTTTCTTTGTAAGAACCCTGACTAGGATGACACCCCATATTGGGAGGTAAATGAGAATTTCAAAAGCCAAAGGTCTATCCTCACTAGGATCACACTCCACATTGCAGGGAAAAAATAAGTTTAAAGATCAGAACCAAAAGGAGGTTGTGAGAAAAGCCAAAGAGCCCGAAAAATCCAAATGTTAGGGGCATTCCCATATAAAAAACATGACCAAGTCAAGGTAAAAACAAAATAAGGATGTCATACTAAAGCAAACAAAAAAAGGCAAATCAACTAGATATGAAAGAAAAGAAGATTGAAAGACATATTAGCAGTTATCTTAAGTTTTTAGAACTTTAAAACACTCTTTGAGCCTACAAATCCCTTTCTTTTATAGTTAAGAGCTATGACCTCATTGCATGCCTATAAAAGTCATTTCTAATCAAGTAAGCAAACTGAACTTATAAATGACGTTAAAAAAAATACAAAAGAACTTTTTCACAAGAATCATGATATTGCAAACAAACCTACTCGTCATTATTCATGTTGATAAAATAAGCACTAAAAATGAAACAAATTTTCCTCAATAGAACCTCAAGTGTTTGCTCAAGTCTCTTACTTTGAAACCCACAAAACAAAAGGTCACCTCATCATGTACCTTCGCCAAAATTGTTTTAAGCTTGCATCAGGTAAATTTCTGTTTTTAAAATGCGAAAAAGATCATTTGAGCCAAGGACAACCCTAACTTTAAGCTAATACTTCTTTCTCAACCTATATCTTGTCAATCATCAACAAAATATCTCTTAGCGTTAAAAGGTATGTTTTGGGCCTTCGACTAAAGAAGTTTAAACTTCGAGAATACTTTTAAAATTTACATCTCTCTAATTTTATTTCAACAATTAGATTTGAATGGACATGATTCTTGAAATTTACGAGTTGATTCTAAAATAAGAAATATGTTTAAACAAAAAGGTTATTGACCGAGTTCGCAAGGTCCTTGGTAGAAATGACGTTGACACTAAGTCATCCTTGAAAAGTCAAGCAGTTAAGGGGCAATGTAGTGGATCCTGATAGGGATAGCAGACAATATATAGATCGGCTAGGGAGTAAAGAAACACATAATCAAATGATGATTCTATAAAATCCATCAAAGCTATGAATAACATCTAGCGATGACAAATACCTCTTGATGATAAGCATAAGAATGATCACAACTAGATTAGTTGAGGATAATGTTGCTCAATAAAAGTCTATGATTTCATAAATTCCATAAGTAGTTGAGAGTAATGCTACACATGGGGGTATCTTTATGTTTGAAAATATAGTTTACCCTTTGAAGGATGGCTATGATACTTGAAAAATATTATCACATGAATGCATTAGTTGGGGGTAATTAGCAACAGTCATTGACAATAGATGATTTGATGAACTCCTTCATAAAGTGAGAGTAATGGAGCGTCGCTTCTTCATAAAAGTGAGTGGGCAATAATACAATAATGGTTATGATATGTGAAAAATGTTATCACATGAATACATTAGTTGAGGGCAATTTGCAACAGTCATTGACAATAGAGGATTTAATGAACTCCTTTAGAAAATGAAAGTAATGGAGTGTCGCTTCTCTATTGAATTGAGCGAGCAACGGTGTAAGAATATCATAAATCAGGGTGTATCAGCTGACCAGGAGGCAATATCATGGCTAATAATTGAGTAGAGCTTCATACATCACCTAAAACTCTAGGTTGTACAACAAAGAAGCAATTAAGCACAATTGATCATGTGGGTAAAAATTGAGCGAACTGATGCAATGAAGAGGCAATCAAACATATTGATCACATGGACAAAACCTGAGTGGGTTGAAGATTTAAGTTAAGCAACTAGTGGCCAGATCGGTAGTAGCGAACCTTTCCACCAATCATAGGATGTTTTGCAAGAAAAGAGGGCCTATGTTTCCAACCAAGTGAGGATACATGCATATCATCTAATCCCAAATCATTGCATAATTTTGTTTTAGGAATTACACAAGAAATAATCCTTAATAAAGTCTAGCAAGACTCAAACAAACAGGAACCTAACAAGGTTCTGAGCCAAGCAAGGCTCGATTTAGTTTTCAAAGCTCAACAAGGGTTCAACAAAGAAGGAATCCAATAAAATTCCAAAGCCCAGCAAGACTCAAGATAATCCTAAAGCTAGTAAGGCTTAGAAAGAAAGAGTCCAGCAAAAAGAACCTGGCAAGGTCTTGAGCCTAACAAGGCTCCAATGATTAAAAACCCATCAAAGTCTTGACAAAGAAATAGTCTAGCAAGACTCTAACAAAAAGAACCTAGCAAGGTTCTGAACCTATTAAGGTTTTGAAAAAGAAAGAGTCCAACAAGAATCTGGCAAAGAGGACCTAGAAAGGTTCTGAGAGGAGTAAGGCTCTAATGATTAAAAACCCATCAAGGTTTTGACAAAGAAAGCGTCCAACAAGACTTAACCAAAAGGACCTAATAAGGTTATAAGCCTAGCAAGGTGCTAGTTATTAAAAACCCATCAAGGTTTTGACAAAGAAAGCATCCAACAAGACTCTAGCAAAAAGGACCTAGCAAGGTTCAAAGCCCAGTATAGCTCCAATGATTAAAAACTCATCAAGGTTTTTACAAAGAAAGTGTTTACCAAGACTTCAACAAAAAAAGAACCCTGCAAGGTTCCAAGCCCAACAAGGCTCCTAATGATTAAAGACCCAACAAGGTTTTGGCAAAAGAAGAGTCTAGAAAGACTCCAACAAAGAAGAACCAACAAGGTTTTGACCTTAGTGAGGCTCCAAACGGATAAAAAAAAGTCTAACATGGAAAAATCAGGAAAGGAAATCTCCATTCAATCCTATCATTAGGAAATTAATCCTACAATCAGGAAGTCTCACTCTATTATGAAGAAGTTTTAGACTCAACTATGCAATTAAGACATCTCTAGCAAAATCCTTTCTCTAGATAAGTCTTTTTTCACATGGGCATGTCGCTTATTACAATGAAACTATTTTGAAAAATCTTTGTATTTTTTACCTGGACAGGTCCCTATTACAATTTGACCTTTTTTTTAAAAAAAAAACTTTTAATTTTTCACCTAGGCAGGTTATCGATTACAATGAGACTATTTTAAAAAATCTTTGTTTTTTACCTCTTGGGCAAGTAGCTCATTACAATGAGATCATTTTGAAAAATCTTTGTGTTTTTCACCTGAGCAAGTCGCCCGTGAAACTTTTTCCATTTCTAAAAAATATTTGCATTTTCCACCTGTACAGGTCGTCCATTTTGAAAAATCTTTGTCTTTTTTCACATGGCAGGTCGCCCATTATAATAAGACTATTTTGAAAAATCTTGATATTTTTCACCTGGATAGACCACCCATTACAATGAGACCATTTTGAAAAATCTTTGTATTTTTCACCTGGGCAGGTTGCCCATTATCATGAAACCATTTTGAAAAATCTTCGAATTTTTTACCTAGGCAGGTCACCCATTACAATGAGACCTTTTGATAATTTTTTTTTGTATTTTTTACCTGAGTAGGTCGCCCATGACAATTTAACCATTTCAAAAATCTTTGAATTTTACCTATAGGCAGGTCGTCTGGTATAAATATACTATTTCAAAACATCTTTTTTTTTTCCCATAAACATCATCTTTTTCTTTACAAATCCTATCTCTTTTTCTTTTGAGTGCGTTTTTGAGCCCTCATCTTCGCCTTTGAGCCCTATCTGTTTTTTCTTTTGAGTGCGCCTTTGAGCTCTCATCTCTAGATAGTGCATCTTTGAGCCATATCTCTTTTCCTTTTGAGTACACCTTTGAGTCCTTATTTTCCAGATAATACACTTTTGAACCCTATTTTTTTTCTTTTGCGTGCGCCTTTGAGCCCTCGTCTCCCGAATAGTGTGCTTTCTAGCACTATCCTTTTCCTTTCGAGTATGCTTTCTAGCCCTCGCATATCAGATAATGTACCTGCAAGCCCTATCTATTCATTCCGAGTGTGATTTCAAGCCCTCATTGCTAAAATTTTCATTAAAGATCTATCAATCTCTGAAATATCTGTGAGCATCTCAAAATTTTAGAAAGATGGACTATTTCTTGAGCTGGTAAATCCATATCCTTTTATCTTTTCTTCTTTACAAGGTTATTATCTAAAATCTCTTACAAGACTTTCTATTATAAGAAGGGGAGAAACTGTTATAACCTAAATTTTAACCCTTTTTTTTCTAAATATTTTCAAAATACAAAAAATCAAATAACATGTTTATGATGTATTTGTGTCATTTTCAACATTTTCAGTGTCTTCTCAAAAGAATTCAAATTTCAAATTTCTTTTCAACGCGTTTAGCTTTTAACGCACTATTTTTAAAATCGTTGTTTTTTTCTGATCGAGTCAATGTTGTCTTTTTCAAAAAGTCAAAATACAAAAAAAAATAAGAAAAATAAAAAACCAATATTTGGATAAAAAGACCAAAAATACAAATGAAGAAAATGAGGGACCAAATTGTTTTTGGAACCATGCAACGAGGGGGAGACTAGAAAATAATAAAATAAAGAAAAGCCAAAAAAATCTTTTTCTACACTTTTCTCTCCAAATCTCCTACACACAAAAAACCCTAGCCCCCATAATACCTAAGCAGTCACCACAAAAAAAAGAAGAAGTATAGCAACCCATCTTCAACCTCTCCCATTTTTTACCAATTGTTCACCCTCCTCACGGTCTCTCTCATGTCCATAAACCAAAAAAAAGAAAAACCAACAAACACTCCACCATTACCTGCAGCTTTCAACCTCCAGCCGAGAGACCCATAAAAATCTTAAACCCATTTTTGAATCCATGCCGCCAACCATTCAAAGGAGAGAACACAAAGAGACCCTTTTTCTTCTTCCTCACTATCACCTACACATTAAAACCCAATCTTCACTAATGTCTCTTTAACAGCAGCACGACGGCTGGCCACCACGTTGGCCATGACAACGCTACCAAGATAAATGACCATTCTGTCGTTTTCATCAACAACAGCTCTCATCTTAACAAGAGAAATAACCTATGTTCCAACCACCCATAGATGCCATCAACGCCAACGCTACCTAACAACCCTTTCACAGATCCACCAAAACCAAGCACCACCACATAGCTCACGGTCTCTCTTCTCTCCAACCACCATTCCTTCAAAATAGAAAGAAGAACCACCATCACAAACGAGCAATGAAAGCAACATGGAGTGATGACTCGAACTCTAGCTTAAATGATGATGAAGAGCATGTTGCAAACATGTGTTTCATGGCAAATTGAAAGTGATAATGAGGTAATCTCTTTGAATGATGAATTTGATCTCTCTTATAATGAATTGCATGATGCATTTAAGATATTGTATGATGAATACAAGAAGTTAGGTTTTGAGTATAGCTTATTGAAAAAGAACCATGCATGTTTACTTGTTGAGAAACATACTTTAGAAAAGAAGCATGCCTTATAGTTAATAATTGCAATAAGATGAACCAACTTGAAGAGAAAAACAAGACTTTAAAAGAAAATGTTGATAAGTTGAACACTGCACTAGCTAAATTCACTCAAAGTTCTAAGATCTAGAAACCATACTTGCTAGTCAAATAAGTGTTTTCAACAAAAGAGGTTTAGGCTATCAACCTAATAAGAATAACAAATATTTTAAAAATTACTTCGTTAAAGCAAACAATCATATGAACCAAACCAAACATGTAATTATTGTAAAAGTATTGGTCACTTGATTTATACATGTCCTATGAAGAATGACAAAGTTAATAATATGACTTGGGTCCCAAAA
>Ga0307516_10004080_pt1 | contig 18273 bp, 14 predicted proteins | sample 19_EM_MG_FD_203310 | JGI IMG/M metagenome (GOLD analysis project Ga0307516, IMG submission 203310) | Populus trichocarpa ectomycorrhiza microbial communities from riparian zone in the Pacific Northwest, United States - 19_EM | ecosystem: Host-associated > Plants > Roots > Unclassified | place... | reverse complement strand
TCATGATCGTGTTGTAGAGGGCTGCCCAGTAGCCGCTGTGCTTGGCCCGCTGCACGAGCGACGCTCCTAAATTCTGCCCGACGAAGGTCTGCACCGCGCTGCCCCAGCCGATGCTGATGAAGAGCGCCATGGTTTCGAAGCGGAACACGATACCGAGCGCGGTGGTCGCGCTTTGATCGGTGGCCGTGGTGAAAGCGCGCGCGACCAGCGCGTGCGTGAGCAGCATCGCGCACATGCGCACCACCAGCTCGGCGCTGGACGGCCAGGCCAGTCTCAGCACTTGTCCGAGCAGTTGACGGTCGGGCAAGAGCTTCACCGCGCCCTCTAGAAAACCCAGGCGTTTGGCGGCAAAAAACGCCAGCGGCAGCAAGATCAGCGCGCGCGCCAAGAGCGTCGCCACGCCGGCACCGAACAGCTCGAGCCGCGGCACGCCCAGCGCGTGCGCGATGGGTGGGCCCCAGGCCAAGAACGCCGGCGCTTTGCCCGGGCCGTACACGAAGAGCACGGCCAGAAAGAAGTTGATCAGGTTGCCGAACAGCAGCCAGACCATGGGCGTCTTCGAGCTGCCCACGGCGCGCAGCAAGCTGGCGCAATGCAAAACCAAGAACATGGTGATGCCGCCGCCCATCACCACCGAAAGGTAGTCGACGCCGCGCGCGGCGACCGCGCCCTTCACGCCGATCACGCTGGTCAGCAGGGTGCGCGCTCCCAGGCCGCCGACGAGCGCCAGCACGCTGCCCAGGCCGAGCACGAGCAGCCCCGACTGCCAAGCGATGCGCCTGGCTTCATCGCGATCGCCACGGCCCCAGGCGCGACTGACCAGGCTGGCCGCCGCGACGCTGATGCCGTAGCTGACGATGGTGCCGAGCGCCGCGAGTTGATCGCAAATGCCGATCGCGCCCAAGCTGGGTCCAGATACGTCGTTCGGCAGGCGCGCGATGATGTAGGCGTCGACGAGATTGAAGGCGGTTTGCAGGCCCATGCCCAGCGCCAGCGGCGCACCGAAGCGCAGCACCTCGAGCGGTAGTGGGCCACGCAAGATGCGCTCGGTGCGCAGATCTGTCGTGGCCTCGGCGTTCACGGCAGCGTGACTCCGGCGCGGTATTCGTTTTCGATTGGCTCGCGATCGCGCTCGAAGCAGCGATCGGGCATGCGCCGCTGCTTGCGCAGCAGGGCCGTGCGTTCGACGAACGCGGCCGTCACCGGATCGTGATAACCGCTCGGCCGCGCTTCGTTTTCGGCGCCGCCCGGGTAGTGGCTGGCGATGCGGCTCATGAACAGCTCGCGCACGTATTTGCCGACCAGCGAGGCCAGCATCACCAAGGGCGCGTGGGCGTCGGCGTCACGCACGAAGCGTAGCCGGCCCAGGCGCGGAAATTGGTAGGCGCTTTCTGCCTGACCTTCGACCACGATGGCGTGCAGCCAGCCGGCGAGCGGCCCGAAGAATTTGGAGTATTCGCCGATGCCGCCAACCTTGCCGCACACGGCGTGCACGGGCGCGCCTGCGCTGGCTTGAAGCTTGAGCACCAAGCTTTCCATCGCGTGCAGATCGCTCACGAATCTATTGATGCCACGCTCGCGATTTTCGTTGAGTTTTTGCGTGCAGACGACGCTCGTGCGCACCTCGAGCAGTCGCACGCCGCGCTCTTGAAGGGTCATGACGTGCTTTTTGGTGCTCGCCAATTGCTCGTCCGAGGCGCAGAACGCTTCCGTGCCGGTCGTCCAGCATTGGGCATGAGCGGCTTTGGGGCAGGGCTCTCGCAGCTTGCTCGAGCCCTCGAGCGACAGCTGTTCGAACAGCTCAGCGGGCGTCGCTGCGCTAGAGCCGGTGAGCGCCCTGGCCCAGGCTTCGCCAATGCCCACGTTGGTGTGAGACATGAGTCGCTTGGAGTCGTCCAAGTCTTCGCGCATGCGCTTGGGCAGCTTGCGCGACAGAAAGCGCTCGCCTGCCGGGTTGGCTTCGGCCAGCACAGCCGTCACAATCATGGGCCCGAGGCGCGAGCCCAGCCCGTTTTCGTCCGCACCGATGTGAAAGGTCGCCATCAGCCGCCCGACACCGGCGGAATGAGCGCCACGACCTCGCCACCCTGGAGCAGCGTGGCAAGCTCGGTGAACTCTTCGTTGACCGCCACGCGTACGCCGGCCAGGCGCCCGCGCAGTGCGGCATGGCGAGCCTCGAGCAGTGCCAAGAGTGCGGCTACGCTGAAAGGCGCCGACACGCCTACCTGTTCCTCAGCAGCCCCGGCCAAATCACGCAAGGCCGCGAAGTACAATACCAGCACGCTGCCGTCCGCGCTTTCGGTCACGGTCACCGGCGTAGCACTGCGCTCACGAAGAGTCTTGCCTGGAGCCTATTGTGGTATGAAGGACGGTCAAAGGAGCACGGACATGGCGGAGGAAAAACCGCGGCTTGGCCGCGACGTCTACATTGCGCTGGCAGCAGTAGGTTGGGCCGACGGCAACCTCGATCAAGAAGAAGCCGACGCCATCGTGCGCACCGCGCTCGAAGAGGGCCTCGACATCACCGAGATTGCCGAGATTGAGGCGGCCACTAAAGAGCGCATCGACCTCGGGGTCATCGATCGCAAGAACCTCTCGAAAGAGGATCGGCTGTTCGTGTACGCCGTCGCGTGTTGGCTCACGCGGCTCGACGGCGTCGTGACCGCAGAAGAGACCAAGGCGCTCGCCGACCTGGCCGACGCGCTCAAGATCCCCGAAAAGCCGCGCAGCGTCGTCGACGGCATCGCTCAAGACATCGCCAATCGCGGCGACGACCGCCCGCTGCGCTACGACCTGCTCGGCCTGCGCCGCGCCATCGGCGACCGCTTGAAATCCGCTCAGCCGAAAAAAGAAGGCGAATAGGCCTCCGGGCTGGCGGCGCGTCGGCGCTGCCAGGCTTCGAGGCTTACATGCGGGTGGCGCAGGCGGCGCATTTTGTCGCCTGAAAAAACTTAGCTTTGTACGGCGCCAGCCGTCCTGAGAAGTGGAGAGTGCCTGGGGCTCCCGCAACCAGCATGACCGCTGCAGTCGCCCAACGACCGCCCGCTGCGCCCGCACCCGTCGCCGGCAAACCGCCGATGTCGGTCGTGGCTCTCCAAATCGTGCGCGAGGCGCTGAAGCCCGACGTTTCGCCCACAGACTTGGCCAAGCTGGCCGAGAGCGACCCCGGTTTTGCGCTGCGCATCATCTCGATGGTGAACAGCGCCGCCTTCGGCTTTGCCCGCAAAGTCACCGACGTGCGCCAGGCCACGGCCTTCATTGGGGTGCGAGGTTTGCGCACACTCGGCTTGTCGCTGGCCATCTCCGATATGGTGCCGGCGGGCGCCGACGGCATGGTGCTGCTCGGCAACTCGCTGCGCCGTGCGGTGGTCGCCCAGCTGATCGCCAAAAAGCTGGGCCACCGCGACGTCGACGAGTTCTTCACGGCCGGGCTGTTTCTCGAGGTCGGCTTGCTGGCACGGGCGCGCGATGATTTGGCCGCGGCGGCGCGTGTGGCGCGCTTGCCAGCGATCGACCGCGTGGTGTTCGAGCGCGCCGAGCATGGCAACGACCACGCCGTGCGCGGGGCCGAGCTGGCCAAGGCGTTCATGCTGCCCGCGGAGCTGATCGAGGCGGTCGCGTTGCACCACGATCCGATCATGCCCGACGCGCCGCTGGCCAAGGTGGCCTGGGTTTCCGAGCGCGTCGCCGCAATCTGGGAAGGCGGCGATGTGCAAGCCGCGCAAGCCGAAGCTGCGCGCGCGCTGGTGGCGATCGGCGTTCCCGGTCGTGACATCGCCGAAATGCTCGACAAGCTGCCCGGTTTGGTGACCGACGGCGGCGCGGCCTTCGACCGTGAGGTCGGCCCGCAGAAGGGCGTCGATCAGCTGCTGCTCGACGTGAGCCGCAGCCTGCTCGAGATGAATCAGAGTTACGAGAGCATGGTGCGGCGCTTGGAGAAGCTGCTGGCCGAAAAAGAGGAGCTCTCGGCCAAGCTCGAAGAGGCGAATCAGGAGCTGATGCGCCTGGCCAGCACCGACGCGCTCACCGGCCTGCCGAACAAGCGCTCGCTCGAGACGGCCATCACGCGCGATTTGGCGCGCGCCGATCGCGACAAGACCTGGCTGTCCTTGGTGGTGGTCGATGTCGACCACTTCAAGAAGTTCAACGACACCTACGGTCATGCCACTGGCGACATCGTGCTGCAGGCGGTCGCCAAAGGCCTGTCGCGCCACCTGCGCGCCGGCGATTTGGCTGGTCGCTACGGCGGCGAAGAATTTTTGCTCGTGCTACCCGGCAGCAATATGATCGGCGCGCGCATCGCGGCCGAGCGTATTCGCAAGGCACTCGAAGCCATGGTTGTCGATACCGAGCACGGCCCGCTCAAAGTGACGGCCAGCTTCGGCGGCGCGGCGGTCTGCGGCCCCGGCTGCAGCGGCACCCGCGACACCCTGTTCGCCCGCGCCGACGCCGCCCTCTACGAAGCCAAGCGCACCGGCCGCAACAAAGTCGTCGTCGCCGAGCCGTCCAGCGCTACGACGGCTGAGTAACGGCTCAGATTTTTTCACAGGAAGATCGGAAGATCGGAAGGCCTGAACAAGGTCAGCTTGGGGCGCAAACGCGTTCAGTCTCTTGCGTCGCTCAACACGTTTCTCGTTCGTCCAACGCGACGCAAACTACTGAGCGGCTGGGCGCCCCCCAATTCTCGCCTTCCGATCTTCCGATCTTCCTGTAAAAAAATCTGGGTCCGCCCAGCGACGTTCCGGCTACGCGAGGAGCTCGGTTTTGGCGACCGGATAGCCCTCGGGGCGGCGGACGGCGTACGAGAGGGCCAGAACTTCGACCAGCACCGTGCGGTAGACGACGTGGACGTCGTCGACGTCGATGTCTTCGGCGTGGGCGTCGAGCGTGGCGTCGATGTGCTCGTGGACGAACGAGAGCACGTGGGGTTGTTCCATGGCGATCACGTCGTCGCTGTCGAGCGACTCGGCGGGATCGGCGCGGCGCAGCTCTTCGTCGAGGGTCAAAAGCTCGTCGGTGGCGGCGAGCTGCTCTTCAGTCACTTCGTCGAGGTGAGAGCCGTGGGCCTTTTCGAAGGCTAGCCACAGCGTCAGCGCTAGAAAATAGCCCAGCGCCAAGGCGGTTTCGTCGAGCGGCCGGCCCAGCGCTTCGGCGACGTGGCTGGCGAGCGCGGGCTGAGCGCGCTCGAAACGCTCGAACGCTTCGTCGAGCTGGCTGCGCGCCTCTTCGTCGTCGTCCGCTAGGCCTTCACGCACCGTTTCGAGCGCGTGCTGCGGCACTCCGGCGTAGGAGGGGACGGGGCGAATGGCGGAGCGTCGAACCCACACGGTACAGCTCTTGGTCTAGCATGCAAAATCGAGCGTGGAAACTCGGCGACCAGATGTGTAAGTACGTGCAGCGGGGTTGGGGCCCCGCGTTCGACCAGACAGCGGAGAACCTGCACGCATGACCCAAGCCGAGACTGATGGAACTCAAAAGCGAGTGATTTCGCTAGGGCGTGCGCTTGTCGTTGGGCTAGGCTGTTTACCCCTGCTGCTCTTCGCGCTGTTTTTCGCGCGCTTCGCAGCCAGTCAACGCATCGCTCCCGGGCTGACGCTCGCCGGCGTGAAAGTGGGCGGCCTGTCGCGCGATGAGGCCAAGCACCGGCTGGCAGAGCTTGCTCCGCTGCTGGCCAAAGAAAAGCTGCGCGTGCTGCTCGGCAGCAAAGAAAGCACTGTGACGGTCGAGCAGTTGGGGTTCGAGCTGCTCGCCGATGACTCTGCGTCGCGAGCGCTGGCCGTGGCGCGAAGCGGGGGAGTGTTGTCGAACGCATGGCGCTACCTGCGTTCGGCTTGGGGCGAGGCGGCGCTGCCAGCCGCGCTCGGTGTCGACGGAGCTCGCTTCGACGCCGCGCTCGCCCAGCTCGAGGGCTCGCTGATCGACGATCCGCCGCTCCAGGGTGGCATCACGTTCGAAGGGCGCGTGGCGAGCGCGCAGGTCCCGCGGCCGGGCCATAAAATCCCCCTCGACGCGGCTCTGAGCGCCTGCCTGGCTGGCGTGGCGCTCGGGCGCACGCAGGCTCCGGTCGTGCTCACACCGAGCGCGGTCACACCCGCGCTCGAGCCTGGCTCGCTCGAGCGCGCGCTTTCGCTCGGGACCAAGCTGCTAGGCGGGCCCGTTACGCTCGAAGCCGGCGAGCGACGCTTGACCATCGAGCCGGCGGAGCTCGGCGCGCTGCTCGTGGGCGAAACGACCGGGGGCCGCGTCGAGGTGCGCATCGATCCAGCGCGAGTCGAAGCCTGGCTCGCGACTCGCCGCGCCAGCATCGAGCAGCCGGCGCGCGACGCCGGCTTCGAAGTGTCGGCGCAAGACGAAGTGCGCGTCGTGAAAGGCCAGACCGGTTTGAGCCTCACGAGCGAAGCCGTGGCGCACGCGCTGTTCGACGCCGCACAAAGCGACGCTCGGCGCGGCGAGCTGCCGCTCATTCACGAGCCCTTGCCAGCTCGCTCCACCGAGCAAGCCGAAAAGCTCGGCATTCGCCAGCTGGTCGGCTCATTTACGACCCGGCACCCGTGCTGCCAGCCGCGCGTCGACAACATCCATCGCATCGCCACGCTGCTCGATGGGCTGGTGGTCGAGCCGGGCCAGACCGCGTCGCTCAACGCCATCGTGGGGCCGCGGACGCAGAAAAATGGCTTCGTTCTCGCGCCCAGCATCGAAGATGGCGAGATGGTCGACACGGTCGGCGGCGGCGTCAGTCAATTCGCCACCACCATTTTCAACGCGCTGTTTCACGCCGGCTACGACATCATCGAGCGGCAACCGCACACGTATTGGTTCCCGCGTTACCCCATGGGTCACGACGCGACGCTGGGTATTCCACGCCCCGACATCGTGTTCAAGAACGACAGCGAGGCAGGCTTACTGGTGAAGACGAGCTTCACCAAGACCAGTATCACCGTGAAGATTTACGGTGACGTGGGCGGCCGGCGCGTCACTTCCAGCGTGTCAGAGCGGCGCGAGATCGTGCAGCCTGCGCTCGAGTATTTGCCGAATCGCGACGTTTCACCCGACGAAGAGAAAGTCAAAGAGGGTGGGATGATCGGCTGGAGCGTGATCGCGTCGCGCACCATCACGTTCGCCGACGGCACCAAGAAGGAAGAGAAGCGCAAGGTCACGTACAAGCCCAAGCCGCGGCGGGTCGAGGTGCATCCGTGCAAGATACCCAAGGGCGAGCCGGGCGCGACGGGTGAGCGCTGCCCGGAGCCGCCGCCCGAGGCAGCGGACGGCGCGACCGACACGGACCGCCCGGCTCACGCCGAGTGAGCGACGCCGGCCCGGAAAATCCGGCCTTTGCCGCTCAGGCGCAGCTCGCCGGTATCGGCGGAGACGAACGCAGACTGACCCTGGGTGAGGCGCTGCGCGGGACTCGTGGAGGCTTCGAGCAGGCATTCGCCGGAGGTCACGAGCCAAATTTCCGGTCCGTCGATGCCGATCGTGACGAGGCCGTCGCCGCCATGGCTGTCGGCCGTGACATCGAAATACGAAAGGCGAAACTCGCGCGCGGGTGTTTCGAACGTGTGCTCGTCGCCGTGCGCCACGGCGCGCAGTGGCTCGAGCTGGAGCGGGCGAAAGTCCAGCACGCGCAGTAGCTCCGGCACGTTCACGTGTTTGGGCGTGAGGCCCCCACGCAGCACGTTGTCGGAGCTGGCCATGATTTCGACGCCGGTTCCGCCTAGGTAAGCATGCAGGTTGCCCGCCGGCAGGTACACGGCTTCTCCGGCCTCGAGCCGCACCAAGTTCAGCAGCAAGGCGCTGACCACGCCCACGTCACCGGGATAAAGCTCGCCGATGCGCGCCGCCCAGCTGAGCTCGTCGGCGAAGTGGCTGCTTTGCGGCGCGAGCGCCTGGCAAGCGGCTGTCGTCAGCTCCGCGAGCTTTCGTTGTGTCGGCAGCGGTGCCTGCATCAAGCCGGAAAATACTTTCGAAATGCCGTTTTCGTCGGGCTGGGCGCTGAGCATCGCGCGGTACGACCACAGCTCGCCCAAGCTCAGCTCGTCGAAGAGCTCGATGGTTTCCGCGACCTCGCGAAACCCGCACAGCGCCCAAAACTCGCCCAGCGCGCAGAGCAGCTCCGGCTTGTGATTTTGGTCCTTGTAGTTGCGCTCGGGAGCCGACAGTTTGATGCCGGCCGCTTCGTCCGCGGCGAAGCCAGCCACGGCCTGCGCCAGCGATGGGTGTGCTTGCAACGACAGCGGCGTCGCGGCTGCCAGCACCTTGAGCAAGAACGGAAGCTTGGCGCCGTGCTCGGCCAGCACTTGCGCGCCCAGGTAGCTCTCAGGCAGGCTGTCGATGGCGCTCGGCAGGCTTTGGCCGGTTGCCACCAGCCGCGAAGGCAAGAGCGGATGCGCGCCGATCCACAGCTCGGCCTCGGGCGTTGCCGTCGGCCCTGGCGCGCCGCGCAGCTCTGCCAGTGCGGTGCGCGAGCCCCAGGCGTAGGGCTGAATGCTATTTAGCAGCTGGCTTATCACGGGCTTCCGAGCCAGGGCCCTTGGTGGGCGCGGGATCGCTCTTGGGGAAGAGCAGCGCGTAGGCGTGCGGCGCCCAGCTGTACAGGTACGCGCCTGGGCCGGCCTTTTCGCGAGAATAGTGCGGGTACCAGGGCAAGCCGCGCCACGCCTCGCTGTCTTTGATCTGCTCGGGGATGACCAGATCGAGCTCGACGTAGTGGCCGCCGGTGGCAAGCGCCAAGGCAGGCCCGAACGAAAAATCTTCGCGGCCCGGCCGCGGCACGAGGTCGTTGTGCATGGCGCCGCCGTAGGCGACCAGCAGTCGATCGGGCGCGCGCTGCGTGAGCAGCTGCTCGATGTCGTGCTCGGTCACGCTTTTGATCATACCGAGCATGTCTTCGATGTCGGCGGCGCCGGCGCCGGCGATCTTTTGGTATTGCTCACAGGAGGGCACGAGCGCGTGCGGCATGATGCCGAGCGCTTTGGCGCGGTGCCCGAGCTCGACGAAGTCGCCTTGATTGGTGGTGGCTTGCGGCGCGGTGACGGCGCCCTGCTGCTTTTGCACCTTTTGTTCGACCTTGCCGCAGCTGCCGTTGGCGAGCCACAGCTCGATCAAGAGGTCACTGGCGCGCGGGGCCAGGTGCGAAAGTAGCCCATCCATGAAGCGTCGCGTGGAGGACGCGGCCTTGGGACCGTCGCTCTGCGCGTGGGCTTCGCCCACGGCGAGCACGCGCGGCGTTTCGGCGAGCACGAAATCGAAGGCGTCCTCCGCGCTCGCGAAGGTTTTGCAGCCGAGCTCCCCGCAGTCGCGAAAGGTCGGGGGCGGCTGCGCGGCGACGGTCGCCGTCGCGCTGAGCGTCGTCGTCGGCACGACGGACGTCGGCGCGTTCGCTGACGGGGCGGGCGTTGGCGTCGGCGCTGCGCTAGCCGGGCCGGACGCGGGCTTGGCTGCCCCGCAGCTCAGAAGCAGGAGCGGGAGGAGCAGGCCGACTTGCTTCACCATGCAGATATTACACGGAACCGCTGCCTGGGTTGGGTCAGCGCTGCGCCAAAAGCCGCACTTCGCTCAGGCTGAGCCAACCGTCGGCGCTGCCCCATTCGACCAAGCAGCGCCCTTCGTGGCGGTCTTTCACGTAGACGGTGGCGCCTTCGGAAACGGTCGTCGTGTCGGCGCCGCGCTTGTAGGGCAGGGGCCGCCCCAACTCGTTGGTCAGGCGCGCTTCGGAGACGATGACGACCGCGGGTTGCGAAGTGACGCGAAATTGTTCGGCCGCATAGGCAGCGCCGCCGAAAATCACGACCAGCGCGGCGCCCACGCTGATCGACACGACGGCGCTCAGCCGCACGAGCGGGCGCGCGGCGAGGCGCCGCACGATGATGCCCGCCGCTATCGCGAGCGAGCTCAACGCTGCTAGCAGCGCCCAGGCTTGCTCGGGCAAAAGCCCGGCCATGGCGCGGCTCAGGCGCGGGCGCACCACGACGTTTTCTTGCAGCTTTGATTTGCGGCGAGCGATTTCCGTCTGCACGGCGTCGAGCGCGCGGTCGGCCTGGGCGTCGTCGGGGCGGAGCAGCAAGGTTTCGCTGAGCGCCGCGGCGGCGCGGCCCAAGTCGCCCGGTTGACTGCCGCTGCCGTCGGCTCGCGCCAAATATGCAGCGGCCCGTGCCAGGCTCGCGTCGGCATTTACGACGCCCTGATCGGCTAGCAGCTCCAGGCGGTCGATGGCTTCGTTGACGGCGCCTTTGTTGAGCGCCGTGAGCGCCGCTGCGTAAGCCTGATCGGGCGACTCGGCGCGCGCCGGCGCGGTGCTAAAAACCAGCCATAAAAAGGCGCAGAGCGCGCAGACGAGCGCCTTCACGAGCGCTCCGCCACAGCGGCTTTGCGGGCGCTCAGCTTTTGACAGATGTCGCGCACTTCGGCAGCGAGGCTCGAGAGCTCGACGGCCTCGCCGGCAAAGCGCAGTTGGTCGCAGTCTGCGAGGAGCCGCGCCGCGCGTTCGGCCACTTCGGCGGGCACTTCGGCCTTTGCCAGCGCGCCGCCCAGCTCGGCCTTCAAGACACCGCGCGCCTTGAGGCCGGTCGCCTTCTCGATGGCGATGAACAGCGCGCGCTCCGCGGCCCCAGCCGTGGCGGCTGCGTCGCCGGCTCGCGCGCTCGTGGCCAGCTGCGCGAGCGCGTCGTCGAGCGCCGACGTCAGTGAGACTTTGCGTTCTTTCGCGCGGAGGCTCAGCAGCTTGGCTAGATCCGACAGCGCAAAGCCGAGCGCCGAGCCGAGCGGTACACCGAACAACAACAGCCAGTAGCCGGAGCGACTAGGCCAATAGCTCGGCGCCGCGGCACCCATGGCGCCGAGCTTCGCTGCGGGGGTGATCAGCCCTTTCAGGCGTGAAGCGCCGGTGGCGGCCTTGCTGCTCACCGGCGCGGGCTTGGCGCTGCCCGTGACCGTGACTTTGCCCAGCGCTGCGCGCGCCACGCCGTAGGCGCGCGCCTTCGGATCCCAAAACGGCAGGGTTATTTCGCCCAAATCTCGCTCGCCCGGCTGGGTCAGCTCTACCACGTAGGTGAACGTGCGAAAGCCCTGCACGACGCCGCGCTTGGGCGCCACTTGGTCGACGATTTGCGGCTCCAGAAAGTGCGCGCCGTCTTGCTCGGGCACGAGCAAAGTAAACGGCAGATTGCCGATGCCCTCGAGCTTGGCCACGACCGAGATGCTGCCGCCCGCCGGCACCTCTCGCGGCTGCACTTGCGCGTCCAAGCTGTAGTGCCCGACGTCACCCAAGCGATAGCCGGGAGGCCTGCCACTCACGGGCGGCTCGACGACTTCGATGTCGATCAGCGGCGCCTTGCGCACCAAGCCCTTGGGCTCGGTCGAATAGTTTCGTCCGACGAAACCGAAGCTCACCTCGCCGGCTTTGAGCTTGCCGGCCTTCAACGGAAACAGCGCAAAGTCCGAAACTTTGACCGTGATCCAGCGCTGGCCGTCCAGGTCGAACTGGTAGCCCTGCAAGCTGTGGACGTCTTCCATCAGGTTGAACGCCAAGAAGTCGTCGCGCATGGGCTCGCTGTTCAGGCCCGGCTCGAAATTCCCGCGACCTGCGTAGGCGTACGTCGACAACGTCACCTGTTCGCCGACCACCACCTTGCGCGGCACCGAGCGCGTTTTCAGAAACGCGATGGCATCTGTCGCGTGCTCGACCCGGTATTCTTCGGGCAGCGGCGGCAGTTGCTCGGGCTGTTGCTGCTGCTCTTCCGGAAAGCCCGGAAAGCCAGGAAACCCAGGAAATCCTGGGGTATTCATGTTGCGCAGCATATCGAAAGGATCGAGCGGCTGACCGGCGAGCGGCGGCGGTGGCAGCGAGCCTTGCGCTACCACCTCGATGCTGAAGGCGCGGTCGCCGTTGCGGCCGCTGGAGGTTTGCACGCTGGCGGGCCCGAGCTTGAACGTGCCGGGGCGGCTGGCGACCAGCACCCAGGTGGCGCTGATGCCGATCGTCTGCGTCATCTGCCCGTTGATGATGTTGATGCTGGATTGCGAACCGACGCTTGGACCGGACGCCGTGATGCCAGGCGGTAGCTTCAGCTCGGGATTCGTGGGCTGCTCGCCATTGTCGCTCATCGCGCGCAGGCGCACGGTGAAGCGACTGCCGACCTCCACCCTGCGCTGACTCACCTCGGTGGTGAGCGACACCGCCGCGCTCGCCACCGGGGCAGCAGCGAGCACGCCGAGGCCGAGCCCGCTCGCGATGATGGCGGCGGGCGTGCCTCTCACTTGTCCTCCGTGCGGGGCCGTCCTGTGAGCGACTTGTTCTTGGCGTCCTGCTGCTGCACGCTGGGCGCTCGCTCGAGCATGTCGAGCATGCGCTCGTCCTGGTTCTTCGCCGGTTCTTGCGGCTTTTGCTGGTCGGGCTGCGGCTCGGGTTGTTTGCCGGCGTCGGGCGGGCCACCGTCCTGATCCTTCGGCTGATCGGGCTTGCCGGAGTCGGGCTTGCCGGCGTCGGGCGCGCCGTTCTTGTCCTTGTTGTCCTTCTTGTCGTCCTTGCCGCTGTCGGGCTGTCCGCCGTCAGGCGGGCCGCTGTCGGGTTGACCCGAGTCGGGAGAGGCGTCGGGACCGGCGTCCTTCTTTTTGTCTTCGATGCGCGCGAGCGCGATGGCGCGATTGTAGGCGGCGTCCCGGCCAATGCCATCGGCGCCGGCGTCGAGCGGGAAGCCCGGAATGAGCTCGAGCGAAGCGTCGTAGCCTTTCACGGCCGACTCGTAGTCGCCGCGCAAGAATTCCAAATTGCCAGCCAGGTAAAAGGCGCGCGCCCTCAGATCGATGGGCACGCTCCCGTCGGCGGCGATGATGCGCACGATGCGCAGCGCGCATTCGACTTCCGAGCTGCGCTTCTCGCTCGCCGCTTTGACCTCGGGCGACTTGGCCGCCTCGCCGCTCGGCTGGTCCTCGCCGAAGCGTACGCCGTACTGTTCGCCGAGCTTGAATAGCCCGAGGCCCAAGTCGAAAGTGGCGCTCGGTTTGCTGCGCACGCTGTCGGGCGCGCCGATGTTGGCCTGGTCGCACTTGCCGGTCGCCAGGTAACCTTCGAGGAGCGAGACCGCCGCGCCGGCGTCGCCGGCGTCGTAGGCCGAAATGGCTTGATCGACAGCGGGGGCGTTGCGCATCCACAGCTCGCTACGCTGCTTGGCACAGCCCGACAAAAGCCAGCTGCACGCGAACATCGAAAGCAGCGTGGTCGTGACCACGCGCGCCGCGCGCCGCCGACTGCGGCGCTTCTTCGGCGGCGGCACACGCAGGGGCTTGCGCGCGCGCGCTTCGGGTACGAACGCTTCGACCAGCACCAGCAGCAGCGCCAGCCCGAGCGGATACAGATAGACGTCGGCGTAGATGGTCTCGACGCGCTCCGACAGCTCCTCGGTCATCAGCTGCTTCAGCCGGCGCTCGATCTCGGCGATGCCGGTTTGGCCGGCCTCGCTACGCACGACCGCGCCGCCGGTGGTGCTGGCAATCTTGCCCAGCTGCTCTTCGCCCTCGGCCGACAGCGAGGTGGTGAGCGGCTTGCCTTCTTCGTCGGTGCGCATGCCGTGCACCTCGCCCGTCTCGCTGACCTGTGGAATGGGCTCGGGCGTGCGGCCGCCGATTTGCACGACGAAGATCGTGATCTCTTCTTGGGCCAGGCTGGTCGCCACGCTGACTGGGTCACCTTCGAGGTCTTCGCCGTCGGTGACCAGCAGCATGACTTTGCGGTGGTTCTTCGACAGCGGGTCGCGCGCGAGCAGCTCGTGACCGGCTTCCAGCGCGCGCGCGATGGCGGTGCCGCCCACCGGCATGTCGTTCGGGGTCATTTGCCGGAAAAACTGCGAAATCGCCGGGCCGTCGCTGGTGAGCGGAAACGCGATTGGCTGACCGGCGAACGCCACGGCGCCAAAGCGTGCCCCCGGTAAGGTCGAGATCAGCCGCGCCACCTCGCTCTTGGCGCGCAGCGTGCGCGACGGTGCGATGTCGCGCGCGTACATGCTCTTCGAGTAGTCGAGCACGATCACCAGATCGAGGTTGGTGGCCGGGATCAGCCGCGAGCCGCGCCCGTATTGCGGCTGAGCGGCGGCTACGAACGCGAGCGCCACGGCCAGCACGCACAAGACGCCCTTCAGCGCCCGGCGACCGCCCGCCTGCGCGGTGAGTAAGGTATTGACGATGGCTTCGTCACCAAACTTGCGCAGGCTGCGCGCGCGCAGAATCGAGCCTGCGACGAACAGCGCCGCCACGACCAACGCAAAGCCCGTGCCGAACAGCCACAGCGGTGCCGCGAACCTCACGGGAACCTCCGTAGCAAGAGCGTGCGCAAGAGCGCGTCGAGCGCCAGCAGCATGACCGCGGGCAGCAACAAGAAACGGAACAGCTCTTCGTAGGTCGCCACGCTGGACTCGAATTTGGTTTTTTCGAGCTTGTTCAGCACGTCATGAAAGCCGGCTCTGAGCGCCGTAGCGTCGGTGGCGACGTACATCGAGCCGCCGGTTTTCTCGGCCAAGTCTTTGAGCAGCTTGGGATTTACCGGAAATTCTTGGCGAATGTAGCGGGGCTGGCCGAACAGATCGAGCCTAGGATCGAGCACCTCTGCGGTGTCGCCTTGACCGATCTGCACCGTGTACAGCCGCGCCCCGACCGTGTTGACGAGGTGCGCGGCGTATTCGGGGGCCAGCTTGCCGCCGTTGTTGTCGCCGTCGGTGAGCAGCACGACCGCTTTGCTGCGCGCCGTGCTGCGCCGCAGGCGCGCCGACGCGACACCGAGCGCGTCACCTATCGCCGTGCCATTGCCGTCGATCAAGTCCAAATCCATGCGCGCGACCAGCCCGTCGAGCAGGTGGTAGTCGAGCGTCGGCGGTGACAGCACGTAGGCGTCTGCTCCGAACACCACCACGCCGATGCGGTCGGTCTTGCGCTGCGCGATGAAGTCGCGAATCACGGCGCGCGCGGCGTCCAGGCGCGTCGGGCGGATGCCGCGCGGGCGCTTGGGCACGTAGGCTTCCAAGTCCTGGGGCAGGTTGTCCATGGCCGCGCGCATCGACCCCGACAAGTCGAGCACCAGAATGATGTCGATGCCTTCCTCGTCTTGAATGTCGGGCCTGAGCGTGTTGACCGGGCGAGCCAGCGCCAAGATGCCGAAAATCAGCGCCACAGAGCGCAAAACTCCCGGAAAATCTCGCAGCCAAACGCGCGGCCCCGAAGGCCCCACCCGCAGCGGCAAGAGCGTGCCCAGGCGCGCGCGCGGCAGCCGACGGTCTTCGCCCAAGGTGGCGCGATAGAAGAACAATGGCACGAGTGCCAAGAGCGCCAAGCACCAGCGATTCTGAAAATCTGCGAAGAGTAGCTCGCTGCCGCGGGCAATCGCCGGATAGGCCAAGCCGAGCAGCAGGGCCACCAGCGCAAAGCAGAACAGCAGCACTGCGCGCAGCACCTTGCGCAGCGTGGCCGTGCGCGCCTGCGACGAGGAGACCTTCGCCTGTGCAGGCTCTTTGCGCGGCTCGGCCCTGGCTGCGAGCTTGCGCAGCAAGGCTCCGGGAGCTGGCTCGAGCGGAGTCGGCTCGGCCGGCTCGGTCGGCTTGGCGGGGCTAGCCATCCTGCTCCTCCTCCCTGGTTGCAGGTTCGAGCGGTGGCGACGCGGGCGAACCGGCCGGTAGCGGCGGCGGCACCGTGCGCTCGATGATTTGCTCGGCGTCGCCGAGCGCCGTGGAGCACTCGGGCTCGCTCGGCGTCAGGCGCGCGAACTTCACCAAGTCGGCTTGGCGCAGAAAGCGTTCGATGTCGTCGAGCACGGCGATGCGCGGTGTGGTGCCGCGCAATTCGCCCAGCATTTCGCGGGTCGTGCTTTCCAAACCGTCGAAGCCGTAGCGGTCGCCCAAGTAGCGGCGCACGACGTCGGAGACGCGATCGAAATGCTCGGCAAAGCGGCCTTCGCGGGTCAGCCCGGCGTGCCGCAGGTCGTGCAGCGACTCGAGCGCCACTTCCCAAGGTGGCCTGGGCGGCGGCGGCGGCGGCACGGCGCGCGGCCGCTTGAGCCAACGCCCGATCAACCAGGCTGCCGCGGCGCCCACCAGCAGCGCAACGGCGCCGATGCCGACGGCTTGCTTCAGCAGCGTCCACTCTTCGCGCTGCTGGCGCGGCGGAGGGTTACTCTTGGGTTTGGCGTTGGGCGTGCTCGAGGTGGGGTCCTCGATCACGATGCGGTGAGGCTTCGTGCACAGCGTGATGAGCTCGCCGCTGGCTCGCGCGACCGTGATCGGCATCGGGGGCAAGGTGAGCTCGTGTCGACCTGCCTCTTTGGGCAGGGCGACGAACGACAGCGTCACGCGGCTCTTGGTCGCCGCGCCCTGGCTGCGTTCCACTTTGGGCCCCGCGCCGCCATCGGGATTCGGGACGATGAAGCCGGCCGTCTTCAGGGCTTTGGCTTCGGGCGCGTCGGTTTGAAAATGAAAGCCAGTGGGCAGCACCGTCTCGGCGGCTCCGTGGGCGACCGTGACGACTAGTGGCAGGGCGTGACCGCTCAGGCCGCGCGCCGGAAACGTTTCGCCCAGCTCTGGTCGCGCCTTGCCGCTGGGGATCTTCTCCGTGCAGCCAGCTTCGCCTTCCGCCGGCAACGGCGTCGCGGAGGCCGCTGCCGACGCGGCCGGGGACGCTGACACCAGCGGAGCCGCGGACGCCGACGCCGACGGCGCTTGGGCCTGCGCCGTGCCGGTGAGCAGCAGCAGAACGAGCGCGGGGCTTCGCGTCACCGGCGCATCCTGCTGGCGCGGCGCGCGAACAGGTCGCGCAGCGGCTTGATGTACGGCTTGTCGGTGCGAACGACGCAATGATCGAGCGACAGTTTGCGGAACAGCTGCACCTGCTCTTCGCGCAGCTTGCGCATCTGTTTGGCGTAGTGGGCACGCACCCGAGCGCTTTGCGTGTCGACGATCACGCTCTCGCCGGTCTCGAAATCTTCGAAGCTCGAAAGCCCCACGTCTGGCAACTCCAGATCGCGCGGATCGACGAGCAAGACCGGGATGATGTCGTGCCGCGCTGCCGCCAGCGACAGCGCGCGGCTGTAGTCGGGCGCGTAAAAATCGCTGATCAAGAAGGCCACGCTGCGTCGGCGCGCGACGTGCATCAGCGTCTCGAGCGCCACCACCAAGTCGGTGCCGCTGCGCTGCGGCTCGGCGCCCATGATCTCGCGCACCACGCGCATCACGTGCTTTTGGCCCTTTTTGGGCGGCACGATCTTCTCGACCTGATCGCTGCACATGATCAGGCCCACGCGATCGTTGTGCTTGATGGCGCTGAAGGCGCACAGCGCGGCCACCTCGGCGGCCAGCCGCAATTTGCTGCCGCCCTTGGTGCCGAAGCGCTGACTCGCCGACAAGTCGACGATCAACATCACGGTCATCTCGCGCTCTTCGACGAAGACCTTGACGAAGGTCTGATCCATGCGCGCGCTGACGTTCCAGTCGATGGCGCGCACGTCGTCGCCCGGCTGGTATTCGCGCACCTCGCGAAAAGACAAGCCTTGGCCCTTGAACACGGACGCGTAATTGCCCGACAGCTGCTGGGTCGCGAGCCTGTCGGTCGTGATCTGGATGCGCCTGAGCGCTTTGAGCAGCTCTTTACCGACCACGCGGGTTACGCCTTCCTCGCCGGGGTTCCTTTACGGAACCTCCACGACCTCGAACACGCGGCGCACGATGTCTTCGGCCGTCACTTCTTCGGCCTCGGCCTCGTAAGAGAGCACGACCCGGTGCCGCAGCACGTCGGGGCCGATGGCCTTCACGTCTTCGGGGGTCACGTAGCCGCGGTGCCGCAAAAAGGCGTGGGCGCGCGCCGCCAAATTCAGCGCGATGCTGGCGCGCGGGCTGGCGCCGTACTCGATCAGCGGCGCCAGCTCTTTCATGCCCTTTTTCTGCGGTTCGCGCGTCGCGAACACCACGTCTACGATGTAGTCTTTCACGCGGTCGTCGACGTACACGTCGCGCACGACCTTGCGCGCGTTCAAGAGCTGCTCGACGGTCGAGCGTGGCGAAGCCTTGCTCGGAATGACGCCGGTCATGCGATCCATCACGGCGCGCTCTTCTTCGCGCGACGGGTAGCCGACCTTGATCATCAGCATGAAGCGATCGATTTGCGCTTCGGGCAGCGGGTACGTGCCCTCTTGCTCGATCGGATTTTGCGTGGCCATGACCACGAACGGGTCCGGCAGCGGGTAGGTGGTGTCACCGATGGTGACCTGGTGCTCTTGCATGGCCTCGAGCAGCGCGCTCTGCA
>Ga0307516_10004079_pt1 | contig 18274 bp, 17 predicted proteins | sample 19_EM_MG_FD_203310 | JGI IMG/M metagenome (GOLD analysis project Ga0307516, IMG submission 203310) | Populus trichocarpa ectomycorrhiza microbial communities from riparian zone in the Pacific Northwest, United States - 19_EM | ecosystem: Host-associated > Plants > Roots > Unclassified | place... | reverse complement strand
GGCGCGCGCGCCGCCGCCGAATCGCCGTTCAGCACCTGGGACGACGCGACGCGCGACAAAATCCGCACCGGTATGCAATCCGTTTACGATCTTTTCATCTCGCGCGTCGCCGACGGCCGCAAGCTGTCGCGCGAAAAGGTCGAAGAGATCGCGCAAGGCCGCATTTGGAGCGGCAAGCAGGGGCTCGATCGCGGACTGGTCGACGAGCTCGGCGGCGTGGTCGACGCCATCCACAAGGCACGCAAAATGGCCGGGCTACCCGACGACGCGCCCGTCACCGTCGAAGGCGATCAAGAGAGCCTGCTCGACATGTTGCTGGTCGGCCAAGACGCCAACGAAGAGCAGGTCAAGCAGGCGCTGGCGGCCTATCAGGCGCGCTCGCTGGTGATTCGCGAGCTGCCGGCCGAGCTGCGCCGCTACGCCTCGGCGCTAGCTCCGCTGGCTTCCGGCGAACGCTTCGTCACCGCGTTGCCCTTCGGCATCACGCTAAACTGAGCGGCTGCTCGACGAGCGCCCCACGCGTCGGGGCCTGCCTTGCAAGGTGGGCTGCCGCAACGCGGCCTAGCTTGCAGAAGCTTTTGTGGCGGCGCTCGGTGCAGCTGGGCGGCTCGTGAGGGCGGGCGCTAGCGTGCAGCGGGGGCGCGGGCGGGGGCGCGCGGGGTGCGTGGCGCGGGCGGGGGCGCGGGGCGGTGAGTTTTTAGTCTTGCCTGGCTTTGTGTGCCGCCTCGCCGCACAGCGTGCGGGGCGGCACGCCGCAGAATGACTTTGTATGCGAAGTCATTCTGCGAACCCAAGACCCCTCTCGTCCGATCCAAATCGGGGCCGCCCAGATTTGCCCGGAGACGACACGGAAGTTTCTGCGATGCGAGCTGCGCTGCGGCAGCCCTTTTCTCGACATTGCTGCTAGTGGTCGTGGGCGTGGCCGTGATGGGCGTGATCGTCGGCCTGCGCGAACCAACCTGCTAGCCAGCGCCTGACGCCGACGCGCTCGGCGCGGACGGCGATCAGGCCGAGCAGGAGCCACAACGCGCCGCGTCCGACCACGGCTGGAAAGTGCAGCGGACTTGGGACCGGCGCGACTTGGTTGATGCCGATGCCCACGGCGCAAGTGAGACACACGAGCCAAATCAGCACCGGCATCAGCACGCGCGGGCCGAATTGACGCCACAGCTCGACGAGCAGGCCGGCGCCCAGCGCGCTCGAGAGCGCCCCGCCCAGCAGCGCCGCGCCCGGCGACAGCCCCTTTTGGGTGAGCGCGCCGAGCGCCACCACGCTGGGTCCGCCGGTTCCGAGCAAGCTGCCGAGCACGCCCGACGCAATCAGCTCGCTCGGTCCGGCGAGCGAGCCGTAAAGCGCGCCGTCGGCGAGCGACAGCGTGAACACCGCCGAGGCGGCGACCGCCACTACCCAGATCGCGGTCGCGCGATCGAAGCGCCGCAGTCGATCACCCTCGGGCGCGCTCGCTTCGGCCAGGCGCGCCGCCGTGCGTTGGGCCAGCTCTTCGCCGGCGATCGCGACGGCCAGCATGCCGACGATGCTGGCCACGATCGGCACCAGCGTCGTGGCCAGCGTCGCGGCCAGCGTCCAGGCCACGCCATAAGTTGCTAGCCCGAGCGCCAAGCCCTCGGCGCCGAGCGCAAACATCAGGCGCGAGCCGAGCGTTACCGGCAGCGATTGGCCGAGCTTCTTGAGCTCTTCACGCACGCCGTTGCCCAGCAGGTAGGTGAAAGCTAGGCCAAGCACCAGAAACGGCGCCCCTCGCTCGGCCGTGGCGCGCGCGGTTTGCAGCAAGAGCTGCCCGCTGCCGGCATGACCCGGCTCGTGACCACCGAGCAGCACCAGCGAAAGGCCGAGCGCGGCCGCAGCCAAGTCCAGCGCGCGCGCGCCTTCGGTCTTCGGCAGATCTTCGAGCCAGTCGTGCGTCACCACGTGCAGCAGCACTCCGCTCACGAGCGCGCCAATCCAAGCCGTGGCCGCGGCCAAAGCGGCGGCCGGCACCGCGAACGAGACCGCGACGCCCAGCGCGCTGGCCAGCGCCAGCACGAACGCGCGCCGAAGCGCGATGCTGAGGCCGTATTCGCTGCGGTACGCCAGCGTGACGACCGCCACGAGCGGCACCGTGTGCGCGATCAGCGCCAAGATCACGTCCAGGTGCGCGAGCACGCCGCCGGGCAGCGCAGCGTAGGCGCCGATGCCCAGGCCATCGCCCACGTGATGCACGACCAAACCGATGAAGCCCGCCTCCAGCGCCAGCCGCATCGGCGACAGCTCGCTTCGGCGTGACGCCAGCCGCTCGGTCAACGGGTGCAACACCAGCGGGCCGAGCAAGCCAACCAAGAACGCCAGCCCGCCCCACAAGCCCGCTCCGCTCAGCGCGTCAGGCAACAAGTGTGTGAGCACGACCGCCGCCGCCGCCGTCGCCGCAAACGTGCGTAAGAGGCCCAGCACGGTCGGTCGCGCTCCCGAGACAGCCGTCAAAGCTGCCCCGAGCGCAACAGCCAGGACAGCGACAATCAGGGCGAGCAGCACGGAAGGGCGACGTGTCTAGCACGCGGCCTGGGCGCGGCCTACTACATGGAATACGCCTAGCGCAGGCGGGGGTAGGCCTGGTTTCGGTCGCGCAGCTGCGCGACCCCAGCAGCCGTCACGGATGCGCGGCGTAGTACGTCGCGACCTGCATCGCGAGCGAGTTGGCGGCGGACGTCGTGTAGTCGCTATCGTTGGCGAAGATGTACGACGTGGCGCAGTCGGGAACGTAATACTTGGGCCCGACCTTCACGAGCCCGTTCGACGCTGCAGCAACCGCCTCGTAGGCCGCGTCTTCGTAGGGCGCAATGATCGTATCGATATCGCTGTTGTTGGCACACAGCATGTTGCCGGGAGCGCGTCCCATCGTCAGGATGTCGATCTCTTTGGCGCTCGCATACTTCGCCTTGATGTTGGTAATGACGAGGTTCAGCTGCGTCTCCCAACCCGCTTGGTCCGGGGTCGCGCCGTGGTACTTGTCGTAGTCTTGGTCGGCGGGAATGCCGGGGCTGAAGCCGACGAACAGCACGCGGTCCGGCGTGGTGCCGTTCGCAGCACACGGATTCTGCGTCGCATTGGTCCAGAGCGCATTCGCCGGGTCGGCCCACTTCTCGATGTAGGAATACTTCTGCAGCTTGCCTTCCCACTTCGTCGCGTCGATGCCCGTTTGCTGCAAAAACGTCATGCTCGCGCCGCCGGGCTGGGTGCCGTTGAACCACTGGCTGGTCGTGAACAAGCCGAGCACCAAGGTGCAGGAGAAGGGTCCGGCAGAGGTGCCCGACCCGCCAGAGCCGCCACTGCCGGCGTTGCCCGCCTGCGCGACTCCGCCGCTGCCGCCGTTCGACCCGCCCGCGCCGCCGCCAGCCGAAGTGCCGCCCGTAGCACCGCCCGCGCCGCCGCCCGCCATGGCGCTGCTGCCAGCAATCGTCACCGAGCCGCCCGAAGAACCGCCGGACGCACCCGCTGAGCCCCCCGTGGTGCTGCCACTCGTCGCTTGAGCGCCCGCGGTGCTCTGCGTGCCCGAGGAGCCGCCAGAGCTCGACCCTCCTTGAGGCGCGCTCACCGGGTCGCCGCTGTTACTCGAACAGCCAACCGAAATCAGAAGCGAAAAGAGCAACTCGGACTTACGACTAAAGCGCATGGAACTAGGGCAATTTGGCCACAATAGCTGCTTGTTCGCAAGGGAATGAAAAGTTGCTGGCACTGATCGAAAATGGCAAGGGTCTGGGCAGGTGCGGAAACTAAAGGTCCTTCCATCAATGCGCTGCGACACGGGTTGCGGCCAGTGCTGCGGCGTCGTTCCAGCCACTGAGACCGAATTTCGCAGGATTGAGCGGTTCATCGCCGAGCACGGCATCTCGCCGGCCGCGCATACCGACGGAACGTGCCCTTTCTATCAAGGCGGCAGCTGCGTCGTTCACCCCGTGAGGCCGCTCGTGTGCAACCTATACGGGCACTCTGCAGATCCGCTGATGACCTGTCCTCGCGGCTACAACGTGAACATTCCCGAGCGCGACGCCGTGCGCATGATCAGAGCCAACGGAAAAACGCTGCACGTGCTTCATGAGCTCGCGCCCAACTGGGAAGAGATCAAGCACATGATTCCAGGGCGCGAGGGCGCGCCGGGATAGGAATCGCGTCAACGGGAACGCAAGAGGCGCGTGAGCGCTTCCGGCCCTAGCGCGCGCAGCGTCGCGATGTTGCGCTCGTAGATGCGCGCGGCGTCGGGAAAGGCGTCGACGGCGCGCGACACGCTGGCTTCGCGCAGCAAGTGCAGCAGCGGAAAGGGCGAGCGGTTGCTGTAGTTGGCGGGGTCGTCGGGCGCGCTGTCGGCGAAGCAATAGTCGGGGTGAAAGCTGGCGATTTGCAGCTCGCCTTCCAGCCCTAGCCGCGCAAGCTCCGCGTCGGCTTCCGCCAAGAAGTCGTTGTAGTCGTAGAAGTCTTGCAAGACGTGCGGATGCACCAGCAAGCTCGTATCGACGACGGCCGGGTCGGCCTCGTGCAGCGACAAAAGCTCGTCTCTCAAATCCACGAGCAGCGCGTCGGTGCTGATTGCCGCGCTGAGCCGGTAGCGCACTTGGCCCCGCAGCTGCACGGCCTTGGCGAATGGGCACAGATTGAGCCCGATCACGACGCGCTCGACCCAGCGCTGCGTGGCTCCGAGTGGCATTTACCGAGATTCTACACGTCCCGCGGCGTTTCGGGACATCATGGTAGCTTCGGAGATCGCCTTGAAGCTCACTCGTCCCATTCTCTTTGGTGCTGGCGCGTTTTCTCTGCTGTGGGCCTGCGGACAGAGTACGGGGCCCAGCCCTGGCTCGGCTGGCTCGCTCGGTAGCGCTGCCGGCGCCGTCGCTCAGGCGGGTGCGACAGCGCTGGCGGGCACGAGCGGTTCCGCGACCGGCGGCAGCGTCGCGGGCGGCGGCATGGCCGGAGGGACCGGCGGAGCTGGCGCGCCGGCTGGTGGCGTTGCGGCTGGCGGTAGCAGCGTCGGCGGCAATGTCGCGGTGGCTGGCGCCGCCGGGACGCTCGGCGGTGGCGGAGCTGCCGGCGTTGCTGGCACTAGCGCCGGTACCGCTGGAACGGGCGGCGCAGCGGTGAGCACCGGCTGCAACGGGGCGCCCTTGTGCTGGGACTTCGAAGAGGGCGCGATTCCACAAGGCTTCACGCCCTGGCGCAGCACGCCGTCGCCCGCAACTGGCGAGCTGCTGGTCGACAACACGCGACCCTACGGCGGCAGCAAGTTTTCGCTGCACGCCAAGGACCTGGTGGGTGGCCCGCAGCACACACTCAAATACGTGCTGCCGGCGAATTTCGGACCGGTGATGTGGGGACGGCTGCGGCTCTACACGACGCCAGCGCGTCCGATGGCGCACGCCGGCTTTTTCAACGCGCGCTACCCCAAGCCGGGACAGCCCGACAACGCGCCCGAAAACCAACTGAATTGGTACGAGGTCGCCAGCTACACGCAGGCCTACATGAGCATCTTTCATCCGCCGTGGCCGCCGGGCTTTCCGGAAGACGTGCAGGTGTCCGACACTCAGCTCGTGCTCGACAAATGGACTTGCGTAGAGTGGCTATTCGACGGCAAGAACGACGCCGACGCAACGCAGGCCGCCTTGCCCAAAATGTGGCTCGACGGGACGGAGCTCGCGTGGCCACAGCACTTTACCTATTCAGAGCCTGCCGGCGCGAACCCGCCGTTTCGCGACAAAGTGGGCAACTTTACCGTCATCGAGCTCGGCATCGTAACCTGGCAAGATGTGCCGACACCTACCAGTTGGTGGATCGACGACGTGCACATTGGTACGACGCGCATCGGTTGTCAGTGATTTCTTCGTCAAGCGTCTGCACGAAAGGCAAATGATGATCTCCCTCACCCGTCACACGCCGCAAGCTCTGCTCGCCACGGCGGCTCTGTTCGCGTTGCTCGCAGCCACGACGACGGCGCGCGCTACCACGGATCAGGACCGCTGGGCCGCGCACCAGCAATTGACGCAGGCCCAGGAGCTCAAACAAAAGGGGCAGCTGCAAGACGCGCTCAGCCACTTCCAAGAGAGCCAACGCCTCGATCCGAAGCTCGCGACGCTGACGGAGCTGGCCGATTGTCAGGAGCAGCTCGGTCAGCTACTCGAGGCCCAAGCCACGTGGACCGCTGCGCGCGACAAAGCCGCTCACGATCAGCTTCCGCAAAGCAAGCAGCGCGCGGAGCAGCGGCTGGCGGCGCTCGAAAAGCGGCTGGCTCATCTCACGCTGCAGCTGGCGGGCGATGCCCCGGCTGACGCGCAGGTCTTCCGCGACGACGCTCCGCTCGAGCGCGCGTCGCTCGGCAGCGCGGCGACCTTGAGCCCGGGCGATCACGTCGTCGTGGTCAAAGCTTCGGGCCACGACGACGCAAAGTATCCGCTGAAATTGGCCGAGGGTGACAACCAGACCTTGCCCATCGCCGCCGGACCTTCGACCGCGCCGCCGGCCCCGCTGCCACCTCCGCCGAAAGCCGCTCCCGTAGCGCCCGTCCATCAAGACACGGCGCAGCTTTCCGTGAGCTCGGGGTCGACGCAGCGTACGCTCGGCATCGTCGCCGGGTCGCTCGGCATCGTCGGCTTGGGAGCGGGCAGTGGCCTCTGGTTCGTCGGCTATCCAGACAGCGGCATCGATTCGAATTCGGCTCGGCAAGTCAGCCTCGGCCAGGTCTCGGTGATCGCGGGCGGCGCGCTGCTCGTTACGGGCATCGTCTTGTTCGCCACCGCGCCCAGCCACGAAGCCCGAACCACCGGCTTGCGCGTCACACCAACCTTCAGCGTTGGTAGCCGCAGCACCGTGCTCGGCGCAGCGGGCGCGTTCTGACTCACGCAACCCGCCCTCGCGCGGCGGAAGCGTCGTCGCACGCTCAATGGCTCAGTCGTCGCCGAGCAGCTCGGCGACGGTAAGGCCGAACACCGCGGCCAGCGAGGCCAGGACCGCCAAGGTGGGGTTGCTGAGTCGATGCTCCAAGCGGTACCAGGTCATGGGCTCGACCCCGGCCTTTTCGCACGCTTCCTCGATGGTGAGCTGACGCTCCAAACGGAGCTGCCGCAGCCGCTTGGCTAAGAGCTCGTTGAGCTTGCGGAAGCGCGTCGTCTCACGATGGTGCAGGGTGGACGTCGATTCGGTACGTCGAACCGACCGGGGCGATTTGCTCCGCTTTCGCGGGACACGGCGCATTGGCCCTGAAGCTCCCGCTCACGGTGTCGCTTCGGAATAACATATATGTTATGAGACTCAACGCCGCCGCGATCTCTTTCTGGAGGTGACCGCAAAGTTAGCGACCCGCTCGAGCGCGTACGTCCACCGGCCGACTTCTGCTTCTTCGAGCAGTAGGTACAGGCGCCAGCTGCGCGCGCTCAACTGACTGCGGAGCCGAGCTTGGTAGCGACGAACTTGCGCGACTTTTGCGGCATAAGTCGCATCTCGAGCGAGCAGCCGAGTCGCCAAGTGTTCGGCCTGCCCGTCCGCCTGGCGAGGGCGCCCAGGCTTTTTTGGGTCGCAGACGGTGAGCACCCGGTTAGACGCGGCTGACGCGGCCGACGCAGACCAAGCGCAGCCGGAGCGCTCGGATAGATGCGCAGTCTGGGCGATACTGAACATTAGAACAGTATGCCCCGCGCACCGCTGAGCGTCAAGCAGCGCGCCTGACGCGAAGCGCGCGGGTGCCACTGTCTAACATATATGTTATATGAGGGAGGCCGGGCAACGCTGCTGTCTTGTGGGCGGGGCCAAAGCCGGCGCAGGAGGCATCGAACACATGGGGATGTTTGACATGATCGTCTTTCTGGACACGCTCAGCTCGCTCAGCTGTTCTGAGGGGCACGCGCTTAGCTCTCTTCAGACCAAAGATTTGCCAGAGCCGTCGATGAACACGTACCTGGTGCAGGGCGGCACACTCTACCTGGCCGTCGCCGACGCTACCGATACGAGCATCGAGGCTCCGACTGACTGGCGCATCGAAGGCACCCGAGCCATTCACGAACGCTGTCATCAGCTGCGCGAGGTGCAGGCGCCCCGAACGCTGCGCGCCTACGGCAGCTGCGACGTGTGCGAGCCGCTGCTCGTGCGAAGCGAGGCGCCGCAGGTCTGGTACGACATCGTCATCGAGCATCCGCCCTTCGCGGACTTCAGGCTCACGTTCCGGCCGGGCGAGCCGCTGCTGATCGAACGTCTGAGCGGCACGCGAGCCGACCTCGAAGCCGATATGCGCTCACGCGGCTTGTTCGTGCTCAGCGCGAGCGACACTTTGGCTGCGGCTCACTACGAGCTCAGGCGTGCTCGCCGTCGCGCGCTCGTTCGCTCGACCGAGGCGCGGAAGTAAAGCCATGCTGGGGCGGTCCGTCGGGGCGCCGGAGCTTGCGCGATGGCTGGGGCGCAACGGTGTTCCAGAGAGCTCGGTGTACGGTAAGGGACGCTGGGACTACGTGGAGCTATTGCGCAAATTCGCCGCCAAGCTCGACCTCGCCGACGTGCGCGTGGTCGGCCACTATGTCGTCGAGACGCCGCCGCCCGAAGAGCAGCTGCCGATGCCGGCGGTGGTGCTCGCGGGGCGCGGGGCGATGGTGGCGCTCAAGTGGGACTTCGGGGTGGCTTCGCGCTGGCCCCAAGAATGGACACTGAGCATTCGCCGGCGTTCGCCTTACCGCGGGCCGACGTTCGGGCTGTTCGACGTCGCGCTCGATCTTCGGAATGCGCGCGTCGCTGGCCTGTGGCCGGACTGGGTATTCGGTCCTTACAGCGAAAATCAAACCGAGTTCAGCTGCGAGGTCGAAGACGAGTGGGACGTGATGAGCCTACTGCGGCTGGTGTTCCACGAAGCTTGAGCCGCCGCAAAAGTGCCGGCGCAGCCGAGAAATACACATCTACTCTCACGGTCCCTCCTGGCCAGGCGCGGCCGAGGCAAAAGTGCCGGCGATACTGCAAATTTCCTAATTGGGCCCCGAAGCAGGGGACATCACCCTGCATGGCGTTTCGATTCTCGTGGCTGCTGCCGGGGCTAACGATTCTTGCATCCGCGTGCTCGAGCTCGTCGAACGAACCGGCGGCACCACTGACCGCCGGCGGGCAGGGCGGAACCCCCGTCGCGGGGGGCAGCAGTGGGACCACTGCCGCTGGCACCGCGGGCAGCGTCAACATGGGCGGGAGCGGCGGAGCTTCGGCGGGCGGAGGCGTTGGCGGTGGCGGAATGAGCGGCGGCGGGGCAGCTCAGGCTGGCGCCGGCAGTGGCGGCGGCGGAATGAGCGGCGGCGGCGGCGCGGGCGGGCTTGCCGGCGGCGGCAGCGGTGGGCAGCCGGCGGGCGGTAGCGTCGGTGTTGGCACACAGGCCGATCCGGGCACCGATGGCGACGGCAAGACCACGCAGAACGCCCCGTACAACGAACAACCGGAGGAGCTGGGGCTGCTGAACGGCGCGCCCGCAGGCTTGCTCAATGGGCTACCGCCGAGCATGCCAGGCGCCACGACGCCGATGCTCTACGCGAGCCCCGCCAAGTACCCGGGCTACAAGTTCCACTACTGGATCTGGGTGCCGGCGCAGTACCAGCCAGGCAAGCCTGCGGCGGTGATGGTGTTTCAAGACGGGCCCCACTACCTCGGCATCACCGACAGCCACTTTCACACGCCCACGGTGTTCGCCAACCTGATCAACTCCGGCGACATGCCCGTGACCATCGCCGTGTTCGCCGAAACCGGCACCCCCGACGGCAACTTCAATTTCGATGCTCAACGCCTGATTCGCGAGAAGCAATACTCTGAGTACAGCGACGTATTCGCGAGCTTCTTGCTCACCGAGCTCATTCCCAACGTCGTCGCCAACAAGTACGATCTCGTGAAAGACGCCGATGGCTGGGCCATTGGCGGCCAGAGCTCTGGCGGTAACTGTGCGCTGATCGTGGGCATGCACGAGTCGAGCAAGTTCCACAAAATTCTCACGCACAACGGCGCGTTCGACAACGCTGATCTGCAAACTAGCGACTACATGAACAACGCCCATCCGGTGTTTCCCGCGGTCATCAGCAACGGCCCGGTGCTGCCGCTGCGCATCAACCTGCTGAGCGGCCCGAACGACATTCCGATCACCTACCAATACAACCAATCGGTGATCGCCGCGCTCATGGCGAAGGGCTATCACTACCGCTATACCGAAGGCAGCGGCATGCACTATCCGCCGCTGCACGCGGTGTCCGACTATCCGGCGGCGCTGCGCTGGCTGTGGCGCGGCTACAGCTTGCCCTGGTACAAGTGAAGCCGAGCGCGGGCAGCGCTCAGCCGCCCTGCCCGCGCGACAGCCGCAAGGCCAAGAGCGGTCGCTCGGACTTCGCGTCGCGCTCGCCGAGGCAATTGGCCGACGCGCGGGCCAGGTCTCGGCAGACTTGCGGGCGCAGCTCGTAAGCACCGCACACGAACGTGCCCGTGCGCGGCTCGATCCTGAGCGCGCTACAATGACCGTCGACCATCCGCATGTAGGCGCGGGTTCCGTCGAACCACACCAGCTCTTCAGCGCGTTCTGCAAAACGCGCGTGGTCGTCGCCCGTTACCTTGACGAAGGTGTCGAGCAGCGAAAAACAGCAGGTGCCGCACGCGAGGCACGCGGGGACATCGGACAAGCCTAGCCAGACTACTCCAAAACCCAGCTGTGGACTCGTCAGACAAGGGACGCCGAGCACGACTACGACCAACCGAAGCAAAGCTTGCGACAGCGCGTCGCGACGCCCACCTGACGGCGACGCGACGCTGTCCCGCCGCGCTACTTCTTCGAGTCGTCGGCGGACTTTTCGGCTTTGGTCGCGCTCTTGTCCGACGCTGCAGCGCTGTCTTCGGCCTTGTCCGCGGCCTTGTCCGCGCGCTCCGTATTGGCCTCTGTAGCGGTGTTGGCTTTGTCGGCACGATCTTCGGCTACGGCCGCCGCAGGCTCTTCGGCGGGTGGGGTATTGCCGCCACAAGCTGCAAAGATCGACGCGAGAGTGAAAATGACGACGGTGCTAGTCTTCTTGTTCATGAATTTACCTATTCTTTGGCTACACGCGTTCTGCTGAGTGAACGACGGACTCGCGTTCTTTGCGAACGGCTCAACTCGACTAGCCTACTTAGCGCGACGACACTTGATCCAAATGGCAGTGTGCGAATCCGCACAGCGTGGCAACTTCGCCGATTGGCTTGGTATTGGCCGTGTCGTGTGCTGCGCGGGGCGAATGGCCCCACGTCTGATTTGCGCGACGAGCGCTGTGAGAATGGGACGTAGACTAAGCTATGAGCACTCTCGTCCTCTTGATCGTCGTTCTCGTCGTTCTTGCGCTAGCAATCTATCTCGTCGACCTGTTGCCCATCCCAAACAGCACCATCAAGCGCATCATCCAGGCGTTGTGCGTGCTGATTGCGCTCATCTTCATCTTGGATCGCACCGGCCTGTATCACAGCCGGGTCCTGCACTGACTCGCTCTTGCCGTGCCCCCAGCCGCACCCGTTACCACGCAGGCGGGGCGCTCCCTCCGAAGACCGCGCGAACAGCGCGCGCTCAGCGCGACGAGGCCGCACGGCGCTCCGACGCGGGCGCGACGGGCCTGAAAACCGATCGCTCGGGGGGCGGGACTTGCCGCCCCGCCCCGCGCGCTGCTCAAGCGTCGAGCAGGCTGAGCTCGCCCAAGAAGTCGTTTTTGCCGAGCGCAACGCCGCCGGCGCGCAAGATGTCGTAGGCGGTCGTGACGTGGAAGTAGAAGTTCGGGATCTGGCGACCGAACAGGTATTCTTCGGCGCGCAGCGCTTTGCCGGCCGGGTAGGCGAGCTTGACGCGCGAATCGGCAGTCGTCTTGGCGAAGTCCGCTTGCGTGAGGCCGTCGATGAACGCCAGGCACTTGGCGATGCGGCCGTGCAGCTGTTCGAAGGTCGTCTCGTTGTCTTCGTGCTTGGGCGCCTCTTTGCCGCTGAGCCCGGCGGCAGCCGCCTTGGCGTTATCGCACGCGATGCGGACTTGCACGACCAGCGTGAGCATATCGGGGGCGAGCCGCGCGCCGATGAAATTGTTGACGTCGAAGCCGCGCGAATTTGCGTGGTCTTCGGCCTTGACCAAAATGGCGTCGAGGTTCTTCAGCGTGCGAGCGAACTGGCGAATGGCGAGGTAGTACATGGTCTCGTTTTCTGTGGGCGGCAATTTCGGGCAAATTCCCGAAGGGGCGGCGTAGCTGTAGCACCTGAGCCGCCGAGCGCGCTACACCACGGCGATTCGGGCCGAGCGCGGCGCGCGCGCCAGTTCTTCGATGTCCGATTTCTTTATTTCGCTGCCGAGTAGTTGCAGAGCGATCACGATGAAGTCTGCTTCGGTGATGATGCCGACCAAGTGGCCTTCGGGATCGACTACCGGCAGGCTGCCGATCTTCGACTCCCACATCAGCTTGCCGGCCTCGATCAATGGATCGTCGGGCCCTACGGTGAACAATTCGCGCTGCATGATCATTCCAACCGACACTTGGCCGATCAGGGCGTTTCTGTCTTCCTCTCGATCCGAGAGGAAGCTCGAGGCGGCGTGCATCAAATCGGGGTGGCTAACCAAACCGACCAGCTTGCCCTCCGCATCGACGACGGGCATGTGTCGAAGACGCAAGCGATGCATGGCTGCATCGATATTGGCCACCACGTCGTGCTCGGTCACGGTGACGAGCTTCCGTGTCATGACATCAGCAACTGTCTCGAGCTCTGTTCTAGGCATGATTCGGCTCCGCTGTTGAAGTGCGACCGCACGTCTCGCTACCAGGTCGTGCAAGCGCCGAGCCATGCTCGTAGGCCAAGAGAACCCTTCTTTGGCGGCGAAATACCCGCCTTGAGCTACGACTGCCCGCGAGAGGTAACACCCCAGCCGCGGCATTATCGGACGCCAAGTCACCGCGGGGCGAGCTGACCGTCGTCGCGGGTTAACAACTCGACGATGTGGCCGTTCGCGACCTGAGATGGCTCTCGAGCGGACCTTCGGGCAGGCGCCCGCGACCGTGACGGTTGCGCTCGTCGATGGGCAGACGCACGTGGGGTTGCTGGCCAAGTTTTCGCCCGCCACCGCGGACTTGGCGCTCAGCACTCCGAAAGGTTCGGCGCCGAAGGTGCCCTTTCCGACCGAGCGCATCGCCTACGTCGGCTTTCACCGCAACGCCGGAGATCCACCCCAGTTGCCGAGCGCGCGCCGCGGCGGTCTGAAAGTGCACGTCTCGAGCAGCACGTCGTTTCTGGTAGACCCTGAGCCGAATCCGCCCGGAAGCTTGGGCTTCTACGCCAAGCCGGCCGAGCCGACGAGTCCCTTTCGCGAGATCTTTTTCTATAGCCACGGCATTCGCCTGCGCGAAATCAACGAGCCGCTCGGCTCGATGCTGGTCAAGGCTGGGCGCGTCGGTCAAACCGCGATCGACGAGGGGCTGAAAGCCCAAAAGGATCAACCGCGCACGCCCATCGGCCAAATTCTGGTGGAGCACAAGCGAGTCGAGCAAGGTGCGATCGACCAGGCCGCTGTGCTGCAAAAGCGCAAAGGCACGCGGCTCGGTGAAGTGTTGATCGAGGCGGGCCTAGCCGACGCAGCGGACATTGAATTCGCGCTCACGGAACAGCGCAAGCGCAGCGGCAAGCGTATCGGCCAAATCTTGGTCGAGATGAACCTCGTGTCGGAGGTCGATCTGTCGACGACGCTGGCCAAGAAATTCCAGCTGCCGTTCGTCGATCTCGATACCTGCGTCATCAACCTTGCGGCGGTCGAAGAGCTGCCGCGTGACTTCATTCAGAAGCACAAGATTTTGCCGCTCGACGTCGACGCCAAGACGCTCACCGTGGCAATGAGCGATCCGCTGGCCATCGACGCGCTCGATCAAGTGCGGCAGATCGGCAAGAAACACATCTGTGAGGTCGTGGCGACGCCGAGTCAGCTCGAGCGCTATATCCCCACGTACCTCGACCAGATCGATCAGCGCAGAGTCGCCAGCGAGATGGACGTGATCTTGAAGGGCCTGGCGGCCGACGACGTGCAGGCCATCGGCGAAACCGAGACCGCTGAGACCTCAGCGGTCAAAGAGTCCGACAATTCGATCATCAAGCTGGCCAACCAGATCGTGATCGATGCCTACCGGCGCGGCGCTTCCGACATTCACATCGAGCCGAACGGCAAAGAACGTACCGTCACGGTGCGCTTCCGTATCGACGGCGACTGCGTCGCCTACCAGGAGATTCCGTCGACGCACCGATTGCCGCTGGTGGCCCGCTTCAAGATCATGGCGCTGCTCGACATTGCAGAGCGCCGCAAGCCGCAAGACGGGAAAATTCGCTTCCGCGTCGGCGAAAGGCAGATCGAGCTGCGGGTCGCCACCATCCCGACCGTGAACAACAACGAAGACATCGTGCTGCGCATTTTGGCGGCTTCGAAGCCGATGCCGCTGGATGGCATGGGCATGAGCCCGACCGTGCTCAGCGACCTGAAAAAGGTCGTGAGCAAGCCGTACGGGCTGGTGCTGTGCGTCGGCCCCACGGGCTCCGGCAAGACGACGACGCTGCACTCGGCGCTCGGCTTCATCAACACCGTCGACATGAAGATCTGGACCGCGGAAGATCCGGTCGAAATCACGCAGCATGGGCTACGCCAGGTGCAGGTCAACCCGAAGATTGGTTTCACGTTCGCGCAGGCCATGCGCGCGTTTCTGCGGGCGGATCCGGACGTGATCATGGTCGGCGAAATGCGCGACCTCGAGACGGCTGGCACCGCCGTCGAAGCGTCGCTTACCGGCCACTTGGTGCTGTCGACGCTCCACACCAACAGCGCACCGGAGACGGTGACGCGGCTCATCGACATGGGCCTCGATCCGTTCAGCTTCGCCGACGCGCTGTTGGGCGTGTTGGCTCAGCGTCTGGCCCGCGGCCTTTGCAAACAATGCCGCGAGCAGCATACGCCCAGCGCCAGTGAGCTCGACGAGCTCAGCGCCGCCTACGGTCACGAAGCCTTCCAAGCCCTGCTCAAAGAAGAACATCCGTTCGGCCTCAAGCTATGGAAATGCAGCGGTTGCGCCGCATGTGGTCAAACAGGCTACAAGGGCCGCGTCGCCCTGCACGAGCTACTCGTCGGTAGCGACGATCTCAAACGTTCGATCCAGCGCAAAGCCCCGATCGACGACATTCGCCGCGTCGCCGCGGAAGCCGGCATGATCACACTCCTGCAAGACGGCGTCCGCAAAATCATGGCCGGCCTGACCGACCTGAAACAAGTCCTGGCTGTCTGCAGCCGCTAGCCCGCCGCGCGGCGGGGTGAGGGACCGGGTCGATATTTCCGGTGCTCGACGTTGGCCGAGCGCCCAGAGCGGCGGCTCGTCGCGGCTCATGACTAGGAGTCTTTGTGGGGATGTGATAGCCCGAAGAGCAATGCGTCGCGGGAGCTTGGTGGTTTGGTCGTCGCTGCTCTTGGTGGTTGCGCTTTCGTGCGCTGGAGGCGGAGGCGGCAGCAGCAGTAGCGCCCCCGAAGCCGGCGCAGCTGGAACGCCGGGAAAGACCGGGAGCGCGGGGCAGGGCGGGACGGCAGCGGTCGCCGGTGAGCCCGGCACGGGCGCCATGAACCAGGGCGCCGCGAGCGGCGAGCCGGGCTCGGGGTCTCCGGCGTGCGGCGACGGCATGCTCGACGCGGCGGAGCGCTGCGACGACGGCAACGCAGACGCCGCTGACGGCTGTGGCAAGACCTGTCGCATCGAGCCCGGCTGGACTTGCGATCAAGGCGAGCCTACTCACTGCACTCCGATTTGCGGCGACGGTCTGGTGGTTGGCCTCGAGGCCATGCCAGGCGGCTGCGACGACGGGCACACCAAGGCGGGCGATGGCTGCAGCGACGCGTGCACCGTCGAGCCCGGCTACGCGTGCGGTGGCGAGCCCTCGAAGTGCAGCGACATCGATGAATGTCAGCCCGGCGGCGGCAACGACTGCGATGCCAACGCCGCTTGTACCAACACGGTCGGCGGCTTCAACTGCGCCTGCAACTCCGGATTCACCGGCGACGGCGTCAGCTGCGTGAACGTCGACGAATGCACGAAGAACGCCGCGAGTTGCGGCGCACACACCAGCTGCACCGACACACCGGGTTCGTTCGAATGCAAGTGTGCGACGGGCTACGCCGGTGACGGCGTTACTTGCGCTCCGCAGAGCTGTGCGGCGCTGATCAGCGGTTGCGGCGTAGGCACCAACGACGACTGCTGCGCTGCCCCAAGCCTAGCCGGCGGGGGCTTCACGATGGGTGTGTCGACGGTCGGCAAGGTAGCGACCTTCGAGCTGGACAAGTACGAGGTCACGGTCGGCCGCTTCCGCGCCTACGTGAATGCTTACGCGGGGCCGCCAGCCGAAAACGCCGGCGCCCATCCTTTGATCGCCGGCAGCGGCTGGCAAACGGCCTGGAACAGCGCTATCGCGGCCGACAAAGCTGCGCTCACCGCCGCGGTGCAGTGCGACGCGGGGTTTCAAACGTGGAACGACGCCGGCAATAGCGACTTTTTGCCGATGAACTGCGTGAGCTGGTACGAAGCGTTCGCCTTCTGCGCCTGGGACGGCGGGCGTTTGCCTACCGATCTCGAGTGGCAGTACGCGGCAAAGGGTGGCAGCGACAACCGCATCTACCCCTGGGGTGATGCGCCGGTGCCGAGTGGCAGCAAGGACAGCACCGAAGCGTACGCCGACTACAACTGTCTCGCCTCCGGCACTGCCGCTTGCGCTTTTCTCGACTTGCTGCGGGTCGGCTCGCGGCCGGCGGGCGTAGGGAAATTCGGGCAAATGGACTTGGCGGGCTCGATGTACGAGTGGACGCTCGATTGGAACGCCACGTTGCCGGCGACTTGCGACAACTGCGCGAACCTCGTGGCGGGCACCACGCGCGTGATACAGGGCGGTGCCTGGAACGCCGGTCCCAACCGCCTGATGTCGACCTTCCGCGTGGCTGGCGACCCGGCGACGCGCGATGTCGCGGAGGGTTTTCGCTGCGCGCGGCAACCCTGAAGCGGGCGCGCGTCGCGCGTTGTCAGCGTCTCATCGCCCACAGCATGCCTGGCATGACGTGATCTTCGACCAGCCGCGAGTTGGGCAGCGCCGCATCCATGGGCGCGGTCCAAGACTCGTTGAGGTGACCCAAAGCCGTGAAGAAGACGCGGCCCTTGCCTTCTTGGCGGACGTAGGAGACGGGGCGCACGGTGTCGCTGGCGCTCGACTTGCACGAGAGCACGACTTGGTTGTCGGCGCGAAACTTGCTCGTCTGATAGATTTCGTCGGTCGTGGTGAACGTCGCGGGCAGCTGGCTCACGGACGGATGAGGGCCCATGGTGGTGCACGTTGCCAGCGCGACGCCGCCTGGATGGTCGACGAAGTCGTTGCCGATCAGGTTCACGTAGGCGTCGGACGCGGGGTGGCCGTTGAAGGCGCCATCGTAACAGTGGTCGGCGTCTTCGATTGCGACCAGGGCGCCGCCCTGCTGCACGTAGTCGACGAGGTTTTGGATTTCAGTGGTAGCGGGGTAGCCGAACGGCTCACCGGAGTTTGCGAGCAGCACGACTGCTGCATCCTGCGCGAGCGCGGCGGTCGTGAGCTTGGTCGCATCGGGCTGGCCGGCAGCGTTGCCGCAGCCGACCAAGTCTGAGGTGAGCCCCAGCTTTTGAAGCGCGGCCGCGAGCGCGTTGGCCGCGTCTGGAATCGAGCCGTGGCGAAAGCCGGTCGTGACACAGTCGATCAACACGCGCGTCCCACCATTCGAGCCGCCATCGCCACCGCCCGCAGCCGCGTTGCCCGCTGCACCGCCGCTCGAACCTCCGCCGGCGCCGCCGCTGACGCCTCCAGCACTAGGCGTACCGCCCGTGCCAGCACTCGCGCCTGACGAGCCGCCCGCGTCGGAACCGCTCACGGTGCCGCCGCTACCGCTAGCAGCCGGCGCGCCACCTGTCCCGCTGCTGCCGCCGCCGCTATTACCGCTCGAGCTCGCACCAGCAACCGAGGAGCCCGTGCCGCCCGCGCTCGCACCGGCAACCGAGGGGCCAGCGCCGCCCGCGTTCGCAGCGCTGGAGCCCGAGCTGCCGCAGGCCACCGCCCCGGCGCACGCGACCAGCGCCAACGCGGCCGAGAGTCGCTTGCGCACGGCGAGGATCATGGCGATCGCCACCGGCTTCGAGCGGGGAGTCCGCGGCTTGGCAATGAAGTCCATGAAACTCGGACGGCAGTATAGCTGACCTCGCGAGACGCCCGC
>Ga0307516_10004077_pt1 | contig 18278 bp, 29 predicted proteins | sample 19_EM_MG_FD_203310 | JGI IMG/M metagenome (GOLD analysis project Ga0307516, IMG submission 203310) | Populus trichocarpa ectomycorrhiza microbial communities from riparian zone in the Pacific Northwest, United States - 19_EM | ecosystem: Host-associated > Plants > Roots > Unclassified | place... | reverse complement strand
GGGTCTACTTCGAGATGAATATGGCAAGGGACGATTTCTGGATCCACCACTGGGCAAGGAATCTCACCATAGGTTATGGCTACACCTCCACTGTCTGCAGCATCGCCCCCTGCGTCCGCAGGAAAGAATAACGGGGGAGGATTCAAATCTGCCATTGCGTAGAGAGAGAAGAGGCAGAAGGCGATAATCCGCGAATCCCCTATGTTTCTTAGCCAGCCACACCTGCCTCTTTCGATCCCCGATACAACAGGTCCGCCACATTATCAGCCGCGCGTCCAGAGACCCAGCCACACTTTGTCGGTTGCTGATTGGACGATTTGGATTACCCGGCGAAGGACTGGGTGAGGACCCCAGAAGCTGAAGAGTGTCAGCGTCTCGAGTTTACCCCCACGGTCGCACCCACACCATCGCCAAAGGGCGAACCCGTATCATTCAAAACCAATGGCTGATGGTACAGATACCCATGCTACCCCAGCCGTTAATGAGGTCAAGGAGAACGTCGAGGACGCCAGCGCGGACGCGATCATCCTTCGGATCCTCTCAGGCGAACGAACTGTGATCTCCCACGGCGCCAGCCAGTACCAGGGCGGCGGTGTCTCAGCTTGCGGGATCGCGGCGTTGAATTGCACACGTATCATCCTTGCAGCTGAGCAGGATGGTCCGAAAGGGAGAGATCTCCTCGAATTTGTAACGAAAGCCAAGACGGCGCATGTGAGTGATCCCAAATCATGTTCGTAATCTCCCTTCCGTTAACTACCTTTTCCTAGCAAATTACGTCGATTTGCGCTCAGTGGTCGAGTTCCTCCCACCTTGAGGTTGAGGATATCTACAAAGTTCCTCTCTTCTCCGGGTCGTTGAGGCACAAGTCTTCCGAATTTGGCCTCCCGAGCTTCGAGAAGTTCAGATCTGTTCTCTCGTGAGCGAATACTTCGTTTTCCACGTGTATGCGCTCTTACTGACCTTAAACGCATACAGGCGTCTCGTAACGACTGGGGACAAATCCGCCGCGATCGTCATCACACGCCCCCCAGAAATAGTCACCTGCGTCAAGATATCGATTCCCGACGGTGCGGATGTGTTTATGCTCTTTGACTCCCATCCACGTCCAGATCATCCGAATGGCGCGGGGTTCACCTTCACCACTTCCATAGATGTGACAGCCCGCTATCTCGACAACCTTCTTGCCATCGACGAGAGCATTCTATCCGACAAGAGTCTACAATGGCAGACACAACTCCTGGCCAACTTCTCGGGCCTCTTGTTCGTCGCGAAAGCAACCCGGTTTGATTCCAACCCCGTAGAAGCCGAGCGAGCTATGGTCGAGTCGAGTCTTTCAATCCTTGCCTTGCAAACCGAGGTCGCCGATCTCAAGTATCAAAACGCCGCATTACGAAACGAACTACAGGCTGCAGAGCTCAAGGTGAAGGCGGAAGAGGAACGCCGGCATTCATTTTGGCCATCGAGCTCACCTAGATCGTCAAGAAAGTACCCTGAGCCAGAGTGGATACCCGTTTCTACTAGGAAAAAGAATCGCAAGAAAAAGAGCGACAACGGCCCTTCAAGTCCCGTAGACTATCGTCCAAGTGTGTTCAGTACCGTCCGAACAACTCCCACCCGTACTCACGGACCGGTTTCTAGGCGCCCCGGCCCCACTCATCTACTACAGCGGCGAACTGCAGCCGGACACCGAGTGGCCCCCACTACCACCCCCACCACCACCGCGCAAGCACGAACGGCCAGACGAAACGCCTGCTCCACCAAAGAGTTGCTCTACATCGCCATTGCGAGCCCCGGCCCCTCCCCTCGTGATCGATGAGGATCTCTTGGTTTTGAAGGAACTACAACAGAAATTCGATGACGAGGATTCCCGCTTACGGACTGAACGAGCGGCGCTTGTAATTGTCCAACCTCTATTGTTTACGTGCGCAGTGTGCACAGACGAGCATCCTGAGGATTACATCGCTCGCGTGCCGGGCTGTGATCACGGGTTCTGCAGGGACTGCCTCAAAATGTACGCGGTCACAAAGCTGGAAGAACACCGGTTCCCGATCATATGCCCCAGCTGTGTCGCGGACGGTACTGGAAAGAAGCCTGGTAGTAAGTTATGTGCCCCTGTCGTTTACGCTGAATTAAAAACCCATCCCATTGGAAGCTATCACTAGTTCCCTCATTATCAACATTGGAGTCTCCCAACACTATTTCCAGATTTTTGAGGAACTGGAATTGTCTTGTATCTCGATCCTTCTCCACTGTAGAAAGTACGATGTCACTGACTTCTGAATCTCGTTGCGCGGACTGACAACCATCCTCGCCAGATGCAAGAGATCAGCGTTCGTTGTCAAGTCGGAGTACCAAGAATCCCGTACCGTGGCCTGCCCCCTCCCGGGGTGCAACTACGTCTGGTGCAAATCCTGTCAGATGGCGATCGACATTGGTGGCCCACAGCACTCTTGCGATGGTTCATCAGAATTCCGCCACTTGATGAAAGAGAAAGGGTGGAAACATTGTCCAGGTGAGCCGCTTTGTATTTCCACCCGGTTCACTGGTTAACCACGTTCGTAGGTTGTAGTACACCGATTCAAAAAGAATCCGGATGTCACCACATGACGGTGAGGCAATGAATGTTGAGGTTTTCCTTCAGCGGTGCTGACGCTAGACCTCTCAGTGTATGGCGCCTGCATGTAATACGTGAGTGACTTCATCCCATCCGGATACAGTATTTCACGCCCGCACCAGTCACTTCTGTTATGTCTGTGGGGAACTCATCGTCAAGTCCGCTCTCCGAGGGGAGATCCAGGCAGCCGTCTCTGACCATTACCGTCGTTGCCGGTTGTTCGATGACATACCAACACGGCGAAGGAGGTAACCCCGCCAAGCGTCCAATGCTGGTTGGTGTAAATCGTGTGTATTCATTATATCCCTAGGCCGCACAATTTACATAACCCAAGGGAAGCAGGCAATGGCTATCAAGGGCTTGTAGATATAGGCAGATCAAGCACCCGACCTCTCTCCCTTGTGTATTGAACCCGTCTCGGCATTACCCAGACCGTGCTCGATATCGTAGCGTTCCACAGTGGGCTCCTCTTGGGGTAAAATCAGGTTCAGCACCATTGCAACCAAACCCGCGAGCAAGACTATAGTGACAGTCGATCAACTGCCAACGCAGGACGAACGAGAGGGATCTGCACTCACGCGGAGTCGTTAACACGATTTGAATGGCATCCAAAAGTCCCCTCAACCCTGATGAGGGGTTGTTGACGCCGTCGAACAAGTGGGTAAAGATATCGGGCACGAGTAGGTCGCCAAATCCAAAACACAACGCAGCGGCGATGATGAATCGATCTCTGCGAGTAAATCTGGCGAACGCCAACACTCTGACACCCGACTCTGCCACGCTCGCGAAAAGGAACGTCGTGATCCCACCGAGGACAGAGTTGGGGACTTCGCGATCTCGATCAGACGCAGGAGCGTAGATGAGAGAAAACCGAACGTACTTGCGAGGAAGCCACCAGAGAGCTTTCCTATAATTCCGAAGAGGATGAGGAAGAAACAGCACCATTGTCCGGCTGCACGGTTAGCGCATCTGGTGATAGCAATAACACCATTATTCTATCCCTTGGTCAGACGGCCCTCGGACAAAACTTTAACGCGAGAACACACCTGAGCGAATACGGACAATGGGGTGACCGTGAAAAGCGCCGAGAAGAATCCACCCAAACCATCGGACTAATCACGACATTGGTGAAGGTACCAGTGAATCGGACTGGGGTACTCACGAGAAGACCGCCTTGGATCCTGCTGTCGAACTCTTCCCCGTGAACGGGAAGCTGAGACACTTCCGCCGATGCAGTGATATCGTCAATAGCCTCCATGGCCACAGACGCTTACTCCGCGTTCAGGAGAGGGACAATATGTCTAGACGTGAGATCCCTACCGTAAACGGCCAGCATTGGGAGAATCGCTGGAGCATAGACTCGGATCCTGAACGTATGAACCCTGCGCGCTGGCTTCGTTGACAGGAGTCTGGAACTTCTCATCGAAAACCTTACCAAAGAAAAGTGATGGCCGGGGCAGCTTTGATGCTGCTGTCGTCAATATAACCGGTAGCACCCGCGACAATACATCCCACAACCAAACCCACGGTGATACTGATGCTCTTGAGGAACGGGGATCCAAAAATTTCCGTCAGGATGATCGAAACGAAGGAGACGAATCCGAGACCGATAAACTCGGGAGATCCCCACCTACAGTATTGTGAGCGGCCAATCGGGTTTGGTTTGGATGCAGAAATACAGTTTGGGTTTCGGCGCGGCGATGTCGGGACAAAGTTGGAAGAAACCAGTCTCTGGGCGACTCCGGCAAGCGTTGGACCCTCCTCCCCAGTTCGGAATACCAGACTGGCCTACGAAAGAGGCACCAATAACCAAGACGACGGTTCCCGTCACCATTGGCGGGAATATCCTTCTGAGAATCTTGGGGGGCACCAAAGACATGAAAATTTCGAGGAAAGCGCATATGAGGGATGTTCCTATTGGGTCGTCAGAAACTTACCCTGCAAAAAAGCTAAGAATCATACCGAGGAGATATCCGTAGGCATCGGGACATGAGAGTCGTGTAACCGTGCCATCCTCCCCCGTCGTCGAGGGGCATGTGCCGTTGGAGTACAGAACGTTGAAGATATTCGAAGGCTTCAGCATACGGGGCTCAACGAGATGTAGAACGGTGTTTACTCCGTTGGCGGTGCTAAGGGTCGCGAAACTTGTACCCACGACCGCCAGCATCCCAGTTCCCAAGTAATAATTCCGCCATAACCTAAACCTCGAAATTTGCACAAGACTGAATATGCCTTGTCATAGCACGTTAGAAAGTGAGTGTAATACGGAGGAATGCGTCCCAACCTGATCCTATCAACGAAACCGAAATCATGTATGCGGAGGTCTCAGAGTCCAAATTCAGAGAACTTGCAAAGACGACGGGCGGGGCGATCAAACCAGCAAGCATGGCCAGTGCGTGTTGCAGACCACAAGTGATCGCGACCAAGAGTGGGATTTCGGATTCCAGGCCATAGAATGGTGGGGAGACGTGGTGCTTGCGGAAAAAAGGGATAGATGGCATGCATAACCAAGCGTAGTCGTAGTCTCCAACCCATCCATGCCGCGTGGCGACCTTTCTCCCGACGGCGGCAGCTTTCCAGGAGAGAAGCTGGAACCTGGGAATCCCCAACGGCGCAGGCTGTTCGGTGGTCGGTGAGGCAGACATGGCAGAGTTTCCGAGAGACAGCGAAGTTTATATACTCGGCACATCAGATAGAAGACACCCCGGAATACATTACAGTGGCCTGCGAAGGCCGTAGACTTTCGGAGCTGAGAATCTTTCGCATTCTTGTCTTCAGCAGAGAGCGACAGAGAGATAAGACGGCGGCAGGGGATGAGGAAAATGGAGCTCGACAGTTCACACGACGGCCTGACGACAAACGTGATAATCTCATTTTACAACGTATAGGTACAACGATACCACACACAACAAGTAATTAGTCCAGCGCAGTATTTCAAGGTACGTTCTGGTCTGCCTATAATACAGGGAGCGTGGGGTCGGCTCGCTTTTGTCTCTCCTCGCCGCTGGCGACGGCGTCGGCCAGGCTATGCCTCTTCTTGGGTTCGGTTCTCTCGCGAAGGCTGGGGAACGCCTGACGGATGATGGCGTCCAAATGGGGCCAAATATCGTCCGAGGTCGATCCTTTGAGGGTGATGAGCTTCGTGCCCGTCGATGGTTGGCGCACGTAGTAGTCGAGAAGAGGAGATGTAGCCTCGTAAAATTTATTGAGTCTAAGAGCGAAGGTTTCCTGCACGACGTTACTGAGAAGTGGTCATGGTGCGGTGTCACAACTCACGGGATTGTCATCGGGGCGCTTGGTTAAAGGTTCGCCGGTGATATCGTCGAACCCAGGGACCTTTGGTTTGTTGTACGATGTATTGTACACCCTTCCCGATGGAAGGTGGACGCATCTGTCTGAAATGCGAGCAAGGATGACTTCATCCGACACTTCCAGGTTGACAATCAAAGTCAGTGGGATTGACTTGGACCTGCGTCCGAGTCAAATGTATGCGCAGAGAGAGAAGTTCTCGGGTGCGTACCGCAAGTGCTCGTTCAACATCTTTCCCTGCCCCAGAGTTCTTGGGAATCCGTCGAGAATCCACGGCTGGAGTACTCCGTTGAGCTCGCCAGAGGTCGGGAAGGTTGAGGAGGACAGACCTGATTATGTAGGGTGTCTAGCTTATTCGTGAGGATCTTTAGCATCATGCCGTCGGAAACCAGCTCCCCCCGCTTCACGAGTTCCTCGGCCATTACTCCGACCTCGGACCTACAAGGATACGCGTAAGTCGACCGAACGCATCTCTCAGGTGAAGGATCTCCCACCTCTCGAGGATATTCTGCCGGAGGATGTCGCCGGTTGACAAGGACACGATGTCGTACTTTTTGACAAGTTTAGCTGACAGGGTGCCTTTGCCAGCCCCGGGCTTCCCGAACATGACCATCCTTAACACCTCCCCGTCCCTCCCGGACTTTCCAGACTCATCCTTAGCCCTCGCAGCGTTGAGGAAGATACTACGCGAGTGAACGGTTGAGGGGATCGACCTGCCGACGTTAAACACCGCGGGCCGACAGTGCTTTGGTGACCATTGGATGGGAGATATCAGCATGGGCGAGGGGGAGGAGGGAAGGGAAGAGGAGGACGCAGAGTCGGCCCACCCAAGCTAATATATACTGGGGATGTCAATGGGGATTGGGGAACAGAGTTGGACATCCCGCGATGATTGCCACCGTGATGGTTTGCCGACAAATCATCTGACTTTTCTGAATAAATTATATTCCGTCTCAGTCAGTGCGCATACACCGGCGAAGCACTGCGCCAGCCCATCAACTCTCTCATCTCCCGCACCCCGTATACACCCCTGATATCTTCTCTATCAACATCAACCGCAGCTGCAATCGCTTCACCAACATGGTCCACATGAATCGGCGGGACAGTCAGCGCGTTTGCCACCGAATCGAAGGAGGGTGACTGGCTCATGGAAGCAAGGGCTCGAAGGAACCCCGACGGCGTAGGTATCCCCCCAGGGATTTTGGAGTGAAGCACCGACGAAATGTCCAGGGCAGCCGCCAGTGGGGACGTCAGGGGCCGGTAGTGTGGGTGATAAATCAGACCTGTTCCATAAACTTGAGTGGGTCACGGAACGCTCGGTGCGGCCTCGTACTAACTGGGTCTGATGTGCACAGCTCTCAAGTCCGGGTGACCAGCTACCATTTCGTTGATTCCTAGTTCTGCCTCCCGCTTCATCTTGATGTAGTTTGTGGGTATCCAGGGCCGGAAAACATCTTCTGCTGAGACATGCACAAAAACTCGGGGCTTGGTCAACGAAGCAGGCGGTTTAGTCGAAATGTACGCCTCGCATGTTCGCAATGCAGAGTCCCGGTTGAGTGTGGCATACGACGTCTTCGCGTCCACTGCCCCAAGCGGGTTCGAGGACCCAAACGCACTTGTGAGGGAGGAGATCAAGCCGGGCAGGTCGCTTTCCTTTAGGGCTTTCTTGTACTTCGACCCTTCAATCAAGGTACCGAGTGTGTGGACGACAGCCGTCGCGTCCGACAGATGGTGTGAATAAGAGTCGGGATCGAGCGCGTCTCCCTTCTGCCAATCAACCTGAGGGTAGTGCGATTCTGTTCAGCGACCACGGAACGAAACATACAGAAATCTAGTCACACGTTGGAGGTCCAAGCTGGCGCGTACCCTTTTGGCGTGGTAAATGGTTTCCCGCTCGAGCTATAACATCCAGAGTGAGCGGGAACCCAGACCGCTCAGCTTCGGTAACCCTCACCTAACGCTCGTGACATTTATCCCCTTCGCGAGGATGGCCTTGCAGACGGCGGAGCCTGGAGTACATTGTGAGAGGCCGCAACTGCAGAAACTTTGCGAGCATACCGACGAAGCCATTGCCTCCAATGACCAGGACCTTCTGCAACACGCCCATTCCGAACGTGGTATTGGTGGGACAACGCACCAGTCGCGGATCAGCCTCACCGCAACCACGATGATCGATGAATGTGGGTCTGCCTTGTGGCTCGTTGACCACCTCTCTCTTACGCCTCGACGGCCATGAACCCGATGAACGCGGTCAAGCTGTACCCCTTCGATGGGATACACTTCCTCCACAATCTCCCCCCCGTCCACCCTCCAGACGAAAAGCCCGGCCTTGTGCGCCGCAAGACTCAGAACCTCTATAGAAAGGCTGTTCACGCTGGGAAGTGGCAGAACTTTGCAGCAGGTATTGGGACTGGAGCTGCGTATGTCTCTCTGCACGGCTTGCATTGGCATCCCCATTGGATCACGACCATCGAGTACGTCCGCTGCGCCAAACATTATCCTGCCTGCACCTTCATCCCCTATTGCTGTACCACACAGGCTTGTCCTCTTCTTTATAAACGTCACCATATTCTCCGTCAATTTGATACTATTGACCATCAACATACTGTGTGCGTCCCTCCTGGTTGTGCGATCACCAAATGCTCAAGCTCTCATCGATTCATCCATCGGCAGCGCACCTGAAGAAGGATATCATCCGAAACCATTTAATCGACCCGACTACACCTCTATTTGCACCCCTTATCGTCCTTGATTATGGCACAATATGTATCGGCGCGATACTGTATGCTGATGAGCTGGGTGCAACACGAATGGGTTCCTTCCAAGGGCTGTTCTGGTACTTCGCTCACAGCCAACCCGGGAATGCTGGCACGCTGAACATCCTCTAGGTCGTATCTCGCGCTCGCGCTCCTCGTTTCAGGTTCTATGACATTCGCTTGGTTCGGCTGGGGAAAATCGTTCCAACTTCGCTCCTTTGCCATGACTGGTGCATTCCTGGTCTTTCCCTTGGTATGTGCTATTCTGGCAGAATCCCACCCACCACAGAGCTGAGCCCGCTTCAGATGCTAGTGGGGACTGTGGCCTTCAATACCCTGAGAATTATCGATCCCTCGGACTCGAACGCGTTTTCAATCTGGGTCTTGGGATACCTGTTTCAAGGGCTTGGGATGGCTATTTCCTTTATCGTGAGCCTTGAACCCCTCTCCCGTTGTGACTCCCTATCCACGACCGTGCAGTTCATAACCGTGCATTTCTATCGGGCTATCCGATACGGCTTCCATCGGTGCGTAAATCGCATTCGCTCTCCATCCCCAATCCCGTTCATTTTGGCGTGTAGGGGTGCCGCTGCAAATTCTACCTTTGTTTCCGTTGGTCCACCAGGTAACTCCGGCTACGCGTCACAAATGCTTCAAGGCTAAACTCTCTACTAGGGTTTACCGCCCTGGCCATACTACAACTCGGTTCCTACGGGAGGAAGATGTGAGCAAAGACCCCGGAATCGGGGAAATACCAAGCTGACGATGGGCGACAGCTTACCCTTACACACGCCTCTACCCCAAGAAGCGGCGGATATTATATACTATTCGAGCATCCCGATGGTTCTCTGCCTCCTAGGCGTGGCCCTGTACTGTTGGGTGTTCGCTATGCTCCCTTGGCTGTAAGCGACTCTACGACATCGGGGCTGGACGCATGGCTAACCAAGCGTAGCCTCACTTCCACAAAACACATCTTGTACAACCCTGCTGGCGCTTGGCCGCTAACCTTTCCCTGCAGTAACTACGAGGTCTTTTAATGCTTGCATAAAATCACTGACCTCCACCCCGCAGCCGGTTTTATCACGACTCTCGGCCTTCTCGGCGACATATTTAACTCTCAAGCATTCTGGATTCTTCAAGCCCTTTTCACAGGATACATTTGCCTCGCGTTCACGCTCCTTTTCCCGTCCTGGGTGTACCGTATCGTGGTACCTCCGGACCCTGGGCTTCTCGCTGCCAGGAGCAAGTACTTCGAGGAAGCGTATGATCACTTGAATTTCTGGAGCACGATCCGTTTGGCCGAAGAAGCGGAACAACAATACTTCATGACGGTTGGGAATAATCGCCACGACGACGAGAACCCTGTAGGCCCGAGTGCATTCATGTGATCGATCCGATTCCTGGTAATGAATTGTACGATGCTTTGCACGATACCCATAGCCGCTGGGTCAGAGGGTACTAGGTAGATTTTAGAACCCACCTGGACATTTCGCTTTAGTGACGCGTAGACAGTAATCATATATCTGCTTACATTTTCACCTCAAATAATCCTTCAGGAAATCCCTCCTGGGTCTTCTCGAGGTATAGGGACAGGCCCGCCGCCATGAACAGCTCTTTGAACATCTCATCGGAACTTTCGAGTGTGTGAATGCCAACGCGTTCAGAAGAATTGTACCACCCACGCACCGTGTGAGACTCGAGTCTTGGTCATCAAAGACTACACCTGTGGATCCGCCGATCTCCGCGCACACGTTTTCCTTCACGACGATAACGCTTTCTGGGGTTCGTAGCGCTTGTTTGGCTCGTGCAAGGAAAAGAACGAGATCGGGGTTGGAGAGGTGTCCTAAACTCCATTGACACCACATCACATCGAACTTTGAGTTAATATCCTCGAGTTCATTAGGACCGGGTTTGTACCCAACCCGTCCAACGAATTTCGTCGACGAGAGCGGACTCGAGGGGTCCAGCGATTGGTGCGTCGACTGGATGAGAACAACGCTCGTCCTCTTTTCTCGTACACCCTTCCAGGGAACCCGGAAGTCAATTTCCTCCAAGGTTTCATCCTCCGCATCGATCGAGTCTTGATCTAGCATGGGGTTCTCTTGGAATTTGGCGCGGGACCATGCCTCTTGGATGTACTTGTCGACGGGCTCCACGAGCACGACATCCTGGAAGAGGTGGAGAAGGACATCTCGAGTAACGCGACCGATACCTGCCCCGACATCTAACGCGCGGGATCTGACGGATCTTTCTCGGATGGTAGATGGTTTAAGCGGAGATGGGACAGTGCATAGCTCTGGGAAGAGTTGGAGGAGGAGTTGACGCGATCCTAAGGCATCGATTCGTGGGAGAGACTTCACATGCGCGCGTGAACTCCCCGAGTAGCGACCCTGTAAATTGGAGAAATTGGACCTACACCAGTCCCAAATCCGCCTTGAGCACCTTAGAAATCGAAAATCTGCGAGAAGTTTTGAAAGAGGTACGTACCCAAAACACCATCCAAGCTGGCTGGCTGCGATTCCCAATATTCGATGCCATCCTCTACGATGGGCTCCTGATCTGCCAGATAGGCGAAACGATTGGATGCGCCAGACATCGAGTTACGAGGTGCACGTGACTGATAAAAAACGCGAAGTCGCGTCGCGTCAGATCTTGACTCAGCTGATATCCCCAGACTGCTTACCCTCGATCTACAATGGCGACAATCGACGACCTCTGGGCCGAGTCTGTCGAATCCGAACCCGCCCCTCGTCTCACGATGCAACCTGTACCTTCCGAGGATCCTCTCTTCCTCCAGTCTGATTCTGGCAATGAAGGAGGGACGGGTGCCACTCGTCCGCCACCGTCGAAAGCCCCGGACAACATTGGAGCCCTCTTTGACGTCGATGGTGATGATGGGGACGGGCAGCTATCGCACGTCACATACGAACAGCTCCGCAAGGATGCTCAGTCGGGTGGTAATATACCTGATGATGGGCCCTCGAACGAAGGGAACCAGGGAACTCAGGAGGGTCTCCCAAAGGGCGTTTCGACCGCTAAGCCCCAGTCAAATAAGAAGGGTGAAGGCGAGGATGGTGAAAACACCAAGCGCACGATACCGAAACTGGATGAGGAGCTGCTGTTAAGTAACAAGGGTATCCCAGCTCTCATCAAAGATGCAAAGCGGTGGCAGCCAAAGGGAAAGGGACACGAGGTGGGTTAGTTCAACCATTTGTTTCAAACGTACCTTTGTGGCTCATCGGAAATGTCAGATTTCGGACCTCAATCGTCTCATTAGGATGTACCAATATTGGGCCCACCAGATGTATCCACGGCAAACGTTCAACGACACGATTGAGAGGGTTGAGAGACTAACGCACAGTCGGAGGATGCACGTATGGCTCTACATTTCCTGTCGATCCATGCTCCTCGATCTCATGACTCCCGACATGCAGGTCGCTCTCGGTGTATGGCACGATGAAGCCAGAGGAATATCGCGACAACAGGCACATCCCGAGGAATCAATCGACATCGATAGGATCGACTCTGATGGAGGAGAGGATCAAGCGGAACCTTCAGGCCCCAGGCAAACCTCTGAACGACCGCCGTCCTCCGCTTCAGAGCAGGCTTCAGGTCCAGACGACGACTTTCACATGGACTGTGCCCCTGGGACAAAACCCTCTGGGGCACAAGGAGCTCGGGATGAGTTCGATTTTGAGGTGGAGATGTGGGATGATACCCCCTTTGCCGATGGCCTTACATCTACCTCCGCAAACCCAACTAACCCCACCACTAACCCGCCGAAACCTCTAACAAAATCACCTGCACTACCCTTCAATCAAGATGAGGATCAGGACATGTGGGACCTTGTAGGCGAATTACAAGTACAGGCTGGTAGACTGCCGAACGAGAACACCGTCCCTCCAGGGGAACCGCCAGCGCCTGTAGATGATGATGATTGGGACAGTATTTACGCGTAGATTAAGACCCAGCCAGCCCTACATAATGTTATAGACTAATGGGTATATGAAGTTACAGGTAGTTGTACGTCCCGAACGGAAATGCACCCGCACTCTTTCGGGTGCTTACGAAGCATCATCGCCGTCCTGTGGTTCAAAGTCTTCGGGTGGAGCCCAAAGTACACATCTCCCGGAGGCATTTCCGCTAGCAACACGCTCCACAATGCTAGGGTGAGAACAAGTGGCCGCTTGGACGGCGGTGATCCTGTCGGGTTCGGTGAGTCAGAAGGTCGGCATAGGGATGATGAATGAGACCCACTTTGAACTATCCGAGAGGTTTGCAAGCAAGTCCCCCTTCGCGGAGAATACGTTCAGGGAGTGTTTCATGTTGCCTATCGTGAAGTGCGGGTAGACGTCCGGGTTCTGTGTCCACTGCGCTTTGAGGATTGTCAACCATTTACCCTGCGGCCTGCGTATTAGGATCGTCATGCAGGTTAGATGTTTCTAAATGCCCTCACGGTTTGACAATCGTGCGGAATCTGTTTGAATGGTCGCGAGGATGCGAATTTATCATTACTATCCAACGCTGAGGAATTTAAATCCCACACTATGAGGCTAATGAACACAATAGCTCGGGGGGCACAAGGCAAAGGCTCACGTCTTATTGTATCGTCGTAACTTGTGCTGACGATAGACCTTCCCCGAGGGTCCCAGTAGGCAGAAGAAACGGATTTCTTATGCCCCCACTCGGCCCTCAACGCTGTAGTTCCACCCGAACCCTTGCAGAACTCTTCGACTGTCGCATTGGCGTACTCCAGAATGTCGGGTGGGGAAGGCTTCGAACCTCCGGAGAGTCCATCTAGCTTTCGTGTGTCCCATATCCTGCGAACACCGGATCAACAACCCTTGGAATTTGTGTGAGAAACCAAGTAACCTCAAAGCCCGCGAGTTGGATGCGGTCAACAAGAATTGGGGTCTTGTTGGATTTACGCTGACACTCCCCACCTTCTCCCCTGAAAGGCCGTACCAAGTAGCCTTAGATTGGTCCATTCGGATATCAAAGTGTGTGACTCCTCCGGCGGCATCGGAGATCCATATGACACGTCCTTCGGGGTCGAAGTCGATGGAATTGATAAGAACGTCCCCTGAGGAGAAGATCTCTCTGGAGATTCCAGAGCCCATTGAGAGGCTGCGGATTGTGCAGTCGTATGAGCTTGTATAGATCTGTTGCACAAGAACTTGGTAAGCCCGGAACGGTCAAAAGTGAACATTGGACGACTTGCACTATGGGTATTTGTGGGGTCAAAGCGGATGCATGAAATCGACGACCGGGAGGTCGCAGGCCAGTGCACCTGTAATCTCCAGTACTTTCCACCTTCTTGCACTTCTGGATCGGCCTCCTCGTCTCCAACATCGTCCGCGGGTACCCTAGGGTCCCAAATCCCTAACTGCCCATGTTTATCTGTGTGGAGGATCGGTGGGATTGATGGAGGGAAGGCATGGGTCATAGCGGGAACAGTTACCTCCGAAAAATATTAAATCCTTGGATTTCTGCGGGTGGTATTGTGCACAGTAAACCCTGTTTGTTGTGACCTTGGCTCTCGCGACGATCTTCAGCTTCGTTAGCTTCTTCTTGAGCTCCGCGACCTCGCGTTCCTCCTCCTTCGTATCTTCGTAGCTGAAGGACTCATATTTGCCCGACTGCTGAGGCCTGGGCCACACGTTGACCATGGTGTCTTTCAACCGCCAGAGGTCCTTCTGTTCGTCCTTGTCTTCGATATTCTCGATGTTGAGAAGAGTCTCGAGCTCAAGATCTTGGTGACGCGGTTGTCTTGCCTGCCTCTCACGCTCCTCCGCTTGGAGACGTTCGTCTTCGGCCTTTCGTCTCTGCCCCTCCTCCGCTTGCTACCAAAGTTGACCCAAAAGTTAGATGTAAAACAACGACGGCGGATTTATGCAGAGCACGCGCCAATTTTGCCCTCTTCTTTTCTGGACTTTCATTGGGGTCATCCGCAGACCTCTTCAAACGTGCGCTCTGCCTTCGTGGACCAGGGTCCTCAACGACCTCACGTTTCGCCCGCTTCGCAGGTTGCACGGGTTTGGCCTTTGATTTCGCTTTCGGGGGGGGAGGTGGTGATTTCTTCGAAAATCCAATATCGTTCACAGCATCCGCCAGCTCCAACTCTTTGAGTAGTGCCTTGTTCCTGGCGATGTTCGCCTGTCTCTCGAGCTCGCTAAGATGACGAAACAGTAAAATAAAGTATTCGCCTTAACCACCGCGGGCGAGGTGCACTCACTATGCGGTTGGCATGGTTGGTGGACGGGGCGATGGGGTGACCGTGGAGATGAGTGTGCCCGCGACGCGACCATTAGGGAATGTCACACTCACATGATCAATGGTCACGCCTGCTCCAGGGTATTCGGTTTCGAACCTAAGGATCCACTTGCGTGAAGAGAGCGGGTAGGGTGATGGACTCGATTTGGATTACACGACCAACGTACAGACTACCTAGTAGTCTACTACAAGTGAGAGCTAACTAAGAACTCCACAGCGTGTGAGGTGTGAAAGCAAAGACAGTGATACGATCAGGAGCAGAGTTGATAGGGGAGAATAAGAGAGTATTCATCAGACGGACCACCGATACTTGAGAGATCACCACTGGGGTCGTGAGCGTAAAGCATTTCATCTCAAGCATCGAAGACTTGCTTTGCCGTCTGATCTGAGAACTGGGGCTCAGAAGAGCAGGGCTGGCATGCTCAAGGACGAGAGAAAATAAAGGGAAACGGGGGAAATATGGGGGGTGGAAGCCACTTAGAGCAATTCCCAAGTAACTGGATGGATGTCAATCTTTAGAGGGCGCGGGCGGGGGTATTATTGGGGGTGCTTACCACCATCGAGCTCTCCAACATCAAGAGGGGCGAGAGCCTTGAAGGCGGCCGTTGAGAGGTCAACCGAGGCAGAGTTGACGCAGGTCGGGCAGGCGTCCTCCACGGTGACATCAACCGACTTGCCCTGCCAGGAAACCCTGATTTTCTGACCGCAGTACTTGGACTTGGTACTAAGGTTCCCGTAGGCACGGTAGTCGAGGGCGGCGATGAAGTCGTCATCAGAGTGCTTGTTGCCACAGGCACCATAGTTACCGTTCTGAGTATACCAGGTGACGCTGAAATTGGAGTGAGTGAATGACGCGAGTATCACACAGAGCACACGCTTACTGTCCGCCGGTGTGAGTGTCAGATGGGTTGTTTGCAGGGGGGGTCGGGGAAGGCTCGGGAGTGGTGGAGGTGGTCGGTTCGGGAGGGTTGGGGGTTGGGGTTGGTTCGGAAGGCTTGGACGAGGAAGTGGGGACGGGAGCGGGAGTGTAAGAAGGCACGGGGGAAGGAACGGGGTCTTCGCCGCAGTCGTCGTCGTCGTTGCCGTTGTCATCATCGTCATTGTCGTCGTCGTCACCATCGTCCTCGCAATCATCATCATCGCCTGGAACGGGAGCGGGAGCTGGCGAAGAGGAAGGGGGTTGGACCAAGGTCGCCGGGGTGGAGGAAGGAGCGGGACTAGCTCCCGGGCGACAGTAAGCCTTCCGGTTGTTCTCGAGGGTTTCACCCTTCTTCATGGGATGGCAGCAGTCGTCGAAGAACTGGGTGTTGTGCTTGTTCTCACAACCCACAGCAATGTAACGGGTGTGGTAGGCATCATATGACTGAGGGGAGTTTGAGGATGGATAAAAAAGGTAGGAGGCTGGCGGACGCGCTTACCTCGAGGATTTCGGCAATCCAGCCCGGGGGAGGGGTTGCACGGGCGGCGATGGGGGCGGCATTGACCGCAGAGACGGCAGCGAGGGCGACGAGAGCGAGAGAGAGTAATTTGGACATGTCGAAAGAGAGAAAAGAGTGGAGGGTCGGAGGGAGTGAAACGCCTAAAGGAAGGAGCGTTCAGAGAATAAGGTGGACGAGCACAAGAGACACTGAGGGAAGTTTGAACCTGCCGTCGCTGCCTTTTATATCTTTTCGACCCCGCCTTTGTTTTGCCGAAAGGGCGATCAGCGCATCTGACCGCAGCCGTTACCTTGATCCTCGCTCAGACCTTGACTTGACCTCGACGACGACCGACCGAATGTGTACGTTCGCCGCAAAAAAAATCGTCCCGTTTCTCAATCAACCCCTCAGCACGCTATACCGAGAACCCGTTCGGCTCCTCCCACTCTCTCGACGCAAACCCGTTCGATGACCCAACTCCCGACCCTGCCCACGCTGCCCGGATGGAGGAGCTCGCGCAGCGTGAGCGGGATCTGGAGAGGAGGGAGACTGAACTTGCCCAAAAAACTGATCACATTAAGAAACACGGAAGAAACAACTTTCCTCCATGCGAGTACCCCCCTCCAGAATCCGCACAGGTCCGCGTCTGACGAGGCTTCCGATAGTCTACCCACTCATCTACCACTCAATCGCGGACGAGATCCCGGAAGCGTCTCGCCCCTTGGTCACCCGTCTCTTCCAGCTATGGCTCGTTCTAGGCGCCACATTACTCCTCAACATGGTTGCTAGCATCGTAAACTTTGCCGTTGGTGCCAAAGACAGCGGCAGTGGTCTGGGTTCCAGCATCGCGTGCGCCCCTCATAGTTCATTCCGTTCGCCCCCAAACGTTCTCACTCGCCCCAAGGTACTTTATCTTCATCACACCACTCTCCTTCTTGCTGTGGTACAGGTAAAGCGTTTCTACCTTAGTCGTCGTCAACGACCCCCGATAACTCTACGCTCTTAGACCCATCTACAATGGCTATATGAAGGTCTGTCTGTCTCCTCTCTGACACCAGCTCCCCGGCGACTTACCGCACTCCCGCGAAGGAGCAAGCAATGTATTATTGTACGCTCAATCCCCGCCCCTGCAGTCACTGGCCCTGAGCACTTTCCCAGATATCTACTTCTTCTTCTGTGGATGGCACCTGCTCTTCTCTATTTACATGTGCGATCCCCCTCCCCTCCGCTTCGATCTACGCCTGATTCTCTGTTTTCAGGATCCTCGGTATCCCAAGGTAAAGCTGTGATGTCACCAAAATCCTAATCAAGTTGCCAACAACGTCCACCGCAGTACCGGATCCGCGGGTATAATTCAAACGATCCGGATCTTTAATGACGGTCATTGGGTCGCAGGCATCTTCTGCATCATCGCCACCGTTGGCTGGACCATCCAAGGCGCCGGAAATGGCTGGTACTACCAACAGGTAACGCTTTGTGGCCCCTTACCTGGACTTTCCCATATGAACGTTCGCACAGATATGGCAGCACCACAACGCTGCTGGACACACTGTAGACAAGGTACGGGAACCTTTGCCCAGGTCGGACCTCCATTTGCTGATTGCCATTCTACAGGCCAAAGCGGAGCTGGCGACCCACGGTGCCAAATCCTATTTCAGTCGTGAATGAGCGGCGTGTAAGATTGTAAGACGTCAGAGCTGTCTACCCCCTGTGTTTCTTGGTGTATCTACACTTTAGTATACTGCAAGAATCGTCTTTGGTTCCATGGACGAACGCGGGTTGGGTCTGTTTCCGCCAAACTGACATGCTCCGATCAGGCGGAGCTTGAAACGAATAAAATACGATAATCAGCCGTTTTGTGCCTCTCGTTCTACCACCCCCATTTTAAAGGTCGGTCTCCTCGTCGCT
>Ga0307516_10004076_pt1 | contig 18282 bp, 9 predicted proteins | sample 19_EM_MG_FD_203310 | JGI IMG/M metagenome (GOLD analysis project Ga0307516, IMG submission 203310) | Populus trichocarpa ectomycorrhiza microbial communities from riparian zone in the Pacific Northwest, United States - 19_EM | ecosystem: Host-associated > Plants > Roots > Unclassified | place... | reverse complement strand
TGACCTTGGACCACTCGATCTCGCCGGTGACGTCCCGCAGTTCGCCCCGGTCGAGGCGGATGCGGCAGGCGGCGGCCGCGTCGGCGACGAGCTGGACCTTGCGGTCGACGAGCCTGGGCATGGAGCCACCGATGGCTTTCGGCCAGAAGTACTGGAGCTGACGCAGGGCGGCGGAGTGGAAGGTGCGGGCTTGGACGCCGCCCGCACCGAGCTGCCGGAGCCGGCCGCGCATCTCGCCGGCGGCGCGGTTGGTGAAGGTGACGGCCAGCACGCTGGACGGCTGGAGGATGCCCGCGCGTACGCCGTAGGCGATGCGGTGGGTGATCGCCCGCGTCTTGCCCGTGCCGGCGCCCGCCAGCACACACACCGGACCGTGCAGGGCGGTGGCGACCTCGCGCTGCTCGGGGTCGAGCCCTTCGAGTACCGCGTCGGCCGAGTCCGGTGTCTGCGGGAACAGGGTGGAGTGCGTTGCTGCTGTCACACGGCCATGCTGCCAGGTCGCCGGAGACGGATGAGCCGGTTGTCCACAGGCGGGCACCCGCAGTCGTACTAATGCGGCAGGCGTCACGTGCGAGCCGCGCGGCGGGAATTACTTCGGGTTGACCACGCCGACGGGAATGGTGGCGCTTTCAAGTACGTTCCCCCACTGCGAGCACGCATCCCCGAGCCGCCGAAGGAGCACGAGAGACATGCCGGGCACTGTGACGATGTACAGCACCACGTGGTGCGGCTACTGCCGTCGGCTGAAGGGCCAGATGGACCGCGAGGGCATCCCGTACAACGAGATCAACATCGAGCAGGACCCGGAATCCGCCGCGTTCGTCGAGAAGGCGAATGGCGGAAACCAGACGGTCCCGACGGTTCTGGTAATTCCCGCCCAGGGGGGCTCTGAGGTCGTCATGACGAACCCGAGCCTTGCGCAGGTGAAGCAGGCGCTCGGCGCCTGACTCACATGACGCCCACGACCCCCGACCGGTCTGGCGCCGGATCGGGGGTTTTGTATGCCCACCCTGTACGAGGCGGCTCGACGGTAGCGTGATCGACATGACGACCGAGGACGACGCGGACTGCGAGGCGCTGGTCGGAGGCATGGTGAACGCAGGGGCGGTCTTCCGCCGGGGTGCGTTGGTGGAACGCCCGGCACCGCACAACGCACACGCCCTCCATGCCCACCTCCTCGCACTGAAAGAGCACGGCTTCAACGCGGCTCCGACCCCCGTGGGACTCACTGCTGACGGTCGTGAGCAGCTGACTTTCATTCCTGGCGACGTGGCTCTGCCACCGTTCCCGCCCTGGGTGCTGACGACAACCGCTCTCGAATCGGTGGGGATCCTGCTGCGCCGCCTGCATGAGGCCGGCGCGACCATCGCGGTCGACACAGGCGTCGAGTGGCCCCAGGACCTCGCCGACCCGGAGGGAGGAACGATGGTGTGCCACAACGACGTGTGTCCGGAGAACGTCGTCTTCCGCGACGGTCGTGCCGCCGCCTTGATCGATTTCGACCTGGCGGCTCCGGGCCGTCCTCTCTGGGACGTCGCCATGGCCGCCCGCTACTGGGTTCCCATGCTTGATCCGGTATCCGCGGCTGCCCTGCATCCCACCGGATTGGATGCGCCTGCACGGCTGCGGATCCTCGCCGACAGCTACGGCCTCTCGGCGGGAGAGCGCGCCGAATTGACCGGCGTGATCGAACAGGCCACGGAGATCTGCCGGGCCTTCGTCGCCCGCCGCGTGGCTGACGGTGATCCCGTCTACCTCCAAGCGCTGGCCGAGCGTGGCGGATGGGAACGCTGGGACCGCATGCAGGCCTGGCTGGCCGACCACCGCGAGACGTTCACGGTCGCGCTGCTGGACTGACGCACTCGGGCGCTGATCCCCCTCACACCTGCCGAGGACTACCGGGATCACCGGCGCCGGTCGCCAAGTGTGCGCCTTTCCCGTTCTGCAAAGTCGGGCATCTTGACCTTGCTGTCCGCAGGTCGAGGTCGGCGCGTAACCGCCCCCGTGGTGTGAGAAGGGCGGTCCCGGAGGAATTCCTCCGGGACCGCCCTTGCGCTGTCGTGGCTACACCAGCGAGTGGCCGTGGCTCACACAAAGCTCCTTGTCGGCAGCGGCTTGCCGTACCAGAGCTCGATCAGACGGGCCGCGATCGAGATGCCGTAGGGCGGCAGGACCTCGCCGGAGTCGAAGGCGGCACGCAGTTCGTCGCGGGAGAACCAGCGGGCCTCGTGGATCTCTTCGCCGTCGACGTCGATGTCGGTCGAGGTGGCGTGGGCCAGGAAGCCCAACATCAGGCTGGACGGGAACGGCCAGGGCTGGCTGGCGACGTACTCGACCTGGCCGACGGTGATGCCGGCCTCCTCGAAGACCTCGCGGCGCACCGTCTGCTCGATGGACTCGCCGGGCTCGACGAAGCCGGCGAGCGTCGAGAAGCGGCCCTCGGGCCAGTGGACCTGGCGGCCCAGCAGAATACGGTCGTCCTCGTCGGTGACCGCCATGATCACGGCGGGGTCGGTGCGCGGGTAGTGCTCGGCGCCGCAGGCCTGGCAGCGGCGGATGTGACCGGCCGCTGCGATGACCGTGCGCTCGCCGCAGCGCGAGCAGAAGCGGTGCGTGCGCTGCCAGTTCTCCAGGCCGACCGCGTGCACCATCAGGCCGACGTCACGGGACGACAGGAGCAGGCCGGCCTCGCGCAGGCCCGCCGGGCGCGCGGACTGGTCGATACGGCCGGGGAGCGCGTCCTTCTGGAGGGCGAAGTAGCGCACGCCGTCCTCGTCGATGCCGAGGAAGTAGCGGTGCGCCTCGGTCAGGGGCGCCTCGAAGGACGGGGTCATCACGAGTTCGGTACGGCCGTCCGCCGTCTCGTCGATGAGGACCTGGCCGTCGGAGACCACGAAGCAACGGGTCGTGGGGTGGCTCCACGCCGCCGCGAGCCAGGCCTCGTCGAGCCGGTGGTGGGCGGCGCGGTCGATGCCGCTCGGGGCGGTGAGCGAGATGGGGCGGTCGGCGGTCTGGTCGGTCCAGGTGGTCACGGGTGCTTCCAACTCCCCCGGTGGAACGGGTGTTTCGCGGGCGGTTCAGCGGGACGTACGGCGGGAGGTGACCTGGTTCGGCAAGGCGTGGCGGTACGGGACAGCTCTTCCAGTGTGCCGCGTCCGCTCTGCCGACCCGGAGGGCGCGGGCGGTCAGGGCGCATGGCTCCAGTGCTCCGCGAGGTCGTCCCACAGGTATGCGGCGGTTTCGACGCCCTTGAGGAGCAGGTCCAGCTCGACCTTCTCGTTCGGTGCGTGCCAGCCGTCGGACGGGACGGAGATGCCGAGGAACAGCACGGGGGCGCCAAGCACCTCCTGGAGGTCGGCGGCCGGTCCCGAACCGCCTACGCGGGTGAAAAGGACGGGCTGTTCGAAGGCGTGGCCCATGGCGCGAACGACGGCCTGCAGGGCCGGGTGGTCGAGCGGCGTCAGGCACGGGCGCGTGGCGGCGAGGAACGTGATCTCGCTGCGGATCCCGGCCGGCACCTGCTCTTCGGCCCAGGCGCGGACGATCTTCTCGATGTGGTCGGGGTTCTGTCCCGCGACCAGCCGGAAGGAGAGTTTCACCATGGCGGAGGACGGGATGATCGTCTTGCTGCCGGGGCCCTGGTAACCGCCGCCGATGCCGTTGACCTCGGCGGTGGGGCGGGCCCAGACGCGCTCCAGGGTGGTGTGCCCGGCCTCGCCGTGGGTGGCGTACGACTTGGCGGTGCGCAGCCACTCCCGCTCCTCGAAGGGCAACTCGGCGAAGAGTTCGCGTTCGCGGTCGGTGAGTTCGACGATGCCGTCGTAGAACCCGGGGACCGTCACGCGCGCGTGCTCGTCGTGCAGCGCGGCGACGAGGCGGGCGGCGGCGGTGGCCGGGTTGGGGACGGTGCCGCCGAATGCACCGGAGTGGATGTCCTGGTCGGGGCCGTGCAGTCGGATCTCGCACTCGGCGAGGCCGCGCATGCCGGTGCACACCGTGGGGGTGTCCTCGGACCACATGCTGGTGTCGGAGACGATCACGGCGTCGGCGGCGAGCCGGTCCGTGTTCTCCTCGACGAGCGCCCGAAAGTGCGGGGAGCCTGACTCCTCCTCACCCTCGATCAACAGCTTCAGGTGGACGGCGGGAGCGGTGCGGCCGGTCGCTGCGAGGTGGGCGCGGACACCGAGTGTGTGGAAGAACACCTGGCCCTTGTCGTCGGCGGCCCCGCGCGCGTAGAGGCGGTTGTCTCGGACGACGGGTTCGAAGGGCTCGCTGTCCCAGCCGTCCTCGCGGGCGGCGGGCTGTACGTCGTGGTGGCCGTAGACCAGGACCGTGGGCGCCCCGGGGTCGGCGGAGGGCCACTCGGCGAAGACGGCCGGTGCACCCGGTGTCTCCCAGACCTCGGTGGTCGGGAAGCCGGTCTCCCGGAGCTTGGCGGCGAGCCAGTCGGCGCTGCGTCGTACATCGTGCGCGTGGTCGGGCTGGGCCGACACGGACGGGATGCGCAGCCACTCGGCCAGGTCGTCGAGGAAGACGGCACGGTGCTGCTCGATGTACATACGGACGGCGCTGACGGCACTGTCAACGGGCTGGCTCATGGTCACGAGCCTATCGGCCCGCGCTGACATCCTCGTCGTGCGGTTCCTCACCCCCGGGCTCCTCCAGAAGGAGCCGCTCCAGTGCCGCGCGGTCCATCAGCCCGTCCGGTCGTACGACCTCGCCGCTTCGCACGTACAGGAAGGCCGCCGTGACCGACTCCAAGGGAATGCCCTGCTGCTCGGCCCAGGCGAGCCGGTACACCGCCAGCTGGAGCGGGTCGGCCGTGCGACCGCGGTTGGTCTTCCAGTCGACGATGTCGTACGTCGTCTCGTCGCCGTCGCCTTCCTTGTAGACGGCGTCGATCCGGCCCCGGACCACGCGGCCGGCGATCGCGAGCTGGAAGGGCGCCTCCACGCGGTAGGGCGTGCGCTGGGCGTAGTCGGTGCGTTCGAAGGCGTCCTTGAGCATTTCCAGGTCGTGCTCGTCGGCGATCTCGGCCTCGCTTCCGGGCAGCTCCTCCGGTTCCAGCATGGGCAGCGTGAGCGCCTCGAAGCGGGATTCGACCCAGGCGTGGAAGCGGGTGCCGCGGCGGGCGGCGGGCTGCGGCGGGCGGGGCATGGGGCGGGCCAGCTCCTGTGCGAGGCCGTCCGGATCGGCGGCCAGGCGCAGCAGCTGGGACGCGGTGAGCGACGCGGGCAGGGGGACATCGGTGACGCCGTGCCGGGCACGCAGGAGTTCGCCGGTGAGGGCGTCGAGGTCGCGGTCCCAGGAGGCGATGGTGCGGGCCTCGTCCGGAGCGAGGCGTGGGTGATCTGTCTCCGGTTCCGTGGGGTGGGGGCGCGCGGACTCGGAGTGGGGGTGCGTTGATCGGAGGTGCGGGCGCGCGGGTTCCGGGCGGGGGTGCTGCGGGGGGTCCGGGGCTGCCGCCTGGTGCGGGATGGCCGGGCGGTCTGCGGTCCAGGAGTCCCAGTCGGTCGGATCCTCCTCGGCGAACGAGCCTTCCTCGGCGTAGGAATCCTCTTCGGCGTAGGCGCCGTCTTCGTAGTGGTCGTCCTCGGGAGCGGTTTCTTCGTCCGGTGGGGCGGGCCAGTCCGGGTCGTCGTAGGTGTCCGGGTCGTGCCTGGCCGCCGGGTGGCCGTCCGGGTGGGAGGCGAGGCGCTCCAGGTGGGCCAGTACCGTCTCGGCGGCGGCCCGACGCCTGGTCAGGGACGCCTCGTCCAGGGGCAGGGGCCACACCTGGTCGGCGGACACCTGGTGCAGGACGGGGTTCTCCTCGTCCTCGGCGGGCTCCTCCGCCCAGACCTCGATCTCGCCGTGCCCGTCCGCGCAGTGCTCGTACAGGGCCCGCAGGAAGTCGGAGGGTCCGCGCGGCTTCTTCTGGGTCGGGCCCCACCAGTGGCCGGAGCCGAGGAGGAGGGAGCGGGGGCGGGTGAAGGTGACGTAGCCGAGGCGGAGTTCCTCGGTGTGCTGGTGCTCCTTCATCGCCTCCTGGAAGGCCTTCAGCCCCCGCGAGTCCCAGGACGCGATGTCGGGAAGGGTGTCGGCGTCACCGCGCAGTTCATGCGGCAGCACCTTGCCCTGGGAGGTCCACTTCTCACGGCCCTGGCTGCTGGGGAAGGTGCCGGTGACCAGGCCCGGGACGGCGACGACGTCCCACTCCAGGCCCTTGGACTTGTGCGCGGTGAGCACCTTGACGGTGTTCTCGCCGCCGGGCAGCGCGTTGTCGAGGCCCTTCTCGTACTGGGCGGCGGTCCGCAGGAAGCCGAGAAAGGCCAGCAGGGTCGCCTCGCCGTCGCCGGCGGCGAACGAGGCGGCGACGTCCAGGAAGTTCGACAGCGTCTCGCGTCGGCGGGCGGCGAGGGCGTGCGGGGACGCCGACAGTTCCACCTCCAGGCCGGTGACGGCCAGGACGCGGTGCAGGACGTCCATGAGGGGGTCGGCCAGGGAGCGGCGCAGGTCGCGCAGCTCGGTGGCCAGGCGCGCGAACCGCACACGCGCGTCCGGGGAGAAGGGCAGGCCGTCGTTGTCCCCGTCCCCGCCGAACGGGGTCTCCAGGAACGTGTCGAGGGCATCGGCGAGCGATATCACCTCGGACGGGTCCACCCCCTCGACGGCTTCGGCGAGTCGGCGGTCCGGGTCCTCGTCGCCGTCCACGCGCGCGTGGGACACCAGGAGCCGGGCGCGCCGCCCGAGGAGGGCGAGGTCGCGCGGGCCGATCCGCCAGCGCGGGCCGGTCAGCAGACGCACCAGGGAAGCGTTGGCGCCGGGATCCTGGAGGACCTCGCAGACGGCGACCAGGTCGGCGATCTCGGGCAGGTGCAGCAGCCCGGACAGGCCGACGACCTCGACGGGGACGTCCCGGGCGACGAGCGCGCCCTGGATCTCGGCGAAGTCGGTGGCCGTACGGCACAGGACGGCGATCTCGCCGGGCGCCTTGCCGGTGTTCACCAGATGCGTGATCGAGTCGGCGATCCAGTCGATCTCCTCGGCGTGTGTGGGCAGCAGGGCGCAGCGGACGATGCCGTCGCGTTCGGCGCCGGGGGCGGGGCGAAGTGCCTCCACGCCCGCGTGCATGGCGCGCAGGGGCCCCGCGAGGCCGTTGGCGAGGTCCAGGAGGCGCCCGCCGCTGCGGCGGTTCTCGCTGAGCGCCTGCCGGGCGGCCGGGCGGCCGTCGGCGTGGGCGAAGTGCTCAGGAAAGTCGTCGAGGTTGGCGACGGAGGCCCCGCGCCAGCCGTAGATGGCCTGGCAGGGGTCGCCGACCGCGGTGACGGGGTGGCCGGTTCCGCCGCCGAACAGGCCTGCGAGCAGGATCCGCTGGGCCACCGAGGTGTCCTGGTATTCGTCGAGGAGCACCACCCGGAACTCGTCGCGCAGGACGCGGCCCACTTCGGAGATCTGGGCGAGCCGGGCGGACAGGGCGATCTGGTCGCCGAAGTCCAACAGGTCGCGTTCCCTCTTGGCGGCGCGGTAGCGGACCACCAGGTCGGCGAGTTCACGGCGAGCGGCGGCCGTCTCGGGCACCTTGCGCAGATCGGCGTTGGTGAGCTTGACGCCCTCCAATGTGCGCAGCAGGTCGGCGTCGTACGCGCGCAGGTCCTCGGGGCGTACGAGGTGTTCCGCGAGTTCGGCGTCCAGTGCGAGGAGGTCGCTGACCAGGTCGGCGAAGGAGCGGGTGAGCGCCGGGTAGGGGCCCGGGGCTTCGCGCAGCACGCGCGCGGCGAGTTGGTAACGGGTGGCGTCGGCGAGCAGGCGGGAGGTGGGTTCCAGCCCGATGCGCAAGCCGTGGTCGGTGAGCAGGCGGCCCGCGAAGGCGTGGTACGTCGAGATCACCGGCTCGCCCGGCGGATTGTCCGGGTCGATGACGTCGGGATCGGTGACGCCGGCCCTGACCAGTGCTTTGCGGACCCGCTCGGCGAGTTCACCGGCGGCCTTGTTGGTGAAGGTGAGGCCGAGCACCTGTTCGGGGGCCACCTGGCCGGTTCCGACCAGCCACACCACGCGCGCCGCCATCACGGTGGTCTTGCCCGAGCCGGCACCGGCCACGATCACCTGCGGGGCGGGCGGCGCGATGATGCAGGCCGTCTGCTCCGGGGTGAACGGGATCCCGAGGAGCTCCTTGAGCTGATCTGGATCGGTGATACGGGCGACCATGACGGAGAGGCTACTGGCGGGCACTGACAGTTGAGACCACAGCGCCTGCGGGGGCCGGCAGAGGTGCAGGTCAGCACGTGTGGTGCGGTCGATCACAACGAAGTCGTGCCCGCACCCGCGTCACTCGACCACGTGGCGTCCCTCGGGCCGTGCGCTGCACGATGCCCGGAACGCGCAGTGTGCGCAGTGCTGGCCCGCGCTCGGCGTGAAGCGTTCGTCGAGGACCTTGCCGGCTGCCGTGGCCAGCAGGTCGCCGACCCACTCCCCCGCCGCCCCTTCGAGGGGTTCCTGGGCCTGCACCTTGGGCAGGGTCTCGCCGCCGTCCCGTTTGGCGGCGGCCTGGCGCAGCTGGACGAGTTCGGCGCCGCCCGGTTCGGGGCGCAGGCCGTCGAAGGCCTCGTCCACGGCGCCCTCGCGGACGGCGAGTTGATAGACGGCGAGCTGGGGGTGGCGCTCCACTTCCTTGGCGCTGGGCGTGTGCTTTCCGGTCTTGAAGTCGACCACGTAGGCGCGGCCGTCGGCGTCGGCCTCCACGCGGTCCAGCTGACCGCGGATACGGACCTCGTAGTCGCCCGCTTCGAGGGTGACGTCGAAGTCGTGCTCGCTCGCCACCGGCGTCCGCCCGGTGCGGTCCATGACGTGCCATTGCAGGAAGCGTTCGAGCGCCACGCGCGCGTTGTCCTTCTCCTGGGCCGACTTCCACGGCGCGTCGAAGGCGAGCGCGTTCCACACGGAGTCGAGGCGCTCCATGAGGACGGAGAGGTCGGCAGGTGTGCGCCCGGAGGCGACCTCGTCGGCGAGGACGTGCACCACGTTGCCGAAACCCTGGGCGACCGTCGCGGGCGCGTCGGCCTTCACCTCGCGGCCCAGGAACCACTGCAGGGCGCAGGTGTTGGCGAGCTGGTCCAGGGCGCTGCCGGAGAGCACCACGGGTTGGTCGCGGTTGCGCAGCGGCACCTTGCTCTCGGTCGGCTCGAACAGGCCCCACCAGCGGTAGGGATGGGCGGACGGCACCAACGGGCGGCCGTCCTCGTCGGACAGCGCGGCGAGCCGGGCCAGTCGGCGTGCGGCTGCCTCCCTGAGCGTGTCGGACACGCGCGGGTCGACCGTGGTGGCGCGCAGTTCGGCGACGAGCGCGGCGACGGACAGCGGGCGACGCGGGCGGCCCGCGACGTCCTTGGGTTCGACGCCGAGTTCGGCCAGGAAGCGGGAGGGCTGGTCGCCGTCGTCCGCGGGCGCCTTCACCGCCGTGACGACGAGACGCTCACGCGCGCGCGTGGCGGCCACGTAGAACAGGCGTCGCTCCTCGACGAGCAGTGCTCCCGGGGTGAGTGGTTCGGCGAGGCCGTCGCGGCCGATGCGGTCGGCCTCCAGGAGGGAGCCGCGGCGGCGCAGGTCCGGCCACAGGCCCTCCTGGACGCCCGCGACAACCACCAGGCGCCACTCCAGGCCCTTGGAGCGGTGCGCGGTCATCAGGCGGACGGCCTCCGGGCGTACGGCACGTCGTGTGAGGGTGTCGGCGGCGATGTCCTCGGCGTCGATCTCCTCGAGGAAGTTCAGGGCGCCCCGGCCGCCGGTGCGTTCCTCCGCGCGGGCCGCTGTCGCGAACAGCGCGCACACGGCGTCCAGGTCCCGGTCGGCATTGCGTCCGGCGGCGCCGCCGCGGCGGGCGGTCCGCTCCAGGCGGGTGGGCCACGGCGTGCCCTCCCACAGGTCCCACAGCGCCTCCTCTGCCGTACCACCACCCGCGAGGCGCTCGCGGGCCTTCCTCAGCAGCGCGCCGAGCCGCTGGGCACCGCGCGCGTAGGCGGGGTCGTGCACGGCCAGTCGCTCCGGTTCGGCCAGTGCCCGCGCGAGCAGTTCGTCCGAGGGCGGCGGCAGGGCGTTTCCCGCGGCCCGCTCCTCGTCTCGCAGGGCACGCCCGAGGCGGCGCAGATCGGCGGCGTCCATGCTCGCGAGAGGGGATGTGAGCAGCGTCAGAGCGGTCTCTGTGTCGAGCCAGCAGCCGCCCGCCCCCGGATCAGCGGAAGGCGACACCTCGCGGCTCTCCACCGTGGCCGCCGTCTCAGCTGTGGCCACCGCTCGCAGTGCCATCAGCAGCGGTGCCACCGCCGGTTCGTGCCGCAGCGGAAGGTCGTCACCGTCGATGTCCAGGGGAACGCCGGCCGCTGTGAGGGCGCGGCGGACCGTGGGGAGTGTGCGGGCTCCGGCGCGCACCAGCACGGCCATCTCGCTCCACGGGACCCCGTCCTCCAGGTGTGCCCTCCGGAGGATGTCGGCGACGTTGTCCAGCTCGGTGCCGGGTGTCGGGTACGTGTGGACCTCGACGTGCCCGCCTTCCCGTACCGGAGTGAGCTCCCGGTGGGCGCGCACCTTGTCGGCCGGAAGCCGGGTCAGCGGCATGCGCTGCGTCAGGAGCCGGGTCGCGGTCAGCAGGGTGGCGCCCGAGCGGCGGGAGGTGCGCAGCACTTCCACCGGCGCGGGGCGGCCGTCCGCGCGCGGGAAGTCCTGGGGGAACTCCAGGATGCCGTTCACGTCCGCGCCCCTGAAGGCGTAGATCGACTGGTCGGGGTCGCCGAAGGCGACCAGATCGCGGCCGCCGCCGGCGAGGGCGTGCAGCAGCCGTACCTGCGCCGGGTCGGTGTCCTGGTACTCGTCGACGAAGACGGCGTCGTACTGGGCGGCGAGTCGTACAGCGACCTCGGGGCGGCGGGCGAGAAGGACCGCGCGGTGGACCAGTTCGGCGTAGTCGAGCACGCCCTGGAGGTCGAGCACGTCGAGGTACTCGGCGAGGAAGGCGGCCGCGGCGCTCCAGTCGGGGCGGCCGATACGGCGGGCGAAGGCGTCCAGAGCACCGGGGTCCAGGCCCAGTTCGCGACTGCGGGCGAGGACCGCGCGGACCTCGTCGGCGAAGCCTCGGGTGGTCAGACAGGCGCGCAGTTCGTCCGGCCAGCGCACGTGCGCGAGGCCGAGCCGCTCCAGGTCGGGCTGGCCGGCCAGCAGTTCCCGGACGGAGACGTCCTGCTCGGGGCCGGACAGAAGCCGCAGGGGCTCGACGAACAGGTCGGTATCCTGGTGGGCACGGATCAGGGCGTAGCAGAACGAGTGGAAAGTGGTCGCCTGGGGCGCACGGGCGGCTCCGATGCGCAGCGCCATGCGGTCGCGCAGTTCGACGGCCGCCTTACGACTGAACGTCAGCACCAGGACGCGCGCGGGGTCCCCTCCCCGGGCGATCCGTGCCGCCACCGACTCGACGAGCGTGGTGGTCTTGCCGGTGCCCGGACCTGCGAGGACGAGGAGCGGGCCGGTCCGATGGTCAACCACGGAGCGCTGCGCGGCGTCAAGACGAGGGGGATCGACCCGGCTCGGCGGGGTACGGACCAGTCGGTAAGCACCACGGTTCCCCTGTCGCACCTGGTGGTGCGACAGGCGCCTGGTGGAGGAAGAGGAGCTCACGTGGTTCGCCGGTCCTGGTGGGTGTGCTGTGGGATAGACCGCCGCGCGCGGCGGTCGGTAGGCCCGCGGCGGGCGGTAGGCCTGAGGGTGAGGGGTGCGCGCGCAGTCGACGCTACGCCGACGAGCGGTACGGAAGCTGGGCCTCCCCTTCTTCCCTCGGGGAACTCGCGACACGTACGCCCCTCGCCCCACGAACGTACGGCATGCCATGGGCGTGCCCCGTTTCCCCCGTACGGACCTCGGGATGCCCCTGGGCCGGTCCGATGGCGGAAGCTGTCAGGTGTGACCCTCCGCGCGTTCACCGCCGTCCCATCGCGCCCGTCTCATGTCGACCCGCGGCAGATGGCCCTCGGCGGCCTGGCTCGCCTGCTTCAGGGGGGTGCCCTCCTCGCGATACCGGGCGAGCGCCTCCACTTCGTGGCCCGGGAGCAGGACTCCGTCCGCGCGGACGACACGCCACCACGGAACGGCTCCTCCGTAGAGGGACATGACGCGGCCGACCTGGCGGGGGCCGCCCGTCTCCAGCCACTCGGCGACGTCGCCGTAGGTCATCACATGCCCGGGCGGGATCCGTTCGGCGACGTCGAGGACCCGCTCGGCGTACTCCGGCAGCGCGTCCGCGTGTTCCGCGCGGATGTCGTGCGGAAGGCTCTCCTCGCTCATCCACCCCATCCTGCCCCACCCCACCGACAATGTGGCGGCCTCGTGACCGTGCGTATCCCTCGCTCCGGGGCAGCCCTTCGGGCAGACTGTGCGCCCCCGCATGTGCACCCTGACGCCCCTGACTGTCGGTGGGGCATGCCACCATCGTGCGGGCGGTGACTGGTGATACGAGACCAAGAAGAGGCGATGAAGCAGCAGGGAGTGCATCCCGAAGGCGCGGAGAGCACCTCTGACGCCTCGTCGCGCCCGGACACCGGCGAGGCGGACACGAAGAACACCGGAAAGAAGGCGGCCGGGCAGTCCGAGCCCGACGCCGAGGAGCCGGACGAGGTGCGCGCCGACGAGGTCGAGGGCGACGAACCGCTGCTCCCCGCGCGCGTGCACCGTCCATCCGACCTCATGCGGCTCCTGATCGGCGTGCTGGCCGTCGTCCTGCTGCTGGCGATCGCCGCGTTCGCGCACGGCACCACCTCGGGTCTCGAACAGGACATCAACAAGGGCACCGGACAGGCACCCGACCTGCTCATCAAGATCGCGGGACTTGCCTCCAGCATCGCGATCCTCCTGGTGCCGGTCGCGTTCGCGATCGAGCGGCTGATCAAGCGTGACGGGCTGCGGATCGCCGACGGTGTACTCGCGGCGGTCCTGGCACACGGGGTGACCCTCGCCACGGACCTGTGGGTCGCCAAAGCCGCCCCCGGCTCCATCCAGGAAGCGCTCACCCAGCCCTCCCCCGGCGACATCCACGCCCTCACCGACCCGGTGCACGGCTATCTGGCCCCCGTCATCGCCTACATGACGGCGGTCGGCATGTCGCGCAGACCGCGCTGGCGGGCCGTGCTGTGGATCGTGCTGATGCTCGACGCGTTCTCGATGCTCGTCACCGGCTACACCACGCCGTTCTCGATCATCCTGACGGTGCTGATCGGCTGGACCGTGGCCTACGGAACGCTGTACGCGGTCGGCTCCCCCAACGTCCGCCCGACGGGTCTGACCCTGATGGCGGGCCTCAGGACGGTCGGTTTCCACCCGGTGAGCGCGGCCCGCGAGGAGTATTCGGACACGGCGGAGGCCGGCGACCGAGGCCGGCGTTACTTCGTCACCCTTGAGGACGGTCCGCCGCTGGACGTGACGGTGGTCGACCGGGAACAGCAGGCCCAGGGCTTCTTCTACCGCGCCTGGCGCAACCTGGCACTGCGCGGCTTCGCCACCCGCAGCAGCCTGCCGTCGCTGCGGCAGGCACTGGAGCAGGAGGCGTTGCTCGCGTACGCGGCCATCGCGGCCGGCGCCAACGCGCCCAAGCTGATCGCCACCTCCGAACTCGGCCCCGACGCCGTGATACTCGTCTACGAGCACACCGGCGGCCGCACCCTCGACTCGCTTGCGGACGAGGAGATCACCGACGACCTGCTACGCGACACCTGGCTCCAGGTGCAGGCGCTGCAGTCCCGGCGCATCGCACACCGCAGGCTGGTGGGTGACGCGATCCTGGTGGATCGTTCCGGCACGGTGATCCTGACCGACCTGCGTGTCGGCGAGATCGCGGCGGGCGAGCTGCTGCTGCGTATGGACATCTCCCAGCTGCTGGTGACGCTCGGCCTGCGGGTCGGCGCCGAGCGCGCTGTGGCCGCCGCGCTGAGTGTGCTCGGGCCCGACGCCGTGGCCGACTGTCTGCCGATGCTGCAGCCCATCGCACTGAGCCGCTCCACGCGCGCGACGCTGCGAAGAATGGCCCGGGAGCGGGCCGAGCGCGAACGCGAGGCGGTCCTCGACGCGTCCCGGCAGGCCAAGCAGGCCCGTCTGGAGTCAGCGACGGACGACACCGCACCCGTACTCGAGAAGCCCGACAAGAAGGCCGTGCGTGCGGAGGCCAGGGCCGAGAAGCGGGCCATCGACGAGGCCGTGGAAGAGGCACGGGAGGAGGATCTGCTCACCCAGATCCGCCACCAGGTGCTGCTGATCCGGCCGCAGGCACCTGTCGAACCGGCCCGACTTGAGCGGGTGCGGCCGCGCACGCTGATCAGTTTCATCGCCGGCGCCATCGGCGCGTACTTCCTGCTGACGCAGCTCACCCACATCGAGCTCGGCCCGCTGGTGGCCAACGCCGAGTGGGGCTGGGTCGCCGCGGCCGTGCTGTTCTCCGCGGCGAGCTACTTCGCGGCGGCGATGGCCCTGCTGGGCTTCGTGCCGGAGCGGGTGCCGTTCATGCGGACCGTCGCGGCGCAGGTCGCGGGGTCGTTCGTGAAGATCGTCGCGCCTGCCGCGGTGGGCGGTGTCGCCCTGAACACGCGCTTCCTGCAGCGCGCGGGAGTGCGGCCGGGGCTCGCGGTGGCGAGTGTCGGCGCGTCGCAGCTGTTCGGGCTCGGCTGCCACATCCTGATGCTGCTGTCCTTCGGCTATCTGACCGGTACCGAGAAGACGCCGTCACTGTCACCGTCCCGTACGGTCATCGCGGGTCTGCTGACGGTCGCGGTGCTCGTGCTGGTCGTGACCTCGGTTCCGTTCCTGCGGAAGTTCGTCGCCACGCGCGTGAGGTCGCTGTTCGCGGGTGTGGTGCCACGCATGCTCGACGTGCTCCAGCGGCCGCAGAAGCTGATCACCGGCATCGGCGGCATGCTGCTGCTGACGGCCTGCTTCGTGATGTGCCTGGACGCCTCGATCCGCGCGTTCGGCGACCAGACGACCTCGCTGAGCATCGCCAGCGTCGCCGTCGTCTTCCTCGCGGGCAACGCGCTGGGGTCCGCCGCGCCGACCCCGGGCGGTGTGGGTGCGGTGGAGGCGACCCTGACGGTCGGTCTGATCGCCGTCGGTCTCCCCAAGGAGGTCGCCGCGCCGGCGGTACTGCTGTTCCGGCTGTTGACCCTGTGGCTGCCGGTGCTGCCGGGCTGGCTCGCCTTCAACCATCTGACACGCAAGGGCTCGCTGTAGGGAGCGCCGCGATAGCTCTTACGGCCCGTGCCCCGAGCGTTTCCCCGGCGACGACGCCAAAATGGGACCATGCCCACCGCCTCCCGGATGCGCGCCACCGTCCTGGCCGCCACAGCCCTGCTGCTGGCCTCCGTACTGGGCGGCTGCGGCGACGACTCCCAGGACGAGGACATCTCGGCGCAGAAGCTGAGCTGGGAGGACTGCCCGGCGCCGTCCGCGGCGGAGGGCGGCGGTGACGCCCCGTCCCCCCTGCCGGACGGCGACCCATGGCAGTGCGGCACCCTGAATGTCCCCCTCGACTGGGACAAGCCCAAGGGCGACACGATCGACCTCGCGCTGATCCGGGCGAAGGCGAGCGGTGCCGCGGGCGAGCGGATCGGCTCGCTCATCTTCAACTTCGGCGGCCCCGGCGGCTCGGGCGTGACCACCCTGCCCGCCTTCGGCGAGGACTACACGAGGCTGCGCACCCGCTACGACCTGGTGAGCTTCGACCCGCGCGGCGTCGGCCGCAGCGACCCCGTGGAGTGCGAGAACGACGCTCAGCTCGACGCGTACTTCCAGCAGGACGCCACCCCCGACGACGCGGCCGAGCGCACCGAGCTGCTGAACAAGACCAAGGAGTTCAACGCGGCCTGCGAGGAGAACTCCAAGAAGGTGCTGCCGCATGTGCGCACCACCGACGCGGCCCGCGACATGAACCTCATGCGCCAGGTCCTCGGCGACGACAAGCTGTACTACTTCGGCATCTCGTACGGCACCGAACTCGGTGGCGTCTACGCGCACCTGTTCCCCGGGAACGTCGGCCGTGCGGTGTTCGACGCGGTCGTCGATCCCACCCAGAACTCCGAACAGGGCTCGCTCGGGCAGGCCAAGGGCTTCCAGCTCGCCCTCGACAACTTCGCCGAGGACTGCACGTCGAAGATCGAGGACTGTCCGATCGGCGACAGCGCACAGAACGTCAAGGACCGCATCGCCAAGCTGCTCAAGAACCTCGACAGCAAGCCGATCCCCGGCATCCCTCCGCGTGACCTGACCCAGACGGACGCGACGAACGGCATCGCGCAGGCGTTGTACTCGAAGGACTTCTGGGAGTACCTCACCGAAGGGCTGGAACAGGCCTACGACGGGAACGGCGAAACCCTGATGGCGCTGTCCGACTCGATGAACGGCCGCAGCCAGAACGGCGAGTACAGCAACCTCGTCGCCGCCAACATCTCCATCAACTGCGCGGACGAAAAGGCTCGCTACACCACGGACTACGTCGAGCAGAAGCTGCCCGAGTTCCGGTCCGCCTCGGCGCTGTTCGGCGACTTCCTCGCCTGGGGCATGTTGAGCTGCGCCGACTGGGCCGTGCCGGGCGCCGCCGACCATCCCGACGTGAGCGCGCCCGGGTCCGCGCCGATCCTCGTCGTGGGCAACACGGGCGACCCGGCCACGCCGTACGAGGGTGCGCGGAACATGGTGACGGCCCTCGGCAAGGGCGTCGGCGTCGAGCTGACATACAAGGGGCAGGGACACGGGTCGTACGACAGCGGGAACACGTGCGTGCAGGCCGCGGTGAACGGCTACCTGCTGAACGGAAAGGTGCCGGCGTCGGGAACCGTCTGCTCCTGACACCGCCCACTCCGTCCCTGCTCCGCGACCGGAGCACCGCACCGGAGCACCGCACCGGACAGCCGCACTGATCGACCGCACTGGTCGGCCGCACTGGACAGCCGCGCCAAATCCGGAGAGAACCCGCAGGTCAGAACGTTATCCACAGGCCCCGGCGGCCCTCTCGTGATCCGCCTACCATGGCGGGACAGCCATTCGCAGCACAGAGCGGAAGGCCTGCGAAGGGGGATCGCGATGAGGAGTTTCGCACGGTGGACGGCCCTGGGCGCCGTTGCCGCACTGCTGCTGACGGGGTGCGGCGGTTCGTCGGGGAACGGCAGGGACGGCGGGAAGACCGACCAATCAGAGCCGACAGCCGGCCCATCCGCCTCGATCGGCCGGCTGCCCTCCGCACTGACCTCGCAGGAACTCGACTGGGGAGGCTGCAAGGCCACCGCGGACTCCTCCCCGCCGGGCAGCGACTGGCAGTGCGCGACGCTCAAGGCGCCGCTGGACTGGTCGAAGCCGGACGGCGACACGATCGGGCTCGCACTCATCCGCACCAAGGCCCGCGGCAAGAACCGGATCGGCTCGCTGTTGTTCAACTTCGGCGGCCCCGGCAGCTCCGGCGTGTCCACGATGCCGGCGTACGCCGCCTCCGTCTCCCTGCTCCGTGAGCGCTACGACCTGGTCAGCTGGGATCCGCGCGGGGTGGCCGCCAGCGAGGGTGTCCGTTGCCGCGGCGACAAACAGATCCAGGCGGCCGAATCAGTGGACATCACCCCGGACACCCGTGCCGAGGAAAAGGCGTACTTGAAGGACTCCGCCGCCTTCGGGAAAGGCTGCGAGAAGGACGCCGGCGAGCTGATGGCGCACGTCTCGACCACCGACACCGCCCGCGACATGGACCTGATGAGGCAGGTCCTCGGCGACAGGAAGACGCACTACTTCGGCATCTCCTACGGCACCGCGCTCGGTGGGGTCTACGCGCACCTCTTCCCGCAGAACGTGGGCCGACTGGTCCTCGACGCGGTCGCCGACCCGAGCGCCGACATGGTGGGCCACAGGGAGAACCAGGCCCGCGGCTTCCAACGGGCACTGAACGCCTACCTCGAGTCCATCGACCAGGACCCCGCCCAGGGCTCGTGGAAGATCGCGGGCCTGTTGAAGCGGCTCGACGCGAACCCGCTGCCGACGTCGTCGGGGCGGAAGCTGACCCAGGCGCTCGCCTACATCGGCATCATTCTGCCGCTGTACAGCGAGGACAGCTGGCCGACCCTGACCAGCGCGCTGGACACGGCGCAACGGGGAGACGGCTCGGAGCTCTTGGCGCTCGCCGACGAGTACAACGAGCGTGACCCGTCGGGCCGCTACGGCACGGGGGCCCATTCGCAACGAGTCATATCGTGCTTGGACGACAAGCAGCGGCTGACGGTCGAGGAGTCGAGGAAG
>Ga0307516_10004075_pt1 | contig 18287 bp, 18 predicted proteins | sample 19_EM_MG_FD_203310 | JGI IMG/M metagenome (GOLD analysis project Ga0307516, IMG submission 203310) | Populus trichocarpa ectomycorrhiza microbial communities from riparian zone in the Pacific Northwest, United States - 19_EM | ecosystem: Host-associated > Plants > Roots > Unclassified | place... | reverse complement strand
AAGCGGATCACCCTCTTGAGTAAGCTGAATGGCTCTTTGTTGATTGGATATCGCATTCTCAATATCTGTGAGGTCTCCAGTGTGCTGAAATCGACATACAAAGGCATTTCCAAGGTTATTGAACCTATCCGGTAGATTTGGATGATTCTCTGGAACGAGTGCGATGGCTCTCCGCACATTGGATATTGCGCTTTCGATGTCCGTAATGTTTCCAGTGCTTTTGAATCGCTTTATAAACGATGCAGCGAGGTTCATGAATGGGAAGGAATGTTCTGCGTGGTCGTCCGGAATGAGCTGGGCGGCCCGCTGGTGGGTGGATATCGCACTTTCTATGTCTTTGAGGTCTCCGCCGTAGCTGAATCGATGTGCAAAGGAGTTTCCAAGGTTATTGAGCCATGTCGATACGTCGTATACATGATCGTCTGGAGTGAGATGAATAGCCCTTCTTTGGCTGGAGATTGCACTTTCAATGTCCATGACATTTTCCGTATGCTCAAATCGACATAGAAGTAAGTGCCCGAGGTAATTTAGCAGCGTAGGCAAGTTGGCATTACGCGATGGAGTGACGCTGATCGTAACTTCCATGTGTGAAATCGCTTGATCAATATCCGGGACCTTGCTAGAAAATTGGAATCGTGTCGCCCGTGCGATGCTAGCGTTGTGAAAGTATACCACATAGTTCACGTGTCCAATGGGTGTCAACTGAGATGCCAGCTCGAAGGCGGAGATCGCCTTGTTAATGTCATCTTCGGCCATAGTTTCGGAGAATCGGTTGCTAAACCAATCACCACACACATTCAAGAGCCGTGGATTCTTGGAAAGTTGTGCAAGCATAGTCGAAACGAGTTCTGGATCTCGTGCGCCGTTGACTTGTGCTAACTTGTCCAGGAGCTCGGAGAAAGCAGGTCCTTCACGCAATATATCTATCGATGTGAACGTCAAGCGAAGGTCTTGTACATGTGGGCTGTCCAGACCTTTGTCTCTCTCGCTTGTTCGTACCCGACTGCCTGGAGAGAAAAGGTTCCCTGTCTTGTTATGTATCTCCCTCAGAATTGAAGAGATCTTTGCGTAAGATTTCCGAACAACCTGCCGCGTCATGTCGAGTATGGAAATAGGCCAAAAATGTGAAGTCGGGTTGCCCGCGGCGTTTGTATCTGGAGTGTTAGGATGGGCATCATTTGAAGACGTTAAATCTCCATCGCGCATTAAATTGCTGTTAGAGGAGGCGAAGGGCTGTTCCAGATTTGTGGAACCTGAGTGGACGTGAAAAAACAGTAGGTAACACACAACAAGTTTGCCAACATACTGATTGTCAATGTCATGGCCAGTGCTGGACAGTCCGCATTTCTCTGTACGAAGTTCCGTTCAAACTTGATCTCTGGGATAGGGGGTTATGTGGTTTGCGTGACTTATTGTAGCCTAATGGCAATGGACCTACTATGATTCCCCACCATCGATTCAAATATCTCGTCTCTCGCCAACGCTAGACAGCCCAAGTCATCATTGGTATTTGATCGCGCAGTGAATACAAGTTTGTCCACGCCGGGTCGCCTTCATCCTCACTGATCAGTCTATGTGGATAAGATGGTTGTCGCATGATTACTCACAGCTCTACACGTCCATGGTAGGTCCACGTATTTGACGAAACCTTCTCAGGCGTTCCCAGTTCTATATCGTCTTCAGCTTCCCTAGACATGACGAGTATCACTGAATGGAAAGCAGGGTGAGCGGATTCCTCCGGTGAGCACCGGACAATAAAATCTATAGAATATGGAGGGAGGATGTATACCAGAGACTCGAAATCGGATGCGTACCCTTCAGGACCACTTGCTTATGATCCATCGGAGAAGATGTTCGTGGGTTCTTCAAACGTTATTGAAGTCTCGTTGAATAATGGTCTTGAATACAGCGAAGCCAAGAACGGGGGGTTGGAGGAATGAAAATCCGGAGAAGGAGAAAAAAGCATGCAACTGTCGCATGTCTTGTCCGCGTGCGTCTTGGCCTCGCTCGCTGCAGATCGGACTCGTGTAAACTCAGTTTAAACACACCATGTCTTGTCGCCTTGTCTGCTGACCTTCCCAGACTACCTTAACGTTGGATTGTGTTTGACCACTTTGGACATACGTCGCGAACCCGTCAGTTGTCGAACCTGCACAATAAGTCAATTTATTTGAGGCTCTGAGCTTATTTTCCGTTACCTCGATTGCTGTGGATTTCTCATTCACCGAGACTTGCACCGAGGACATCAATCCAGCCTGTGGAATCCAGGACTTAAGTTAGCCTTGCCGTGTGACCCGACTCGGCAATGTCCGGGTGATCATTCGACGCGATTTACAAGTGCGAGTACCCAAGACCCCACAGACACAGCCCAAGCAGGGCGCTCGGAGCATCCGCCCCCCATTTCTCACCGTTCCTCATCTGGCATCGCACCATCACCAAAGAACAGCTCCAAACTCATAGCCTTGTGCCCGTGATCACTGTTGCTCTGATCTGGCCCAGTTCTTTGGATTGGAAACCTGGTGCGTTTCCTTTTATTCCTGCACCAGGTAAGCTGAATGTTCTGTCCTTTGCAGGTCCACTCATCACGTTTGGTGGCGGCAACGGTGAAGGTCCTCAGATCACTTCCTCTCCTCGTATGACGAAGACGGGGCAGAGTATCTCTCTCGGCAACGTAGATGCCAGGATGGTACAAAGACGGGAAGTGTGAAGAGTAGGGGCCTGGGCCTATGTGTCCTGGATAGTTTGTGGTCGGTTATTGTTCGACATTTTATTCCGTTCGTAAGATGGGAGTCTGACAAGAGTGCATCGTAGGTGTCGGAAGGAGATGAAGACAGTCGAGCGGATGGGCACGCTTGTGAGTTATAACAGCAGCCCGCTCCAGGATAGGCTCAAACCCTTCAACGATGACAGATCATGTCGCATCCCCAAGTCCGGCCAGATCGCAATCGCAACCTCCAACGTCCAGTGTGACCAGACATCTCGGACCCGCCAACATCGTCGTCCTTATACTCCCAGCCAGAAGCCCCCATTCAGTGCACGGACAACTCGCCGTACACTGACACGCTACAAAAATCAGCTCATTGTCAACCCAAGAAAAATTAGGAAGACCGACGGACACGCCTTATCGAGGACGAACCACCCAAAGCATATTCAAACGTTGAAGAATGAGCTAGGCTCCGGAGAGGCAGACTTTTCGTTCCAGGCGCTGCTATTACTACGACAGTTTCGTTTCCCGGCACAAGTTATGAGAGGATGCTTCAATAATTTGTCCCCCCTGTTTCATAGTTTATCCAGTAGGTACGTCGAGATTTGTTCTTGCTGGATAATATCCTTAGGATTTACATTCCGCAGGCTCGCACCTTGCTTTTGCCGGTGCTGCTCTTACCGAACGTTCTATTCTGGAAGTTTTCCGTACCCCCTCTGAACTTTCATGTCACCGACGATCGTGCATTTGAAAACCTTGCGCGGCAGCTTTCTGCATTGAAAGAAGAGCTTCGATCTTTAGTGGGTACTATCGCGACATAGATGATCGCCGTTGTCCAACGACTCCTACTAGTATCACCTCCTGATGTCGTGCACTTAGTCCTAACGCGAAGAGTTCTGCGTCCAAGGTCTCCCCCCTCCCCCCATTCTCCACTTCCTTCACCGGCTTAGCAGATAAGTAATGGGAAGGTCTCATAGGTGGCGCGCTCGAGAAAATTCCGCGCCAAATTTGATCGCGTCCAAGGTACTGGATGGCGGTTGGTTGATTATCGTGGCGGAGCTTTTGGACGGTTCCTGGACAGACCTCTTTAATGCACCTTTGGAGGCGCGGTCGGAGGAGTTAAGGCAGAAGCTATGCGCTCTGATGAGAAAGATGCATCGGAATGGTATGATTCACAAGGATATATGCGACATGAACACCATGGTGAAGACGGACTCGGATGGTACGCCCCGATTCAAATTAATCGACTTTGACTGTGCGGGATGTGCAGAGGAGGTGAAATTTATTCACAGGGCCCCTTTACTCAGACATTGGTTGGATGTGCAAGACGGAACGGCTATTATAATGGGAGTATGAGTACTACGACTCGGACTCCGCGTCACAGTCGTAATTCCGAATCAGAGTGATCGATGAGCGAGCCGTCATCCCTTCATTTCTGTGCAAACATATTAAAATGCATATGTGGTACACTACTAACATATGCCAAATTGTGGCTTGAAGTGTAGAAGAAACTGCGGGTTGGAATGAGCTAATCCCGTCATAAAACACCCCGAGGTTTCCATGAGGGCCACGAACTTGGGACGAGTAATTGCAAGATATATACTAGCTCTACGTATACATTGGATTTTCTAATGTAGCGTTATGCATGCATATTCTCTTTAAATTTTCAATCAGATATCGAGCTGTCGGACCAATAAAAGAGGAAGGCAAGAGCAAAAATGAGATTGGCCAACGCCGATCATTTCGACCTAAAGGATGTCTACCGTCACGACGAGATATCAGCAATTCGCATTCACTCTGAAAAGGGTGCAAGAAGTATTCACCTCCAGGTCAAGAATCTCCCAGCTCATTCGCCCTAAAGCGCAACATCCCTGCGGCATCCAGCTTCGGCATCCTCGCCTTGATTCTATCCACCATTGTCGCCGTCTTTTCAAAGTCCCCCCCATCCCACTCCACACTCCCATAAAACGCACCTCCACAGACCTCAGGTTCGGAGCTACCTCTGCCCGCGAGAGCGCCCCGTCCAGACCAGCCCACAAATAAAAATCCCTTACCGCCTCGGTCATCGTTGCTGTAGCCGGCGCCGTATAGAAAGCACTATACCGGGCCCAGGACACATCCACACGAATCACACACTCCTCCAACACCAACGGCGTCTGCACCTTATTCAACGCAGGCACCAACCACGCAACGTGGTCTCGCGCCGGCGTCGCCCCAGCATCTGTGCTCACCTCCAACCGGCGGATACCCGTGTTCCAGTCCAGGTCGATAGGCGCAGTGCCTACGGCGACGCCGGAGACGTCGCTGCTGTACACATACTTCATGAACGGGTTGATAATTCGCCTTGCGCCGCCGCGTGGGATCCTTATACCCATCTCACAGAGGTATGCAAAGGACTCGAGGGAGGGACCCGCAGTGTGGGCGAGGCGCCACGCGCAATCTGGAGAGACACTCCCGGATAGGAAGAGTACTCGGAGAGTGCTGAGGTCGAGCAGGGAGCTAGGGGAGGTGACAGCGAGTGCGAAGTGATGCGCGCTGGCACCACCAAAGTGGACAAGATGCAAGGTTTGTAGCTTTCCTTTCGGTTTGTGTGGGGTGGCGCTTCTCCAAGGGGTTCTTCATCCCTTTTCGAAGGTTGTTGCTGCTGCTGCTGGACTGGGCCGGGTCCTGGGAGCGAAATGGCTCCCTGGATGTACACCTTTTTCAGCTGCTCGCATTTTGCGAGCCACTCCAGGGGAAACCCAGAGACGGACGTGATGTATACGTCCGTGAGCCGCTCGGACCTCAACAGCTCCCGCACCGCGCTTCTCAGATCCTCAGGCCACGCCGTAAACGGCAAAGCAACACCCATAAAGTTCATCAGCAAAACCGACACCTGGTCCTTCATCCTCGCAAGAATGTCTGCCACGACGGATCCGTTGGACTTCATCCAGTCCGCCTTGTCGCTTTCTTTCAAAAACGTGATCGTCACCTCGAGACGGAGGACGTAGGCTTGTATATGAAGACCGGTTTTCAATAGTTCGAGGAACTGAGCGCAAAGGGAGGAGGTCTCGAGTCTGACTTTTGAGAAGAGGTGACGCTGACTGGATCGGCAGGATTGGTGCGACACCAGGGAGCATCGCTTCAAAGAGGCTTTGTCGTGCTGGAAGTGAGCGACGACGTCGGACGGGGGAGACCAAAGTTTGACTGGGCGGGTATGCGTTCCGGTGACGACGGTGGGGTATGCAAAGAAGACGAGGGACCAGACTGCGGAAGACGTTAGTCTGTAAAAATTGAAACATACAAGGATCCTGAAGGATTTGGAGTAACGGCAGCAGCATGACTTGTGAAGCGATGACATCGGGTTTTATAATTTATGCCCCATGGCATCCTCTGTGACGATGGAGGATCGAGTAATGAGATGAATCCAGCCAGGCGAACGGCGCAAGTGGAAAGCATGTCGTGTGAGAATATAGAACACTCTGTTCGGGCCGGAGAGGGTGTTACTAATGGTAATTATTTTTCTTCTCCGTGCCACCCGGTGCAGGAAAAGCCACAGCACTGGCTAGTGCGCAGCGAGAGGAGCTCAAACGCAAGTCCAAGCAAGGACGAGCGGCGTGCCAAGGCTCAACAAAATCCAACGCGGGGAGTGCGGACATTTGGAGGCCGTGCGAGAGCCGCGCAATTAGTGATTAGAGTACAGTAAACAGGGTTGACTAAAGCCTCCTAGTAAAAGTTATTGCAGAAGGTTGAATCCTCCACCACGGTCTAGCATTGGCAATACAAAACTTGGCCCAACGCTGGGAGGCGCCACATTGTATGGTCTGTCATTGGCTGTGTCGGATAAGGGCTATAGCCTTGCCAACGTGCTGGGTTTCCTTCCATGGTTTCCGCGAACACTGGGCAACCTTGTTGTTCCCACGCAAGTCCAGTTTGATCGATGTGATCCCCCACCCGGAAGTTTCCATTTGACTGCCAACCATTGTCGACGTTTTCTATATAATGTATCTTCTGATCGCCAACCGTCTTCTGCCACGACAGCATAACCAACCATTACCACCCCCGGCCCCCACCAGAAGATGCAGCTTTCCGACGCCGTTGATGGCCCATGTGTAAGTACATTTGTGGACATAACTGTCCCTGATCCGCGCGACCTCATCGCAGAATTAGCACCCGATCGTTGTTATCTGACAGGTAATACATCCTTGTGCATCGCACCTTGGGTTGACCCTCTCACGCTGTTTAAAAGTCGCCAACGGGCCTTTCCGAGCCATCTCAATAGGACCAATGAACATCACGATCAGACCGTACCGTCATCCCCATGACCTGGAGGACCTTCGTCGGATATTGCTACTGGCGACTTGTATTGGACGTGGGTCGCTTCACAGCTTCACCCTTAACTGACCCGTCTTTACTAACCCCCAGCTTGACAGCAGGATCCCCCATCTTCATAAGGGACGCTCACATCTCTCGATACACCACCGCCGCTCGTATAACCTTCACCACGGCGCTAGTTAGCCTCGCCATCCCCATCCTCAACCCTCTCCTACGCCTCACTGAACTCCACCGCCTGTTGTTCGATTCCGCGGCAGGCTTCTTCGCCGTCGTTTCCCTCGCTCTCGTTTGGTACATCCGGGACTTTCGCCGCCGCACGGAGAAGCTCTTCAAGACTTTCTGTGACGACGCTTTGGAGATAGATTTCCAGGATATCGTCGGGCATTGGGGACTGATCGTAGAGGATGGGGGAGCCAGATGTGTCCCGAACGGGCCCAACGGATTCTGGGTCGCTGAAGAGGAAGGAAAGGTGATCGGTTGCGTAGGGCTCAGTGGGTCGCGCGATGTCCCGTTTTATGCTCCCCGTGGAACCTGATAGTCAATTTCAGAGAAACACCCTCACAACCCCAGGGTGGGTGAAGTTGGTCGACTGCTTGTATCACCTGAACATCAACGCAAAGGTGTTGGCGAAAAGCTGATGGCGGTCGTGGATGATCATGCGCACGCGAATGGGCTGAGGAGGTTGGAGCTCGTCACGAGCCCCTTCAATAAGGCGGCGTTGAGGATGTATACGAAGAGAGGCTGGGAACGGTGTGGAGAGTTCCCGTACGGGGGATCTAAATTACCATTTTTGGGGAAGGATTTGGACAAAGATTAACTTATGGAACCGTGCGTTCTTTCATGTATACCCTCTCACAGTGCTATGTTTCCGCTTTCATTTGCAAGGTTGCAAATGCAGATACTATTCTGGCCTCATTGTTTCGCGGTGATCGCATGTCTAATACATCCGTACCATGGCTAAATTGAAATGGAGTGAGGCTTCAAGTTGACCTGATAAAAAATAAATACTAATCCGCCCTTGGACATATCCCGATAGCAGCGTTCGTCTTTCGAGATTTGACTGCAGATTGCTACTTTCACGCTCTTGGGATGTATCGAACACACTGGGAAGAGTCAAGCAGAGAATCATTTTACTAATTATTGATGACTCTTGATGGACATTGATTCCTTTCGACGCCACTAGCCGCGCGCGCATGCTTCATCCGACTCGGACTGATCTGCATACCTGTGGCGAAAGTCCACATGGATTTATTTCTCCATTGATTCAGACAAGCCCCTGCCAGATTTCTTGACAGATTTCCCCTTATTAGCACCGTGTACCGTGACATATCTAGTTTCGTCAAATCCCTTACCCGTCACGCGCCCAAAGGGTTGAACGCCAAGTTCGCGGTTACTATGTCATGATGACTTCCTTGGACTTTTGGAAGCTGAACGTGGACTGTCGTGATGTGTGAGAGATGAGAAGGTAAACTTGAAGTTGCAGTTCTATGCAGATCTAGAGAGAAGTCGACGAACCATTGGTATAGACCCAGCCCACGCGTCGTCATCCGACTCGGACTGATCTAGGCTTACCCCATCCCCCCAAACGTCAAACGTGAGGGCTTGGTATGAGACTACGGACTGATCTACTTGTAGCGAAAGTCCATATGGATCTTTTCATTGGAATCGATCTCGTGCCAGATTACTTGACACTCACTTTCCTTTATTAGCACCGCGTATCTAGCTTCGTCAAATCTCCCGCCAGTATGATATCTCATACTCATCACGCGCCCACATGTACAGGGATGTCATGATGACTTCCTCGGACTTTCAGAACTGACTGGAACGTGGAATGTCGGATGAGAAGGTCATGTTGTAATCATTTTTTACTAGCAGGGAGGCCCCTAGTGTATATATAGAATCATGCCTGCCCAGGTCCGACCCGATTCAGAAACGCAGATTATTTTCTAAATCGTTAAGCGAAGTGTTACATATACGTGAGTTAGCCGAGATGACAGTTGTCAAATGGGTTGTAGGTGTCATCGGACTTTGAAACCACACTCTCTTCTAAACTTGAATCTAGACGAGGGTACACCCTTCTTCTAGTTCTAAATCCATGTTTCGAAATCCTTTGTGAGCAGTTTCATCCTCCGCGTTGAGGCACGATCTCGGCTAACACCCCTTTGCCCCGCCCACGACAACACCAGAGGTGCCGCCGACCTTTATCCCCCTTCCTGCCATCTTAAATTGCTGCCACCACTCATTCAGAGCTGCCTATACCGCTGACAACCTTTCCTTTTCCCAAAATTGTCACTCTGGAGATATGTAGAATTTTGATGGGATCTTGATGCACGCCGCAGAAATATCTAGTCAGCTATCTGGACTAGAAAAGACGAACGGTTTAGAACTATAAACATAGATTTTTCCAACTCCGCTCGCTTACAGCGCTTTCGGAAAGTAATGAGATCCGACAGTTTTTTTTTCCGCGTGATACCATAAATGGAAATACCTTTGCATCATTGTTGCATGTCTTTCTGTATACCTACCATTCCTACTACGTCCATAAACGATGAAATCCATGGCATATGAACTGATATAATTGGAATTGTTCACAAAAAACCTCTCCATTTTATCGTTTCCCTCACCAATGTGCTCACGGCAAACATTAGACAAACAACAACACATAAAGACCTCAGAAGGTTTCGACAATGAACGTTTAAGAACCCTTGATCCGAGGATCCCAGCCAAGTGCCGACAGATGGAGAGGCACTTTATTTGAGGTCTGGACTGATTGTACATTGTCCTTCAGCAGTAGGGGTTGTATTTCGTATTTATGAGGTGATTACCATTTATGGTATCACGCGGAAAAAAAAACATCCGGATCTCATTACTTTCCGAAAGCGCTGAGAAAATAATCTATGGTTCTAAATCCTGCGGGAAGTCATCCACTGATATACATAGTAGGCCTCTCCAGTGGTGTGGCACTCGGCTGCTATCTCTAAAGAATCGTAGTAGTTCATCACTATAGTCTCCATGGGTTACCTATGGCGGTAGGGGGTCAGGAAATGGTGTTGTTGATTAAATGATGGTGAACTTGACAACTGGGGTCCAAGTCAGAGGATCTCCACAAGGTCTCCACCTCGTTCGCCCCAGGTTATGGCTAATCAATAAGCCGAGGGAAAAAGATGCATTCAGAGGTGGCTAGGCAACGGTCGTGAAAATTCTCCAGCCAGGAATTCTCCAGCCATGCAGACTTCCAGGTTGATGCATCGCGGAATCGGTCAGCACACCCTGACCTCGAGCCTGAGGACCACGTTGGCATCGCCGCATTGGTAAGATGACACCGGGCACGTTTACTTAACTCCAAAAACAACTGGCCGCTGAGTCTCACAGCCAGTCCGACTTTCTTTTTTTCTTTCCTTTTTTCTATTCCACCCTTATCATTGCCTGAAGTACGCAGCCACTATCGCATGTCAGTTACAGAGGTCCAACGCGATGTTCCACGTTCCCTCCGACGTCAGTTATCTGCCTGCCTGCCACATGGTCGACGGTCAGACATGATCAGAGCGGTGAAGGGCGAGGGCGGCTGTTTGTCGTGGTCGGGAGAGTGACACGAAAGATAGGGGTGTGGGCTTACCAGCGCCGACACGAAGTGTCACTGGCCCACCGTTTAGAGCGTTGTCGAGGACAGTGGGGTGAGCTGCCTTTGGGCGGGTCTGCATCGCGGGCGTTGCCGAGTGTAGTGCAAGCATCGACATCGTATTTGTCAATAAAAGTGAAGCCCATGTACTGGGTCATCGTCAGGCGAAATTCACGTCAAAACGGAAGATATTTTGACTTACGCCTGGCGCGCCGTTGGCTCCATTCGGGGGGCCAAAGATGAGTTCTTCGTCTCCAACTAAGAAACTGGAGCATTTGCAACTCCGCGACAACTCCGACTCCTTCATCCACACCACATCAATTGAGTCATGAAACGAATCCAGCCAGGAGAATGGTGCAAGTGGAAAAGCATTCCGTGTGAGAAGAGTAGGACGCACTCTGTTCGAGTCAGAGCCAAGTCGCGTGTACAGCGAATACGACCGATGAAGGTTTTTTTCTTTTCCCTGTAAAGGTGCCCTACAGGCAAAGCCACACCCCGGGTAGCGCTCAGCGAGGCGAAGAGTACGGAGGCTGCAGCGTGCGGCTCAACAAATGATATTCAAATGCGGGGAGGTGACTCTACGGGAGCTAGCGCTGCGATGGGTGATTAGACTAAAGCCGAGCCTGTAAAGGGCCAATACTCATTGCTTGAATCCTCCACTACGGTCTAGCAATACAAAACTTGTCCCACAGCTAAGAGGCACCCTAATGGCTTGTCACTGGCGGTGTCACATGAGGACTATAGATTTACCAATGTGCTGGGTTTCCTTCGAATTCGGGTTTTCGTGCGTGTTTTTAGCGAACACTGAGTTAGTCGTCACGTAAGTCCCGATTTGATCGATGTTGTTTCCCGTGCATATTCTGTAGATCTGAAGTTTGAACCACATAGATGTAATACGGGCCCCCGCTCTGTTCCTAGTCGGGACGTTAACCTAACCTAACCTAACCTATTCCCCCGGTACTATGTTCCATTTTGACTGCCGACCGTTGTCGTCGTCTTGTACAATGTATCTTCTGCCAACCGTCTTCTGTCACAGGAGCCTTGCCCATCCACAACTAACCATTCCCACTCCCTGCCCCCCACAAGATGCAGATGCCCCTTTGGTAAGTACTAATTTGTAGAAATAACTGCCCTGATCCGCGCGAGCTCATCCCAAAATTAGCCCCTGATCACTATTATCTGACAGGCCCATCCTCATATATCACACCTTGGGTCGACCTCTCACGCTGCTTAAAAGCCGCCAACAGGCCTTCCCGAGCTATCTCGAAAGGATGAATGTCACGATCAGACCGTACCGTCATCCCCATGACCGGGAGGACCTTCGTCGGATATTGCTACTGGCGACTTGTATTGGACGTGGGTCGTTTCGCAACTTCACCCCTGACTGACCCGTCTGTACTAACCCCCGCTTCGTCCTGTGGACAGCAGGATCCCCTATGTTCATAAGCAACGCTCACATCTCTCGATACACAACCGCCGCTCGCATAACCTTTAGCACGGCACTAGTTAGCCTCGCCATCCGCCTCCTCAACCCTCTCCTACAGCTCACCGAACACCACCTGCTGTTCGATTCCGCGGCAGGCCTCTTCGCCGTCGTCTCCATCGCTCTCGTCTGGTACGTCCGGGACTTCCGCCGCCGCACAGGCAAGCTCTTCGAGACCTTCCGCGGCGACGCTTTGGAGGTAGATTTCCAGGATATCATCGGGCGGTGGGGACTAATCGTAGAGGACGAGGGAAGCCGGTGTGTCCCGAATGGGCCTAACGGATTCTGGGTTGCTGAAGAGGAAGGAAAGGTGATCGGTTGCGTAGGGCTTAGTGGGTGGCGCGATGTCCCACTTTGTGTTCCCCCGTCGAACTGACTGTCATTTTTCAGAGAAACACCCCCACAAGCCCGGGGTGGGAGAAGTAGGTCGATTGCTTGTGTCGCCTGAACATCAACGCAAAGGCGTTGGTGAGAGGCTGATGACGGTTGTGGGTGACCATGCGCGCGCGAATGGGCTGAGGAGGTTGGAGCTCGTCACGAGCCCCTTCAATAAGGCGGCGTTGAGGATGTATACGAAGAGGGGCTGGGGACGGTGTGGAGAGTTGCCGTACGGGGGGTCCAAATTACCATGTTTTGGGAAGGATCTGGACAAAGATTAATGGAATCGTGCGTTCTTTCATGTATACCCTCTGACACAGTGCTTTCCCTCCGTCCCAATATGCCTTCATTGTTTCGCGTCGATCCCATGTAACGGTGTCCTCTAATACATATGTACCATGGCTAAATTAAAATGGAGAGAGACTTGACCTGATAAAAAGTAACTGCCCTTGAACAAATCCCGATATGCAGGTTTCGTCCTTCGAAATTTGACCACAGAATGCTACTTCCACCCGCTCTTGGGATGTATCGAAAACGGAAACATACTTGGACGAGTCGAGCACGGAATCATGTTGGACGTTGATCATTGATGAACCCTTTCGAGCCCACTAGCCGTGCGCGCGTGCTTCATCCGACTCGGACTGATCTACTCGTGGCGAATTCCAGATAGATCTGATTCAGACGATCCCGTGCCAGTCTGCCAGATTACTTGGCAGATTTCCCCTTTATTTAAGTTTATTAGCTCTTTGTATCTAGTTTCGTCAAATCCCTTGCCCGTCACGCACCTAAAGGGACGAACGCCAAGTTCGCCGTTATGTCATAATGGCTTCCTTGGACTTTCGGAAACTGGACGTGGAATGTCGTGATGTGTGAGAGACATAAAGTTGTAATTTTATGGAGAGAGAAAGATAACTCGACGAACCATTCCCTAACGTCAAGGTGACATGCGCCACATAGACTGGTACTGTATGGTGAGCGCTAGCCGTCATCCGAGTCGGACTGATCGATGTACTCGTGGCGAAGTCCACATCATTGATTCAGGCGATCCCGTGCCAATCGGCGCGCAGAGGGACGAACGCCATGTTCCGAATTCGCCATTATGTCGTGATGACTTCCTTGGAATTTCGGAAGCTGAACGTGGAATATCGTGATGTGTGAGAGACGAGAAGGTAAAGTTGTAATTCATTGCAGGGAGAGAAAGACTCGACGAATCATTCCCTATCGTCAATGTGACATGCGCCACATAGACCCGGATACTGTAGCTGTCATCCGACTCGGACTGAACTTCTCCTGCCAAAAGTCCATATGGATTTCTTCATTGATCTAAGCGATCCCATGCCAGATTACTTGACAGAACCTCCCCCTTATTAGCACTGTGTATCTGGTTTCGTCAAACCCTCCGCCAGTATGATATCTCATCCTCAGCACGCGTCCACAAGGAAGGACGCCAATGTCATGATGGCTTCCTCGGACTTTCAGAAGCTGAACGTGGAATGTCGTGATGTATGAGAGATGAGAAGGTAAAGTTGTCATCGTTGTTTTATGCAGGGAGAGGAGACTTGACGAACCATGCGTCGCATAGACTCGGTCCCTCGGATACTATATGGTCACTAGTCAGCGGGGCGACGCCGAGGTGCCCGAGTAGAACCGTGCCTGCCCGGGCCCGCCCCTGGTTAATACTAATTATTAGGTCTGTCCGGTGTCCGAGTCAGTAGTGAAGCACTGGGTTGCGAACTCTAAAGAATCGTAGTCAAGCATTGGTCCGAGCAAGGCGGATTATTTCACAGGTTACCTATGGCGGTAAGGGTCCAGGAAATGGTGTCGTTGATTAAATGATGAACTTGACACTGGGTAGGTCCTGGATGTCAAGAAATGAGCATGGGGTCCTAGTCAGAGGGTCTCCACAAGGTCTCCACCTCGTTCGCTCCAGGTTATGGCCAATGAAGCCGAGGAAAGAGGTGCATTCAGAGGTGACTAGGCAACAGTCGTGAAAATTCTCCAGCCAGGAAAGCCACGCAGGCTTCTTGGACAATGCATAGCGGTCCAGCGGAATCGGTTCAACACACACCCAGACCACAGTTGACATTGGTAAGATGATCACCCATCAGGCACGTTTACCTCTTTAATTACCAAAAATAATAACAATAAATAAATGTTTCGAAGGTGGTACGATGTCTATTTTACACTCCACCCCAACGTTGTGGTGTCCCTCCTGAGGCCGCTCGAGCTCATCGAAGCCGCCTTCAAAGGATGCCAAAAGTACCCTCATCGTCTCCAACGACGGGAAACCCGACGGGAGACTCCTTCATCCATACTACATCATGCAACTTCGTAGACAACGCTGGTCGCACTCTCCTCTTGCGTGGTGTCAATCTCTCAGGATCATCAAAAGCCCCCGTGGACCGGCCCTCGTATATCCTTGATGATTTCTGGGAGAGCGCAGAAGCAGGAGAGGAAAGTTTCCTCGGACAACCACTGAACCTTGACGATGGTTCGGCGGACGTGCACCTGACTAGACTTAGAGGTTGGGGCTTTAATTTGCTGCGGTTTCCCGTGACGTGGGAGGCACTTGAGCATGCTGGGCCGTGAGTACCTCTCGACATCTCGTTCTGTTGACGTGTCTTAATACGATGTCTAGTGGAAAACACGACTACGAATTTATGGACTACAGTATACGAGTTCTGCAGAGGTGCAAAGCCTACGGATTCAAAGTATACCTGGATCCACATCAGGATGTGGTGAGTTGTACGTTCGCAGCTGTGCACAGCGACCACCTTGCTTGAAACGGGAGAGGGATCCACCTTCCGGTTCCAATGCAGCTCCTTTTTCTCTTCCGAAGAGTCCCCGCATTTCCCAGAAGGCGGAAGTCTACCCGCCCACGGCGCCCGAATCCAGTGCACCTTCCGTTCATCCCGAGCGGAAGGGCCTCCGCGGGCGGGTTACTTATCCCCTTTCGAGACGCAGGGTCCCGACATCTCCTCCATCTTCCCGTATTCCTGATTTCAAGTTCTTCCTGCTGACGTGTAATCCTCTTACTAGTGGTCCCGCTTCTCGGGCGGCTCTGGCGCCCCTTTCTGGACCCTTGCCGCGTGCGGTATCAATCCCCGCAATCTCACTGCCACCCAATCCGCCATCATCCACTGTGAATACCCTCTCGCCCATAACCCGGATCCCGCAGCCCTCCCCGCTATGGTCTGGTCGACCAACTACGGCCGCTTTCTCTCCCAAACCGTCTACACCCTCTTCTTCGCCGGGCGCGCCTTTGCTCCCCAATGCATCATCGACGGCAAGAACATCCAAGACTACCTCCAAGAACACTACATTGAGGCCTTTGGGCAGTTTGCGGACCGCATCCGCGCGTTTGGCAATGGTTCCCTACTCGATGAGTGCGTGATCGGGTGGGACAGCCTCAACGAACCGTTTGAGGGGCTGTGTGGGTGGGAGAATATCTCCTCGAACCCGACGGCTCAGGGGTCGACACTGAAGAAGGGAACGCACCCGACACCTGCGCAAGGGCTCCGGCTCGGGATGGGCCAGGCGCAGACAGTGGATAGGTACTCGTTCGGCCCGTTCGGCCCCGCCCATGATGGGACCGTCACCATTGACCCCAAGGGACGCTCGATCTGGGCTGATCCTGCGACAGAGACGCCCGATGGCGTGCACCCAAAGTGGAGTTGGAAACGGGATGTGGAGCGGTGGCCGCTGGGGACGTGTGTGTGGGCTCATCACGGCGTATGGGACATCGAGACGGGTTTCATCCTGCGCGAGGATTATTTCCGGTATTCCCCATTGACCGGGGAGTTGGTTGATTTTATCGAGGATCATTGGAAGCCGCACTTCATTGCATGGGCGAGGAGGATACGAGCCAGTCACCCAGAGGCGATATTGTTCGTGCAGCCGCCCGTTTTCGCGCAGCCGCCGGATGTTGGGGAGGAGGTGTTGAAGGGGAGATGTGTGTATGCGCCGCATTATTATGATGGGTTGACGTTGGTGACGCGGCACTGGAACTGGTTCAATGCCGACGCGTTGGGGCTGTTGAGGGGGAAATATACCAACAAGATGAAGGCTGTCAAGATTGGTGAAGGGGCTATCCGGAAATCATTGCAAGAGCAACTGGGGATGCTCAAGGCTGACGTCGACATCCTCAAGAACGGGTACCCGGTCGTGATCGGTGAGATTGGGACTCCGTTTGATATGGATGGCAAGAGGTCCTATGGGTGGACGGATAGGGGGAAGCATAAAGGCGATTATAGCAGGCAGGAGAAGGCGCTCGACGCGAGTCTCAACGGCGCTGACGGGGTCAACGCTCTCAGTTGGACAGTGTGGACCTACTGCACAGACCACACGCATGATTGGGGGGATGGATGGAACATGGAGGATCTCAGCCTTTGGAGCGCGGACGATCTGCGGGAGAAGAAGCAGATTCTGATTGATGGTGATGGGCAAGTAGGGGATTTGTATGACGGTATCGCTGGGGAGAGCAGAGCGGGGCTACTGCCGAGGGAGGATCCTTCGGTGATCACTGTTGCAGCCTCGTCCTCCCTCACCCTCAGGACGCTTGACACCCTCCCCGCTCTCAGTTCTACGGACGACATGACCCTCCGCCCACGTAAGCCACAGCCCACCTTCCGCGACTGGCTCCAAGACCCGTACGGCTTCTTGACGAATGGCGCGCGCGCGGTGCGTGCGTTCGCACGTCCGTGGCCGCACAAAGTCGTCGGTGTACCAGTAGACATGAAGTTCGAGATCCAGAAGGCGTGGTTCAAGCTTGTGGTTCGTGTGTCGGCAGAAGACGGCGAGTCGTGGTTGGGTGTAGATGAGGAAGAAGAGCACGAGAAGGAGCGGTTAGCGACGGAGATATACGTCCCGCTGGTGCATTACGGTGTTAAGGGATTGGTGGAGAAGGGCCGCGGGTTTGTAGATGGTGGTGTTGCGAGGTTCAGGAAGGGCAAGGAAGAGGTGGAGCCCAGGAGGAGCGGAAGTGTGGGTGAGCAGAACGACGAAAATAGGGGGATGAATGTGTACACGAGTGCACGAAGCAGTGGGAGGAACAGCCGTCCCGGGTCTAGGTTCGCTTCCAGCATCGACTTGCTGACTTTGGGTGGCCTCACGAACCCGGGGAGCCCAGCGGGGGAGGACGGGCCGTTGCCCAGGGATTTGGTGGATCTGGACGTGAAAGTTAGTGCTGGGCGGTGGGAGGTGGAGGGACAGACACTCAAATGGTGGTATGATGTGCCGGGTGAAGGGGAGGAGCCGAGGGAATACACCATTGAGGTGAGGAGGAGGACCGGTGTGATCAAGTCTTTGGCAAGAAGGAAAAGCTGGTGGTGGGAGAGCTGGTGCGAGACGATTTGTAGGTGCTTTCGTGTCTAACTTTTTATCTCAGCCATTGGACGTTATTCGGTATTGCTTCTTTTGCTGCGCTGAGGTTCTTACGAGCATGACACCTACCATCTTTTTCTCTGTATCACTACCAGCTGGCAGCTGCTCAACCATTCCTAATCCAGATTCTTGCATTGGTATGTTATGTATCCGTAGAAATATTAGATTCAAGTTGCAGATTTTGAGAACTTGCCTAAATTTGCTAATAATTGACCATCATGAATGAGATAAGAAGAGAGGAGAGAAACTGAGATACAATCCCCAATCAATTCAGGTCCCATCACTGGATGCACTGAACAATACTTGGCACCGAAATATTGAAAAAATATTGAAAAAGTATTCCAATTATTTTCAAGATTTTTTCTGTATCTTTTTCTCCAAAAGACCTCAAGAGTATTGAAAAGATT